>Ga0187865_1003382_pt1 | contig 13257 bp, 10 predicted proteins | sample June2016WEW_11_1_2_FD_132989 | JGI IMG/M metagenome (GOLD analysis project Ga0187865, IMG submission 132989) | Peatland microbial communities from SPRUCE experiment site at the Marcell Experimental Forest, Minnesota, USA - June2016WEW_11_100 | ecosystem: Environmental > Terrestrial > Soil >...
TTCGACTGCCCGCCAGGCGCAAACGCTTGATGAGAACTTCCACCACGGCGGCGGCGTCAGTATTCCATCCCAGCCAACGGCCGCGCTGCAAGGCCACGGTATTGCACGCGCCGATGCGATTCGCCAGCGGGTCCACCCAGTCGAGGGCGCGCAGGATGGCGCGCTTGAAGGGCATGGTCACGGCGAATCCTTGCAGTTCCACGCCGCGCGCGTAGGCGAGGAAGTCCGCCAGTTTACTGGTTTGGCAAGGCAGGAAAACCGCGTTCACGTGCTTGGCCAGAAAGGCCGCGTTCTGCATGGCCGGCGAAAGGGAAATAGAAGCGTGCGAACCGACCACTCCGTAAAGTTGCGTGCGGGTGTCAAGGCGTTCCACCCGGTAGACCGCGCGCATGACTTCCGCAGGAATTTGTCCCGCCGCGGCGGGGGAATGGTTGAGCGGCGACGCGTAAGTGAACGCCGATCCCCACCGCAGGGAGAGCAGCCGCGAGGGGATTCCCGAGGCGCCCATGGCCAGCGCTACCAACTTCGGGTTGCGCCGCCCATGGGCTTTGAGCAGCCGGCGAATTTGCAGGTTGTCACGCAGTTTGCGCGCTTGCGTGGCGATCTTCACCACCTGCACCGGCAAACGCACCATGCGGCGATAAGGCGGGGCTAACGGGGGAGTCTTTTGAAGGTCGTGGTAGGAAACAATGATCTTGGCAGGCCGGAGTTCCCTGAGCAGCGCCACGCCGCCCTTCTGCACGGATTCGATCTCGACGTCAACCCATTGGCAACCCGCGCGCACGGCGGCAGTGAGAATTGCCGCCTGTTCGGCCAGCGTCCCCCGCAGCATGCCTCCCGCCGTCGCCATTCGGCACGTGGCAATGGTCTGGGGGAAATGCAGGCGCATGAGCATCTGGTGAAGCTGCGATTCAAATTGCGAAAAGTCCTGGAGATAATCGAGGCGCAGCTCATAGCCGACGGGCACCCCAGATACGTGGATGGCAAGGGCCTCCATCGCGCTCAGGGTGGGCGCTGCCAAACTAACGTAAATGTGCGGCGAGCTCGGGTTGGCCAAAATCAGGTCCTCAGCTTGGGGAATTCTCGCGCCTCAAACGCTTGAATATAAAGGTTTTGGTGGAGAAAAGGCAAGGAATTTACCTCGCCGGTAGTGCTGCAGTTTGGATTTATTGGCTCCTTGCGCCCGTCCCGGGCCCTTGGGACACTGGCCCAGATTCTCTGGTTGCTTGACCTTTAGTCCCTAACTTTGGCCGGTGCTGCCCTGGGCTCAGAGGTTGAGTTCTCAATTAGCGCGATTTCCTGATCCGTAAGTCCGTAGAGTTGGTAGACGAACTGATCGATCTGGCGGTCAGAAGCATCGATCTGCCGGTCGAGAGCAGTTCGCTGTTGGTCGGTACGCGCCAATGTCAGCTGACGGTTGAGAACCAGCATTGTATCCACAAGCTGCACCAGTTTTGGATCCTCGGGCTTCATCGGGAATTGCGAAAGCTGCTTCTTCGTGTACCAAGGGTACAAGCTGTCGTAGATTGAGTACTTGGTCCGAAAGTACCACGCTCCGATTGCGGACAACAGCACACCCAAAATGTGCTTCAGTAGTGCCTCGTCATTCGACTTGGAAATAGCAACATAGAGCGACTGATCGAGCGCGGTCGGCTCTGCGATGAATGTTCCGCTGAGCTTGGGGCCGAGTATCTTGCGGACCGCCAGCTTCGGGTTCATGAAAAATTCGGGTTCTCTCGACTCTGCCAGCCATGGCCCGTACGAAACGAAAACACCAGTAGGCCTTAGCATATAGCGCCCGACATCCTTCCCCTTGATCTCCGGCAGGTAGGTGTTATTCACCCTTCTGTGGGCATGATAAGACTGTTCCGCCTTGTCACGTTCAGTTTGCGGCCCTCGCCCGAACGCGGATTGACCATACCCATCGGTCCGGTAGGCATGGATACCACGATTAAGGCGCACAAACGTTTCTAGCGGTTCCAAGTTTCGTTCCAGCTTCGCGACGACCTTCTCCGCGGCTGCGGAATATCTCGGGTCAATCAACCCGCGATCCACGGCATCGTACGGGTCGAGGTGGTTGGTAACGCCATGCTGCTCGGGAGACGAGAATCGGGTAACGGCAATTGATGATGGCTTTTGTAACTTGGAGACAAACAGAATGGAGTTCTCAAGGGTCGCGTCTTTGAAAACTGGGTAGTCGAACACCGCGATTGCCAACAGCTCATGCATTTGCAGCAAGTGATTGCGCAACGTGGAGAAGTTCTCGGAATTCAGCCAAGCATCGGAAACGATAAACGAGATAATTCCGGCCTTTCGGCAGAGAGCGAGTGCTTTTTCTAAGAAATAAACGTAAAAGTCAGCTTGAGTCTGTGAAAGGACGTAGCGCGTGGCAAAGTAATTTGCGTATTCCTGCCCTGCTGAGTAAAGGTATGGTGGATTCCCAATTACAGCGTCGAACCCGCCGGACTCCAGGATTTCGGGGAAACCGTCCTTCTCATACCAGTCGAAGACGTTGATCCGGAGCCGCTCGTCTTCATCGAGCGGGAGCATCTGCTGGTCCCGATAGAAGTCGGATGCGATCAGCGAGTTGCCGCACTTGATGTTGTTCCCAAGGTCGGGGAGGGCGCGTTCATGGAAGAGGCGGAGGTTGGTCCCAATGGTCTGTTCGTTTTCTCCTTCTAGAACTTTCAGCAATAGAGAGAGTTTGGTAACTTCGACGGCCTGTGAGTCAACATCCACACCAAAGATGTTATTGAGCAGAATGCGTTTCTTTTCAGCTGTGGTGAGCCGCCAATCTCCCCCCTGGGTTTGATAAAGTTCCTTTCGGTGTTTTCCCGCCCCATCCTTCAGGTACTCGTCCCGATACCAGTTCAAGAGGAACTGATAAGCTCCAAGTAGGAACGAGCCGGAGCCGCAGGCGGGGTCGAGGATGCGGAGCTTGGAGGCCTGCTTTGGACTTTTCCTTTCGAGCAATTTACCGACAGATTTCTGAACAATGTAGTTAACAATATAGGTAGGGGTGTAGTAGACGCCGCCAGCTTTCTTGACTTCGGGTTTACGTTCGACTTTGGCTTGGTGTGCAGAGGTTAACCGGATAACCTGCCCGAGGAATTGCTCATAAACTTGGCCTAGAATGTCGGTGGGAAAATGGGAGAATTGATACGGGCTCTCTGGGTAGTAAAGGCGCTTGAGGATGGACTTGAGCCGGACGTCGTCAATGCGAAGGGAAAGCGTGAGGTCATCGGGGGCTTCGGCACGATTGCGCTCGGCGGTGAAGTGGAAAAGTCCGGAGTTGTATATCTCGTCCGCCCGTTCATAGATAGTGCATAGGCGACGGTAGATGTGTTCGCTCAGCTGGAGCTCTTGCAGCTGGCCGTACTTCTCGATGCCCCGGTCTTCGCAAATTCGGAGGAAAATGATGCGGTCAATGGTCCGCTGAACGGCGAAGTTGAGTTGGGGCTGGCTCAGGGATGGGTTGCGGAGGGCGAAGTTTGAGGCGAGTTCTTTCCGCCATAATTCGATCTCTGCAAGGAATTTTTCGTCAACCTCTGCGGCGCCCTTCTTGAGCTTTGAAGACTGAGTGTAACGGTCGAATGATCCCTTATAAACGGCTTCCCTGGAAAAGCGGGACGCGATGTCGTCCCACTTGTCCAGATACTGATCGAACGTAATCAGGTCGATGCGTGCAACAGATGGCTTGTCGTTGGGACGAGGAAGAATTCGACAATCGTAAACTGCGAACTCAGCGAAATTAGTGAGCAGCGACAGAGGAAGCTTGCACGTCCACGCGTAGCTGCGGAGTTGATAGGCGGGCGTGGGATCAGTACTGACGTGTACCGCTGGCCGCTTCGCTTCAACGAAAAACTTGCGTGTGCCTCCAACCTGAAAACAATAATCTGGCGCCTCTGTGTGAGCAGCGGTACGAAGGCTGTATTCGTGGATGACATCCTTGTAGGTTTCGGCATAATGCTGCTTGTTATAGATGTCCCACCCTAGCGCCTCGAAGAACGGGTCGATAAATTGGACTCGTACCTCCGTTTCGTTCAGGCTGTTACGATATACGTCGGCATTGCGGGCGAAGTGCTCGACGAGTTCTACAATTACCGGAGGTGCAACCATGTGCTGACGACTCTACGTTTCTTTAGGATCGCGGTGCTCGGCTTCGCTGAGCGCAAACCACTCCTGGGGAGCTATCCGGTCGCGCCGGAAATCCGAACCCTTGCGCAGTTCGTTCACTGGACCCGGCTGGCTGGCTCGTTGCCCGGCGGCGGTGGGGGTGGAACCATCAAGCCGAGACCTTGCAGAAGCAGGACGGTGCGTTGCGCGGCGCCTCGCCAGACGAGCTGGCAACCCTCTCCCTGGCAATTCTGAACGTAAACGTCCCCGCCCGAATACTCCAAGCTGCAATTCTTGAACTTGCAATTCACGTAGACGCCATCGTCCAAAATCACGTGCTGATTCTCGAAGACCTTGTTCTCATGTCGGTTCATAGGTTCACTCGCGCCGCAGGCCGGTGCGAAATATCCCATGTCACCCGGCGCCACAAACACGGGCGGGGGAGCCGGCGGCGGGCTCCCCCGATGGGAGTGCCTTGATGAGGCTACCATCCATGTCACGTGGATGCAAGCGGGTGACAGCGTTTGCCACTCGCCGGTCTGGGCACGAAATCCCGCGATGCGCGAAGCGACAAGGCAAACCGCGCGTGCAGGTGAGGTGGATAGCAACCGTAAGGCTAATGCCACACTTGGCCTCCTTTCATGCGGGAACATCCGCCGGAGCCGACGAACCATCGCTCGAGGAAAATTGAAATGTCATCGCCGCCGTCCAACGCCCTGCTTGGCTGGTAACCCAAATTCCTCACGACGGGTTTGGAAGGGCGGGGCTTCAGCCCCGCCGTTACAAAGCCTTTCTGATTGTTTCCATACTCTGGGCCCCGCGGTCGCCACGGCCACCGCGGGGCCCAGAGCGAAGAGGGGGCGGGAGCCGCGATTTTGGCGGGGCTGAAGCCCCGCCCTTCCGGCAGGTCCCCGAAAGCGTCCCAGCGTGGTGAGAAATCCGCACTCGCGATCGGGACTTTAAAATAGAGGCTTCTAGACCCCAGCGCCGGCCGCCTTCGAAAGGGTGGCGCTTCCGGAGGGTGCGGCATGACGCGGGTGCAAGAGGGAACCCACGCTCGCCTTCAACCGCGCCAGGGCCGCGGAATGGAGCTGCGAAACGCGCGATTCGTCCACGTTCAAGCGGTCGGCAATCTGCTTCATGGTCAGCTCCTGCTCATAGTAGAGGGTGATGATTTGGCGCTCACGCTCCCGCAGGTGGGAAAGCGCACGGCCCAGGATTTCGTGCTGCTCGCGGCGGTAGCACAGATCGAAGGGATCAGCGCCGCTATCGGCCAAAAGCGCCGGCTCAGTCCGTCGGCTGACGGACTTCGTGGTCGGGCCCGCCGAGAGGGTGCGCACGCCGCAGTCGAATCCCACGCTCTGGATTTCATTCAATGTGCGGTGCCACTGCGCCAGGTTCATTCCCAGCGCCGCGGCGATTTCCTCATCCTTAACCGGGCGGCCGAACTTAACCTCAAGTTCGCGATAGAGCTTCTGGATTTTCTTGTTCTTGCGCCGCAAGTCGCGGGAGGCGGGATCGGTGCTGCGCAGGCCGTCCAAAATGCCTCCGCGAACCCGGTGGCGGGCGTAGCTTTCCAACTTCACCCGCTTGGTGGTGTCAAACTTGGCCACGGCATCAACGAGTCCCAGCACCCCGTTGGCAAGCAGGTCATCCAATTCCACGTGAGCGGGCAGGTGTTCGCGAATCTTGAAGGCTATGCGCTTCACCAAGGGAAGCAGTTCGACCAACAGCCGCTGCCTTTCTTGGGCCTGCCTCTCGTCCCTCCGCGCGGTGGGACAGACGCTGGAAGGCATCAAGGTCCGACGCGAAATCAGTTGGCGGCGAAGGGCGGGCGCCGCTGCCCCGTTACTCAGTTGCTCGTAAGTGGGAATCGGTTGAGTTGTCATGAGAACCTCACTCACTCTCGAATGTCCGTCAGCCGACGGACAGCGCCTTTCGACCTTGGGCTTCCTTCCCGGCGGCCGCAGGCAACACTTCACCCGCGGCGTGGAGCCTGCGGCTCCACGCTTCGTTCGCCGCCTTCGGCCCTCGGGATCCTTGCGCTGTCCTTAGAGATTGCAAAGAATGGGCCAATTATGCGGGGGCGGGGGCGCAGGGAAAAGGGGTAAAGACTAGCCTCTCTATAGAAGCAAGGAGAGCGGAGCAAAGTCCGCGAAGATAAGATCCGGGAAACGTGAGAGCGCTTCCGTCAGCGTGGGGTTGTGGCCAAGCAAGCTGCTCGTTATCAGCTACTTGTAAAGGTTCTTGGGTGTAGGCGGGGAAGGGCGCGGCATGAATTGGAGGTAGCAGCGTGGGCCAGACGGATGGGGCGGCCGTCTCTGGAAGAGCGCGAAAATGGTTCGTTGTTTTCTTTGCGAACTGTCTTGATTTGGCATTGGGGGCTCGTCGTCTCGTTCCAAAATGGGAGAGCGACGGCCGCGCAGATGCCGCAGCGTAAACATTGGCGCCGATCCCCAAATCGTTGCATGCTTCCTCAAGCTCAAAACCAAAACAGCCGATAGATAGGGTGAGGGAAGCAGAATGAGCCGCGAGAGGGTCAGCGAGCGCTGTGCGCTCATGCGCCTCCAGGCTTGCTCTCTCTCCAAGCGTCGATAGGCAGGAAGCAGTGGGTGAACCACGGGTCCGGAGTGGAATCTGAGGCTGCTCCGGACCAGTCCAAAGCCGGCGGCAGACGAGCGATTTGCGACGAGGACGCCCGGAAAAATAGCAGCTATTTCGCCTGAACAATTCGGGCTTCCGTGCCTTTTCCCGAATTGGCACGAAAGTTCCTGTTTGGAACCCGCTCCGGCCCCCCGTGCGCACGGTCTAGCCCTCGTTCGAGATGAGATTGTGTCAACAGGGCTGGCGGTATGGAGCATGACGCTAGGAACGGAACTCGCCAGACCGCCTGCTGTTGAGCGTCTGCTGGTCCATAGGGTGCCGTCAAGGCGCTTTCTTCGCGCCTTCGCGTCTTGGCGGTAAGAAGGGTCTTTATGGCAGTGGCGAAGCAAAGCAACAAGCCCCGGAAACCGGGCGCCGTGCCAGACCGCGAGGGTGTGCATGGAGTTCCTAGCTCCGGCCGGGCTGAGCAGCTCCCCGCTGACCTGCATTTGTCGACCCGGTCGTCGCTTACGGACATGGCCCCCGGCGAAATCGTATTCCTTGACGACTTCGCCTACCTGCGGGAGTCTTTCGCTCCCAACTTCGTCGCCGTGCTGGCTTGCCCATTATGCGGGTCGCCGGGCCTGATCACCTCTATCCAATACTCCGGAGGCGCGCCGATTGTCTGCACCTCAAAAGTCTGCTCCGGCCTCTTCCGGATCGTTGGCGAAACCCAGATCGTTTCTCTGCCTCCAAGCTGAGTCACCAGCCCGTTGAGGCGTCCGAACATTGCCTCCTGTCTGCCTTTCGCTGGACGGAAGGAAGACAAATTCCGTTATCAAAATGTCAGCCGCAAAAAATCAGGTAGGACGGGCGATCCCCTTCAGGTTGAATCCAGGGCAGAAAACCCGAAGGCAGAGGGCACAGACCCACCCTCAGCCCGATTCGCTGGAAAGCAATTTGGTTTTTATCTTCCGGCGGAAGGGATCACCAAGGTAACGTCGCGATCCAGGCGCATACCCACCAGCGAGCCCGCAGCGAGAGAAGCTTGTTTACCTTTGGGGAGGAAGAGTGCCGTCATGATGCCTGCGGCTCCCAAGCCGATTGCGGTCCCCACGCCGCCCACCGCTCCCACGGCGGCGGGAGCCACGATGAGCAAAGCCTGCGTTTTGCGATTGGGGCCTTTGCCTTTCAGTTCCCCTTCCGGCCCGACGTTCGGGTCGCTGCCGCTTTCGCTGGAGAACACTTCGGTCAACGAACCCAAGATCGCCACCTTTTGGCCGTTGGGAAGTTCCACGGTGTCAAAAACAATGGTGAGATAACCGCCCTTGCCCTTGCGCCCCGCGGCCCGGGACTCGCCCACGTGGCCATCGATGCGCACGCCCTTCGGGAGCACGTCGCGGTCCTCGACGGCCACCGGGTCAATCAACGTACACATGATTCGGTCGCCCGCCTTGGACGTGCTGGAATTAATGGTAGAGTGCAACTGGAGCTTGAATTCCGTACCTTCCGGGACCGTGATCTCGTCGACGTTGGGATTTTCCTCCTGCTGCGCAAAGAGGGGCGCCACCATGCTGCTAATAAGCGAGCAGGAGATCAGTAACGCGAAGATTTTTGACTTCATTCCCTTTTCCCCCAAGCGTTGACCGGCCACCCCCGTCGAACCGGACAGCCGGAGCCGGATTCATCATTTCACCATCAAAAGGCCGATGCAGTCAAAGACAAAATCAGTTTTGGGCTTACAAGCCCTTAAAGAACTTTATAAGCCTTTACTGAGTATGATGCCGGTTTCGTCTCAGAGTTTGGATGGCCTGATGCCAGGATTACTACACCGTGGGCTGTATAACCGCAACCAAGCATTTCCATGTGGCCAAGTGGGACGACACTCGCCAGACGTGGCTCAACGTAGGCATCAGCCTGACATAATACCTGTCAACAAACAAGAACCTTCGGCGTGGCGATAAAGTGCCGGGCGCCAGGGCAATTTTCAGGAGTAGCTGATTTACTCCCGGGCTTCAGCGTGGTGACGGACGTCAACGCCTTCGACCAGGAAGAGAACATCCTCGGCGATATTGGTGGCGTGGTCGGCAAGCCGTTCCAGGTTGCGCGCCACAAACATGAAGTTGATTCCCTGGCGAACCGTCTTGGGGTCGCGTTCCATGAAACCGATCAGCTCTTCGTAAACCGAGCCGCACAGCTCGTCGACGGCGTCGTCAGAAACCAGCACGGTGCGGGCAAGCTCCGCGTCGCGCTTCACAAAAGCATCCAGGCTCTTGCGAATCATCGCCTGGACGCGGCTGGCCATGGCCGGGATGTCGATGAGGGGCTTGATCAGGGGCTCGTTCATCAAGGAAAGAGCTCGCTCGACGATGTTGACCGCCAGATCTCCCATACGCTCGAGGTCGTTGTTGATCTTAATGGCGGAGGTAAGAAAGCGCAGGTCGGTCGCCATGGGCTGCTGGAGAGCCAGCAGTCGAGTGGCCAGATCGTCGATCTCGATCTCCATGCGATTGATCTCCGACTCGTTGTGGAGGACCTTTTGCGCCTGCTGGGGATCTTTCTCCGCAAGGGAGAGAACGCTGCGGTAAACCGAGTCTTCCACCAACGCGCTCATCTCCAGCAGGCGGCTTCGCAAGTAATCCAGTTCCTCAACAAAGTGGCGCAATGGTGGAATCCCCCCCCTTTTGAATATCGGGTCATCGGGCCATCGGGTCATCGAGCCATTTAAAGGCTGTCCGTTGTCCGTAGTCCGTTGTCAGTGGCTACAGTCTACGCTCTCCGCATATGGCTTGCAACGGACCACGGACAACTGACAACGGACAGTGTTTTAAATGACCCGGTGACCCAATGATCAAATGACCCGATGACCCGATGGCCAAATGACCCGATTCTACGTCTCTACCCGAACCGGCCGGTAATGTAATCTTCGGTCTCTTTCCGCGCGGGAGTCTTGAAGATCACCGCCGTCTTATTAAACTCAATCAAGCGGCCCATCAGGAAGAAGCCCGTGAAGTCGGCCGCGCGCGCCGCCTGCTGCATATTATGCGTCACAATGACCATCGTGCAGGTATCCTTCAGGTTGAAGAGCAACTCTTCGATTTTCGCCGTGGCAATCGGATCCAGGGCCGAGCACGGTTCATCGAGCAGCAGGACTTCCGGCTCCACGGCCAAGGCGCGAGCAATGCACAGCCGCTGTTGCTGGCCTCCCGAAATCGCGTAGGCGGACTTATGGAGTTGGTCTTTGACCTCCTCCCAAAGCACGGCCCGCCGCAGGCTTCTCTCCACGGCTTCGGCCAGAGTGCCTTGACCGCGCACTCCATTGATGCGCAGGCCGTAGGCGATATTATCGAAAATGGACTTGGGAAAGGGGTTGGGCTTTTGGAACACCATCCCCACTCTTCGCCGCAGGCCCACCACGTCCAGTGAAAAGATGTCTTCGCCATCCAGGAGCACTTCGCCCTCGGGGCGCGCCTGCGGCACCGTTTCGTACATTCGGTTGAGAATCCGCAGGAAGGTTGTCTTGCCGCATCCGGAAGGGCCAATGAGCGCGGTAATGCGCCCGGTGGGAACCTGCAAGCCAATGGAGTGCAGCGCTTGCTTTCCCCCATAATAGAAATCCAACCCGGCCGCGCGCATCTTGATGTCGGCCGGCCAAGTAGTGGTAGCTCTTGCCGCACGCTCGGTGGGGCGGGATTCTTCAGACGTCTTCATGACCATAGTCGGAACACTCGAAGCGGAAGTCACGGTTCACACCCTTGTGGGGGCACGCCATGGCGTGCCCCTGGAGTTTCTACATTTTCCCTCGCCCCCTTGGGGGAGAGGGGGGACCGCAAGGCGGTGGGTGAGGGGGTTAACATCGAGATGGATGCCCTCGCTCAAGTTTTTATCATGCGCCACGGTCTTGACCCCCTCACCCGTCTCGCCCCGGCTGATGAAAGCGCCGGTTGCGAGCCACTCTCTCCCCCAAGTGGGGCGAGGGCTGTGAATTCAAAACAAAACGCCGCACTTTCCCAAGAGCGGCGAGGCCCCTCATCACAGATGTACAAACTCCAGGGGCACGCCATGGCGTGCCCCTACACACGGCGAAATGATATTCCCCGGGAAACGACGAAGCGTGCCCCAATATTGGCGACCAAAACCAACCCCAATAGAACCAGCCCTGCTGCCCAGGCTTGACGATGCCAATCGTCGTAAGGGGCAATCGCATAGGTATAGATCATCACCGGCAATGAGGCGATGGGTTGATTCCAGCCCGAACTCCAGAAGCGATTGCTAAACGCGGTGAAAAGGAGGGGAGCGGTTTCGCCGGCCACCCGCGCCAGCGTCAGCATGATGCCAGTCACGATTCCGCGCATGGCCGCCGGTACCACCACCGTCGCCACGGTCTTCCACTTGCTTGCCCCCAAGGCCAGAGCGCCTTCCCGCAGGATGAGCGGAACCGCACGCAGAGACTCCTCAGTGGTGCGCACAGCGATGGGGATCATCATCACCCCCAGCGCCATGCCCCCCGCGAAGGCCGAGAAGTGCTTCATGGGAATTACGATGATCGTGTAGGCGAAGATTCCCATGACAATTGACGGCACGCCGTTCAGCAAGTCCGTGATGTAGCGCACAATGAAAGAAAAAGTCCTGCCGCCGAATTCCGCCAGGTACACTCCTCCCAGCAGGCCGATGGGGACGCCCACCAGGGAAGCCAACAGTAGAAGCTTGCCGCTGCCCACGATGGCATTGGCCATCCCCCCGCCCGATTCGCCCACGGGCGTCGGGAGGTTGGTAAAGAATGCCCAGTTCAGCGACTTGCCTCCATACCACAGCAGATAACCCAGGATGAAAAAGAGGACGGAAACCGTGAACAACGCGCAGACGCCGGTGAGGCTGAGCATGATCACGTTCACGAGTTTGCGCCAGCGGGTGCGAAGACTCATAAGTGCAGTGGACAGTGGACAGTGAATAGTGGACAGCGGGCAGGTAGTGAGATGGGCAGATGGGCAGTTGGGCAGATCGTAAAGGCAACTTCAAACCCGCGGTTTCGAACCATCTGCCTACCTGCCCATCTGCCTATCTGCCTGGTGTTCACTGTTGCACCGCTCCCTTTTGCGTGGTGGCGATAATCACCAGGCGCGCCACACCGTTGATCAAGATGGTTAGCAAGAACAGGACAAGACCCAACTCGATCAAGGCTTGCAGGTACAAATCACCCGTGGCTTCCGTGAACTCGTTGGCGATGACGGCGGCAATCGAATAGCCCGGGGCAAACAGCGAGGCGCTGATCTTGGGATCATTGCCGATCACCATGGTCACCGCCATGGTTTCCCCCAGGGCGCGCGCCAAGGCCAGGAAAACCGAGGCCATAATTCCCACCCGTGCGAAGGGCACCACCACTTGCCAAGTGGATTCCCACTTGGTGGCCCCCAGCGCCAGCGCCGCTTCGCGTTGCTCCACCGGCACCGCCAACAACACTTCCCGCGAGACGGAGATGATGAAGGGGACAATCATGATGGCCAGCACCAGCCCGCCCGCCATCATGCTGACGCCGTAAATCGGACCCTTGAAGAGAGGGAGAAATCCCAAAGTGGTCTTGAGAAACGGCATCACCACTTTGCGCAACACCGGAACCAGGATGAAGATTCCGAGCAGGCCGTAGATGACGCTGGGAATCGCCGCCAACAGCTCAATGACAAAGGTCAGGGAGTTGGAAATCCGCAGGGGGGCCAACTCGGAAAGGAAAATGGCGGCGCCTACCCCCAGAGGCACGGCCACCAAAAGCGCCAGAGCGGAGGAAACCACCGTGCCATAAATGAACGGCAAAGCGCCGAATTCCTCGCTGACCGGATCCCAGGTCTTCCCCAGGAAAAACTCGAACCCAAACTTGTGGCGGGGCAGAGCGGAATTGATGAAGAGCTGGTAGACCAACATCACCGTCACGACAATAATGCTGGCCGCCGCCAGCAAGGTAATAAGGTGAGCGACCTCATCCCCGTGCCGCAAGCGCTGAATAAACTGCCGCGCGCGCCCCCGATGGCGCGCACGGTCAGTCGTTGCTGGAGCGTTTGCCATGTTAATTAATTTGCCCAATAGCCTTCAGTTCTCGCGCCACCACGTCCTTGGGAAGCTTTGCGTACGACAAGCCTTCGGCGTCATTCTGCCCGTCGGTCAGCATCCAGAGGAGAAAGTCCTTGAGGGCTTTCTTCTTGGCCGGATCGTCAATCTTTGACGGGATCAGCAGGTAAGTGAAGCTGCAAATCGGATATGCCGCCTTCCCCGAAACGTTGGTGATGGACACGCGGAAATCGGCCGGCATCCTCTCGGATTCACTGGCTGCCGCTGCCGTCACGCCGGCGAGGTCAGCTTTTACGAAAACCCCGGCAGAATTCTTAACCCGCCCGTAGGGGAGTTTGTTCTGGATGGCGTAAGTCAATTCCACGTACCCGAGGGCGCCGGGCTGCTGCTTGACCAACGCCGAAACGTTCTCATTGCCCTTACCGCCCAAGCCTACCGGCCAATTCACCGAAGTGCTGCGCCCCACCTTCGTTTCCCATTCCTTGCTGACCTTGGAAA
>Ga0187865_1003384_pt1 | contig 13255 bp, 6 predicted proteins | sample June2016WEW_11_1_2_FD_132989 | JGI IMG/M metagenome (GOLD analysis project Ga0187865, IMG submission 132989) | Peatland microbial communities from SPRUCE experiment site at the Marcell Experimental Forest, Minnesota, USA - June2016WEW_11_100 | ecosystem: Environmental > Terrestrial > Soil >...
CTAATTTGAACGTAGCGCCGCCATCTTGGCGGCTCAATGCCGGCTGGAAGCCGGCGCTACATCCGAAATTAGGACAGCACCCGGCGTCCAGAAGTGTCTCAATTTGGCCTTTTTTAGCAGCGGCCGACGCCGTTGCGGCCGACTGCGACGCGACCCGTCATCCGGACAGAATGACCTCCCAACCGTTCGGGACACTTGACCCGCCGCGAATCAAGCCGTACATTCATTCCGCCCATTGGCCGGATCGCTTAAAACCCTGGCGGGAGAAGAATTCGGTTTTGTTGGCGGCAATCAAGGAGGGGCCATGAAAGTCATATTGGCGCCATGCACGCGGCGAGGATTCTTAACGAAGGGTGTCAAGTTTGCCGGCGCGACGCTCATTCCACCAGGATTCATCTGGGGTTCACCCGGCGAGGGCGCCGGTGGTTATGCTCCCAAGCTGTCCGTGGAAGCCTACATCTGGACCCAACATTTCGCTTCCCGGAAAGAAACCCTTGCCGCAGGCGAGGACGAAGCGCTGCGCGAGACGGATCAGGCGGGATACTCACGCGTGGAACTCTCCGACGCCTTTTTCAAGCCGGAGGTGCGCGAGCACACTCGGGAACTTCTGGCGAAATTTGAGTTGAACCCGGAAAGCGTCTACGCCGGCACTACGCTGCACGAAGCGCCAGCCGCCGAGAAGTCGAACCAGACCGTTCTGGAGTTGGCAGAGTTCCTCAAGCCCTTGGGAACTCGGGTGATTATTACCAACCCCAGCCCTAAGCCGAACCAGGAGCGCAAATCCGACGATGAGCTCAAAACCCAGGCGCACTACGTAAACCAATTGGGCGCAGCGTTGCAGCGCCAAGGAATAAAGCTGTTGCTCCACCACCACACCCCCGAACTCCGCGACAATGCGCGCGAATGGTGGTACCAATTGCAGCATACAAACCCCAAGTTGGCCGGTTGTTGCGTGGATGTTCATTGGGCTTATCGTGGCGGACAGCAAGTGATGCCTTTTTTGCGCAGGGTGGGCGCGCGGATCGAAAGTTTGCACCTGCGGAACTCCCAACAGGGCGTGTGGATGGAAGACTTCGGGCCGGGAGATGTTGATTACTCTCAGGTCGCCGAGTACTTGCACCAGATCAACTATAAGGGCTTCCTGGTTGTGGAATTGGCCTACGAAAAAGACACGGTCATTACCCGTTCCCTGGAAGATGACCTGCGCCGCAGCCGAATCTACACGGAAAAGGTCTTTGGTCTTAAATCTTCCTAGCCCCCGGGGATGCAGTTTGGAGGTCGGTATGAAACGAAACGTCATAATTGTACTTATGGTCTTGCTCAGCGCCGGCTCCGCTCGAGGCCAGAGTGACAGCGAGCAGGTGAAATCCATTCTGGCGAGGCAGCTCCAGCCGCCAGAAGTTGTGACCTATCAGCTCGAACACTTTCTCTTGGAGCAAGTTCCCGTGCTTCCAGCGCCGAGCAATGCCGCGCAATGGTCGGCGCAAGCGGAGCAGATCCGCCAGCGCCTGATCGAAAACACTGTCCTTTATGGCTGGCCGCAAGCGTGGCGAACCTCTCCGCCCAAGTTTGAGGATTTGGGAATGGTCCCCTCCGGCCCGGGGTACCGGCTGCGGAAACTGCGCTACGAAATCGTTCCCGGCTTTTACACGACGGCCCTTCTCTACGAGCCCGCCCAACTGAACGGCAAGGCTCCCGGCGTGCTGGACGTCATGGGCCATTTCGGGCCGGGCAAAGCGTCGGATTTCGAGCAGAAGCTCTGCATCAATCAAGCCCTGCGAGGGATGATCGCTCTGAATCCCGAGTGGCTGGACATGGGCGAGATGCGGAACAAAGAGAATTCGCACGGGTTCTCCGCCCATCTGAACCTGGTGGGCGCGAGCGGGGTCGGTCTCTTTTACTTGGCGATGCGTAAAGCGCTGGATATCCTTTACGATAACCCGCAGGTTGACCGTGAGCGCATCGGGGTCACGGGCCTGTCGGGCGGAGGCTGGCAGACAATCTTGCTCAGCAGCCTCGACCCGCGCGTCAAGGTGGCGATTCCCGTGGCGGGTTACCAAACGCTCCTGACCCGCGTCACCGTCGGCGACAGCGGAGACATCGAAGAAAACGCCACGGATCTTGTGCTCGGCCAGGATTACTCGACGCTGACGGCCATGCGCGCTCCCCGCCCCACCCTGTTGATCTACAACGCCGAAGACAATTGTTGCTATCGCGCCCCTCTGGTCAAACCCGGTGTTTATGATGCCGTTGTCCCCTTTTTCAAGCTGTTCGGGAAGGAAAGGGATTTTCAATTTCATCAGAACACTGACATCTCCGGACACAATCTGGGGCGCGACAATCGCCAGCAGGTCTATCGATTCTTCAGCGAATATTTCGGCCTCCCCGTTAATGAAAAGGAGATCGGGGTTGGAGACGATATTAAGAGCTATGATGAACTCGCCGGGGGTCTGCCGAGCAATAATCTGACGATTCTGGGGCTGGCGAGAAAGTTGGCGGCGGAAGTCACGCGCGCGCCCATCCCTTCGGAACCCGCCCAACGCCGGGAGTGGTCCGCTGCCGGGCGAAGCCGGCTGCGAAGCGTGGTTCGCTACCGCCCCGTCACCGTAAAGCGGCCCTGGCCGGAATTCGACACTTTTGACAATCAGGTGGAATCTCTTTCCTCCCGGTTTGAGATGAGCAATGAACTGAGCGCCACGGGCGTTTGGTTGAAAGAAATCCCCACACCCGCTCAGGCCCCCTTGACCCTTGTGCTGAATGATAAAGGGGTGCATGCGGCCGGCGAAGAAGCGTGGGACCGCATGCCGGAAGTGGCTGACCGCATCGAGCGCGGAGAACAAGTGCTGGTGCTGGACCTCGTATTCACGGGTGACGCAGCCCCCCAGAAGCCCGGCCGCTTTACCAATATGATCACCTCCGTCGGCGAGCGCCCCTTGGGATTGGAAGCAGCCCAACTGATCGCCCTGGCAGGCTGGGCGAAGGAATATTGGAATGCGCCTCGAGTCCGCCTGGAAAGCACCGGCATGCGAAGCCAAGTGGTGGCGCTGATCGCCTCAGCCCTGATGCCGGATCTGTTTTCTACGGTCGAAATCCACGGCGGGATGCGGAGCCTTCGCTACCTTTTCGACAACCCCGTTACTTATGCGGATGCGCCCGACCTGTTTTGTTTGGACCTTTATCGCGACTTTGACCTGGACCAGCTCACGGCGCTCGCCGCTCCGACGAAAATCATCGAGCGGGATTATTTGGAATTGACTCCAAAGGCGAATTAGCGGAGCAAGTGAACCCGATGCACGTTCTCCCGAACCCTGTTTTGTTCTGCCCCGAGCGGGCGGCCCACAAGGCAGACCGACGGGATGGAAAGCGGCACCCACCGAAAAGGCCGCCGCTGTATCTTACCCCACATCTCTATTCCGGCTTGAATTTCCTGAACGATGTTTGTCGAGGAAGCGATCAGAGGGGGACCTTATGAAACGAAATACTGCTCTAATATTTCTGGCGTCCGTGGTGCTCCTATCTCAGGTGTCTTGTCGGAAATCAATCCCCAAAACGGAAATCAAAATCGACGGCTCCGGAACCGGGAGAGTGTTCGAGGGGATGGGAGGGGTCAGCGCCGGGGCATCATCACGGCTTCTCGTCGACTACCCTGAACCTCAGCGAAGCCAAATTCTGGATTACCTATTCAAGCCCCATTACGGGGCATCCCTTCAGCACTTGAAGGTGGAAGTCGGGGGCGACACCAATTCCACGGATGGCTCCGAGCCCAGCCATATGCACACTCGCACTGATGAGAACTACGACCGGGGCTATGAGTGGTGGCTCATGAAGGAAGCGAAGGCAAGAAACCCAAAGATCATTCTGGACGCTCTGCCGTGGGGCGCGCCCGGTTGGATTGGAAAGGGCAAGTTCTATTCTCAGGATATGGCCAACTACATCCTCAAGTTTATTCAAGGCGCCAAGAAATATCATGGTTTGGACATTGAGTGCATCGGCATTTGGAATGAGACGAACTACGATGTGGGGTATATCAAATTGCTGAAGAAGACTCTTTTGGCAAACGGCCTCACGACGAAAATAGTCGCTGCGGATCTTTCCGTGAATCAATGGAAAATCACCGATGACTTCCGGGTGGATCCCGAACTGAAGGAAGACGTTTTTGCGATTGGCGTGCATTATGCGCGGGTCAAAGGCAATTTCTACGTCACCAGCCCAGCCTTGCGCTCGGGGAAGCCCTTGTGGTCCACCGAAGACCAGCCGCTTGATGAAACTGATACCATGCTCCAACGCGATTGGAGGCCCGGGGCGAGGATCTGGGCCAAAATCCTCAACACCAATTACATCGACGGCAAGGTCACCAAGACGGAGACCTGGAGTCCCGTGACCTCCTACTACGATAACCTGGCGGCGCCCCATTCCGGTTTGATGTACGCCAACACCCCCTGGTCGGGCCACTACAACGTGCAGGCCGCCGTCTGGGTTACAGCCCACACGACGCAGTTCGCTCAGCCCGGCTGGCAGTACCTTGACCGCGCCTGCGGGTATCTGAAGGGCCAAGGCAGTTATGTGACGCTCAAGGCCCCCTCCACCGGCGATTACAGCATCATCGTGGAAACCGTTGATGCCACGGAGCCGCAAGAATCGGAATTTCAAGTCTCCGGCGGCCTTTCCCCTGGCACGCTCCACGTATGGGAGACCAGCGCCGGCAAATCGTTCGAGAAAGGTAGTGACATTACACCCGTGAATGGCTCGTTCCACCTCACTCTGGAGCCCGATGCGATTTATTCCCTGACCACTACCGTGGGCCAAGCCAAGGGAGCCGTGACGCCACCCCCGCCAGCGCCTTTCCCGTTCCCGTATACTGACGATTTCGAGAGCACCGCTATCGGCAAGACCCCCAAGTACCTCGCCGACCAGGGCGGTGCGTTCGAAGTTGCGGCGTGCAGTGGCCGTCCGGGCAATTGTCTTCGCCAAGTCGTTGACCAACATCCGATTATTTGGCATTCCTGCACTCCCGATCCGTTCACCTATCTGGGTAGCACGGATTGGTCTGACTACGAGGTCAGCACGGATGTGATGATGGAGGCGCCCGGGAACGTGACCCTCGCCGGGCGGGTTGATTCCGCCGACTGGTTCCAGGAGTCGAAAGCCCGATGGCCGAGCGGCTACGTGCTCTCGATCCAGCAGGATGGGACGTGGGAAATTGATAGCACGCGGTTCAAGGCAGCGACCCTTAAGCTTGCCTCCGGCAAGGTCTCCTTTTCACCGAAAACTTGGCACCATCTCGCTCTGGGCTTCCAAGGGGCTGGCATCCAGGTAAGGATCGACGGCGCTTCGGTCGCCAACGTTAACGATGCGAGCCACAAGCAAGGTATGGCGGGGATCGGCACCGGCTGGAATACGGCACAATTCGATAATTTCTCCATCTCGGCCACGAAATGAATACACCCATCAGCGGAGCGATCGTAGCGCGGACCTCCGCCTTTGAGGTCCGCGGTTCTTACCCCGCAAATTGACTGAATGCAGCGAATGGGAGGGAGCATGAGTACTGAAGATCGAACCTCAGATGGCGAAACCCCTTGGCGTCCTCTCAACCGAAGGTCATTCCTGAAGTTGGGAGGAATGGGAACGGCCCTCCCGCTTGCCTCCCAGCCCGCAGGCTTTGCGCCCGCTATGCCACTCTCTCTCGCGAGGGCTCAGCCTTCGGAGTCTCGAAAGGAAGCGCTTCCCGCTATTCCCAAACCCGCGGACCTGGCAAGCGACCGGCTCGTCCATCATTTTCGTGATCACTTTAACCCTCCCCAGGCGCAAAACGAATTAGGTTTTCTTCGGGCACATAAATCCGTCTCCGCGATGACTACCATTGCCTTCCCTCCTTACACCTGTTGCGGGGTCCCGGAACCGGCGATTACGGACAGCCTGATTACTTGTGAATTGTTTCTGGAGGGTCAAATCCTGGCAAACTATCCTCCCCCTGCCGGAGAGGTAGCCTATACTTGGTACCCTCACAAAATCCGGCGGGAGACACGCGTGGCCGGGCTCCTGTTCACCACCGAAACGTTTATGCCCTCGAAGCAACGTGTGGCGGCGCAAGCCATTATCGTGAAAAATGAAAGCGCTGAACACCGCAAGTTTACCCTGAGCTTTAACCTGCGGGCAGGGGTTGCCGTGACGCGTCCGTGGCGCCCCAGAGCGGAAACGGACAATCACCTCACTCCCGATGAGCCGCGTGGCTGCGTCATTTTTGAAGCTCGGAATGGGCAGGCGGTCTCGGTACAAGGAATCTTCCCGCGACCGGTGCGCATTGAGCAACGCCGCATGTTAGTTCATGAGTTTTCATTGGCTCCCGGCGACTCACAGAGGTTGCAATACGTAAACGTCGTTGATAACAACGCGGAGGCCGCACTCGGAACCTATGACCACCTTCAGGGTAAATTCGATGCACTGGTCAGAGAACACGAACAGGGTTTCAGCAGTCTTCTGCGGTCGGCGTTCACGCCTGGTAATTCTGATTTCTCCGGCAATTTGCCCCAGCTCCATACCAACGACCCGCTGCTCTGGAAGCTTTATTATATCGGCTTTGCGGGACTGCTCTTCTGCCGGAGGGTTTCTCCCGACTCCGTTTACGGCCCAACCTATATCACCTGCACCCGCGGGACGACGCACAGTTGGATCTGGGACACGATGCTGACCTCGCTCAGCCTGGCGCTATTGGACCCTCAGGCACTCCGTTCCCTCCTGGAGGTCTGGCTCACGCTGGACATGCACCAATGCACGGCCACGGATTACCTAACAGGTCAAACGGCAGGACTACCCTGGGGGTATGCCGTCAATGATATGGGAATTCTCCGCTGCGCCCACGATTACCTGCGCGTGACCGGCGATTTTGCGTGGCTCGATAAAAAGATGGAAGGAAAACCGGTCATCGAGCGCCTGCTGGAACATGCGCTCTATTGGAAAAAGCTGGTGAAGCGGTCGGACGGGCTGGCGGATTATGGTGATCTGCGCAACCTGCTGGAAGTGGTCAGCACTTACGTGCACGAAGTCGCCGCGATGAACGCCGGAAATGTTTATGGGATGCGATTCGTGGCGGCGCTCCTGGAGCGCCGTGGTGATGCCAGCCAAGCAGCCCAACTGCGGTCGGAAGCGAAAGAATTGGCGGCGCGAATCAATCGGCTGTTGTATGTGGAGGGCAAGGGATGGTGGAAGTCCGGGCAACCGGATGGAAGCTACATGGAAGTCCGCCACTGCTATGACCTACTCACTATTTTCGATACCATGTTCGAAGACCTCACCGACGGCCAGAAAAAAGAGATGAGCAACTTCTTCTGGACGGAGCTCTATACCCCTCTGTGGATGCATGCGCTTTCGCCTTGGGATGTGGATGCCACTTGGGACGTCCGTGCTGACCACAGTTGGTTGGGGGCTTACATCGCATGGCCGTCCATGACGGCGAAGGGCCTGTATAAGGTCGACCCTTCGGCTCGAGTCGCGGAGTGGGTGAAAGGGCTCGCCCGGACGGCAAACCAGGGACCCTATGCTCAAGCCCATATTGTGGAAAGCGTCTTTCCCCCGGAGAGCGGCGGCGCCATGAAAAGCCCTCTGGAAAAACCCTATGATAATGATTGGGTGGTCGTTTCGGGAGGCAGCTACACCGACATGGTAATTGACTCCGTATTCGGCGCGGATTTGACACTTTTTGACGGCATCCGGGTGAACTCCCGCTTGCTTGATTTCGACCCTGAAGCTAAGCTGTCACAGGTGAGCTACCAAGGCAAACGCTACACCATTACCAAGCACGCGGTTGTACCCGCGGAGTAGAGCATGTCCTCATCTTGATGGCCGTACATGTGAGGGCGCAAGAGCCTCTGAATCCGGCCGTAACGATCCAGGGCGCCTTGCAAGCGGACGATTATGGAACTCCAACACACCATCGCCGGAGCCCCCGAGGTTAGAGTCGCCCTTCGTGTCCGCGGTATGTCGCATGAGGAGCGCTATTTCGATGAGCAGACCTCGACAACCCGCGTGACACAGGATTTCATTGTGATCCGCCTTTCGACGCGGGTTGCTCTGGAAATTGAATTGCACGTTTTGAACATGCGGACCCAGATTGGAGGCACCTATCGGGTAGCATGGATTAACACTCGCGCCGAACAGGGTTTTTATTCTGTCGGGCTCGAACTGCTCGACCCGGAAGGGGAGATTTGGGAAGCGGATTCCATCCCGGAGGGCCTGGAGACCGGGGAGGCGGCGCCCGTGGTTTTGCTGGAATGCCAACGGTGCCACCGAAGGGCTTCCACCCCGTTACCCGAGGCGGAGACCGCATCGCTTGGTGAAGGCTTTACCATCGCCCGCCCTTGCGATACCTGCAAAGCCACCACCGGCTGGGTTTATTGTGTCGAAAGGCCGCTTGCGGCGGAAGCAGCTCGCCAGGAGGAAATGGCTCCGGCCGATGCCTCCACACCTAAATCGGCCGAATCCTCAAAGGACCAAAGGCAAAAAGGGCGCGCGCCCATCCAGCTAAAGATCAAAATCATCCGCACCAAGTACGGCTCGGCTACCTTCGATATCTGCGAAACACTCAATGTTTCCCGGACGGGATTATATTTCACCACTAAGCAAGCTTACGACGTGGGAGAGACCCTGGAGGTCATCTTGCCCTACCATCTGGACAGCCTAGCCATCCCTGTTCAGGCACGGGTGGTACGCCAAGACGACCTCCGCGGGACCTACCAGAAGCGCGTTGCCATCCAACTTACTTCCGGGGCAATCACGAAGCGCTGATCCCCGAAAAAACCCTAACCATCCCCGACGGCTACCGGCGCGGTGGGGATATTCCCAAGGCTCTCGGCCAGCAAATGTAGAGGCCGCCTTTAGGCGGGCAGCTTTTCGCAGCGGCCGGCATTAGCCGGGCACCTCGGGGAAGAAAGAACTGCCGCCCTGAAGGGCGCCTCTACAAAGACCCATCGCGCTCCATAGTTTTCACACACACTCCTCAGCCCCGCCCTTCCAGACCTGTGGCGTGAAATCCAGGTTAATTCTGTGTGCACCCCTGCTGCAATTTCTGCTGGTAAAAGGCAAGAGCTTGCCCGTAAGTGTCGAGTTCCTGCTCTTGCTCCGTAGCGGAGGGGAAGCGTTGGGGATTTTCCTGGGTTTGACGAATCAGATTGTTCATCCAATCGACATAATACTTGGCGTCGGGGCGGCAATCGTAATGCCCGGGCAAATAGATCGGACTGGTATGCGCGAGGCGGAGCGTGTCCCCTCCGCGCAAAAAACATCGCGCGGCGATCCAGGAGTATTTTTGGGGATCGATGGTGAATTCAGCCTGGGAATCATCCGTGCCGGGCGGGATGGGGTACCACTGAATGACTTCTCCATTGGCCACAATTTCGACGCGATCCAGGGGTTCGTGGGAGTGCACCTCCACGGTAGCTTTCATCAGCGCCCCCTCCGGCTTCACATGGAAGAAAAGCATGGGACCATTGGTGACAAAGCTGGGGCCTTCGCGCAAGGCCCTAAACCATTTTTCCACCGAGAAAGGCCCAGAAAAATTCACGTACACGCGATTGAAACCGATCGGATTGGGAAGGACGCCGCTGGCCGTCCCCGCCGAAGCCGGAAGGTGAAACCCCAGATTCAGGTAATGATAATAGATGCTCAGGATGTAATTCAGCCACCCCTCGCGGCCGGCAAAGCTGCGTTCGCGGGGACGCCCCCAGGCTTCACTGGCCTCTATTCCATACTCGGTCAGTTGGTTGCAGAGAATTTCCATGGAATCGGCCGGCGTGAGGGCCATGACCACCGGCACCTCCCACCAGAAGGCTTTTTCCGCATCGACCCAGGGGAAGACACTCCTGGCGGCCCGCCGGTCGCGGGCTTGGTGAATGTAGGTCAAGACTGAGGGCCACCAGTCCGCAGACTTGTTAAGGTCTTGGAGCGGCGACGGGAGTTGCAAAAACAGCCAGGCCCCACCCCCCCGTTCATCTTCGGCATTTCTCAACGTCACGAAGTGGCGGGCATCGATTCCGATAACAGAATTAGCCTCAGCCCCCCAAATGTCGCCCGTCTGGAACTGATAATTCTTCCGGCGCGGCCAGTCGGTGATGACCGGGCAAAAGTTCAAATCCTCCGCCAAAACCGCCTTTTGCGCGTCAGCGGGCGGGCGGTGCACATGGAGGTCGCCGCTCCACCACCCCATCTTCCCCATCCGAATCCAGGGGCGGAGTGCCACAGTCACGTTGGTCACGCCATCGGCTGCCACCGTAACCGATTTCTCCACGCGCGTGTATTCGGGGCCCTTTTCGCCAATCACCAGGAAACGCCCGGGAGGAACCTCGATCTGGCATTCGCCATGAACAACAAAGCTGCCCAGATACTCCGGCTGCACATTGTGCGTTCCCGCCGTAAGGTCGCGCAGCGCCTCGGCGGGTTGATACATCTTTCCCCCGGCACCGCGCACTTCCACCTGCCCCCATGTCGGCTGGCCAGTCTCATCCACCACCTGGAGATGTAACGTCGAGGCGATAAGGGATGAGGGGATCGATAACCCGAGAAACAAAATCAAGATTCTGAGATTTTTCATTTATAGACCTTATGCTCGAAAATCGAAACACATGATTCCTTTTCAGAGCATGGCGGAACTTCTCCTCCGCCGGGAACCGCGGATCAAGCACGCCAGCTCATTGGCACGCCATCATCTAGCCGCCGTATCCCCTCACGATTTCGAAGGTCTTTAAGGCCCTCAAAGCGGGTAGCGCAACGCGTCCGCAACCCTACATGTCTTGTAGGGGCTGGGCTTGCCCTGCCCAAGGCACCCCGAGGGGTGCCCCTACAAAAGGTGCAGAATATTTACCAAAACAAAAGCCCACATGCCATCTACCACGCACGACCACCTCATTGCCATCTGCCACCTACCACATGCCATCTACCCCCTCCTAATGGGGTATCCCGTGCTGATGCATGCGGCGGTGCAATTCGGCGCGGGCATCGGTGTAGACTTTGCGAACCCGGCCAAAGGTCTCCGTGTCCGGCCGCGTGGCGAGCGTCTCAACATACATCTGCGCCCCGTCGATGATCTTTAGGAAGTAGGTCGCGGCCTCCGGCGAAAACAGCTCCCTCCCCAGAACTTGCACGTAGACCGGCGAGGTGTGCGCGGCAATTTTAAAATTCCACGCAGTTGTGCGGGGGGATTGCGAAGAACATCGCGCCGCCAGCCAGCCCGGCCCTGGAACCTTGATTTTCTCTGTCAGGTGGATCGCTCCCGCTCCCGCCGGCTCGTCCTTCACGGCGACCACTTTGCCGTTGAAGATAACCTCCAGGCGATGGATCGGCACAAAGCATTGCGCGTCGGCAGTGACTTCTATTGTGCCGCCGCCCGCCCCCAGAGTGATTTCCGCTCCCGGCGAACGGCCATCGGCGTGGAACATCAAGAGCGGGCCGGAAGTGGCAAAGGTATTCCCTGCCCGCACGGCTTTGGCAAAGTTGGGATAATTGAACTCCTCCTGGCCGAGGTAGGCGTAAACACGATTGGTGCCCGCCGCCATGTAAGCCCCCATCTTATCCGTCCCCGCCACCGCCGGCAGGCGGTACCCGCAATTCAAGTAGTGATACCAGTCGAGGTAGCGCAAAGTGTTGAACTCCTCAATCACCTTGTGATGCATCTTGGGATCGTCTTGCGGCCAAATCTCCACGGCATCGATTTTGCCGAGCACAATATCCGCAGCGATTTCACCGGTGGGATAGGGGAAGTGTACGGCCACCGCCAGACCCTGGCGCTGGCGGCAGACGTCAGCCCACTCCGCCATGCTGGTCCAGGTCGGATCGCCCAAGTACGCCTCGCCCGCGCCGTCCGCCGACATGGGGAAAACCGCTTTTCCCTGCACGCCCTCAAGCCCGATGTGGCCGAGGATGTGCTGACGATTCTCGGTTCCCACCCAAACCATCGAATCGCGATCCGCCGATAGGACGGGTCCATGCGAAAGATCACCCACATTGGTAAAGAGGTCTCCCCATTGGGCCGCCAGCAGGTTGATGAGGTTCAATCCCTCGGCCTGCGCTTCCAGCAGAGCCGTGGTGGGAGATAAGAAGTGGGTGTGCGTGTCGGCGGTCACCCAGCCTTTGGAACGCAAGTTGGTGATGCGGGGAATTTCCAAGGTCAATTCGCGCTGCCCCGGCTGGATTTCAATCTTCTGCCGCACCGCCTGGTGTTCGAAACCCTTGGTCATTTCCAGGTACACTTCTCCCGGAGAAAGTTCCACCTGAAACGTGCCATCCACATAGGCAAAGGAAGTGTCCATCAGTTTGACGTCGGCGCCGTAATCCTGGAACCACCCATCATTGATCTCCGTACGGTGTCCGTAAGGAGGAATGTAGCGGCCCTCTTTCGACCGGAAGGCGAGACGTACGGGAGTGGGCTGCTTGCTTTCAGGATCGAGCACGCGGCAGTGGACCCATCGGCGGCCGCGCTCAATGATCTCAATGCTTCCGCCTCCCGCCGTGGCTTCCATTTCGCTGCCTGGAACAACTTTGGCGAGATCGAATGCATACTGCTTCCCGGTTTTGGAATCGCTGAGGGTCAACGTCGCATCGACGTTGGCGATGACCTCCGCATAAAGATAGCGGGCGCCGGGGCTGACCACCGCATGTTCACCCAGTCCCTTTGCGGGAGCGGCCAGCCACGCCTCCGGCTCGAAATCGGGCAGAGCAAACGTGCGTCCTATCGTGCCGAGATCCACATCCACCTGCCAGCGGGTCTCGTCTTCAGCGGCGGCTTCGGGTAGGGTAATCCGGTACAAAGCGCGCGGCTCGAAGCGAAGGGGATACCCAGCGCGGTGATAGAGCGTCAAGCCGCAGATCACCAGGGCATCCTCGCCGGCCGCTTCCATCCGTACGGCACGAATGCTGCGGTCGGGCTCAGGGTTTTCAAGCGCGCACACCGAAACGGTTCCTAGGCCCGGGCCTCCCGCGTTGTTTCCGCCGATGGTAGTCTGGAGATTTCCCCACCCGCTAGCACTGCGGAGGGGGTCAGTGAGCTTCAATGCCCGCAATTTGCCCTGGGGCAAAGCAGCGAAACAGAGGTGCCCCCAAGGCTCCACCACCGCGTTCGTTTCAAATCGGCGGCGAATGGGCAACACGCGCGTTCCATTGTCCTCGTACATCAGGGTGACATCGCCCAAATGTTGGCCCACCTTTTGGAATACGTCCTTCCCCGGCTCCGGGTCCTCGTTCTCATCAAAGTCACAGAATGAGGTCAGGC
>Ga0187865_1003385_pt1 | contig 13247 bp, 14 predicted proteins | sample June2016WEW_11_1_2_FD_132989 | JGI IMG/M metagenome (GOLD analysis project Ga0187865, IMG submission 132989) | Peatland microbial communities from SPRUCE experiment site at the Marcell Experimental Forest, Minnesota, USA - June2016WEW_11_100 | ecosystem: Environmental > Terrestrial > Soil >...
TATCCCAATTTCCCCCAGGAGTCAAGCAAGAGATGCCGCCCTTCAAAATAAATCGCGGATTGAGGAATAAAAAAAACAGATGTTAGACAGTCAAGGGAGAGGTGTCTGCGGGAAGAAAAACTCAACTTTTTAAAAAATCATGCCGGGTAAAGAGGGACTCCAGTTCATATCCGTAATTTTTCAGATTTTCTCTCCCTCCTTCGTCACGGTCCACGATGGCCAGAACCCTGGCTACTTTTAGCCCTTCCTCCTTGGCCCTTTCGATTGCCTTGATGGTACTCCCCCCTGTGGTGACTACATCTTCTACGATGGCTACTTCCGTTCCCTCGGGGAGGTTTTGAATCCCCTCAATCCAGAGCCCCCGGCCGTGTTTCTTGGCTTCCTTGCGAATGAGAAACGCATGGATCGGGTTCCCCTCCATATAACTGATCAGCGACACAGCCGTAGCGATCGGGTCTGCTCCCAGGGTCATCCCCCCCACTCCTTGAATTTTTCCCGGGGAACTCCGCAACCGTTCAAAGAGCAGTTTCCCCACCAGGTAAGCCCCTTCGGGGTGCAAAGTGACCGGCCGGCAGTCGATGTAAAAGTCGCTCTCCTTGCCCGAGGTCAGTATGAATTTTCCTTTTCGATAAGCCTTCTCCTTCAGAAGGTTGAAGAGCTTTTCCCGCAAGTCCATAGTTCCTCCCCCAAAAGGTACGAGGATCGTGGCCCGAGCATCAAGGCCCGAGGATCGAGCATAAAGATAACAGGCCATTGTCGGTAGGTTATATGTTTTTTGTTTCGTTGCTCGAACCTCATTCCTCGCGCCTGCTTTTTTTGAACACCCGCTTAAAGATCGTATCTACATGCTTCAACGCACGGGAAAGATCAAAGCATTCTTGAATCTCCCCGGGCTTCAAATATCTGAGGATCGTCGGGTCTTTCAGAAGGATTGTCTGGAAATCTTTCTTCCCCTTGAGCGATCGAAAGGCGGCTTTCTGCACCAGGGCATAGGCTTCTTCGCGGCTCGAGCCTTTTTGAATCAGTTTCAGCAGGACCCCTTCGGAGAAGATCATTCCCCGGGTTTTTTCCAGGTTGGTTTTCATGTTCTGGGGGTAGACCACCAGTTGGTCTATCAGTCTCGTGATCCGGTCGAGCATATAATCGAGAAGAATGGTACTGTCAGGGGCGATCACGCGCTCCACCGAGGAATGGCTGATATCCCTTTCGTGCCAGAGGGCCACGTCCTCCAGGGAAGCCAAAGCATTCCCTCTCATCAGCCGGGCAAGGCCGCAAAGGTTCTCCGACCCGATGGGATTCCTCTTGTGGGGCATGGCCGAAGATCCCTTCTGCCCTTCGGTGAAAGGTTCCTCCGCTTCGGACACCTCGGTCCTTTGGAGGTGACGAATTTCGACGGCGATCTTCTCGACGGAAGTGGCAATCAAAGCCAGGGTGGTGAAAAATTCGGCATGGCGGTCGCGCTGGATGACCTGGTTGCTGATGGGCGCCGGCTGGAGGCCACATTTCCGGCATACGTACGCTTCCACTGCGGGCGAGAGATGGACAAAGGTCCCCACCGCGCCGGAGATTTTTCCAAAGCCAACTCTTTCTTTGGCCCGACCCAATCGTTCCAGGTTCCGGTCCATCTCCGCGTACCACAGGGCCAGCTTAAGGCCAAAAGTGGTGGGCTCGGCGTGCATCCCATGGGTCCGGCCGATTATCGGAGTCTTCCGGTGTTCAAAAGCTCGGCGCTTCAAGACCCTGAGGAAAGCCTCCAGGTCACCTTCCAGGATCCCGGCAGCTTCGACCAGCTGCATGCCCAGAGAGGTGTCCAGAATATCCGAAGAGGTTAAACCCCAGTGGAGATAGCGGGCGGCAGGGCCCACCCGTTCACTCACCGTGGTCAAAAAGGCAATGACATCGTGTTTGACCACTTTTTCGACTTCCTCGACCCGGGCCACCTCAAAGCCGGCCTTCTTCTTGATTTCCTTCAGAGCGGCTGATGGAACCAGCCCCAGGCGCGCCATCGCCTCGCACGCATAGATCTCGATCTGCAGCCACTTGCGAAAGCGATTCTCCGACTCCCATACTGCGGCCATTTTCTGTCGGGTGTATCTGGATATCATCTCTTTCCTCTTTTGGGGACAAATTTGACCTCCAGGGAAAATTAGCAAGTTCTATTTCCAAAGTCAAGGCCAAGAAAATGTCTGATCCCTGACCAGTCCGGAGTTCCAAGTTAGATGCAGGAGGAGAAAATTTGGTGAAAATTCATTCCCTATTTCAATTGAAATTCCTTGACGAAAAATTTTTTTTTAAGTATTTATTAGATTCGAAAAAGATTCCCTCCGGGAGACAGAAAAGAATGGGGCAGCATCCCCATCTCCTTCATCCGGTTCAGCCCGCGAAAATTAAGACCTCCAACAACGGGTTTGAACCTCTCCACGGAATGGAAGAACTTTGGCCTGCGCCCGGAAAAAGAAAAATTCTCCTGAAGAGGAGGAAAACCCAAAGAGATGACCGGTAAAGTTTCAACCATTCCCTTTAACTTCGGCGGGCTTCCTCGCGATCAGTCTCTCTGGGAGAATTCCCGATTGGTTTTTTTGCCCGTCCCCTACGACCTGACTAGCACTTATCTTCCTGGTTCACGCCGCGGGCCCACGGCCATCTTAGAGGCTTCCACGCACATGGAACTTTTTGACGAAGAAATGGAAGGGGAAACTTTTCAGGTGGGGTTTCATACCCTTGATCCCCTGGAAGCGGTGGCCTCCGGACCGCAAGAGATGATCCGGGAGATTGAAAGTGTAGTCGGGACCGTGGTTCAGGCGAATAAATTCCCCGTCCTCCTGGGGGGAGAGCACACCATCACCCTGGGAGCGGCGAGAACGTTGGAGAAAAAATACCCCCAGCTCTCTTTTCTCCAACTCGACGCCCATGCTGACTTGCGCGACTCATATGAAGGAACCCCCTTCAGCCATGCCTGCGTGGGGCGCCGCCTGGCGGAACTCGGCGCGCTGGTCCAGGTAGGGATTCGGAGCCTAACCCGGGAAGAAAATCTTTTTATAAAAGAAGGAAGGGTAAAGACTTTTTTCTGGCATCGCCTGGCGGAACTGCCTCAATGGGAAGAAGAGGTGTGCCAGGCTCTTTCCCCGCAGGTGTACGTGACGATCGACCTGGATGTTCTCGACCCGGCCATCATGCCCTCGGTGGGAACCCCGGAGCCCGGAGGTTTGGACTGGAGAGTGCTCACCGGCCTCTTGCGCCGGGTGGCCCAGAAGAAAACCGTGGTAGGGTTCGACGTGGTCGAATTGACCCCCATTCCGGGGATGATCGCCCCCGACTTTCTGGCGGCCAAATTAATCTACCGATTTGTCGGGGAGATTTTTCACCTTCCCCTTTCCCGGGAAAAACATTTTTCATCTTTTAAGGAGATCATCTAAATTGGAAGCTTTGGTGCCCCGAAAACTTTTCTTTACCAAAGGGGTCGGCGTTCACAAGGAAGAACTCCGCTCTTTCGAGCTGGCTCTGCGGGATGCGGGAATTGAGAAATGCAACCTCGTCCATGTCTCCAGCATTCTGCCTCCCCGCTGCAAGATCATCTCGCGCACCCAGGGACTGAAGGAACTGGTCCCCGGAGGGATCACCTTCTGCGTCCTGGCCCGATGTAGCACCAATGAACCCCGCCGTTTGATCGCCGCTTCCATTGGGTGCGCCATTCCCTCGGACCGGGATCTCTACGGGTATCTGAGTGAGCATCATGCTTATGGGCAGACGGAAAAGGAAGCCGGGGATTATGCCGAAGACTTGGCTGCGGCCATGTTATCCTCCACTTTAGGAATGGAATTTGACGAAGACAAAAGCTGGGATGAGAAGAAAGAATTCTATCGCATCAGTGATAAAATCGTCCGGACCACCAACATTACCCAATCCAGTATCGTGAAGACAGGCTGGTCTACCGTGGTGGCGGCAGCGGTCTTCATCTTTTAGTCAAAAACTCAGAAAGGCTGAGACACGATGAGGGTGGGCTTCTGCTTCAACTTAAAGAAGGCGGCCGACGAATCGACTCCCCGGGATCTCTACGCTGAATGGGACGACGAGGAAACCATCGAGGCCGTTCGTTCCGCTCTAGCCAGCAAACATGAAGTCATTCCCGTCGAGGGGGATGAGGAGGCTTTTGAGAAGTTCAGGAAGCACAGACCGGAGATCGTCTTCAACATGGCGGAAGGAATAAACGGCAGCAGCCGCGAAGCTCAAATCCCGGCCATGCTGGAAATGCTGCGCATTCCTTATACCGGCTCCGACCCCCTTACCCTGGCAGTCTGTCTGGACAAGGCCGTGGCCAAGGTCGTGCTCCGGTACTATGGAATCCCCACCCCGCCCTTTCGGGCTGTCCACGAAGTAAAAAAAGGGCAGGACTTTCCTTCCTTCCCTTTGATTGTAAAACCCCTCCGCGAAGGGTCGAGCAAAGGGATCATGAACAGTTCTCTGGTCCGCAACTCGAAACAGTTGAAAGACGAAATTAACCGCATCCTGACCGAGTACCAGCAACCTGCCCTGGTAGAAAAATTTCTCCCCGGGCGGGAATTCACCGTGGCTCTCCTTGGAAATGACCAGGAGGCCCAGGTATTGCCCATCGTGGAGATCCAGTTTGAAGAATTGCCCGGGTCGATCAACCCCATTTACTCCTATGAGGCCAAATGGATCTGGGACACAGTAGAAAAGCCCCTGGAAATCTTCTCTTGCCCGGCGAAGGTGTCGGCCTCGCTGAAAAAAAAGATTCAATCCGTATGCCGGGATGCCTTCGCGGTCTTAGGGGTCCGCGACTGGTGCCGGATCGATGTGCGTCTCGATGAGTCGGGTGAACCGAACATTCTTGAATTGAACCCGCTCCCCGGAATTTTGCCCAACCCCGATGCCAACTCCTGCTTTCCCAAAGCGGCCCGCACCGCCGGCATGACTTACGACGGGCTCATCAACCGAGTCCTGGAGATCGCTTGCCAGCGGGTTGGACTGACGCCATGAGAAAAAAGTCGCTTCTCATCCTCTACAGCCTTCCCCATCCCTTTCTCCCCGATGGGTCGGCCGACGTATTCGGCCCTAAATCCGTCCTGTCCCGGCTGAAGGCGGTACGGGATGCCCTTCTTTCTCTTGGGCACCGAGTCAAAAATTTGGAGATGAAGGAAGACCTAACCCCCAGGATCGAGGAGATTTCTGCCTCCCGGGCAGACTTGATCTTTAACCTCTGCGAAGAATTCCGTGGCCAGACCCGGTTGGAGATGCACGTCGCTGCCCTCCTGGAACTTTTGAATATCCCTTTTACCGGGTCTTCGGCCCTGGTCCTGGGCCTTTCTCAGGATAAGGGGAAGACCAAATCCATTCTTTCTCATTACGGAGTTCCCACGCCCCCTTATGAAGTCGCGCCTTTCGGGGAGGATATCCCCATGGGCCGTTTGCGGTTTCCCTTAATCGTCAAGCCTTTGCTGGAGGACGCCAGTTTGGGCATCAGTAATGACGCTCTGGTTCGGGATCCGTCATCCCTCTTTCAACAGGTGGAAAAAATTCACTGGGTCCATCGTCAACCGGCGCTGGTGGAAGAATACATTGAGGGCCGGGAGTTGAATGTCTCCATCCTGGGGAACGAGGAACTCCAGATCTTGCCCATCTCCGAGATTGACTTCTCTACCATGCCTCCGGGGATTCCTAGAATTTGCGGGTATGAGGCCAAATGGGTGGAGACCAGCCAGGAGTTTACCCACACCGTTCCTCTATGTCCGGCCCCTCTTTCTCCGGAAGTGGAAGACCGAGTGAAGAAAGCTTCGCTCCGGGCCTATCAGGTCTTGGGATGCAGGGACTACGCTCGCGTGGACATTCGCCTGAGCCTGGATGAGATTCCCTACGTGCTCGAAGTCAATGCCAACCCGGATATTTCTCCGGATGCCGGGATGACCCGGTCGGCGAAAGCGGCCGGGCTTGCCTATCCCCAGTTCGTTGGCCGAATCGTAGACCTGGCCTGGTCGAGGATTCAACCCTCGGAAGCCTCTCCAGAGAAGGTGCCCCATGGCTGAAGTTGGAGGCAACTCCAAGGTCAACCTGGATTGGGACGACGAGGATGTCCTTCCCCCGGTTCTTTCCCGGGATACGGAATTCGTCTTCCGGCGCATGACGGAAGAAACTTTGAAAGCCTCCGAGACGGCCTCCTCTAATAGAGTACTGGATGTCGGTTGCGGCCGGGGGATCGATGCCGCTGTCCTGGCGCGGCGAGGGGGCATCCTTTTTGGCTGTGAACCTTCTCGAGTCATGCTGAGGAAGGCGAAAGAGGGCCTGAAAAGCTGCGATGGGGTCGTCTGGTTAGTGAGCAGTTTTGGCGAAAATCTTCCTTTTGCCAGCCGAACCTTCCACCGGGTCGTTTGCAAGGGGGCCATCGATCATTTCTTCGACCCGGATCAGGCCGTCTCGGAAATGTGCCGGGTGGCTTCTCCGGAAGGAAAAGTCGTCATCTCGGTAGCCAACTTCGAAAGTCTGAGCTGTTTTCTGGGCCGGAACTTGAACGGGCTGGTTAAACGGATTTCGGGCCGGGGAATTTCGCCTCCTCATATTTGGGAGACCCCTGAGGATCATACTTACAAGTTCGATTATCCCACGGTCCTGGCTCTGGCCAGAAGATATTTACGGATCGAATCCATCCGGGGCGTTTCTCTCCTGTGGGGATTTCCCAGATGGTCGAAGGCGTTAAAAAGAATCCCCCGACCAATGGCTTTGATTCTTCTGCGCTGCTTGGATAAAATCGCCAACTGGAACCCGGATTGGGGCGATGTGCTCATCGTGGTGGGAAGGCCACGCAACCATCTTCCGGGAATGGAAAGGAGTTCATAAATGATGGATAGCTCGCGGTTCTTGGGTGGGTTACTCTGTGCGGCCATCGTTATTGTGGCCGTTATCTTCCTGTGGGGAATTTCGGCCCAGAGTTACTGGGCGTTGGCGATTCCCGTGATGGTAGGATTCCTGGGAATTTTGGCCATGGGTTTCTGGATCGGCTGGACGATCCTCACCATCAAGACCGTCCCGCCGGTAGCGGAGCCCTCCCCCCCTTCTTCGTCTGGCAGCGGAGAAAACCCGCCATCCTCCATTTCGTCTAAGGCAGAGAAATAATCCGCTTAGAACCCGCTGAAAAAGCCGGGACCGGAATCACAGGCTGGACGAGTAGATTTTTCCAGCGAACTTTACACGCCGACATCATCGCCTCGAAGAGGCTCATTCCCGCGAATGCGGGAATCCAGGAAAACACTGGATTCCGGAGCCTGCCCCGTACTTGATACGGGGTCAAGCCCGGAATGACGAATCCATTAGGATTCAGATCGTCATGGATAGAGTCGAAAGATGAAAATTTGCCTCCTCTCTTACCGCGGGAATCCCTATTGCGGCGGCCAGGGGGTCTATCTCTATTTTCTTTCCCGAGAGTTAGCCAGGATGGGACATTCCTTGACCATCCTGGTTGGCCCTCCCGAGCCCTGGCCCATGCCCTGGGCTCAAACCATCCCCGTGGAGAGCCTGAACCTCTGGGGCGTGCGAAAAAAGTTTATTCCTCCCGCGGCCCCTTGGAGAATTTTTCGTCCTCTCAATTTTTTCGAATTTTCAGCTACCCGCTTCGGCTTTTTCCCGGAGATGCTTATCTTCAGCCTTCGCGCCCTGCGGATCATAGAAAAAATCTTTCGCCGACAGGCTTTCGACGTTTTTCACGATGTTCAGTCCCTGGGGTACGGCCTTTTGCTGCTGAAACAGTTCCAGCGTCCCCTGGTCACGACGGTTCATCATCCCTTGACGATCGACTTTCAGCATAGTTTGGAACGGGACCGGAATTTCAAAGAGAAATATTACACGGTCGTCTTTTACCCGGTGGGCATGCAGCGAAGGGTTATCCGGCATTGTGACCGGGTGCTTACCTCTTCGGAGGAGACGGCTCTGGAGATCCAGCGCGCCTTCGGAGTGCCGGGAGATAAAATTCGGAATGTGGCTAACGGACTGGACACGGATTTTTTCCGGCCGGGGAACGGGAAGTCCAGGATTCCCAACCGCCTCCTCTTTGTGGGAAATACGGACGACCCGAAAAAGGGAGTCCTCTATCTCCTCCAGGCTATGACCCACCTTCCGGAAAAGGTCACTCTTGCGATCGTGGACCATGGTGCCCCCTTCAAAGCCTATGCCCCGGGACTGGTACAGAAGATGGGTTTGACTCGCCGGGTGGCCTTCACGGGGAAAATTCCCGCCGAGGACCTGCGGGAACAGTATACCTCCGCCCAAGTGACCGTAGTCCCTTCTTTGTACGAAGGTTTTGGGCTCCCCGCCGCTGAATCCATGGCCTGTGGGACGCCGGTCGTGGCCACTCGCTCCGGTGCCCTGCCCGAGGTCGTGGGAGAGGATGGGGCCGGAATCCTCGTTCCAACGCGAGATTTTCAAGCGCTGGCCAATGCAATCCGGCAAATTCTGGAGGACGGTTCAGGAGGGGAAGAAATGGGAAGGGCCGGGCGTGAGCGAGTGGAGAGCCTATTTTCCTGGAGATCGGTGGCCGAACGAACGGTTCAGGCCTACAAGGAACTTTTATGAAGACCCATAGAGCGGAGCGCATAGAGCATATTGCTAAAGTAGATTAAGCGGTATTTTGACTTTTACGCTTGGCGCTTAGAGATATACGCTATCCCTTTTTGGGGGGAGATCATCGTGAAGATCGGTCTGCTGAGTTACCGGGGAAACCCTTATTGCGGCGGGCAAGGAATTTACCTGACCTACCTGGCCAACGAACTAGTAAAACTGGGCCACGAGGTACATGTCATCGTCGGCCCCCCTTTCCCGCTGTTTCTCGACGGCTCGGTCGTCCACCAGGTTGAAAATCTTAACTTCTTCGGGAAAAAAGAAAATTTCCTGCCCGCCGCACAGCCCTTTAGGATTTTCTCTCCCCTTCATTTCTATGAATTCGCCGCTTCTCGCTTCGGTGTTTTTCCGGAGATCAAAGCTTTCAGTTTCCGGGCCTTCTTCAAGCTGCGGGAACTGGTAAAATCATATCGCTTCGATATCCTCCATGATAACCAATGTCTCGGCTACGGTATGCTCCTCTGGAAAACCCTGGGGATCCCCGTGGTCTCTACTATTCACCACCCCTTATCCATCGACCGGGCTACCTGGTTCGAGAACCCCTCCAGTCTCCAACAGAAGGTGAAACGGGTTCTCTATTACCCGCTGGTGATGCAGAGAATCGTCAGCAACCGGTTAGATGGAATTATTACCGTGTCCCGAGATTCGGCCCGGGCAATCACCGAGGCTTTTGGTGTTCCCCCGGAAAAAATCCGCGTGGTCTATAACGGTTTGGATGGTAACGAGTTTGCCCCGGTCCCCGGTCTGTCCAAGAAGCCCAATAACTTGATCTTCGTGGGAAACTCGGAGGACCGGAAGAAAGGTCTGTTGTACTTACTGCAATCTCTCCTCTATCTTCCCGAGGAGGTCACTCTGACGGTGGTCGACGGAGGAGCTCCCCAGCGTTCCTTTGCCCCGCTGCTCACAGAAAAATACCGGATGAACCACCGTGTCCATTTCACCGGAAAGATCGGCCCGGGGGAATTGGTCCACCTGTACTGCAGGGCTGAAATCGCCGTCGTACCTTCGCTTTACGAGGGCTTTGGTTTCCCGGCGGCGGAAGCCATGGCCTGTGAACTGCCGGTCGTGGCTTGCACCGCCGGTGCGCTTCCGGAAGTCGTTGGGGACGATGGAGCAGGGATTCTCGTGCCGCCCAGGAACGCGCAGGCTCTGGCCCAGGCCATCAAGCGGCTCTTAAAAGACCCAGAGCTTCGCCAGCAGATGGGCCGGGCCGCTCGCCGCCGGGTGCTCGACCTCTTCACCTGGGAGAATGCCGCCCGGCAGATGGTGGACGTCTACCAAGAGGTCATCGATGCTCACCGTTAATTTTCGCCGGATTCCCCTGGACAGGGGAGACCGCGTCCTCGACGCGGGCTGCGGTGAGGGACGGCACACTTTTGAATGCTTTCGCCATGAATGCGCCGTTCTGGGCATGGACCTCAGCCACCAAAGCTTGCTGAAAGCCCGATATGTTTTAGGACAGATGGAAAAACGGAAGGAGGGGAAAGGCAGGGTGCTGCTTCTTCGCGGAGATGCGCTTCGCTTTCCCTTTGCCGATGAAACCTTCGACAAGATCATCTGCGCTGAAGTGATCGAGCATGTGGACGACGACCGCAAAGGAGTGGCGGAGCTGGCGCGAATCCTGAACGTGGGCGGGAAGGTTGCGGTCACGGTTCCTACCCGCTTGACCGAGCATGTTTATGACCTGCTTTCCCAGGAGTATTTTCGCACCCCCGGCGGCCATGTTCGCAAAGTCATCCCTCAGGTCTTAGCCCGGAATATGGAAGAGAACGGCCTCCGGGTCTACGGGGTGGGCTTTGCCCATGCCTTCCATTTTCCTTACTGGATGCTCCGTTGTATCTTCGGTCTCCACCAGGAGAATGCCTTGATCCCCGCGATCTATAAGAAAATCCTCTATTACTGCCTCTTTTCCAGACCCCTGCGGTTCATGGAAAAACTCTGCAATTATTTCTTCCCCAAATCGATCATTATCTACGCCCAAAAAAATATTGGCGCAAGGCGTTCCTAGTCCCTCGTTGCTCGTTACTCGTTCCTGGTTCCTCGTTTAGCGAGTAACGAGCAACCGGTAACCAGCAACGCAGTAATGAAGATCCTCGATCCTTTAGCCTGTCTTTATCCAGGGACACCCAGCCTGGATCTCGGGAAGGTTTTTTAAAGGAATGAAGGTTTTTTCGTTGGAGGGGACGTCGAGCTTGCTGGGGGTTCCCACCTCTTCTCCCCCTTCGGCAGCGGGGGTGATGGTGGAAATCTGGAGCCGGTCGGAGAACGTCAACCCTTTATCCATCTGGATCAATCCTTCCGCAAAGAGATCTTCGAGAAAAGACTGGAAAACCTCCTTGGCCATGGCATCGAGCCCTTTCATTCTTCCCGTGCTCCTGAGGGGATTGTGCTTATGGTCCATCTCTCCCATGAAGACCTGGATGACGTGGTTGAGGTCGCTGCTCGGCGGCCGGAGGTTTACCCTATTCAAAGCGAGGGAGGTGAGAATCTTCATCTCGATCCCGAAGTTTTGCTTGAAAGGAACGGAAAGCCAGAATTTCAACGTCCCGGCAATCTCTCCGGATAAAAGGTAGAGCAAATTCTTCAGGGGATTAATCGCCGGATGGTCGAAGACGGAGATGAAGGGAGTGATGAAAGCGTTGAGCCTCCCCCCAAAAGGCCGGTGATAGACGATCTTGGCTAATTCGATCTCTTTGAACCAGAGGATGGCCCCCACAGGATCGATGACCCAGCGGGGGTTGAAATATCCTTCTTTAATATCCGCATCGATGAACTGGATGATGGCCCTGGGGTTATTCAGGCCCTTTTCCGCGCAGAGGTGATACAGCAGCCCCCGCATGGAGAGCCCCTTGCCGGAATCCCCCCGGCAGGCGTCATTCATCCCATTCCGGTGGGCGTGGAAGACCCGGGCGCCATATTTCTTGGCCATCAGGGGAACATCGTCGTGTTCGCTTCCCCCGAAGGCAATCCACACCTGATCAATGATCCTTCCCACCAGGGGCTGCAAGATCTGGATTTCCCGCTCCAGGGTCAGAAGTTCTTCATCTCCCCGGGTGGGAAAGACTACGATCACCGGTATCTTCTCCTGCTCTTTGATGGCCTGCACTCGCTCCCGGTCCATGGAATGCATCATTAAGAGCGAGAGGGGCGGGAGGATCGCTGACCTCTCTAGCTTCTCGGGATCGACCGCCTCCATCAGTTCCATCCTCATTTTATTCTCCCCAAATCTCGCGCAACTTATCCCGGCTGGAAAGAAGGTATCTCCGGTCCGGAGAAAATACCTCCAGGGTGATCGTCCCGTCATACCCCGACTTCTTCAGCAGGGATATGATCTTTTGCCAGTTGATCGTTCCCGCACCCAGAGGTAGATGCAGATCCTCACCCTTCCCGAAATTATCTGAAAGATGAACATGGACCAGGCGGTCACGAAAAGCCTTCAGGAATTCCTCAGTCCGGTTCCGCTCCACGTTTAAATTGGCATGGCCCACATCGAGATGAAAGCCTAGGGTGGGCATTTGGGTCAAGGCCTCCTGGATTTGCTCCTGCGTGTTGAAAGTCCGGTCCATGTTCTCAACCAGAATCTGGATTCCTAAGGGCCGGGCCAGTTCTTCGATCTTTTCCAGAGACTCCAGGTTCTTTCGCAAAACTCCTTTTTTGCCCAGGGCAAAAGGGATGGATTTATCGGGATGTACGGTCATCCGGGTGGCTCCCAGTTCAGCGAGAACTTCCAGCGCCCAGCCCATCTCTCTCCAGGCCGCCTTCCGGAGGCTCTCCAAAGGGGAGGCCAGCGGCAGGTAGTAGGCGGTATGCCCGATAATATCCAGGTTTTTATCCCTCAAGGCCTGCCGGGTTTTCTTCACCTTGACCTGCTTGGGATGGGCCGCGCCGGGTTCCAGGGTCAGGTCCAGAAATTCAAACTGATTCTGATGGGCCCAGGCGATTTCGGCCAGTAAATCGACCTGGGGATTGTTCATCATGCCAATCTTCACCGTCCCGCCCCTTCTCGTAATTTTTACCACTCGATCTCATATTTCACTGCGTAGACTACCAACAGGACTGCGAAAGTGTCAAGATTTTAGTGGGGGCGGCCCTCTTAAAAAAAGGCGGAATAAGGAGTGCTCAATTAAAACCGAAAAGAAACATTCCGAATTCCACATTCAGAACTCCGCTTTCGCCAGTTGACAAGGGAGTTCTGATCGGCTAATTTGAAAACATACTCCATGAGTTTATTTCCCTGTAGCCAGGCCGGAAATGTACGAGGTAAAGATTAAAGCTGATTTTTCCGCCGCCCACAACCTGAGGAAGGGAGGCGGAAAATGTGAATCTCTCCACGGCCATAATTTTATCGTGGAAGTGGCGGTGGAATCTGAATCTCTAGATGAGGGGGAGATGGTTATCGACTTCCGCCTTCTCAAGGGCAAAACCAAAGCTATCCTGGAAACTCTAGACCATCGATATTTGAACGAACTGCCTTTTTTCGTCGAGACCAATCCCACGTCGGAGAACCTGGCGACTTATATTTTCGGGGAGCTTTCTCGCCAGATCGATCAGGAATCTCGAAGAGTAAGCTGGGTTTCCGTCTGGGAATCGGAGACCTCCCAGGCTACCTATCGAAGGCCAAAAAA
>Ga0187865_1003404_pt1 | contig 13173 bp, 8 predicted proteins | sample June2016WEW_11_1_2_FD_132989 | JGI IMG/M metagenome (GOLD analysis project Ga0187865, IMG submission 132989) | Peatland microbial communities from SPRUCE experiment site at the Marcell Experimental Forest, Minnesota, USA - June2016WEW_11_100 | ecosystem: Environmental > Terrestrial > Soil >...
CCGCAGACTTGTCGTTGGGGAATGCGCTCTACAGCCAAGTACCCAACCCCTTCTTCGGTCACATAACGCAAAGTGGCTGCGGCCTTAACAACCCGACGATTACCATGGCGCAATCCCTGCTACCGTTTCCCGAATACTGCAGCGTGTACGAGCCTATGCCTGCTGTCGGCCAGTCGAATTACAACGCGCTGCAGGCCACATATACACATCGTTGGCACTCCGGACTAAACCTCATCGTTTCCTACACCTTCTCGAAGTTCCTGGATAATGTGCAAGGTTCTTCCGGGTGGGCGTTGCCAGGGAGTGGGGCGTTCAATACCCTAAATTCGTACAACCTCGCTGCTGAGAAGTCGGTCGATGCGACCGACACTCCGCACAGCCTCGTCGTCAATTACATTTATGAATTGCCTTTTGGGAAGGGAAAGCCATTTGGCGCGGATTGGGGCCGGCCTGTCAATGCCGTTCTGGGGGGCTGGCAGTGGAGTGGAATCGTCACTGCGAAGTCCGGGTTGCCCCTTTCCATCAATGCAGTATCGAACAATGTCGGTTTCGGATTCAATCAGCGTCCCAACTTGGTGCCGGGAGCGAACCCCGTGCCAGCAAACCAATCGATCACGAACTGGATTAATCCAGCGGCGTTCTCCCAACCCGCCCCATTCACATTTGGGGACGCCCCGAGGTTTCTCTCGAATCTGCGGGCGCCTCGCTACTTTGATTGGGACATGAGCATACAAAAACGGTGGAATATCAGGGAGAATAAGCAACTCGAATTCCGCTTCGAGATGTTCAACGCCCTCAACCATCCATCATTTTACGTACCGAACAACAATTTGGGCGACACTTTGCATTTCGGGCACATAACCGCGGCCTACCAGGCGCGAACTGCACAAGTCGCTGGAAAGTTTTACTTTTAACGTCTCTTAGCCCAAGGGTCTCTCTCCACCCCGGGGAGATTGGAGATCTGGCAGGCAGCGGAGGACAATTCGCAGCCTGCCAGATCTTTCAGCACACAGTCTGTCAACGTGTGATCTTTGATCACCGGGACAACCTGAAATCACTCCGCAAGAAGCGCTTCATATGGAAACTCTGGCCCGTGCGCCGGGGGGTAAAATGAAGAGTCGGATCTCCGCGAACTCAGGCCTGTGTAGTGCTCTGCTGGTTCTTCTCCTCCTCACTGTCGCGTCCCACCTTACACCGGTCTCCCGCGCAGGGGGGCTGGAGCGCGCGAAGCGCACGGACAATTTGACCCGCTCGGGCGAGTCAACCAGCCAGACGCTGCCGAACGGCGTCCAGTTGAACAGCGGCAAATTGATCTTGCAAGTTGTGGCTCTGCGCGACGATGTGTTGCGCGTGCGTGCGAGTGCCAACGGAGACCTGCCCGAGGACGCCTCGTGGGCGGTACCCGAACATGTTCGCCATCAGGCTGCGGACGTAACTTCCGAAGCGGCACCTGACGCAGTTGGTTTTCGCACCCAGGCATTACGCGTTCGAATTGACCGAGCTACTCTGCGCCTCTCCATTTTGGACTTACAAGGAAACATCCTGCAGGAAGATGCTGTCGGTTGGCCTATGGAATTTCATGGGTCTGCCTTTCGTGTGTTCAAGAAAATGCCTTCGGACGAACACTACTTTGGCCTTGGAGACAAAGTGGGAGCCTTAGACCGGCGAGGTCAGGCCTTCCGCCTTTGGAATACGGATGCCTTCCGTTTCCAGGAATCCACTGACCCCATATACAAGAGCATCCCGTTCTTTTTGACCATGCGTGCCGGGCGTTCACTGGGAGTTTTATTGGATAACACCTGGGAGACTAGTTTTGATTTCGGCCGGACGGAGAGAGACACCTATTCGTTCGGAGCAGAGGGCGGTCCCATCGACTATTACGTCTTATATGGACCGGATGCAAAACGCGTCGTTATGACATATGCCTGGCTCACAGGCCTGCCACCCCTGCCTCCCCTCTGGTCACTCGGTTTTCAACAGTCTCGCTTCAGTTATGAAACGGAGGACCGGGTGCGGGCAATCGCCGCGCGATTGCGAGCGGATAAGATACCCGCCGACGTTCTATATTTGGATATTGATTTCCAGAAGGAACATCGTCCGTTTACAGTGGACACCGATCGATTCCCTCATTTTGGCGAGATGCTTTCCGATTTGAAGCGTGACAACTTTCATGTCGTTGCCATCACGGATTTGCACATCGCCCGGCTTCCTGATGCCGGATATGCCCCGTATGACAGCGGATTATCCGGCGATCATTTTGTGAAGAATCCCGATGGCTCCGCATACGTCGGGACAGTTTGGCCTGGACCCTCGGTGTTCCCCGAGTTCACCCGGCAACAAACCAGGGAGTGGTGGGGCACCTTGTATAAGGATTTTGCCTCTCAGGGCGTGGCGGGATTTTGGAACGACATGAATGAACCCTCCATTTTTCTGACGCAAAATCTGACGATGCCCGACAGCGTTCAGCACCGCATCGATGAAATGGGATTTCACCCGCGCACGGCGAACCATCTGGAAATACACAACGTCTATGGCATGGAAAATTCCCGCGCTACCTACGAAGGCCTTCTGAAAATCAATCCGAATGTGCGCCCCTTTGTTCTGACGCGAGCAACGTATGCAGGCGGGCAGCGCTACGCGGCAACCTGGACAGGCGACGACACTAGTTCGTGGAACCATCTGCGCCTGACCACACCAATGCTGTTGAATCTGGGTTTGAGCGGGTTCGGGCTGTGTGGTGCCGATGTTGGAGGGTTCATCGGAACTCCAAGTCCCGAATTGTTGACGCGTTGGACTGAGCTTGGCACGTTTCAACCGATTGACCGGAATCACTCCAATAAAGGAACAGGCGACAAGGAGGTCTGGGTTCACGGGCCCGAACAAGAGGCCATTCGACGCCGATACATCGAGGAGCGTTACCGCTTGATGCCTTATATTTATTCCGTGGTGGAAGAACTCTCTCGCACTGGTTTGCCGGTTGTCCGTCCCCTTTTCCTCGAATTTCCGGACGCGACGGCGGACTGGCATCCGCTGGATATCGACGCCGGCAATGAATTCCTTTTGGGGCCTGATTTGCTGGTCGCGCCCCCGCCTTTTCCTGAGCAGCAAGACAAGTATCAGCTGCGACTTCCCCCCGGCGTGTGGTACGACTATTGGACAGGTGCCCAAATCCAAAGCGGCAAGCAGACGGGACTGGCAGATCCTGGTGGCCCGGTCCTTCAGCCGCAACTTGACACGCTTCCCGTTTACGTGCGCGAAGGAGCGATCCTGCCCATGCAATCGTTGACACAAAGTACTGAAGAAACACCGCATGGACCGCTGACCTTGCGCGTGTATTCCGGGAAGGACTGCAAGGGCTCTCTTTATATGGACGACGGAAAGTCCTTGGCATACGAGCACGGCGATTTTCTCCGCATTCAATTCGACTGCCAGGTGACCTCCAGCGGGTTTGCTCTCCACATTGGAGAGCATCAGGGAACGTTTCGCCCGTGGTGGGATCGCATCCACGTTGAATTGTACGGATGGGATTCGGCGGCCGGAGTGATCACCGTAAAAGGAATGCCAAATCCTCCAGCGCCTTCGATCGAGATTTCGCGACACCTCCTAACCGTGGATATCCCCGACGAACTCCACGGTAGCGTTCTTGAAATTCGTCGCTTAAACTGAGAAGGCAAGAGTTGTGGAAGCCGGTGGCGATCACAAGACTGAGTCGCACTGTCCTCTGTGAACGGGCAGTCAATGGAGTCCGGCTTGTCAGGCGTGTTGAGAGAAAAAATGAGCCGTGGAACATCTCACGGTTTCAACATAGGCCGGCGCCGATTCCTGCAGGCTTCTGCCATGGGCTCAGGCGGGGCGCTGCTGCTTCTGGCTTGCGCTCGGAGCCTGCATGCACTGGAAACGAAATCCATGTCCGAGCCGTTGCTCCGGGTTGCGCCTTTGAAAGGCGTGGATTTCATCCTTCGCAACTCGCCAACTCCGAAGAAATACCTGATTGAAACCATGCCGGGCGGCGTGGCGCTTCTTGACTACAACAACGATGGCCTACTGGACATTTTCCTGGTCAATGGGGGGCGTCTAACAAATCCCACGCAGCCGCCCTTCAATTTCGGGCGCAGTGATCCTCGCTACTGGAATCGCCTTTACCGTCAAAACAAGGACGGCAGCTTCACCGATGTCACGGAACGGGCAGGTCTTGCAAACATCGGCGATACGAACTACGGCATGGGGGTTGCCGTTGGGGATTATGACAACGATGGATTTCCCGACATCTATGTAACGAACTTCGGCAAGAATGTCCTCTATCACAACAACGGTGACGGCACCTTCACGGACGTGACCGCGAAAGCCGGCGTGGCCGCTGGGGGCTGGTCGGTTTCTGCTGGTTTTTTCGACTATGACAACGATGGTAAGCTGGACCTGTTTGTGACACGCTATCTTGATTGGAGCGTTGAAACAAACAAGGCGTGCGGTTCCGGAGAGCCCATGTACTGCCCGCCAGGTGTATTCCCGCCGATCGCAAACATCCTTTATCACAATCGGGGCGATGGTACCTTTGAAGATGTCAGCGTGCCCTCCGGGATCGCCGCAAAAAAGGGCCACGGCTTGGGAGTCGCATTCGCGGACTACGACGGCGACGGCTACACGGACATCTTTGTCAGCATGGACGTGGTCGAGCAGTTTCTGTTTCACAATAATGGGAATGGCACCTTCACGGAATGCGCCTTGGATTCAGGAGCTGCTATTAGCAACAGCGGTGGAATGCTTTCCGGCATGGGAGTCGTTTTCCAGGATTACGACAATGACGGGCTCCCTGATCTTCTGGTTACGCAGCTTCCTCGCCAGCCTTATGTTGTTTTTCACAATGATGGTAAAGGGTTGTTCAGCCCGCGAGAACTAGAGACTGGCTTTGGCGCAATTTCCGGAACGACTGGCGGCTGGGGAGTCGGCCTGGAAGATTTTGACAATGATGGCTGGAAGGATGCCTTTATTGTCCAAGCCCATGTTCTCGATAATGTCGAGAAGTATGATAGTTCCCTACACTATCGGGAGCTTCCCTTGCTTGCATTGAATCACAACGGCCATTTCGAGAGAGGTGACACTGGCGCAAATGTGCCGGTCGCCGGCCGCGGCGCTGCGTTCGGCGATTTAGACAACGATGGCTGGATGGACGTGGTCACCACGGCCCTTGGCGAACACCCTCAGTTGTATTTAAACCGCGGCGGAAAATTACACTGGCTTGTGATCACGCTTCGTGGAAAACGCAGCAACCGGGATGGGTACGGCGCGCGCGTTCAAGTCAACGGTCAAGTCCGCTTCGCAACAGCCACCGGAAGTTATCTCTCTTCGAATGACAAGCGCCTGCACTTCGGATTAGGTTCCGCGGAAACCGCAGACGTAGAGATCCTCTGGCCTTCCGGCATACATCAGACCGTGCGAGGCGTCAAGGCGGACCAGTTCATAGTGGTGGAGGAACCGCAACAGCCATGATTCACGCGCTCTTACTGCTCTGCACGCTTTTGCAGACACCTTCGACGGAGAATACTCTGCCGCCAGAGGCGCTCACCTTATTGCAATCCGGCGTCGACGCCGAGAATCGCGGCGATCTCGATGGGGCAATTTCCGCGTTTCGCAAGGCCACGGACCTGGTGCCCGCTGCGGCCATTGCCTTCTTCCGGTTGGGCGATGCCTACGTGAAGAAACATGATTATGCGGCAGCAATCCGTCCTCTGAAGCGGGCTGTCGAACTAAATCCGGATTCTTTGCTCGTTCATCAGTTGCTGGGTTTTGTGCTTCTGACGGAAGGCTATGCATCGGAAGCCATACCTCATCTTGAACTGGTTCATGAGTACGGTGCTTTGGGAATCGCGCAATTGCAGGCAGGCCAACCCGCTGAAGCGGTCGCCAGTCTGCAGGCCGCACTCGCGAAGAGTCCAAACGATCCCGACCTTCTCTTTTACCTGAGCCGTGCGGGCACGGCAATGTCCTCAGAATGCCTCGATAAGATACTCACCGCGTTTCCGGATTCCGCGCGGGCGCACCAGGCCAAGGGACAGACTTACTACCAGATGAAAATGTACCCTCAAGCTGCGAGGGAATACGAAAAGGCTCTGTCGCTGCGCCCCGATTTGCCTGGGTTAAGGCTTGAGGTTGGGCAAGTCTACGCCGCAACTTCCGATTGGGCGAAGGCGGAACAACAATTTCGCGCGGAAGCAGAGTTGCAACCTGGAAGCGCGGAGGCTGCCTATCAGCTGGGGAATGCCTTGCTGCAGGAGGGAAAAATGGAAGGAGCAGTTGAGGAACTACGGCGTTCCGATACGTTGCGCCCGGATATGCCGGAAACTCTCTACAGTTTGGGGAAAGCATCTGCAGCCAGCAATCCCCAGTCGGCTGAGAAGGCTCTGAACCGAGTCATTGCGATGGAAAAAGAGACGCAGCTTGCCGGAGCAGCTTATCTTGTCCTGGCGGGTATCCACAGGAAACAGGGGAAAACGGAGCTCGCCAGCCGGGAAATGCAGGAGTTTCGCCGCCTGCAAGCTCTCAATCCACCGCAACCCTAGCCTAGGCGAAATTCGTCATTGAGCCACAGAGTTTGAATTTTTTCGCGGCTAGTTCGTGGAGAGGTCTTTGCCTCTCGACACGGCGTCGTCGCAATGTGGTTGTAGTGTTTGACTTCAGCGGAAATAGGAGCGAATCGAGAGCAGGACTTCCCCGTCGGAAAATGGCAGCGGTCGTCGGACCACCCAGCGAGGCCATGAAATTCAGTCCAAGTTGCTGCTGTTTTCGCCCTTGTCCCCAGAACTTCCGAAACGGCTGTCACAATTAGTGGACATTGACGCGGGAAGTTTTCGACCGCTACAATGTCGAAAGCAAACAACAGGAAATCGCTGCGGTGATTGAGAGTTGAGGACAGGGCTGGACTCGCGGAACTGGCAGATGCGTCGGACTCAAAATCCGATGGCCGCAAGCCCGAGTGGGTTCTTCCGCCTCCGGCACCATGAATTTGACACTACTCTGGCAAATCTGACTTTCCCCTCACGAAATGGACATTCCCGAAATATCTCGTAAGGAGAGGGTCCCTCGTTGGTGACGCACCTTGGCGGGGTGCCTGCCGCTTGACTCTGCAGTCGGCCAGAATCTGTGCCAACGAAGGGGTGCTATGAAGAGAGTCCTGGTATCGACAGTCATCCTCCCACTAATTCTCTTCTCGTTCGGTCATCTGGCAGCAGGCCAGGCAGGATCCAGCAGGCTAGATCAGGATCTGGTCAACGCCGCTGGCGGTGGCGACACCACGCAGGTTCAACAGCTCCTCCAAAAAGGCGCCAACGTCGAGGCCAGGGAAAGCAACGGCAACACGGCGCTGATCACAGCGGCCGAGCAAGGCCATACCGAGGTGGTGAAGCTACTGGTAGGGAAGGGCGCCAACATTGAGGCCATGAACAATTTCGGCGAGACGGCCCTGATCACGGCAGCTGGGAGCGGCCACACCGAGGCGGTGAAGCTACTGGTAGGAAAAGGCGCCAACGTCGAGGCCAGGGAAAGCAACGGCAGCACGGCACTGATCAAGGCGGCCGAGCAAGGCCACACCGAGGTGGTGAAGCTACTGGTAGAGAAGGACGCCAGCGTCGAGGCCAAGAACAATTTCGGCGAGACGGCGCTGATTAAGGCGGCCTCCAGTGGCAACACCGAAGTGGTGAAGCTACTGGTAGAGAAGGGTGCCAACATCGCGGCCAGGGACATCGATGGTAACACGGCGCTAATCAGTGCTGCCTTCAATGGCAAGACTGAGACGGTGAGGTTGTTGCTGCAGAAGGGCGCAAACAAGGGCGACTACGGCAACACGGCGCTGCTTAAGGCGGCTTCCAGTGGCAATACCGAGACGGTGGAGCTGCTGCTCGCGAAAGGCGCCAACATCGAGGCCACGGAAAACAACGGCGGCACGGCGTTGATCAAGGCGGCCGAGCAAGGCAACACGGAGGTGGTGAACCTACTGGTAGAGAAGGGCGCCAACATCGAGGCCATGGAAAACGACGGCGACACGGCGTTGATCAAGGCGGCCGAGCAAGGCCACACCGAGGTGGTGAAGCTACTGATAGAGAAGCGTGCCAACATCGAGGCCAAGGAAAACAACGGCGACACGGCGCTCGTTAAGTCGGCTTCCAGTGGCAATACCGAGACGGTGGAGCTGCTGCTGGAGAAACGCGCAAACATCGAGGCCAAGAAAAACAACGGCGACACGGCGTTGATCAAGGCGGCCGAGCAAGGCCACACCGAGGTAGTGAAGCTATTGGTAGAGAAGCGTGCCAACATCGAGGCCAGGGAAAACAACGGCGACACGGCGTTGATCAGGGCGGCCGAGCAAGGCCACACCGAGGTGGTGAAGCTACTGGTAGAGAAAGGCGCCGGCGTCGAGGCCAAGAACAATTTCGGCGAGACGGCACTGATGAACGCGGCCTCCAGTGGCAACACCGAAGTGGTGAAGCTATTGGTCGAGAAGGGTGCCAACACCGATGCCAAGGATCAATTAAGCGGCAAGACGCCGCTTATCGAGGCGGCTGGGAGCGGCCGCAGCGAAGTGGTAAAGCTCTTGGTAGAGAAGGGTGCCGGCATCGAGGCCAAGGACAACAGCGGCGAGACGGCGCTGTTCAAAGCGGCCAACAACGGCGAGACCGAAGTGGTCAAGCTGCTGCTGGAAAAGGGCGCGGACATCGAAGCCAAAAACCAGTACAACATCACGGCACTCGGCACGGCTACCTCAACGCGCGAGTCATGGGAAAGGATGGTGAAAGAGAAGCCGAACGACCCCTCTAACACGAAGGCATTATCACGTTATGCCGAGGTGGTTCAGCTTTTGGAGCAAGCTCTATCGAAGGACCTTCGGGCGACCTTTGCCGAGCGTGTTAATGATTTTCAGAACCACCCCTATGATGAGGTCAGGCGCGAGAAGGTGATTACGCTTGCCGCAGAGCTCCAGACCCCGCCTGAGATCCCAGACAAGGCTCTTCAGCTTTTTGTTCAGGCCTCGGCGCTGATGAAAGGAACCAGCAGCCCCGCAGATCTTGAAAAACCCATTCAGCTACTGCGCGAGGTGCTGGTGATCGCTCCCTGGTGGGGTAATGCTTACCATAGCCTGTCACGCGCCCTGGAATTGAGCGGGCAGTACAAGGAAGCCGTAAAACAGCTGAACTACTACCTTGAGTTGAAGCCCTCCGACCCCGATGCGAGCGAGGCCCGCGCCCACATCTCTGTGATCCAGGCAGAGGAGGAGGCCAGCGCCCGCAAGCAGCAGGAGAAAGAGAGCATGCTGGCTGTGAAGTACGTCAGCGGCGGCGTGACACGCTTGCGATACGCCGACTCGCCCGCATGGTGGCGTCCGAATGAGTTTGGCGGAGCCTTCACTCTCTATATTTACACGATTCCGGAAGAGGATCCGTTTTATGCCAATGCCTTCCGCATGCCGAACAACCGCATTCTCGTCATTACGCTGAACGCACAATCCAACAATGGTACGTACTCCGGGGATCAGATTGCCGTCGCCGATATAACCGAGGAATCCTGCAGAGGACGCGGCGTCGAAGGTCAAAGTGGCTTCACCTTCGGCGCGCAGGGTTCCGCCGAGCCTTGCGGAGTTCCGTACGACATAAGCGTTACGAATCCGCCGAACGCAACCGTGACAGTGAACTATCCGGCCACGGGCGCCAGAGTCACCATCCCAGTGGCGCTTCTCTATCGCGCCCGCGCGCTGAAAGGGGCGTGGGACGGGATGGTCTATCAAGGGGGCAGGGAGGTAAAAGTCCTTCACTTTGATAGTAGCGTGGTGAATGCGGCGCGGGACCCGAACGCGAACGCCATGGGTTTGACGCCGATCAGCGTCATCCCGTACCAGGGCAACAAGAAGTAGGCGCGGAGAGCTGCCCTGCGCGTTGCAGGCCAATTGACCAGCCCGATGATTTAGTCCAGGAGAAGAGTTTTATATCACAGCCATGGGCTGTGAAGATGGATTTGCTCCCCAGGGGCTACAGGCCGCGGGGGCAGGCGGCCTGTAGCCGAGTGCCGAGTGCGGCCGCCTCGTGTTGTACCCACACGCCATTTCTCGATCACAATTTGCGCCTCCTTCAGTGAGTAAAAAATCTCTCCATTCAGGCATTCATCCCGTAGCTTGCCATTGAAGCTTTCACAGCACCCGTTCTCCCACGGACTCCCCGGTTCGATGTACAGCGTTCCCGTACCCACTTTGGCCAGCCACTGCCTTAGCTCCTTCGCGACGAACTCTGAACCATTGTCCGAGCGAATGTGCTCCGGGATTCCCCGGAACAGCATCACATCCGCCAACGCTTCGATCACTTCATACCTGCCGAGCCTTCTTGCCACGCGGATCGCCAGGCATTCCCGCGTGTATTCGTCGATCAGCGTCAGCATGCGAATGCTTCTTCCGTCATGCGTCCTACCGCTCACGAAATCGTAGCTCCAGACGTGATTCGCATGGTCCGGCCGCAGTCGGATGCAGGAACCGTCGTTCAGCCACAGCCTTCCCGGTGGTCTTTGTTTTTGCGGTACTTTCAGCCCCTCGCGACGCCAGATGCGCTGCACTCGATCTTTGCCTACATGCCAGCCCGCTTCCTGCAACTTCACCGTGATCCTACGGTAGCCGTAGCGTCCGTATTCACTGGCCAGGGCAATGATCGCTTCGGTCAGCGCCTCTTCGTCGGTTCGATGCATCGGCACATAGCGCTGCGTTGCGCGCCACTGGCCTAGCAGCCGGCACGCGCGCCGTTCACTCCGTGCTTCTCTCGCGCGTGCTCGACTGCTACCCGACGTCGCTTAGGGCTTAGAAGTTTCCCTCCGCGATATCCTTAAGGACCTGCTTGTCCAGAGACAGTTCCGCTACCAGCCGCTTCAGCTTGGCGTTCTCCTTCTCGAGTTCCTTGAGTCGTTTGGCTTGATCCAGCTTCAATCCCCCGAACTCTTTCCTCCAGCGGTAGAAGGTCTATACCGTGATCTCCGCTTCTTTGCAGGCTTGCGGAGCGGTCTTCCCGTTCGCCATTTCCACTTCAATCTGCCGTAGCAGCGCAACGATCTGCTCCGGTTTGTATCTCTTCATGGGCATGTCCAGCTCTCCTTTGAGTGATTTTCTCTCACTCTCGCTGGACTAGATCAAGCCGGTCAGGTCAGATCAGTTTCTGTTTCACAACAATGGCGACGGCACTTTCACGGAAGTGGCTCTGGATACAGGAGCTGCTCTGACGAACAACGGCAGAATGCTTTCGGGCATGGAGGCTGTGTTCTAGGATTACGACAAGGACGGGCTTCCTGATCTTCTGGTCACGGAGCTTCCTCACCAGCCTTATGTCGTGTTTCAGAATGACGGCAATGGATCGTTTAGTGCGCAGGAATTAGAATCGGGCTTCGGAGCACTCTCTGGAACCACTTCCGGATGGAGCGTCGGACTCGAGGATTTCGACAACGACGGTTGGAAGGACGCATTCATTATCCAAAGCCACGTGTTCGATAACGTCGAGAAGCACGACAGCTCGCTGCACTATCTGGAGCCTCCTTTGCTCGCACTGAATCACCATGGTCACTTTGAAAAAGCTGACGCCGGCTCGGACGTGCCAGTCGCAGGACGCGGCGCAGCATTTGGGGACTTGAATAACGATGGTTGGATGGACGTGGTTACCACCGCCCTCGGCGAGCATCCTTTGTTGTATCTGAATCGCGGGGGGAACTTGCATTGGCTTAGGATCACGTTGCGGGGGAAGCCCAGCAATCGAGATGGCTACGGAGCGCGTGTCCAGGTCAACGGTCAAGTTCGCTTCGCCACGGCCACGTCGGGTTATCTCTGCTCAAGTGACAAACGCTTGCACTTCGGACTAGGTTCCGCGGATACTGCGGACATAGAGCTCCGCTGGCCGTCTGGCATACGTCAAACTGTGCGCGGCGTCAGGGCGGACCAGTTTATAGTCATCGAGGAAGCGCCCCAGACATGATTCACGTCCTGATATTGCTTTGTACTCTTTGGCAGGCGCCTGTAACGCAAGATTCCTTCACCCCCGAAGTACTCAACTTATTGCAATCGGGCGTCAACGCGAAGAACCGCAACGACCTCGACGAGGCAATCTCCGCATTTCGCAAAGCTACGGACGTAGCTCCGGGCGCAACCGTTGCCTTCTTCCGGCTAGGCGAAGCCTACATGAGAAAACGCGATTACGCAGCAGCGATCCCTCCGTTGAAGCGTGCTGTTGAGCTCAGTCCGGATTTATTGCCAGCCCATCAATTGCTGGGTTTTGCGCTCCTGACACAAGGCTATGCGGCAGAAGCTATTCCTCACTTCGAACTTGTTCATGAATATGCCGTGTTGGGAATCGCGCAATTGCAGGCGGGCCAGCCCGCGGAGGCCGTCGCTAACCTGCAAGCCGCTGTCGCAAAGAGTCCAAATGATCCGGACCTTCTTTATTACTTGAGTCGCGCGGCAGTGGAGCAGTCGTCGCAATCACTGGATAAGCTGCTCTCGAATTTTCCTGATTCCGCGCGTGCACACGGAGCCAAGGGACGGACGTTCTACCAAATGAAAATGTACCCAGAAGCTGCTGTGGAATACGAGAAGGGGTTTCCCCTGCGTAGTGACCTGCCGGAGTTAAGACTGGAGCTCGGGCAGATCTATTCGGCCAGTTCCGATTGGGTCAAGGCTGAGCAAGAGTTTCGCGCCGAAACGCAATCTCAACCCGGAAATGCGGAGGCAGCTTACCGGTTAGGAGACGTATTGCTGCAGCAAGGCAAGATGCAAGAAGCCGCCGAGGAGTTGCGCCGTTCCAACGAGTTGCGCCCCGATATGCCCGAGACTCTCTATTCTTTGGGGAAAGCATTGGCCGTCGCCGATCCCGCGCAGGCGGAACGCGCCCTGAACCGCGTCGTCGCGATGGAAAAGGATACGTTACTTGCTGGCTCAGCTTATTTGGCGCTGGCCGCGATACAAAGGAAACAGGGAAAAACAGAACTAGCTGCCAAGGAAATGCAGGAATATCGTCGCATCCAGGATCTTTACAGTCTTCAACCACGGCATCCCTGACGCCTGTCCGTCTCGAGCTCTGCAGTCAGATGCTGGCGGACAGCGCGCGGAAAGGGAAGTAACCAAATACAAAGTCGACCCTGCCAGGGATAGACAACTAGCTCTCGTTA
>Ga0187865_1003407_pt1 | contig 13160 bp, 11 predicted proteins | sample June2016WEW_11_1_2_FD_132989 | JGI IMG/M metagenome (GOLD analysis project Ga0187865, IMG submission 132989) | Peatland microbial communities from SPRUCE experiment site at the Marcell Experimental Forest, Minnesota, USA - June2016WEW_11_100 | ecosystem: Environmental > Terrestrial > Soil >...
GAAGAAGAAAAAATCCTCAAGTTAAAGGGAGAGATTGCAGTCTCCTCCGTCTCCGTTCATTCTACGCAGGGTCCTTAAATGAGTTCGTAAATTTTTTCCAGAGCCAGGGATAACCCTTCAACGTTATTTCCGCCGGCCTGAGCCATATCGGCCCGGCCTCCGCCAGTTCCCCCCACATATTGGGCCACTTCTTTCACCAATTTTTGGGCTGGATATTTATCCGTAAGATCCGGCGTGACCGCGCAGAGGAGCATGACCTTCCCATCCCCTTTCGCCCCCAGGAGGATTATACCCGAGCGGATTCGGTCTTTGAGACGGTCGGCAATCTCCCGGAGGGTTTTGGGGTCTCTGGCTTCTACCAGGGTGGAAAGAACCCGGATCCCTTTGACGTCCCTGGCGGAAGAGGTCAGATCCTTCGTCTGTCCGGAAAAGATCTTAGCCTGCAAAGCCTCATAGGTCTTTTCAGTCTCTCTTTGCTGTTTCAAAATTCGCTGCACTTTTTCGGCCGCTTCACCCGGTTTGGCTCTGACGGCGGCGGAAATTACCCGCAGTTCTGCTTCCTGCCGCTTGATCATCTTCCAGGCCTGCTCTCCGGTGACCGCTTCAACCCGGCGCACTCCGGAGGCAACTCCGGTCTCGGAAATGATCTTAAACAGGCCAATGTCGCCGCTACGCCGCGTGTGGGTTCCGCCGCAGAGCTCAGCGCTCACCCCTACGATCTGAACCAGGCGAACAATATCTCCGTATTTTTCCCCGAAGAGAGCCATGGCCCCTTTTTGCAAGGCCTCTTTGTAAGGGATGAAAGAAACCCCAACTTCCAGATTCTCCCGGATCCGGGCATTGACAATTTCCTCCACCCGGTCGATCTCTTTCTCGGAAAGAGGGGAGAAATGGGTGTAGTCGAAACGGAAACGGTCCGGGGCGACGAGGGAGCCGGCCTGTTTGACATGGTCTCCCAAAACCTCTTGCAGGGCGGCCTGGAGCAGATGGGTCGCCGTGTGATTCCGCTCGGTGCTGATCCGGGCCTCCGGGTTGACTCTCAACCTGAGCAAGTCCCCCACACGAAACGCGCCGGTCTTTATGATTCCGTGATGAGCGATTACGTCGGGCAGGGGCCGGGTTGCGCGGGAGACTTCCATACGGGCGCCATTGCTGGTTAAGATTCCCCCGTCTCCAACCTGGCCGCCGGATTCTCCGTAGAAAGGGGTCCGGTCGGTGATCACTTCTACTTCTTCCCCTTCCTTTGCTGCCTCGATTTCCGCATCGCCCCTGAAAATCTTCAGGACCTTTCCTCCGGATTCCAGTTCATGATAGCCCACAAACTCGGTCTTCAAATTTTGCCCGGCGAGGGTTTTGTACACTTCTCGCAGGGCCTCCTCGCCCGATCCCTTCCAGGATTCGCGGGCCCGTTCCCGCTGGGTCTCCATGGCTTCCTCAAAACCCGCTCGGTCCAGAGAAAATCCTTCATCTCGGGCAATCTCTTCGGTCAAATCCAGGGGAAAACCATACGTATCGTACAGCTTGAAGATTAGGTCTCCGGAGATCATCTCCGATCCCAGGTTCCTGAGCTTTTTGATCTCTTCGGTCCAGAGACGAAGCCCCGTATTCAGGGTCTCGGAGAAGCGCTCCGCTTCATTGGAAATCACCTTCTTTACCATTTCCCGCGTGCCGGTTAGTTCAGGGTAGGCGTCCTGCATCAGCTCAATGACTTCGTCGGTCAACTGAAAAAGGAAGGAATCCTGAATTCCCAGTTTCTTCCCGTGCCGCATGGCCCTCCGCATAATCCGCCGCAGCACATAGCCTCTCCCCTCGTTGGAAGGAAGAACCCCGTCGCTGATCAAGAAGGTAGCGGCCCGACTGTGGTCGGCAATGACCCGGAAAGAAACCCCCTCCGGCGAGGCGGGCAGATATCTTTTGTGGGCCAGCCTTTCGGTGGCCCGGAGAAGGCTTCCGAAAAGATCGGTACCGTAGTTACTCTCTACTCCCTGGACAATGGCGGTGATTCGCTCCAGCCCCATGCCCGTATCGATGCTGGGCTTGGGAAGAGGTTTGATGGTCCCGTCGGAAAAACGCTCGAATTGCATGAAGACCAGGTTCCAGAGTTCCAGGTAGCGGTCGCAGTCACATCCGATGGCGCAATCCGGACGGCCGCAGCCCACCCCCGGGCCTTGATCGATGATGATTTCCGAGCAGGGCCCGCAAGGACCCGTGTCCCCCATCTGCCAGAAATTATCTTTGGTGGAAAATTCCCGGATTCGTTCGGCCGGGACGAATCGCTTCCAGAGTTCTCCGGCCTCTTCATCCGGCCCGAGGCCCAGGGATTTTTCTCCTTCATGGATGGTCACCCAGAGTTTGTCGGGGGGCAACCGGAGGACCCCGGTGAGGAACTCCCAGGCATAGGTAATGGCCCCTTCTTTGAAATAATCGCCGAAGGAGAAATTCCCCAGCATCTCGAAGAAGGTATGGTGCCGGGCGGTATAGCCGACATTTTCCAGGTCATTGTGCTTGCCGCCGGCGCGCACGCACTTCTGGGAACTGGTCGCCCGGGGGAAGGGGGCCTTTTCCTCACCCGTAAAAAAACTCTTAAACTGCACCATCCCGGCGTTGGTAAAGAGCAGGGTAGGGTCCTTCTGGGGGACCAGAGAGGAACTGGGTACGATGGTATGTCCTTTACTCTGGAAGTATTCCAAAAATTTCTGTCGAATCTCGCCTCCGGTAATCATTCTTCTGTGAAATCTCCTGCCTCCTGCAAGGCCTCCATTATATCCTCCCAGAGGAAGCCCCGCTGTCGAAGGTAGTTGGTGAGCCGTCTTTTTTCTTGGGGTAACATTTTATCCAAACCCTGTCCTTTTAATTTTAATCGCAAAACTTTCTGGAGTCGTTCCCGGGATGCCCCGTCCTCTTCAGCCTGACCGGTCGCTTCCCTGGCCAGATCCAGGGAAATCCCCTTTTGCAGCAACCTGTGGACTACCCGCTGTGGGCCCCAAAGCTTATCCCGAGTATAGAAGGCTGCCAGACGCCGGGCGTAGCGCCGATCATCGATAAGCCCGCGAGCCTCCAGTTTTTTTAAAATCTCTTCGGCCTCGTTGACCCCCAGCCCTTTCCCTCTGAGTTTCTGCCGTATCTCGTCGTGGCTGTAGTCCCGGATTCCCAGAAGACGCAAGGCATATTCTTCTCCCTCTTCCAGGGACTTGAGTAGTTTTTTAGGCATAGATGCTCTAAGGCTGGCAAACCGGGGGTATTCTAGAACGATCAGGCCTCTTTAACTTTCTTCAGGAGGCCAAAGTGGTCCTTGATCTTCTCTTCGATGGCCTGGGCCACTTCAGGATGTTCCTTCAGAAAAACTTTGGCATTCTCCCGGCCCTGCCCAATTCTTTCGTCATCGAAGGAGAACCAGGCTCCGCTTTTCTGGATGATCTCCTTTTCCGCCGCGAGGTCGATGAGGTCTCCCACGTGGGAAATGCCTTCGCCGTACATAATGTCGAACTCCACTTCTTTAAAGGGAGGGGCCATTTTGTTCTTCACCACCTTGACCTTGGTCCGGTTTCCGATGACATCCTGTCCATCCTTGATGGCCCCGATCCTCCGGATATCCAAGCGAAGGGAGGCGTAAAATTTTAAGGCATTTCCTCCGGTCGTAGTCTCCGGGTTGCCCATAAAAATCCCGATCTTCATCCGAATCTGATTGATGAAGATCACACAGGTGTTCGATTTGCTGATGGTGGAAGTCAGCTTTCTCAAGGCCTGGGACATGAGGCGGGCCTGGAGCCCCATATGGGCGTCGCCCATCTCTCCTTCCAGTTCTGCTTTGGGAACCAGCGCGGCCACGGAATCAATGACCACGACATCGATGGCCCCGCTCCGCACGAGCATATCGACGATCTCCAGACCCTGCTCGCCCGTGTCCGGCTGAGAGATGAGGAGATCGTCCGTTTTGACCCCCAGTTTCTGCGCGTAAGCTACATCCAGGGCGTGCTCGGCATCGATGAAGCCTGCAATCCCCCCTTTCTTCTGGGCTTCCGCCACGATATGGAGGGCCAGCGTGGTCTTTCCCGAGGCTTCAGGGCCAAAGATCTCCACGACCCTCCCGCGGGGGATTCCGCCGACTCCGAGGGCAATGTCCAGAGCGAGGGAGCCGGTGGAAATGACCGGGATCTCCGGGAGCACGGCATCCGTCCCCAGACGCATGATGGCTCCCTTCCCGAATTGACGCTCTATTTGGCTGACCGCCAGTTCAATGGCCTTTTCTTTCTGACTCTCCGCTGGCATAACGCCCTCCTTATTTCATTTTTAAAAAACATCTTAGAAGATATTTATGCTGGCCCCATCCTGAAGTTTTGGAGCTTCGTGTAAACGGCCCCTGAAGGCTTCAGCTCGCTCCGGAAGAGGAAGACTTCGCTGGCCCGGAAATTACCGACCTCCACCTCTTTGTGTTTCTCCAGGACCTGGCCTAAGGCCGACTTGCCCCGGGAGGAACGAACCCGACCCAGGGTCAGGTGAGGGGAGAAGGGCCGGTCCTCTGGCGGAAAAGACAACTCGGCCAATTGCCTTTCGATCCCCTGCTGCAGGGAATGAACTTCTCCTTTTCCCCGGTCAAGTCCAACCCATACGATCCGGGGATTCCGGCTCGACGGGAACCCTCCCATCCCGTGAATCCGAACCTCAAAAGGCACCCAGGGCGAGATAACCGGGGCGAGAGCCCGGGAGATTTTCTCTACGTCTTCCTGCAGGATGGAATCCAGGAATTTCAACGTTAGATGGATCGCTTCGGGGCGCACCCATTTTGCATCTGCATCCGTGCGTCGTAGTTCCCTCTGCAGTTCCTCGATGCTGGACTTCAGGGCTTGAGGAATTTCGATGGCAATAAAGGCGCGAATCCCATCCATAAGAAATGTCTAAAATGCACTAAAAGGCCTTAAATTTGGACGCCAAAAAAGATTCTATAATTTCCCGAGTAATAAGAAAACCATGAGCAAACAACGGCCATCTATCAGTTTCCAGCCAGGAAAATTATTGCTTCTGCGGACCGCTGCTCGCCGGCTGCTGGAAGCTGGATATTAGATTCAAGAAATACCTCCGGACCCAATCGATCCCTGTGTAAGCGGATATGGTCTTAACCTGATTTCGGTCTCCCGAAAACTGATACTTCTTGGAGACCGTTCCTTTTGGGCTGGCCAGGGCGATAAATACGGTCCCCACCGGTTTTTCTTCCGAAGCTCCCCCGGGGCCGGCGATTCCGCTAATCCCCAGTCCGAGGGTTGTGTTGCTGGCCCGTCGAACCCCCTCAGCCATCTTTTCAGCCACTTCGGCGCTGACGGCCCCATGGGCGGCAATCAGAGATTCAGGAACCTGAAGCATCTGAACTTTGGCCGCATTACTGTAAACCACTATACCTCTCTCCAAGTATGCCGAGCTCCCCGGAATCTGAGTGAGGCGATGGGTCACCAGGCCACCGGTGCAGGATTCTGCAACCGCTAAGGTGGCCTGATTTGACTGGAGAAGACGGCCCACGATTTCCTCCAGGGTCTCCTCATTGGTGGCGATCACTCGTCCCGCCAATTTTTCGCCGATGATCTGAGAGAGTTTTTCCAGGTTTTCTTCGACCTCCGCCGGCAAATTCCCTTTTACGGTAATCTTTACGTGGTTCTCAGGAAAACGGGGGAAATAGGCCAAAACGGCTGAAAAATTTTGAGGGTTAATGTCTTTCAGCAGGTCGGCAATGGCGGATTCGGTGTACCCAAAGACCTTCAGGGTGGAAGACCGAACGACGATCTTTTCTTTCCGCTCTTTCTGTAATAAAGGGACCACATTCTCCTTGGTTAAATACTTCAGTTCCCGTGGAACTCCTGGAAGAAAAATGAAAAGTTTTCCTATACGACGCAGGACGAAACCGCAGGCCGTTCCCAAGGGGTTGGGGATGATTTCTGCCTGTTTGGGGAAAAGGGCCTGCTTTTCGTTGGAAACAGGCATTTCCATCCCTCTTTCCGCAAATCGTTTCCGCAGGCTCTCCACTACTTCTTTATGCAGGACCAGGGGAAGGCCCAAGGCCTTGGCGGCCGAGCTGGCCGTTATGTCATCCTTGGTGGGTCCCAGGCCACCGCTCACGATGACAGCGTCGGCGCGCTCCTGGGACCGAAGGAGCGCATCTTCGATATGCCAGGGATCATCGCCGGTGGTGGTGACGAAAATTACTTCCAGACCGACTTCTGACAGGGCCTCAGCCAGGTAGGCTGCGTTGGTATCGACCACTTCCCCGGAGGTCAATTCATTTCCGATGGTAATGATTTCGATTTTCATATCCCTCTCCTGCCCGGATCTCAGGAACTACCGATCAAAAATAACATATCTGAACGCCAGTGAACGGCCAGTTGGAGCAGAATATTGGCATAGATCCCGGCAACGACGTCATCTAAAACCACCCCGGCCCCCCCGCGCATCCTCCGGTCAATCACCCCTGCAGGGGACGGCTTTATTATATCGAAAACCCGGAAAAAAAGAAATCCAACCGCCACGGTGGTGAGGGTACAGGGCAGAAAGGCCATGGTGACCAAATAGCCTACCACCTCATCAATGACGATTTTTGGGCTATCCCTTTGGCCCAGGATGACTTCGGCCCTTTCTGACGCCCAGCAGGCCAGAGCGAAAAGGGCCACCGTGCTCAGTAGATAAATGAAAGGAGGAAAGGGGGAATAAAGGAGAAAGACCATGACCCCCACAAGCGTCCCGGCGGTTCCAGGTGCCCAGGGAAAATATCCTACGTAACCGGCGGAAGCCAAGCCCAGGATAAGGCCCTTCAAACCCCATCTCCTCTGAGTTTTAGAAACAACCTGTGCCCGATAGACCGATTTAATCTATCCAGTTTTCATCCGGAAACCAATTTTTCCCCTCCCCCCATGCACCACGTAGGGTGCACGGCACCCTTGAACCTTGCATGGTTCAGGGCCGATCCTCTCCCATCAGAGGAGAGGGAGTTTCCAGATGGAGACTAGCTATATCCTTTTCACAAAGGATAGATTTTTTGATCCGGGCAATTGAAAGTAGCCTCTTTGCCCAAGGAAGTCAATAGGAAAGAATGCCAAGAAAGAATGCCAAGGAGAATGCCAAGGCAATGGTTTTTTTCCCGGAAATGCCGATAAGGAATAATCATAATTCAAATATCCCTATTTCCCGATAATCCGGGGCCAACTGCGCTATCCAGAGTGGCGGGAATAAAGGGGGGGAAGAGAGAGGGATTAGGTCCGGGGGAATAGTTATCTTCTAAGGGGCGCCTGAGAACTAAAGACATGAAAAGATTTCAGATTCTCGACTCGGCTGACGATAATCATTTAGACACAAAGGGAAAATCCTTGACAATAGACGGGTAGCCTTCTATATTTTTTAAAAAACAATTTAATTGTGGAGAGATAACATATGAGTGGCCGGTTGGGGGAGCTACTAATGAGCAATGGCTTAATTACCCCCCAGCAATTGGAGGAAGCCCTCCAGGAACAAAAATTTTCGGGTAATAAGCTCGGCTCCTCGTTGGTGAAACTCGGGTTTATTTCGGAAAAAAACCTGGTCTCTTTCCTCAGCAGGCATTACGGGGTTCCGGCGATCGACCTGAATGAAGTCCAGGTTGACCCGGAGACGATGAAAATGATTCCGGAGGACGTCATTTTCAAATATCAGGCGATCCCGATTAAGCGAATTGGCTCCACCTTGCGAGTAGCCATGAGCGACCCTTCCAACATTCTGGCCATCGATGACATCAAGTTCCTTGCCGGCTGCCATGTGGAAGTCTTTGTCTCCACGGAAAGCGCCATCAAGACGGCCATCGACCGATTCTCCGACCCTTCGCAATCCCTATCCGATATCATGGACACCATTGAAGAAGGGGAGAGGATGGAGCTACTCGATGACTCGGAAGATGTTGATGTGAGCGAGCTGCAGCAGGCTTCCGAAGATGCTCCCGTGATAAAACTGGTCAACCTGATCTTGAACGAAGCCATCAAACGGCAGGCCAGCGATATCCATATTGAACCCTATGAAAAGATTTTCCGCGTCCGTTTGCGCATCGATGGGGTACTCTATGAATTCATGAGGCCCCCCATGAAACTGAAGAACGCAATCATTTCCCGGGTCAAGATCATGTCCAAGATGGATATCGCGGAACGCCGCCTTCCCCAGGATGGGCGCATCAAGGTAAAGCTGGGAAAAGAAAAGGAGATGGATTTCCGCGTCTCCGTCCTCCCGACCCTGTTCGGCGAAAAAGTCGTTCTGCGGTTGCTGGACAAGAGCACCCTGCAGTTGGACATGACCAAGCTCGGCTTTGAGGAAAACCCCCTCCGGGAGTTCAAAGAGGCCATTCATAAGCCCTTTGGGATGGTCCTGGTCACCGGGCCGACGGGAAGCGGAAAAACGACCTCACTCTATTCCGCCCTTACCGAATTGAATCAAATCACCGATAATATTTCTACGGCTGAGGACCCCGTAGAATATAACCTCATGGGGATCAACCAGGTGCAGATCCACGAAGAGATCGGGCTGAGCTTTGCCAACTGCTTGCGTTCCTTTCTGCGTCAGGACCCGGATATCATCATGGTGGGAGAGATCCGGGATTTCGAGACCGCGGAGATTGCGATCAAAGCCGCTCTCACGGGACACCTGGTTTTGAGCACCCTCCATACCAATGACGCCCCCAGCACCATCAGCCGGTTGTTGAACATGGGGATTGAGCCTTTTCTCGTGGCCTCGGCGGTGAATTTGATCGTCGCCCAGCGTTTGGCCAGGAAGATCTGCGAGGCCTGCCGGGGCGTTGTCCAGGTTTCCCAGCAGATGCTTTTGAACCTGGGAGTCTCCCCGGATGAATTGCACGGGTTCACCTGTTATAAGGGGTCTGGGTGCCCCCGGTGCAATCAGACGGGTTACAAGGGACGTGTGGCCCTGTACGAGGTCTTGCCCGTACGCGACGAAATCCGGGAATTGATTCTTCAGGGGGGCTCTGCCGGAGAGATTAAGAAGGGAGCGATCCAGCTCGGGATGAAGACTTTGCGGCAAGCGGCATTACAGAAACTTAGGGAGGGGATTACGACTGTCGAGGAAGTTCTCAAGACCACAGTGGAAGATTAAAAAAAAACCGTCGGACAATTGGAGGAGTTAGATGGAAGTCTATATTTGGGAAGGACGATCGCGAAAGGGGAACATCGAAAAAGGAGAAATGGAGGCCACCAATGAAGCTTCCGTCCGGTCACAGCTCCGCCGGCAGCAGATTCTGGCCACCAAGATTCAGTCCAAACCCAAGGATATTCTCAAGGGGCTCTCCTTCTTTAGAGTTAGGAAGAGAGTAAAAGAAAAGGATATCGTTGTCTTCACCCGGCAGTTCGCTACCATGATCGATGCCGGGTTGCCCCTGGTTCAGTGTTTGGAAATTCTCTCCGGCCAGCAGCCCAACCCTTTCTTTAAGGAAGTCCTGCTCAGAGTGAAGGGGGACGTGGAGGCGGGTTCCACCTTTGCCGATGCGCTCCGCAAACATCCGGCGGTATACAACGACCTCTACTGCAACCTGGTGGCAGCCGGAGAGGCAGGGGGAATTCTGGACACGATCTTGAACCGCCTGGCGGTCTACATCGAAAAGTCTATGAACCTCAAGAAAAAGGTGAAAGGAGCCATGGTATATCCCACAGCCGTCATGGCCGTGGCCCTGTTGGTCATCGGCTCTCTTTTGATCTTTGTCATCCCCGTCTTTCAGAAGATGTTTGCCGACATGGGAGGAACCCTCCCCAGCTTTACTCAGCTGGTCATCAATATAAGCGAAGTTCTGCATAGGTTTTGGTGGGCTTTGGCTCTTTTCTTTGTGGGTTTCTTTTTCAGTTTCCGTTCATATTACCGAACCGAAAAGGGGCGAGAAAAAATAGACGATTACCTGCTCCGGGTTCCGGTCTTAGGCCCCCTCATCAAGAAAGTGGCCATCGCCAAGTTCACCCGCACCTTGAGCACCATGCTCTCCAGCGGAGTCCCCATCCTGGAAGGCTTGGAGATTGTCGCCCGCACTGCGGGCAATAAGACCATCGAGAAAGCCATTATGAGGACCCGGGCGAGCATCGGGGAAGGAAAAACGATCGCCGAACCTTTGGGAGCGAGCGGAATTTTTCCCCCCATGGTTGTGCAGATGATTTCCGTGGGAGAATCTACCGGCGCCCTGGATTCCATGCTCTCCAAAATTGCCGACTTTTACGATGACGAAGTGGACGCGGCCGTGGCTGCCTTGACCTCCCTGCTGGAGCCGATCCTCATGGTTTTCCTCGGTACCACCATTGGGGCCCTGGTCATCGCCATGTATCTTCCCATCTTCCGGATGGCTTCTGTTCTGGGAGGCTAACCGGCCTCTACGCGAAGGGGCTTACGAACTTCCGCCAAAAGCAGAGGGGAGAGTCCTATCCCGGAGGTTTTTCGAGGATGGATTTTTATGCGCTCTCCCTTCCCAAACCTGAAGTTGTCCATCTCCAGATCAACAAGATCCTACGCCGGATCGGGGCCTATCCCGCACGCTCCGATCCCGAAACCGCGCGGAAGCCTGGGCAGGTTGTGAGGGGGATCGACGGGTCTTTCTATGTAGAATCCATACATCCGGGTCAAGTGGGCTTTCTTCTCGACGACGTCTATGATATCCTACTTTAAGCGGGGTTGCCCTGCGCACCCAATGTACACCGGATTATCAAACCATCCCTGTAGGCACGATAAGGGCAGGTTGAGGGTAATTCAATCCCTAAGAGGATGTAGAAGCCCTGGCCCAGGCGGTAAGGGGGATTTGCCGGAGGAAGGGCTCATCATTCAATGAAGGTATTGGGAATCGAGTCTTCCTGCGACGAGACCGCTGCCGCAGTGGTGCAGGACGGCCAAAAGATCCTTTCCAGCGTTGTCGCCTCTCAGGTATCTTTACACAGCAAATACGGGGGTGTGGTCCCGGAATTAGCCTCTCGGAGCCATGTAGAGGCCATCCTCCCCGTAATCCAGGAAGCCTGCTCTCAATCCGGGGTGAACCTGGAAGACCTGGAGGCGATTGCGGTAACCCAGGGTCCGGGCCTCGTCGGGTCTCTCCTGGTGGGAATTGCAGTGGCCAAATCTCTGGCTTATGTTCTCGGAATCCCTCTCATCGGGGTGAATCACCTCCTGAGCCACGTAGCCGCGATTTTTCTTTCGGTTCCATCTTTGAAATTTCCCTTTCTGAGTCTCGTTGTGTCCGGAGGACATACGAGCCTCTTCCGGGTCGAAAGCCGGACCCGGATGGCGCTGATCGGCCGAACCCGGGATGACGCTGCCGGGGAGGCCTTTGATAAAGTGGCCAAACTCTTGGAATTGGGCTACCCGGGAGGGGGAATCATCGACCGTCTGAGTAGGGAAGGAGACCCTTCGGCCGTTCCTTTTCCCCGGAGCCTATTGGAGCCGGACTCTTTCGACTTCAGCTTCAGCGGGCTCAAGACCGCTGTCCTCAACCATGTGAAGAGTCTGGGGGGAGCGCCCTCCCAGCTTCAGGTCCGAAACATCGTGGCTTCTTTCCAGGAAGCGGTTGTGGATACCCTGGTTTCCAAAGTATTCCGCGCGGCCCGGCAAGAAAAAATTGAGGAGGTAGTTGTGGCCGGGGGAGTGGCCTGCAATTCCCGCTTGAGAGAAAAATTTTCCCGGGAGGAGGAATCCTCGGGCATTGCTGTGTACTTCCCGTCCCCCATTCTATGTACAGACAATGCGGCCATGGTGGCCGTGGCAGGGTTTCATCTCCTGCGGGAGGGGTGCCGGGCCGATTTGCTGTTGAATGCCTATTCACGTATGAACTAGCTCGAATCCCGAACTCCATAGACCATGGAAATAGAAGACCGCAAAAAGAACCCCAAAACGAGAGAAGTGGCAGCCCGTTTGAAACGGGCTTTCCGTCTTTTTTTTCTTCGCATCCTGCGTCTGAAGGGGCAGCCCGAAGAAGTGGCCGGAGGCATAGCCATTGGAGTCTTCATTGGCCTCACGCCGACCGTCCCTCTCCACACGATTTTATCCGTTCTGATTGCTTTCCTCCTGGGGAAGAGCAAGCTGGCCGCCGCGCTGGGCGGCTTGATTGCCAATCCTTTTATGCTCCCTCTCATCTATATTTTGGATTACAAGGTGGGCCGGATGATCACGGGAATCGAGGGAGTCCCCCTTGTATGGTCGGAATTTTCGGTCTCCGATTTGTTGGATTTGGGCTGGGATATTACCTATCCTCTTTTCGTTGGTGGAATAGCCTTAGGACTTCTCTCCATTTTCCCCTCCTACTTTATCACCAAGCGGCTCGTCATCCTCTACCGGGAGAGGAGGCGAAAGCGGTTGGAAAAAATTGGCATCTCTTCGCAGACAACTTAAAGAGCTGAAAATCCGCCCCAGGAAGAGTTTAGGGCAGCATTTTGTCCAGGATCCCAACATCCTCCGCAAGATCGTGGATGAGGCCGGCCTGGAGCGGGAAGACATGGTGGTAGAAATTGGAGCCGGCCTGGGAAGCCTCACTGCTCCTCTGGCCGAGCGGGTAAAAAAAGTTTATGCCCTGGAGATCGACCCGCGACTGGTCGAAACCTTGCGGGAGCGTTTTTCGGGAATGGAACAAGTAGAAGTTGTCCAGGGAGATGCCCTGAAATTTGATTTTGCCCCGATCTTCCAAAAATGGGGGCGAAAGATAAAAGTGGTGGCGAACCTGCCTTACGAAATCTCCAGCCCGATGATCTTCCGGCTTCTCAAAGAAAGGAAATATTTCTCCCTCCTGGTGTTGATGCTCCAGTTGGAAGTGGCCAGAAGGGTAGTCGCCCGACCGGGGACGAAGGATTATGGACAGCTCAGCCTCTGGACCCAGCTTTACAGCCGCGCCGCCATTGCCTTCTCCGTCGGGCCTAAGGCTTTCCATCCGCCCCCCAAAGTGGAATCTGCCGTGGTGAGATTTGAAATTTCGCCCGGGCCGAGGGTCGAGGTGGAAGACGAAAAGACCCTGCAGGAGGTCATCCGCTCCGCGTTTACTTACCGGAGAAAAACCTTGAGCAAGGCCCTTCAAACAGGAGCTTTCTCTCATCTTCCCGCGCAGAAAATCCAGGAAGCCATGGGGGCTGCCGGTATTGCTTCCCTGGCCAGGGGAGAGACTCTCACGCTGGAGCAGTTTGCTAGGCTTGCCC
>Ga0187865_1003409_pt1 | contig 13147 bp, 17 predicted proteins | sample June2016WEW_11_1_2_FD_132989 | JGI IMG/M metagenome (GOLD analysis project Ga0187865, IMG submission 132989) | Peatland microbial communities from SPRUCE experiment site at the Marcell Experimental Forest, Minnesota, USA - June2016WEW_11_100 | ecosystem: Environmental > Terrestrial > Soil >...
CAGAATGGGATTCTCATCAAAGGCGGTGAGTATCTAGAGACAACCCATAAGATACGGACAATTGTCTTTGACAAGACCGGCACTCTGACCAAAGGCAAACCGTCGGTAACAGATGTCATAGTCAGTGGAAAGCACACGGAACAAGAAGTACTTCAGCTGGCCGCCTCAGCCGAGAAAGGCTCAGAACATCCTCTCGGCCGAGCAGTCGTAGAAGCTGCTAAGAAAAAGGGCATAAGCATACCTGACGCGACCTCATTCAAAGCCGTACCAGGCGCGGGCGTAGTAGCAGAGCACAATGGGAGAACCGTATTGCTGGGAAACCGAAAGCTGATGGCAAAATATGACATGAACCTCGCGCCAGTCGAAGCCGACATATCTGCGCTTGAGGAAGAGGGTAAAACGGTCATGGTTCTATCCGACGGCAAGGAACTCCTCGGTGTCATCGGCCTCGCAGACACCCTCAAAGATGACGCTTCAGACACAGTCCGAGAATTGCAGCGAATGAAGATTGAAGTCGTAATGTTGACAGGCGACAACATCCGAACGGCCAAAACCGTTGCTAGCAAATTGGGCATAGACAGGGTTGTGGCAGACGTTCTGCCAGAGCAGAAGGAGAAGATTATCAGAGACTTGCAAAAGGAAGGTAAGGTTGTGGGCATGGTTGGAGACGGAATCAACGATGCGCCAGCTCTTGCAGCGTCCGACATTGGAATTGCCATCGGAAGCGGAACAGATGTCGCGGTCGAAACAGGCGGCATTGTTCTGATCAGGAACAACCTACGAGATGTGGTGATCGCCATCAAACTCAGTAAGGCAACTGTCAGCAAGATCAAGCAGAACCTGTTCTGGGCATTCTGCTACAACGTTGCACTCATCCCCATCGCTGCAGGTGCACTCGTGCCATTCCTCGGACCTGGTGTGTACAATTTCCTTCCATTCCTAGCTGCCGGAGCGATGGCTTCAAGTTCAGTTACTGTCGTAAGCAACTCCCTTCTGCTGAACCGGTTCAAACCACGGTGAAGATCTGGAGGTGAGATCGAATTGGTTAAGGATCCAATTTGCGGAATGAAGGTTGACGAGAAGAAAGCGGCGGGTTCAAGCTCGTATTCAAGCAAAACCTACTACTTCTGCTCGCCATTCTGCAAGAACGAGTTCGACAAGAACCCAGCGAAATATGCCACCTAAAGTTCATTCAGGCATCCCTCACATTGAGGGGGGAATGATGGATGTCTACGGGCAAGCGTCAACGAGTGAGATATTGGTGGGTTCAAATCCCACCGTCCCCACGAAGTTGGTTATACGTACCGGTAAATTGGGGTCAAATTCCCACCCCCGGCGCCAACTCCCTTAAGTTCTTCGTTCTCCGGCTTTGACCTTCCGGCCAAATTTATTTTAGTAGCTCCTCACTACGATGTTAAGTGGTTACTGATGCCCAACGAAGTTCATTGCGCACATATCCTCGTTAAAACCCAGACAGAGGCACAAGCTGCCATGGAGAGACTGAACAAGAAAGATAAGTTCGCGAACATTGCCAGAGAGATCTCAATCTGCCCTTCTGCAAAGCGCGGCGGAGACCTCGGCACTTTTACCAGAGGAAAAATGGTCAAAGAATTCGAACAGGCGGCGTTCGTCCTTCAGAAGGGACAGATCTCACCCATCGTGAAAACAAAATTCGGATACCACATTATAAAGAGACTAGAATAGACCAGACGAAAGAGGACACCGGGATACGTGCCTAAGCGGCTCAGGTCAGAATAGTTACACACGCATCGTTGAAGACTGACCTCTCAAGGAAAAGGCATTTAAACGGTAGTCGAATATCCGAATTCGATCTAAATGGGCAGTACGAAATCGTACCTTGCAATTCTAATGGGAATAATAATTATCGTAGCAGACCTATGGTGGACTTGGACAAGCTATACGTATCTGCCCTGGCTAGCTGCTGGTGTAATAATACTCGTTGCCAGCGTGATCTGGATCTATATTGACTACGACCTGATGAAGAAGTAACCTGCACCTAACCATGGGATGGGAAACAGCCCTCTCGACTAAGCGTAGAAGAACACCGTCAGCCCGAAAAAAACGGCACAAGAGCTTCCGCGGGTTCAAATCCAGCCCGCGACGCCAAAATCCCCCGCGAATTCCACCCCGGCTCATTGCAGTAAGCAGCAATTCAATAATAGACACCAATCACTATCTCACGAGCTATCAGTGAACATGAAACCCAAAGACCGGCAAAGCTTCGAGTACACTGTTCTCGCTATTTTGGAGTATTTTGTTAGACATGAAGCTCTAGGTCCAATAACGAAGTACCATATCATGAATCGAATTCCAGGTCTGGCAACCCAGAGGCAAGACCGAGTCTCCGAGATCTTGGACCTTCTCGTTCTGCGAGGGTGGATTTCGTTGGAGAAGCAAGCAAGTGCCAATGCGGTTTACAAGATAACTGCAGAGGGGAAAATAGAGTATGACAAGTGGATCCGACAATTCCTCTCATTTGTGAGAATCCTCAGGACGGGTAACCAAGAGGACGGCTAGCGCGAACTCTAGCCGCCTACGGACACGACTGAGAAACCAGACTGCGTTTCCTCTATTAGATCTGTCGAGAAACCCAAGTGTCTTCTCGAGAGAGAACTATTATAGTCAATTGTTTCAGCGGGAAACTCTTTGTCCGAAACGATTAGAAGTCGCCACAAACGCATGCGAAGACTGCGAATTTTCTGAACCGCCTCCGACAGATCCTTCGCGAGAACCGGTTTACCATGAACTCTTGTCGCAACGATCGCTCCCTTGTGACCGCTCATGGCCTTTATGACGTGCCCAGGTATGATTACATCGTAAGTCTCCGAATCTTCCCTCCTGTCCGCGAAATCATGGGGATCAAATTGGTTTTCCGCACGACTACCGGTAAGCGCGTTCAGTGCTTGATTTGCAAGCCTGACGCTCGGTGTCTCCCCCTCGGGATTCTGTGATTCGAACCTTAACGCGTACGAGAGGTCGTCTAAACGACTTCTCCACTTTTCCATTGTGCCGGTTGCTCTGTAAGTCAAGTAGATGGCTACCGGAAGGATTACGAGCACGATTATGACGCCGCCAATGAATTCCTCGTGGATAGGAACAAGCCTTTCAAGCCTCTCTGAGAATCCGCCGAAAATCAGAATCGAAATAACCATCAGAACAGTCGAGGTAATCCCCGATGCAAGTATTACCCGGCGGACCTTGTTCAAGAGAAGCGATGTCTCTGTAACATAGAGAACGGATAACGCCATCCCGCTGTCCGTCGCGGTAGCGTCGGCTTTATAGCCCATTTAACTCGTTCATGCATATTGTCCTATGCCTTTTACCGTTATGGGAACTGAGTTCTGGTAGAACAATCTTACGAGGCCGCTTTTATCGAAATCTACCCTCACGCCCCCGTGAGATTTGAATGGTAACCACCATCTCAGGCCAGAAAACGCAGGCAAATTCCCCGATGGTCTCATTGAGTTTACTCTGGCCATTGCGAATCTTCATGGGTTTGACCTTTCTATATGCGGGAGTGCAGCATCTAACTGACCCGTCTTACTTCGACCCGTCGAAATCAGGCTATATTGGGCATTTGATTGCACAATATGCCGTCGGATCCCCAATTCACGACTTCCTTCTAGGAGTAGTTGGACCGAATGCTGTCCTTTTCGGGTACGGAGTCGCTGTTGGCGAGTCGTTGATTGGCATCGCCACTCTGCTAGGATTCCTTTTCAGGATTGCAGCATCAGCCGGGTTACTACTCAACTTAACTTTCTTCTTATCCGCAACCTGGACTGCTTTCCCGTTCTATTTCGGTTCGGACATAGTATTTGTCATGTGCTGGTTGACCATCCTCTTGACAGGCCCTCAGCTGAAGCAAAGCGTAGACGCAGTCTTGGCGAGACGCTACCGTTTCTTGAGTTGGTTGGTATCCCAGCCCCAGACGAATCCAAGAATGAACCTCATAACGCCCGCAATAACGCCAGTTCAAACCCAAACGAGTCAAGTTCAGGTAGCAGTTCCTGATGGAGCCAAGCTATATCCCGGCCAAGTTCGCGAAGTGAACCGAGCGTTCGAGCGCATTAAACAGCAGTTTGTTCTTCACCGCGAAACTCAAACGATACTCGAGTTTGTGCGGGCTTTTGTGATTAGTCTGGGCGTCGACCGAAACGACGCGTCACAAATTCTCAGCGGACTGCAGAACATCATCAACAGGCACTCAACGGAAGGGGCATACACCAAACAGGGGACATGACATGGCAAACACTACAGAAACTGAACAAATCACTGACAAGATTGCGACGGCCTATGGATTGCAAGTCTCAAGGGATGTCGTAGCTTCAGTCTTTGCGGGGCGCCCTAAACTTCCTGTACTGCTCTCCCGTGCTTCTTTCCGACCTGATCTTGATGTCCGAACGAAGCAAAGAACGCGAGTCCAAAAGGAACGTAGGAATTTCCTCCGTAGCATCTTCGGATTCGTTCTGCTTTCCGCATCAGCACTAGTCCTACTGAAGATAGCAACAGTCTCAAGCACACAACCTGAAACATCCACTACTGTGCCCAGCAATCCCAGTAATCCAAGTAACCCTAGCACTCAGCCTCAAACGCCCACTACTTTACCCGGCAACCCAAGTAATCCTAGCACTCAGACCCGACCAATTATAGCCAACGCGGCGAATATTGCACCAGACCAGTCGATAACCTACAATGACCCGTCTCTAGGTCCGATTATTCTGATCCATTTAGATAACGGGCAGTTTGTTGCTTACAGTTCAATCTGCACTCACGCAGGTTGCCAAGTCCAATTCGACCCATCCGGGAAAGAGATGATATGCCCTTGCCATGGCGCAACATTCGACCCATACAACAATGCGCAAGTCACAGGTGGACCAGCCCCCTACCCACTACAAAAAATCCCTATACAATACAACTCCTCAACAGGCAACATCTACCTGACCGGATGAGCAAAAGTCATTCACTCCGTTACGTTCTTCCCGGCCAATCAGATCCACAACACTCGTGATCTCCTTCTTGCTTTGGGCTTCGTCCAATCGCGAGTACAACTTACCTTCCAGGTACCACTGGCTGGTTTTGCACTATGAGAACTGAGTTCTAAGACAACAGACTTCCTCGGGTCCTTTTATCAAAACAGAACCAATCGTAATTTCGGTGATAACTGAATGAGAAACACTTTGCCCGTTGTCCTAGCGGTGCTCCTAGCCTTGTCAGGAATCTTGGCAGCCGGGGGAATAGCCATAATGAAAACGTACACAACTCCCACTACACCAATCCCCACTAGCACTCCAACAACAATTCCAACGACATCCTTCCATAATTTAGCCTCACAACAACCAAGTCCCCTGAAACTCACACAACAACCCCCCACGAACCAAACCTGCTCAGGCGACGACTGCTCGCAGAGCGACAATTAAGACTGAACAAAGTGGGATCATTGCATACGAGGATTTGGCTTGCCCTAGCAGTGCTCGCTGGCGTTGCAAGCCTCTCCACTCTTCTTGTCTTACAAACCACACCAACTAATCCAATATGGTCAGACTACGCACGGCTGCTCGGATGGGGAGGTCTGGCATCAGCAGCCGTACTCGTCGTTCAAGGGTTTTGGAAAGCCTCTCGAGACAAACAGTACATGACTCAACTCCGAAATCAAACATCGCTACATCAACAAGACATTGTAAACAAGTATACTGAATCCCGTGTGCATGGATGGAGAGTGATGCACATCATCCTCTCAATCCTAGTGACAACACTAGCAGGACTTCATGGAATCCTCCTCCTTCCCAGACTTGCGTCTCCAACCATTGGCGTGACCTTCGGTTTAATCGGTCTAATCGCACTTCTAGCTCTCGGCTTATCTGGAGCCGTCACCGAAGCGAATCGGAAGACGAAAACCTTCGGATCATTGAAGAAAACACATCTTTGGCTCATGGTCGGGGCACTGACATTAGCTGAACTTCACGCAGTCGCGGCCGGTTCAACGATATTCAGCCTCGGCTCAACCATCGCACTAGGTTTGTTGGTAGGTACAATCGGAATGATCGGCATAGGAGTTGAATATGCCTCCGTCAAAGCCGCACGACATTACTTCAAGACTGTACCGCAACCCATACCGAGCGATGGATGCAGCGTCAATCTGGGACGGAGAGCGGCACTACAGAAGTTTGGCACACTGGCCGTAGGAACGCTCGTAGCCATCAGTTTCGCCGAAGCCGCCGCGCTCATGCCGAATGTCCTCTCGTCGCCGCAGAATCAACAGGCACAACAAAGCCTTGTTGTCGCTTCAATCACGCCCATTCAAACGAATCAGCAAGCCACAGGGAACAAGTTGGGAAATCTTTCGAACATACCGGTTAACAGCGCGTTCTACTTCAACTACCCTGCAGGTGTTTCCAATATCTTAATTCGGTCAAGTGACGGCAGTCTAGCTGCATATTCCTCAACATGCACGCATCAACCCTGCACAGTCGGATATGACGCTGGAACTGGGTTGATTAGATGCCCATGCCACGGTGCCTTATTTGATCCAAAACAAGGGGCAAGGGTTCTGCAGGGTCCCGCGCCTGCGCCACTCTCTTCAATTCAGCTTACCGTTGACAGTAATGGAGACATATGGTTAGCATAGCCTAATGATTGGGCCATGCTCAGGAGAAGAACAATTAGATATTGGAGGCTTCCCCATCATCGCGAACTCACAGCGGTAATCAGTATCGGGCCCACCCTTGCCTTTATCAATTGTACACGTGAGTGTCGTGACTTCACGCACCCCAGCACGTCGATAAATGATTTCGGCAGATTCCGCTTAGAACTCTCACAGTCTGAACACCTCCCCTCAATACTCCTGTGCAACCCTAACATTCAATTTCCGTCTCCGTGCACTCCAAACGAAAAATCCGCCGTTTTGCATAGCGTATTATACAACTTCGGCCGGGGCGTCTAGAAGTGCAAAGATCGATAACGCCTGGTGAGCTAGCAAGGGGGATCCAAGATTGAGCCACGAACGATTCCCCGAGAAGATGGCCTTCCTACTCAACAATCCCGTGAGGCGATTTCTAAGCCCGCCTCAGAGGTTGCTCTCTAAACTCGACCTTCACCCTAGCAACGTGGTCGTAGATTTCGGCTGTGGCCCAGGCTTCTACACTATTCCGCTAGCGAAAATAACAAGTAGGGTTATCGGAGTTGATGTCTCCACGCACATGCTTGAGAAAGCTGCCAGCTATGCCAAGCGAAGCGGTGTGACCATTGAAACTATTCAAAGCGATGGGGCACGTATCACCCTACCAGACGGTAGTGTTGATTTGATCCTGTTGAATCATGTTTTTCATGAAGTCGAAAACAGAAGCAAAGTCCTAGAAGAATTCCTCAGGACTCTGAAGCCATCGGGCAGGTTGGCTGTGCTCGAAAAAACTCGAGGAAAGGGTGTGTTTTCCGGGAAGTTTGGCCCTCCAATAATGAATGAAGGCGACCTCGTTGAGGAGATGAGAACTGCAGGATTCGCAACGGTTCGAATCATTCCACATGGAAAGGACTCCGTGATAGTCGCCAAGAAAAAGACTTAGGGAGACAATTAAATGATAGACGATAATTTTGGCCTGCATACTTGACCGAGAATTCAGCACTCAATACAACCACAGGGCCAGTTTTCCATGAAGGGCATGGCTAATCGTAGGGCAATTGCTTCTCTTTGCTTAGCAAGGGCCGTTTATGCCGTCAATTGGTATAACGTGGCCGCAATCTTCGCACTAATTGCATTGGATTTCAAGGAAAACGTGGGTGGGCTTGGCTTTCTCACCGGCAGCTTCTACATTGGCCTTGGCCTCTTCCAGGTCCCCGGCGGAATAATCGCTGCCAGATATGGGCCCAAAAGAACCGCGATATACGGAATACTTGTTGATTCCTTCGCTGTTTTACTCACGGGGTTTGCCACCGATTTCGTTGAAATCATACTCCTCCGTTTCTTCGTCGGGATGGGTATGGCGTTATTCTTCGCGCCTGGGGTTGTTTTGATTGCGAAATATTTCCGGAAAAACTCGGAAGGATTGGGTGTTGGAACGTTCAACTCGGCGTTCTATGTGGGTGGGGCAATAGGCTTGTTCGGTTGGGCAATCTTGGCTGAAATCGTTGGCTGGCATCTAAGCCTCATAATGGGCGGTGCGTTGGGCATTCTGACGGGTGTACTCATGATCGTTTCTGTTCCCAAGGATACACTGCGCGGGGATTTTCTCGTCAAATGGCCCGATTTACGGAAGATCTTAGAGGATAAGTGGTTACTGCTCTTGACCTTGGAACTCTTTGGAATTACTGCCGGCACAACCATCACAACAACCTTCATCGTGTACTATCTGGAGAATTCCCTTAACGTTGGAGCCGCGATGGCTGGTGTAGTGGGAGGCCTCGCTATGATCTCCTCCATAATCTCAGCACCATTGATCGGCAGAGCCTACGATCGAACCAAAGACGCTCGAAGGTTGCTCTTCCTGTCAGGTCTCATAATGTCCTTCGGCATCTCCTTCGCCTCTATTGGTAGGTTATGGAGTGCGGCCGTCTCCACGATAGTAGTAGGCCTCTGCGGAGGCGCCGCGTACACAGTAGGATTCACAGCGGCCCGGGATGTGCATACCGTTGCGAAAGAGTACGAAACACTTGCTGTGAGCTGGGTAAATAGCATACAAATGTTTGCTGGTTTCTTCTCGCCGGTCGCATTCTCCCTAATCGTACTACGCTTCGGTTACTCGGCGGCATGGTTAGTTGCAGGCTTCTACACGCTAGCTCTGATTTCAATTATCCTCGTGTCTAAGGGCCGAAAAGCCAATGCGTAGGGCTCAGTCGCAGGTGAAGATTCATAAGGCTCCTGTTGGAGATTTGGATCTGCGGCAAGGCCCGTGTGATTCGCATGAAGCACGACCATACAGCCGAACCTGACCTACGGCCAACGTTGGCCGCTTAACTCCCCAATTTTTTGGTCCGTGATTCTGCGAGCGGAAGATCCGTGATGAATCAGAAACTTGTCGATACGATTGGCTTCGGGTTTCTTTTGTGGTTAATTGGGTACTTCATGGGTTTCTTCATTATCACAATTCCTGGTTACCCGGAAATAATGACAATCCCAGTCATCTTAACAGCATTCAGCCTTGCGGTAGCGTTAGTTACTGCCGCGTTTGCTTACGTCCGCTTCAGAAAACGCCGGGAGGTCAGTTGGCTTTACGCGTTCCTCGTCGGAATCGCGTGGACCACCCTCGCAATCGTTCTTGATTTCATATTCATCGTCTTGCTGTTCAATGCGCCAAGCTACTATCGACCACACATCTTCATTTACTATGCCATCACTCTGGTCGTCCCGTCAGCTGTATCAAAATACTCGAGCCGACAGTTCTCACGAGAGTGACCGCGTTCCCTTTTCGTGTAGAGTGAACTATTGGACCGTTTAGGACTTCAAAAGCTGCAGTGTGGCCTTCATGTTTTTGTCGAATATGACTTTCCGCACCCTCGAATCAGTATTCTGTCCCTTCATTGAACGGCCTCTGATCGTATTGATGAATTCGCCACCATGTTCGACCAGTTTCATTTCGAGGACGGCATCAGATATCAGTTTCATCTCCTGGTAGAATTCCGGCGGATGTAGGCCATTGGCCAACCCCGCAATCATAATCGTTCCTTGATTCCTCCAAATTCCCACTGCTTTTCGCGAAAATTTCGCAAAGACATTCTCTTGATTGAACGCTAAATTCGAGAAGGATTCAGTAATAACCAAAGTACCTGCAGGCCACTGCGGGGCGGACTTCCCCATTATTATGGACAACTCATTGAGATTCATAGCCTCAGACTGATATTTCTCGGCCGACGATATGCCCATCTGCGCAGAGTACGCGTCGAATACTACTGCCTTGTCACTGGACTCATATTCGGAAACATTGGCTCCCAACATGTCGAACTGCTGCCTGATTTCGCCGCTTGGTCGCGAAGAGACTGTGTACAGTAGATCTCCCCCAGCCCTCAGAAAATCCGCAGCTATATTCGTGAGCAGTGCGGTATACTGAGCGTCAGGATCGTATAACGCCAGAATCGTTCTCCCAAAAGGTATTTCTCCAAAGAGTTCAGATAGAAGCGGAACCCTCACTGTTTTCTGCATGCCATCCCCCGTTCCAATACAGGCACATTGCAAGACAAGGTGGGATAGGTCAAGTGCGAATCTTTAGAGGTTGTTCGAGTGATTTCTTGACGGTTAGGTTGAGCACAACTTCCGCAATGTCGGTGGCGTACTCGCCGATTCTCCGAAGACTCTCTGAAATCAGGGTGATGGCGGACAGCTCGTTGGCGGGCATCTTCTCCTTCACCAAACGCTCCACGATTCTCGATTCAAGCCCGGCAATCTTCTGTTTATCGAGAAGCACTTTCTCAGCGAGTTCGTAGTCTCCTGCGAACAAAGAGCGCATCGAGGCTTCCATCATATCGGCTGAGATTTGGCTCAGTGCCTTTGTGTCTTTCAAAAGCCCAGCTTCTAAGGGATGTTCAATGACTAAGGAATTCTCTGCAACTTTTGCAGCATGGTCCGCAGACCTCTCGATGCTCTTCGTTACAATCCTGTAGCCGAGGCATTCCACGGGTTCAGTGAGGCCGATTGTTCCTAGAAGAGGCGGGTGCTGAACTGCCCACTTCAATTGCCGAATAATGTAAAGACCAAAGCGGTCAATCTCATCGTCAATTTTCAACACTTGTTTGGCCAGCTCATGATCTGAGTTTGCCAGAGCCTGCATGGCGTCATGAAGCATAGAGCTAGTGATGGAGCTCATCCTTCTGAGCGCATCCGGTACGAGCAGCTGAGGAGAGGTGAGAAGAACTTGGAGTGTAGCGCTTCGGGCAGATTCCGTGACGAGCTCCGTCCCAACTAGCTTGTTTCTCGCCACGTTTCTAATGCTATCGCGGATCGCCGCTGACAGATTACCCGACGCCGAGCTTACTTCGATCGTCGAGAATCCTACGACATAAAGTGAGATGATTTTACGCGTCAATGCCTCCGGGTCCGCTTCGGATCCCACTGTGATGGAGCATCTTGAACTCTGATCATCAAACTTGGCGCTGTCAGACGGGACAAGTAGGAGACCACGCTCGTCTTGTCTACTGAACTCTACCCTGCCACCCTTGCGCAACCCCGCCTCCTCTACCCAGCGCTTCGGGATTGATACGATGTAAGACCCACGCCCGGTCAATTGTATGCGGCGAATGTACCGGTCCTCTGATTCTTCTTCCGGCGAATCCTTTGGGGTTTTCATGGGTTGTACTATAGATTTCTGGTATTTCATGTTATTGCTTCGCATTTACTATATTTTCTTCCCCGACGTAATGTAAATCACGGAATCGCCTATGTAGCATGCATGGTCCGCAATTCGCTCTAGGTATCTCAGCACGAGTGTGGAGGCCAAGGCACATTTTAGCTGGATTGGTTCTTGCTGAGTGACTTCTTTGATGTAATCGAGGTAGATCTTGTCGACGGCGTCGTCCTCGTCCCGAAGAGAACGTGCCATGTCACTGTCCCTAGTCTTGAATGAGAGTATGCTCGCCTGCATCATCTTGGTGACCTTCCCGCTGAGGTCTTGGACGACCGACTTGTCGCATTGGGAGAGGTCTCCGAATATTTCGAGGACCTGCGCAATATCGTATGCATACCTTCCGAAGCGCGAGAAACCATAGGCGATCTCAAGACAGGATTTTATAAAACGGAGGTCTGTTGCGACTGGCTGATATCTTGCAAGAAGCTCCACTGCAAGCTCTTCAACCTCGTTGGAAAGCATCGATAACTGGTGTGCCCTATTCAGGGCCTCCTTTGTGATCCGCTCTCCCTTACCGTAGGCTTCAATAGCCTTCATCACGGATTCTTGCGCAAGATTCGCCATATCACCGATGGCGTTCGAGAGCCTTTCTAATCCCATGTCCATTAGGCGTGGCAAGCGAGATCAACCAAACTTACCGCTGATGTAGCGCTCCGTCAGTTCATTTCTGGGATTCTCGAAAATCTGCTTAGTGGGCCCGTACTCAATCAGCTTGCCAAGATACAGAAAACCCGTGAAATCAGATATCCTTGCGGCCTGCTGCATATTGTGCGTGACCACTATCACCGTGTAGGTTTCCTTCAATTTGATAATAAGCTCCTCAATCTTGGCTGTTGCAACAGTGTCTAGTGCTGAGCACGGCTCGTCCATCAGAACTATCTCGGGCTCTATGGCGAGAGCCCTGGCTATGCAGAGCCTCTGTTGTTGGCCGCCGGAAAGGCTGGCCCCTGACTCGTTTATTCGATCTCCTACCTCATCCCACAAGAACGCCTTCCTGAGATTCTCCTCAACTTTGATCGATACGGTCTTATGATCTCTAACTCCATTTAGCCGAAGCCCGGCAGCAACATTGTCAAACACGGACATCGTCGGGAACGGATTCGGCTTTTGAAAAACCATGCCGATTCTCCTGCGAACATCAACGGGGTCACTGTCTGGAGAGTAGGTGTTCTGACCGCCAAGGATGACGCTTCCCGTAACCCACGCGGTTGAAGCTACTTCATGCATCCTGTTCAGGCATCGAATGAGTGTTGATTTTCCGCATCCCGAAGGCCCAATGATCGCCGTCACCATATTCTCTTTGAAACTCAACGATATGTCTTCTAGCACTCTCTTCTTGCCGAAACCGGCGTTCAGGTTCTCTACAGTCAATTTCTCTTTCAAATTCTCGAAAGTCCCTCCATTCTTGCGAGCATCTATCATAGGCATTTGCACGACTACCCGTGAACTTAACATGACTTACTACCAGTTGGGAACGTCGTCGAGGTCGCCAACTAGTTGAAAGCGTGTTACATGAATCCTATAGATACACATGCGAACGTGTGACTCTCATGGTATTCCACTAAATATGCCATGGCCTGCACATGGCGACATGATGACGCATATGTCAAATGAAAAACCTAAACGAAATCTGGGCCGAATAACGATTGTCGTGGTCGTTGTCATAGTCGCGATCATTGCAGGTGCATTCGGATACCAATCCATGAACAACTCAAGTCCTTCAATGCAGTCAACATCGCAATCAATGTCAGCAACTGGCTCAATGACAGAAAGTCAACCTGTCTCTGTTCTTGGGGCTG
>Ga0187865_1003411_pt1 | contig 13138 bp, 9 predicted proteins | sample June2016WEW_11_1_2_FD_132989 | JGI IMG/M metagenome (GOLD analysis project Ga0187865, IMG submission 132989) | Peatland microbial communities from SPRUCE experiment site at the Marcell Experimental Forest, Minnesota, USA - June2016WEW_11_100 | ecosystem: Environmental > Terrestrial > Soil >...
AAGCTTACGGAATGTCAGACCTGGTCTTGTCCGGGTTCCTCCGGATTGTGACCCATCCGAGGATCTTCAAGTTGCCGACGGGATGGGAAGACGCGCTTCGCTTCGCTGCTGAACTGCGCAGTCAGCCCAATTGCGTCGTCGTAACTCCAGGACCTCGGCATTGGGAGATCTTCACACGGCTTTGCCGGGCGGCAGGCGTCAAAGGCAACCTCGTCCCCGATGCATACCTGGCAGCTCTGGCTATCGAATCGGGCAGCGAGTGGATCACCACGGACCGTGATTACAGCCGGTTCCCAGGACTCCGCTCGCGGCATCCCCTGGAGTGATTTGAGAAGCGCGAAGAATTCAGCTTGCCCGAGACAGGAGCTTTTCGCCACCTACCTCTTAGCACGTACCACCTACCGTTCCTCCGGCGCCTAGCACCTAGCACCCAGCCCCTGTTCTTCCTCCCCACGTACCACATGCCACCTACGTCCTTTCTTTTCACCGACATTCCCGCATTCGACTCGCATCTCCTTTGTTTTCATAGACATTCCCGCTTCACCGCAGAGTTTTCCACAGCCGTCCTTTGTTTTCATAGACTTTCCCGCATTGCTCGTTCGATTTTCAACTTTACTAGTTCTTCCTTTCCCTGTCGGCTGCGACATCTTGTCCAGGGCTGCCATGCCCGCCAAGAGCCCTCTCCATCCCGCCTCCCTTAAGCGCAGTAGGCACTGGGCAGTAAGCAGTAGGCAGTGGGCGGTGGCGAAAAGTGATAAGGCAACTCACAATCCATAATTCACTATTCACAATTCAGCATTTTTCTTCCACAACCCCACCTACCACACTAGCCTATCTTCTGCCGCTTGTCAAGGGACGGAATGTCCGCGCGGCGCCGGTGCGGCGCATTTTGAAATTGCGTTCAAGGTTAAGTGGGTGTCTAATTAAGTCACCCTTTCACTAGCAAGAGCATGCCTGGGAGGTCAACAAGTGCGACAAGGTGTTTTCGAAGAGGCCGCAAGCACAATTGAGTAACAGGGAGGAGACATGAGTATCGGTATGTTTTTGGATGTAGATAACACGCTGACTAAGGGCTTCATCCAGGCGCGGTTCGCCAAATTACTCGGCGTATTCACGGAGTACGAACCGATCGAGGATCGGCTTCAAAAGGAGCAGATCAGCAGCCAAGAATTCGGGGCTCAGCTTATTGAGCTTTTCAACAGGGCTGGTTTTAGCGAAGCCTTTGCCGAAGATCACTACCGGGATATCGAGCAGCACGAATGGGTAAAGGACCTTCTCGCTCTGCCCGTAACCACGTATCTTGTGTCAAGCGGCCCCAGCTACTACATCATGAGATTAGCCCGGGAACACGGCATCCCGGACGCCAACGTCCTTTGTTCGGAATATCAGTTCGATAAGGTGACGGGCCTGTTGTCCGCCTGCAAGGGCGTTTCGGACGCTACGAAAGCCAACTTCGTCCTTAGACAAAAACGCAAGCACACCATCTCTGTCGGCGTAGGTGACCTTGCTAGAAGAGACGGCCCTTTTCTCACTCACACGGACATCCCAATTCTCACCGCGCGCAATGACAGCTATCTTTCCGTCGAAAGCCTGGAGGTTGTAACGGCGCTCGTGCGTAATCTGTGTGCCGGACTCCCTGCCCCCAGGAAAAGCCCCGCGGTCTTTATAGGTTCCTCCACTAAATCACTGCCCGTGGCCAATGCTCTCGTTGGTCTTCTGGACCGCGTATGCGATCCGACCCCGTGGACCGCGGGTGTCTTTGAGCCGTCCAAGGCCAACATCGAAGCGTTAGAGTCATCCCTATCAAAGTTCGACTTCGCTATTTTCATCATGAAGCCCGACGACGTTGTCATCATGCGGGATGAGCAAAGGTCCGCAGTCAGGGATAACGTGCTGTTTGAAGTGGGCCTCTTCATGGGTCGACTTGGCCGTGAGCGCTGCTTCCTGGTCCAGCCGCGGAATGAAAAGCCGAGGCTTCCAACTGACATCGATGGCTTGGTATTACTGGACTACCCAGGAGAGCGAATCGACGAGAACCTTGAGGCTGCCTTGACACCAGCAGCGGAGCGAATCAAGAAATCTATAGAGAAGTATGGCTGCCGAACGTTTGCGATATAGACTGTGAAACAACAGCCCAACTTGCGCTTGCAGCTCAATCACTCATTCTAGGAGGAGCCCATGACAACTTTCATTCGCACCGTATTCGTAGCCTGTTTATTGCTAGGCCTATCCGCACCCTTCACTGCAGGACAAGACCAAGACGTGGAGGGGAGCAAGGATCATCCCTTGATCTCGCGATATCCCGGCTCGGTTATCACGCGTTATCTCACCAAAGAGTTCGATGAGTTCACCCTTCCGCTGGGCGAGGTCGTTGAGGCGGGGAAATTCACCAAGAGCCAGTCTCTGGAAGGGAAGATCACCCGCATCGTTTACGTGGCGCCCCAGGGACGCTCGGTGCTGGAGGTCTTTCGCAACTATCAAGGCGCGCTCAGAAAGGGCGGGTTCGAGACGCTCTTTACTTGCGGCCCGCAGGGTTGCGGGAGCTCGATTGCAAATGCGTACGCCAACAGCCCCGATAACCAGGATTACTGGGGACCCCAGCACGGGATTCGATACATTTCGGCGAAGCTGGCGCGGCCGGAGGGCGACGTTTATGTGAGCTTGCTGATTGACGACCAGGGCGGGGATTCCCGGGCCAATGTCGAGCTCTACGTCATCGAAGTGAAGCCCATGGAGTCGGACCTCATCACGGTGGACGCCGCCTCGCTGGCCAACGACATCAACCGCACCGGCCACGCATCGGTTTACGGGATCTACTTCGACACCGGCAAGGCTGATGTCAAGCCTGAGTCGGACGCGACGCTGAAAGAAATCGCCAAGCTGCTTCAAGGCGACCCCAGTCTGAAACTCTATGTCGTCGGGCACACCGACAACCAGGGCGCGCTCGACATGAATATGGACCTCTCGCGCCGGCGCGCCGCGGCGGTGCTCACCGCGCTCACGACCAAGTACGCGGTTCCGGCCGGGCGGCTGCGGGCCTACGGCAGTGGCCCCTACGCTCCCGTGGCGTCGAATGACAGCGAGGACGGCCGAGCCAAAAACCGCCGCGTCGAGCTGGTGAAGCAGTAAGGCATTGCACCGGGCGTTGGGGGTGGTTGTGGAACCGGCGCCGCCGCAGCGCGCCGTCTCGCTTTGGAATTTGGTCACAGAGAAACGGAGTGATCACCATCACCCAGAACAAGAAAGTGTTGCCCGTTTTCCTCGCACAATTCGCTCATCGTTGCACCCGCAAATTAAAGGAGGGAGTCATTATGCATCGCTGGCTGGCGGTTCTGTTTGTATTCACCTTGTTGGTTATGAGTGCGTCGACGGTTTTTTCTCAGACCAAGGCCGCATCGGGAGCCCAGTATCTGACGGTGCAGGACGTCGAGAAGATCACCGGGCTTCATGGGGTTAAACTCGTCCCCCCAAACCCATCGAAAGGGGCAGGGGGCGACCTGAATTTTGCCGACAAGGATGGGAAGCTGATCCTGATGGTCCAGAGGATGCTGAATTCCGATGCGCTTTATTCACAAACCAAAAACATGAAAGGTACGGTGAAGGCAGAGATCCAAGGGGTGGGAGATGCCGCGTTTATCGGACCGCCGGGCAATTACCCATACTTTGTCGCCTTTAAGAAAGGAAAAGGCTCCGGTTCGGTGGCCACCTATTTGGGTTTCACAGGGACCCTGCTTACCATTGATCAGGTCAAGAAAGTGGCTCAGCAGATTGCCTCTGGGATGTAGTCACCCGTTTTGGGCACTCATTCAAAACGCCAAAATCGTCTCGCGGCGTGGCGCAGAGATCGTTCTGAGGCTGCGAAATAATCGCTGGATGAGCAAAAGCATTTCGTCCAACGAGGCAGGACAAAGTCGTAGAAGGCGCGAAGAAAACAAAGCGGGTGTTCTTTGCGAGTCTTTGCGCCTTGGCGTCTTTGCGTGAGATTGTTTATTTTTTCACAGCGTAACCACGATGTCTGCGGCACCCGCCAAGGATAAGGAAAAAGGTGGCCCCGGCTCGCGACGTTTTGGACTTGCATCGTAGGTTAAGTGGGTGTCTGATTAAGTCGTGCTTTCGCCAGCCCGAGGATTTCGGCGAGGCTAGGCGTCATGAACAATTTCCCCTCCTGTTTTAGGAGGGGGCCAGCCCTGCACCAGACGGTACAGGGCCAGGGGGTGGTAAACCCGCGAATCGTCGATCACCGTTGGCGCTGTTCGCTGGCGAGCCGACTGCGAGGCTCTACGACCGCGTGGCAGAAGCCCTGCGGACTCGGGATTAACGCTCTCTTGTTACCTCGACCGGAAAAGGTCTTATGCAGGTCAACCTAAAGGGGAGTTAGGCGTCTGGAGGAGGCACATTTCTTTAGCTAATTTAGGCAAGGAGGCGGCATGGAAAGCATGATTGCTGCGATGGTTGGCGCCTTATTGGGTGCGCTACTGAAATACCTCTACGACCGGTACACCGACAGAAGTGCACCCATCGGTTCAGTCCTTCGTGTAGGTCTAACAACCACTGTTCCCAAGGGTGCCCGTGAGGTGTTCGCGAGGTTTCCTGAGGCACTCGCCATACACTACAACACCAGCCCGGTTATGCAGGAGAACATCGATTCTGCAAAAGAGGTACCACTTGAGGACTACGCCAAACAGGTGCATGAGATTCGGGAGGACGTCCGCATTCAGCTCGGGATTCAGGGACGCGGTCTCGAGACCTTGGAGTCGCTATTTAAAGCTCTCGATCGAAATGATCACATGGGCTTCGCAAAGATCTTCGCTGAACACGACGATTTCCTGTTTGGTTGGATGCGTGGGAGAACGCTACGCGGGCAAAGCCCGCCGGAAGTGCCGACAGACGTAATTGAGCCCTCCTCCGTAACGCCCAGACCAGGCTTGGCACCTCGGGTGCAAGAAAACGGAGATTATATCGTTGACATAGCCGGGCACGTGCAGCTCATCCTGTTGGTCTGGTCGACCAAACAGACGGTTCCGGAGAAGGGGAAACTGTGTCAGAAAGTTGCAGGAGGCATTGCTCGCGCTATCGCGGAATTTCGCATCGACGAACTCAGAGGGTCACTCGGCGCGGTGGAAAGCGACATCAAGACGGTGGTTGATGAACTCCGAGCCTTGCTCGGTGAAGTTACCAAGGAGGAAGAGCGGTACTCTTTTCTCGAAGTGACCGCTCTAATGCGGAATCGGGGCCGGCGCGCCTACGCAGTCGACTCCGTCGCTCGTGTGTTTGTCGCTGCGGCTGGGTATACATTTACGGCGGTAGGTGCCGGCGCGGCTCCCGTCAGTTTGTCCGATGACATCGACGTAGATCTGGTCTCCGAGACGGACGCGGCGAATTTGGGGTTCGTCGTCGTAAAACCAGGCGACGCTACGGTTGTCCGATTCCTAACGAAGCTTCCATTGGATGCGCTTTCGGGCCGTGATGCTCTCGAGTCCATCGGCCGACACGGCGGACGATCGTGTCGCCTCGGCGTTCGGCTGTTTAGGGAGGGAACCGGCCCCGAACTGTATTATGCGCCTGCAGCACCCTTCCGCATGTTCGATGCCGGAACGACGGTCCCGAGGCCATCGTGAGGGGAGTCCTGACCGTGACTACCCGGGGATGGCGCAGAGCGATAGCTCTGCGCTGGGAAGCCGCGCCCCTCTCCCAAAGCTAGTGGCGCGGCCCCCCGTTCTCGGGGTCTACGGTTCTTCCTAAGGGAAAGCCGCAGACCTCACGGGCGGAGGTCTGCGCCAGTCCGCGTCATTGACTTATGGCCAAACAGAATCAACTTCCTTGGGCGTCCGGGCCGGGAGAGATCCTCCGTCATGGTTTGGATCTCTTGAAGAAGGACAGTGATACCAACCGCCGTCTCGCCATGATCGCCGTCGACAACGCGGTCGAACTGATGATCAAGACGTACCTCGGCTTGCCTAAACGGGTTAACGGTCTCACGATTACCCGCAAGGAGTTTCAGGAGGTTGCCGAGAGTTTCCCCGGATTGCTCGACACCCTCGAGAAGTACGCTTCCGACAAGCTCGACGGCGTAGATCTCGGAGCGATCGAGTGGTATCACCGCCTGAGGAACGAACTCTACCATCAGGGCAATGGCCTGACCGTTGAGCGAAATAAAGTAGAAATCTATGCTGAGCTGGCGAACGTTTTGTTCCGGAATTTGTTCGGGGTCGAACTCGTAGAGCACCGATCGGTGAGGTCGGAATTGGTCGGTGAGTTCATGACGGCGTGGGTTGAACTGGAGCGAGGCCTCCGGGAGTTAGCGAGCACACACTCTCTTCTGGGCACAACGCCATCTGGCACACTCGACGTAATGCGCTTTTTTCAAGGCACCGGTATCATCGAACCTCACGAAATTAACGAGATCAACAGCTTGCGGCGGATCAGGAACGAAGTTGTGCACGGCGCTGGTAATTGGGAGTCGGTGCTAACACCCCACGTAGTCGAACGTGTTCGGTATTTCGCAAAGCGCTTCGGAGAGAGCGACGGACCCTAACGAGCGGCTGCGCCCGCTGGCGGCCAGTCGGGGAACCAACTGATTCGAAGCAGCTGGTAGCCACAGTCAGTGCAGCACTGACTGTGGGTTCTTCTTTTCATGGCGAAAGTATAGGCTGGTCAGGACGTTCAGCATATGATCCGTTCTCCTTTAGCCCAATTTCGAGCAGTCTATTGCTCTGGTGCGTTCATCCCAGACCCGGATGCCGTCGTTGCCTTGTCACTGTTGTTTGAGAAAATTCATCTTCCGAACAACATAGAACTGATACGGAGTTTCGTCACGAAGTACCGATTGGACCCGGCATTCGGTCGAGAATTCGCTTTATCCATCTCGGCTCGGACAGAAGAAGGTGAGAACCCGTTCTCGGACCTAACCCCTTCACAACAGGAAACCGCAAGGCGCTACTTAGATTGGACCATGAGGTTCGCATTCGCCTACTCAGAACTCCTTGGAAAGGTGTTCGAGTCCGAGCTGCTTCCAAACTGGAAGTCTTTCGATTTACACCTCGTCAAGAAAGGGCAGCCAGGTGAGCTCAACACGTACGAAGTGACCTTCTCGAATCGGGCAGTATTGACGGGCGGCGACGATGGGTATTTTCCGAAGCTGATCGAGGACGGGTACATACCGGTAGTCGGCCGGTTTCATGATGCGTCTCCGATGTCCGGAAGCGCAGATGAAGCAACTGCTAAGCAGCTGGCTGCACTACTTGCGATGAAGTCCATCCAGATGGTCTTGCCCCGTACAAGGAGCGCACGCCCGGAGTCGATACTCGAAGCGCGCGACCGATTGCGCGATCAGTTACCGCCCTTCTGGTCTTCCATGTTCAAGGCATCCGTCGAACTTAAGAGGCTGATTGCTGAATCGCGGACCCACTACGACGTTGCGCGGGAGGCAACAGATTTGGTTGACCGCACCATTCGTCCAGCCGTTATCGACCTCGCCGCAAAGCTGGAGAAGGAGCGCAAAAGCTGGTTCTACAAGATACTCTCGCCGGTGAGAAGCGGCTTGCGCCTTCTAGTTGGCAACCCTCCGTTGACGCAGCAGCAATTGCTCACAAGCGCGCTTGTCCTCGCATCTGATACCTGCGTATCGATCGCTGAAAACATCAGTGCTATCGAATCGCTCAAACGTGAAGCTGGTCTTACTTACCTGCTTGATCTTTCCGAAATGTTTGCCTCGGATGCAGAGGGAACCTAACCCTTTGTTCCAGCGGACGGCGTTTGGCCGCCTCTGAACTCGCGGGGTGGCGCACACCCGCCCACCATTAAGATCGGCGGACCTTCGGCCGCGGCGGGTCTGCGTTATGAGACTCAGGGCATCGGATGCATTGCGAGGAGGAAGGGGTCTTGCCGGTAGCCGAACCGGAAGCTCGACCACGGCCACGGGTCCTGAGAGGAAACGAAGCGGCGTCGAAAGGGCGGGCGCAGCGGTTAAGAGCAGTGACAAGGGAAAGCCAAGAGCCGCGGAGTTAAAGAACAACTCCGCGCTACCTAGCGCTACTCAATCCGCAGTGCGTTCATGGGCGAAATGGACGCTGCGCGGCTGGCTGGAATTATGGTTGCGAAGAAGGCGCAGAGGGCGAGCGCGCTCGCAGCCAGGGTCAGTGCAAATGGATCCCAACTGGTAACGCCATAGAGTTGTGCTGAGATCAGACGTCCGGCGCCGATGGCCAGCGGCAACCCGAGCATCAGCCCCATCATCACGCGCTTAAAGGCGCCGCGTAGCACCAGTTGAACCACCTTCGCGGGATTGGCGCCAAGGGCCATGCGAATGCCGATTTCGTTCGTTCGCTGCGCAACCGTGTAGGCCGTGACGCCGTACACTCCAACTGCGGCCAGCAAGAGAGCGACCATCCCGAACAGGCCCGCAAGGCTGGCGACTGCACGCTCCTGATCGAAGGAGAGAGCAACTTGCTGCTCCATAGTCCTGACGCTGGTGATGGTCAGGTTAGGATCGAGTTCCGCCAACGTCTTCGTCAGTAGCGGCTCAAGCACGCCCGTAGGTGTATTGGTGACCAACATGATGCCGCTAATAAAATGTGTGCGCAGCTCGATGGCCTTCATCATCCCCTGTTTATAGTTCACATTTTGAGCTAACGGGACGTAGAACATGGGTCGCGCCGGCCGATTTAACCCCCACCCCGCAAACTTCGCGTCCCGCACCACGCCCACGATGCGGAAGGTGGAGGCGTTTTCGGGCATGTCCAGGCCGAAGTGCTGATCCAGCGGGTCTTCGCTGCTCTTGAAAAAGCGCTTCACGAAAGCTTCGTTCACGATCGCCACGGGCTCCGTAGTTTCGTTGTCGGCGGCGGTGAAAGCCCTGCCACGCAAAACCGGTATGCCGAAATCCTGAAGATAGTTGTAGCTTACGCGGTCCCATGACGCGCCGCTTTCCTCGTTCATCTTGGGAGCAGGATGGCCGGCCACGTAAATGAATTCCCCCCAATTGTCGGTGAGCGGGTTATAGAGTGCCAGTCCGCTTCCCCCCACTCCAGGCAGGCGATTGAGGCGTATCTCGAGCTCACGGTAGAGCGCGGCCAACTGGGGCTCAGTGTAGCTGGGGGGTGGATTGTGCAGCTCCACCAGCACGCGCCCGCGAACTTGATATCCAAAGTCCTGATGTTGTAGCTTGTTGAGGCTCCGCGCCAGCATCGTCGCACCGGCAACCAAGACAACCGACAATGTAGCCTGCAAGACCAGCAGCCCTTGGCGGGTGAAAGAGGAATGATCGCTTGTTCTGCGACTCGCCCCGTGCAAGGCTTCCGCGGGATCGGTACGCGTGGCAAACCATGCGGGAACCGCGCCGAAAATGATTCCCGTTATCAGGGCCAACACGAAGGAGAATGCCAGGACCATGAACGACGGCATAGGGCTGATCGGCAGGAAGTGCGCGCTGTGGAAGGCAAGCGTAAGCAGCAGGCGTGCCCCTGCCACGGCCACCAGGAGTCCGACAATGCCGCCTCCTATTGCGAGCAGGACGCTTTCCGTCAGAGCCTGCGCAATAATCTGCCGCGAGCTGGCTCCAAGCGCCAGGCGCACTGCGGTTTGTCCGCGACGTGTTACGGCGCGAGCCAGCAACAGGTTGGCCACATTGGCGCTGGCAATCAGCAGGACCAGACCGCAAACGGAGAGCAGGATCTGAAGGCTCCGACCGTACTCTTCCTTCATCTCTGTGACGCCCGCGCCGGCGGGGACCACGTTGATCACTTGCCTGGGAAGCATTTTGATCACGTCGGGCATCCAGTTGGCTGGATACCCGGAATCATGCTGCATCCATTGGCGCAGCACTCCGGTGAGGCGCGGACCCATTCCAGCAGTCGAAGCTCCCGGCCGCAGGCGGCCGATCACGCGCAGCCAGGCGGCGACGGACTGGTGCAGGAGTGCGCTTGCGCCATCTAGCATGGGTTCTTGTTGCACAGGGAGCCAAAGGTCGGGAGGGTCACTGCGGAGCGTTTCACCGAAGAATCCGGGCGGAGCCACTCCGATCACGGTAAAGGGATGGCCTTCCACAATGAAGCTTGAACCCACTACCGAAGGATCGCCGCCATAGCTGGCCTGCCAGACACGATGGCTGAGCACAGCCACGGGCGGAGCACCGGGCCTGTCGTCGTCAGGGCTAAGGAGTCGCCCACCGAAGGCCTTCACTCCAAGCATTGAGAAGTAATTTCCGGTGACGTACTCCGAGCGCACAGGTCTCGGAGCTACCTCCCCTTGACGCCGCACGCTCTGGAGCCAACCGCCGGCCTGGAAAGCGGCCAACTCTTCGAATTCGGGTGTTTCCGCCTTCAGCCGTTCATACAGCGGGAATGAGTAAAACCCCCAGCGGTCCTGCGGTCCACTTTCGACGCAGCAATCGTCGCCATCGCCGACTCGGTAGAGTCTCCCGGGATCAGACACCGGCAGGGAGCGCAGCATCACCGCATGAACCAACGTGAATATTGCCGTGGTTCCGCCGATTCCCAAAGCCAGGGTGAGTACGGCTGCACAGGTGAAAACAGGCGACCGCCGGAACTGTCGCACCGCGTAGCGAAGATTGCTGAACAGCTTCTGCATTACGTACCTCCCAATTCCCCTACGAAGATGAGTCGCTGCAGGCTCCGGTCGAGACCCCTGCCCACCGCTCGGCAGTCAGGCACAATTCCACTTGATGCTGTCTCTTTTGACGCGTCCGGGGGTGGTTTGTAAGCAGAGCTTCGCGGCCCGCGCCAACACTGATCGCCATGCAGCCTCTCGTTGCTGCGGGACTAGGCGTGATTCTGCCCGCGTAACAGCGTACACACGGGCAATATAAGACTTGTGACAGACGTCGTTAACGATGGCGTGATCCGCGGGTGGCGCAGACCCGCCCACCATTAGGATCGGCGGACCTTCGGCCGCGGCGGGTCTGCGCCGCCGGCGGGACTGTGCCCTTTCCTTATGCAACCTTCGTTTCAATCGTGTGGGTGCAGGCTGTCCAAATGAGCTGGGAGCTGACTGGAAGTACCAATTGCAGTGGGCTGGGTCTCGTGCGATGCCGGCTGAGCTTCAGGCTCTTGTACGAACGAACAAGGCACCTTCGCCGAACTATTTAGTTGGCTTGAGCGTAGTAGCCGCGTCGAACCCGGACTCTGTAGTTCCGGTTGCGCGCGCGCACATGAATCTTGCGAAAAGATCCGTCACGCACCTTATTCGAGGGTGAGTACCCAAGGGAGTATTGAGCGCGCAGCTCGTCGGCAATTTCCCGAAAGGCCGCGCCGGTGTCGCGCACTTGGTTCACGCGAATCATGCGGCCACCCGTCTCCTCCGAGAACTTCTTCAAAACCGGATTGCCCTTAAAAGACAGACCTTGCGCCCAATAAAATGAGTCGTCGCTGAGGGCCACGGAATAGATGATGACATCGGCTTTCTCCGCCGCTTCGAGCGCCCCGTTGGGCGTCACCTTGCTGCCCTGATCTTCGCCGTCGGTGAGCATGATGAGCACCTTACGTCCCACATTACTCTTCATCAACTCATTGGAGGCCAAGTACAGAGCGTCGTAAAGGTGAGTGCCGCCGACACTCACGCTCGCCGACGGCTCTGGTAGAAGCCTGTACCCGCTTTTATTAATGACAGCGCTGTCGATGGCGCGCGCCAGCAGGCGCTGTTTACTGGTGAAGTCCTGAAGCAGCTCAACCTCAATGTCGAATCGGAGGACAAAAGCCGCATCCTCGGGGCGCAGCACTTGTTGGATGAACGCTCGGGCTTGTTCTTGCTCGGCTGCCAACAGTTGCTCCTGGCTAGAGCTCGTGTCAATCATGATGCCAAGGCTCAGTCGGCTCTCCGTCTCGCGAGAAAAATAACGAATCGGTTGTGGGGCGTTATCCTCGGTAAGCTCGAAATCTTCCTTATTGAGATTCGGGATCAAACGACCTTTCTTGTCCTTGACGATGGCGTAAACGTTGACTACCACCGTTGAAACCTTCAAGGTCGCTTGAGGCAGCGAATTGATCTCCTTTTCCTGGTTTGGCGGCTGGGGTGCCGCCACAACCGTGAGGCAGAAGCTTAACAACGGAGCCCACCGGATCGCTGCGGCGATCTTCCTGTCGTAAACCAAGACGTGCTCCCTCCGAGCTTTGCCTGCCCCCAAAGCTAGCGTTCGGGTCTCAGAGCCAAAGATCCCCGAAGAAGGGCCGAGGGCAAGCCTGTTCTGCAATTGAAGTGATGGTGCAAGAAGGCTTGCCCTCCATATCGGACCGTCCAACGAACGGTGCTTGCTTATCCACCCATCGCAACCGGGATGCGTTCGAGGAGTTGAGGCCCCTGAACGATGAATTGCCTCTCAGCCTTAGGCACTGAGTATTCCATTGTAATGCCCAGGTCTGCCAGTCGCAAGGCACGGATTGTGTAGTTTTCTCCACTGCGGACAAGAACCAGTTCGCTACGGTCAAAAGACTGCCGGTCGGAGATCCCTTCGCTCCGGAGATAGCCCACGGCTCGCCCGGTTTCTCCCCGGACGCTGACTATGCCGCTAATCGTGCCATTGTCGAGGGTGAACGAGTATTCACCGGGGGACAGAACTACGTTCCCCCACCGTGCTTCGACGGGCAAAGTGAAACTACCTCTGTAAACCTCTTGCGCGTTTACGAGGTTTGCAGTGAAGCAACCGGCCAAAAGCGCAAGGGCGAGGGGTGCAACCAGCTTCAAACTTCGATTCAGTCTCATAAGGGTCCTCCATGTCTGAATTTGGCAGCGACGGCTGCGTCCTGCCTTGGCGGGGGACAAGTGTATCGCCCACGCACAGCCAGTTTCGCTGAGGTCCACGGTGACTTCAATGCACCAGAGGTGAACTCTTATTGAACTTTGTATGAACAAAGGGGGAATTCGCCGGGTGGCGCAGACCCGCCGTTGCGCACAAAAGTGAAGTCGCAAGTGCAAAGGCGGCGGCAGGTTCAATCGCGGACTTGCTGGCCAGACTAGGACTACCTGCCAAGCCAAAGAAACAATCACTAGCCTTCTTTTTGCGCTCCCTTATAATAGGATCCTCAAAATGAACGCCAGAGAGGTCAAGGAGGTTTTTGATGAGGTCTACAATGTGGAGTCGACGGTCATTTCTGCGTGCGGCCGGAGCCGCCGGGACGGTCGCGTC
>Ga0187865_1003419_pt1 | contig 13108 bp, 10 predicted proteins | sample June2016WEW_11_1_2_FD_132989 | JGI IMG/M metagenome (GOLD analysis project Ga0187865, IMG submission 132989) | Peatland microbial communities from SPRUCE experiment site at the Marcell Experimental Forest, Minnesota, USA - June2016WEW_11_100 | ecosystem: Environmental > Terrestrial > Soil >...
CCAATCGCTCGGCACATGCATGATTACTAGAAAATCCCCCGCTTCCTAGCCCATACAGGGTATCGTTGGCAATCGCCACGGCTTCTTCGTCACTGTCGAATCTCATAACGCAAACAACGGGACCGAAGATCTCTTCCTGGGCAATGCGCATTTCGTTCTTCACCTTCCCAAAGATGGTGGGAGCATAATAGAAACCTCCCTTGATCCCTTGAGCCGCGGCACGATGGCCGCCGGTGAGCAGTTCCGCCCCTTCTTGCTTTCCCAGCTTCACGTACCGCTCGACAGTGGCCAATTGGACTTCGTTGACCAGCGGGCCTAGGTGGCTGGTCGGTTGCAGCTGGTATCCGATCCGCAGCCTTTCCGCTCGCTTTTTCATCTTCTCGATAAACTCAGCATAGATTTTTGAGGAGACTAAGACGCGGGTCCCCGATTCGCAGATCTGCCCCTGGTGAAAAAAAGTGCCGAAGCAGGCCCCTTCCACGGCCAAGTCCATATCCGCATCATCCAGAATGATATTGGGCGACTTCCCGCCCAGCTCGAGGGTCACCTTTTTCACCGTATCCGCCGCCATCCTCATAATTTCCCGGCCTACTTCGGTGCTGCCAGTAAAGGCGACCTTGTCCACCGAAGGATGAGTGCACAGGATCTTGCCCAGTTCCCCTCCTGGCCCGGTCAGGATGTTCAGTACCCCCTTGGGAATCCCCGCCGCCTTAGCACACTCCGCTATAATGAGGGCACTCAGGGAAGTCGCCGAAGCTGGCTTCAATACGATGGTATTCCCCATAATGATGGCGTGGGCGATCTTCCAAAAGGCCATGGACATAGGAAAATTCCAGGGAATAATCCCCACGCATACTCCCACCGGTTCGCGGCGGATAAAATCGCGTCCTGGGGCAAAGACATTCCCAGAATAGGGAATCTCTTCTTCCCAGGGAAACTTGGTCGCCGCGTAGTAAGCCAAATTGCGCAGGTTCCCGGAACCCAGCATGGGCATAAATTTGGCAAGTCCGATGACCTGGCCGGAATCCATGGATTCAGTGACCGCCAGACGCAAGCCTTGTTGCATGACCCGATCGGCAAAATCATAGATTTTTGCAGCCCTTGCGGCCGGCTCCAGGTTACTCCAGTCTCCACGGTCGAAAGCCCGCCGGGCCGCTTCTATGGCCGCCTCCACATCCGCCTTCCCGGCTTGCGCTACGGTCGCGATAGGAAGCCCGGTGCCCGGATCGATCGATTCAAAGGTTCTGCCGCTTTGCGGGTCGACAAACTCACCGTCGATAAACAGTTTGTAGTGATCCATTTCCGACCCTCCTTGCTATTTACTTTCGAACACCGGCAGCGGCCCCCCAAAAATGTCTTTTGATCTTCATTTTTGGATGGCTTTCAATTCTTCTGTCAGGCAAATAATTAGCCTTATGTAAATATTCCATGATTTTCTAATATATGAATGAATTGTGCGTTCTCTGCGGATTTGCCTCTGAAGGTTGGGTCAGATTCTGATCCTGCTGACGCCAAAACCCTCCCACTCGCTTACGGGCTTGATTGAACTCAGAACGAAACCTGTTCTCCCGATTTCATCCGTATAGGAGATCCTTACTTCACCCCCCAAATCGTGAATCTCTGGACTGATAACGAACGTCAGCCCATCCACCTCCTGGATCAGATCAGACTCCCGGATTGTATCCACACTCAAGCATAGCGACGGGTCACAGCACCCGCTGGACTGGAGAAAAATACGGAGGGGCCGTTGAAATCCCTTTTCAGCAAAGAATGCCTTGAGAGCTTGACCTGCGCTGGTTTCTAACTTGACCATACGGATCGGCCTTTCCTTCCGATTATCCGGCCACCATTTTTCTATTGATTGAAGCTCCCGAAAAGTACCCTGTGGGTTTAAGTGCAGGGCTTTCTGAGGTTGACCAGGCGGCTCTGGCCGAGTTCTCGATTGAACCACCACCCACAGCCATAATCCGGTCCAACTCAAAAGTTTTAATAGCCTGGGCACATTGCGCCGCAATTTCCATGAGGGCCTCGGGTTGTCATCTAGGTCACACCTTGCCTCGTAAGAAGTTGATGTTTCTAAAGATTTTGATTTCCGATGGTAATCGTCCTCTGATCCAGCGTCTCCCTGAAGATGATTGAAAAATGAAGATTCAAACTTTTTCCGATCGTCTCTCCGATCCTCCGCAAACCGTTCTCACCCCATTTCCTTACCAAACATCTAAGCATGGGACTCTGACTGGAATTGAACCTCTCTTCGAGAGGGGCACGATGAGTTTTAAAGGAAAGGAATAAAAGAGCCTACAGAGGCAATATGAGCAAGGTAAAAAGTTTTGTCAAGAAAAAATTTTGTTAGGCAGGGCAGAGAATTCTGGCAGGAAGGAATAAGCTTTACAGGAATTTACCGGATACCGGAGACCTCTCTTCTCGCAGCCTAGAAAATTTGAGGCCTTCCAGAGAAAAAAAGGCCGCCATCGTTGTCGGCCTTTTCATCGGTAAAAGACGCGAAAAGAGATCCCGACTTTCTACTTCTTTAGGCTCTTACATCTTCAACCTCGATTTTTTGGGGCAAAAATTTCTCATCTACCGGGGCGGTAATTTCCAGGACCCCGTCATGATACTTGGCCTTGATCTGGTCCGCCTTGATCCCTTCAGGAATGTACAGGCTGCGACGAAAGGCACCGAAACAGACTTCATCCCGGGGCATCGAGCTCTCCTCGACTTCATGAAGCCTTTTGCGCTCCCCCTCAATGATTAGATAACCGCCTTCGAAGGTCAGATGCCCATCCTTTGGGTTCACGCCGGGAAGGTCCACTTTTATCATATAGCGTCCATCATGCCGGAAGCTCTCCACGGGTGGAGGGGTGCAATATCCCCCTTCCATAGCCTCCTCCGGCTCAGCGAATTCTCGAAAGAATTGATCGAAATCTAAACCAACCCTCATAAGGTCCCCCATGGGATTCCAGCTCATCAAGCTGGCCACGATTCATACCTCCTCATCCGAAATATTGCAGTCTGGCACCCTGATTCTTCAGGCGGCTTTTGGCGTTTCGATTTCAATCTCCTTGGAGGGTAGACTCTTCTCCAGCGGAGCTGTAATTTCCAATACCCCATCGTGGTATTTGGCTTTTATCTCGTCCACCTTCAGGCCTTCCGGGATGGGCAGGGACCGCTGAAAGGCCCCGTAAAAAATTTCCCGGGACCTCAGGTTCTTCTTTTTGGTCTCCCGGTCCAACTTGCGCTCGCCCTTTATGGTCAGGTGGTTATTTTCCACGCTCAGATGGATATCTCTGGCCTCCACCCCGGGAAGATCCGCCTTGATCACGTATTTTCCATTCTTCCGGTAGGCTTCCAGTTTGGGAATCAATCTTTCCCTTTCCCAACCTCTTGTCTCCACTACATCCTGAAAAATATCTTCCATTCCCCAATCCCAGAATCCTCGGGGCATCAATTCGAATGTCGGTCTCCATCTTACTAAGCTGCTCATATTCTTCCCCCCTTTCGAATTATATTCTTCATCGCCTATATCCTACTGCTTTAGTAAAAAATTAATCATTAAATAATTTACTGTCAAGGTAGAAAACGAGGAGGGAGCCCCGGGGTTAAATCTTCATTCCCTTCAAGGCCGCAAACGACTGGATGATATTGATGGCTTGATTGATCCGGCGGATTTTATTGTTCTTGTCTTTAAGGCCTTCCATATCCTCCAGGGGAATTTGTTTCCCCCGGATTTCGCGCAGGACGATGTTGAGGTTGAAAAGGATCACCCTTAAGTCTTCAAGGGTGTACTGGCGGAGGGACGCTTGATTGAACTGCTGGAATCCCTGGGCGACGTCAGCAGCGAGTTTCTTCGGGTTTCCAGCAATGGGCATAATACCTCTTTCTCAGGCCTTTCCCAATCCCTTCAGGAAAGACAACACGATTTCGTTGACCGCCTGGGGATTCTCCAAGTTGCTAAGGTGTCCGGCTCGAGGAACGGTCTGCTTCCGACAATGGGGAATCTGCCGAGCGTAAAGATCTAAATAAGGAAGATACGCTTCGTCCTCTTCTCCTGCCAGGGCAAGGGTGGGAACGTTGATGAACCCCAGTTGACCCGTCAGCGGCTCCATGCTGGCAATGGCCAGGCACGAATTGGCCAACCCAATGGGGGACATGCGGAGAAAGCGCTTTTTCTCTTTTTCGAACCGCGCTGGGTTACGTTTGGCCAGCATTTGTAGAAGAGGCCAGGAGAAAAAGAGGTACGCCGCCTTCGTCATACCTTCCTTTCGGGAAATTTCAGCCAAGGTCTGGAATCTCTCAACACTCTCGGGCGGCGTTTCGCTCTGAGCATCGGCCATGACCATGGCCCGAACTTCTTGCGGATATTTCAGGCCAAACCGAAGAAGAATTCTTCCTCCCAAAGAAAGTCCAAGAACCGCGGCTTTTTTCAGCCCCAGAAAATGCAAGAACAGATCCAGGTCGTCTGCCATAAGGTCAATCGAATAGGGCTGATCGGGGCTATCCGATTGGCCATGTCCGCGGAGGTCATAGACAATGACCTGATGGCTCTTGGAGAATTCCGGGACCTGCAGGTCCCACATGGAATGATCCATTCCCAGGCCATGGACCAAGATGACCGGCGAACCACTACCATATACTTGGTAATACAAATCGATTCCGTTGATGAATGTTTTCGGCATCGTTTGCCCCCCTGGAAGGAAACCTGACTGCGTCTTTACGGAAGATAGGTCCGCAGGAGATTAGGCCTGTCCGCTTACTCGGCTCGAGGGTTCCGCCCTTACAATTCTTCACCCTCTCCCGATGACTCTCCTTTCTTACCCTCTTCCTCCATCGCCTCATCCACCATGGAATCGAAATCCTCTCCCAGGTCTTCTCCCATTTCCTTCCCCATCCGTTTCATCCATCGGGCCATGCTGGCCGGGTCGTTCTCGTCCAGGTTTCCCAGCTTACTGGGGTCAGCCAGAGATTCCAGACGGCTCTCTTCCGAGCGAACCCGCGCTATTCGCGAGATGATCTTGGACATATTTTTGCTCTGGCATCGCTTACAATGGGGCTGATAGGGATCCCGAATATTTAGAACAATAAAACTGGAGACTTTTCCACACTCCTGACAAAGGTACTCATAAATGGGCATGAAAAGTTTTCCCTCCCTTGACAGGAATTTTTTTATGCGGTCTAATGATAATAGATCGACATTTAAAATATTGTAACGAATTTTTCTTAAAGGAGCAAGCCTTTGAGGAAGCCGATCAGGAATAGAAATTTTTTCTTCCCTGTTTTGGTTTCCATGCTTTTCCTTTTCCCTGCCGGTTGTTTCTACCGCCTGAATGTGGAGCCTCTTCCCTCCCTGAATATAGATCCCAAGGATTATCAGCCGGTAGTCCTTTTCCCCATTCCCGACGCTCCCGGCCATCCGGAGTCGGGAACGGACGTGTCTTCTTTTATCCGCGAATCCCTGGAGAAAAAGGGCTACGTCCTGGTAGAACAGGACGCGGTTTCTGAAATTCTCGAGGAGATGAAACTCACTCCCCGTTTTCTTCTCTCTGACCCGGACTCACTCCTGAAAATTGGTGATCGTTTAAAGGCCAAACTTCTGATCATTGGAACCCTTGCAGAATACAAGGTACAGAAAGCTTACTGGGATGCCCAAACCATGCGGGGCTGGAACCAGGAAGAGTATGAATCCCTGTCCCTCCCTACCTATCATTGGGGTTCCTCGCAGATCCGGTTGATTTTGAGGATGTTTGAATCGGAAACCGGCGCCCTTGTTTGGGTGAACGAAAGAAGTATTCGCGTTTCGGGTAATTCTACCAAGCTTTATGGAGAAAAACTCGCCGAACGCCTTTTAAAAGACCTCCCCCCGGTCCTTCCTCTTAAAAAAGATTAGGCCCGGTGAGGGACCCTGCGCCTTGCCCCGGCCGGGATTCCTTTCTTCACCTTGCCCCGGTCTGGGCGCAGAGGGCAGCAGATCAGGCAGGGCTCCGACCTCTTCAGACTGCCTTAAGATTCTCCCGCTCAGAGCGCGGGCCCCGGGACATCAGTTCCTCGACCGCTTCCCCGGGATTCTTTCCCTCATAGAGAATCTCGTAAACCTTCTCGGTGATGGGCATCTCCACCCCCTGTTTCCGGGCCAACTCCCGCAAGGCTTTGGTGGTACGGATTCCTTCGGCGACCATTCGCATCCCGGCCAGGATCCCTCGTAGAGTCCGACCCCTGCCCAGTTCGAGCCCTACCTGGCGATTTCTGCTCAAATCCCCGGTACAGGTAAGAACCAGGTCTCCCAACCCCGCCAACCCGAAAAACGTCTGGGCTTCTGCTCCCAGGCTCAGCCCCAAACGAGTCATCTCGGCCAAGCCCCGGGTGATCAGCGCTGCTCGCGAGCTGTGGCCGAAGCCCAGGCCATCGGAAGTCCCCGCAGCGATGGCCATGACGTTTTTGATAGCCCCCCCGAGTTCCACCCCGATCAGATCGGGGTTTGTATAAACCCTGAAATAGGGCCGGGTAAAAAGGTCCTGAGCGGTCTGAGCGGCCTGGGGGTTGGACCCTGCAACCGTAACGGCTGTGGGGAATTTACGGGAAACTTCCCGGGCAAAACTGGGTCCGGAAAGGCAGGCGATTGGCGCCTTGCAATGCGGCCCGACAGCTTCTTTCAAAACCCGGGATATGGTTTGGTGAGTTTCATTCTCCAGCCCCTTGGTCGCGCTGATAATCAGGACGTCCCCTCGGAGGTAGGATCGACCTTGGCTGAAGATTTCCCGAACCGCATGGGAAGGCAGCGCGCAGATCAGGATGTATTTACCCGTGAAGGCTTCTTCCAAAGAGTGGGTCAGCTGAAGGTCATCGGAAAGGCGAACCCCCGGAAGAAAGATTTCATTCTCCCGCTTCTGCTCCATGGTCCGGAAGAGCTCTTCTTCAAAAACCCAGAGCATGACGTCTTTAGACTTTTCGGCCAGGAGGTTGGCTAGGGTCGTTCCCCAGCCTCCGGCGCCGATCACGGCGATAGGCTTTCCTTGGCTTCCTTCCTGAACCACGAATTAAGACTCTTCTTCCGGTTCCGGTGCGCTTTCTTCCGGGATCTCTTCGGCCTCCGGTCCAGCCGGCTCTTCCTCCCGCTCGGCGAGGCGGGCGACGGCCATGACCCGTTCCCCGGCCTCCAGCTCGATGAGCTTGACCCCTTGCGTGTTTCGGCTGCTCAGGCGGATCTCGCCGCAGCGAAGGCGAATAATCTTGCCCTTGTCGGTGATGAGCATCACCTCGTCCTGGTCGGTAATCTGTTGGGTACCGACCAACTTTCCGTTGCGGGCTGTGGTCTTAACCGTAATGATCCCTTTTCCGCCCCGGCTCTGCAGCCGGTAATCCTCAACCGGAGACCGTTTGCCAAAACCATTTTCGGTCACCGACAGGATCGAGACCCCGATCGCTCCCGGGGAGAGGATATCCATGGAAACCAGGAAATCATTTTTGCCCAGGGTAATTCCTTTCACCCCGCGAGCGGCGCGCCCCATGCCCCGGACGTCTTCCTCCTGGAAGCGAATCGCCTTCCCTTCCCTGGAGCTCAAGAGAATTTCCTTGGTCCCGTCCGTCAGACAGGCGGAGATCAACCCGTCCTCCGGGTCGAGGTTCAAGGCGATGATTCCTCCGGCCCGGGGATGGCTGTACGACATGAGGTCGGTCTTCTTAATGACCCCCTTCTTGGTGGCCAGGACCACATACTTTCCCTCTTCGAAGGCCCGGACCGAAAGGATGGCCGCGATCTTCTCCTCCCCGGAGAGGTTCAGAAGGTTGATGATGGCCTTTCCCCGGGTCATTCGGCCAGCCTGGGGAATCTCATGGACCTTCAGCCAGTACACTTTGCCCGCATCCGTGAAGAACAGAATGTAACTATGCGTAGAGGCGATGAAGAGGTGCTCGACAAAATCTTCCTCTTTGGTGGTCATTCCCATCTTGCCCCGCCCTCCCCTCCTCTGACTCCGGTAGAGGCTGATGGCGTTGCGTTTGATGTACCCGGAGTGGCTGATGGTAACCACCATATCCTCTTCTACGATCAGGTCCTCCAGTTTCAGCTCCTGCACCTCTTCGATGATCTGGGTGCGCCGGTCATCCCCGTACCGGTCCTTGATCTCCTGAAGCTCCTCCACGATCAGGTTCAAAAGGAGTCGCTCATTGCCCAGGATCTCCCGCAGGCGGGCGATCAGCTTGATTACTTCGGCATAATCTTCATTGATCTTCTCCCGCTCTAGACTGGTGAGCCGTTGCAGGCGCATATCCAGGATGGCCTGGGCCTGGATTTCTGAAAGAGAGAACTTGGACATCAAGCCCTCTTTGGCATCCTTGGGCGTCCTGGAGGAACGGATGAGGGCGATCACCCGGTCCAGATTATCGAGGGCAATTTTTAAACCTTCCAGAATGTGGGCCTGGGCCTCCGCCTTCCCCAGCTCAAACTGGCTTCTTCGGGTCACGACTTCCTTGCGATGGAGGATGAATTGCTGAATCAGTTCTTTCAGGTTCAAGAGTTGCGGTTGCCCGCGGACAATGGCCAGAAGTATGATCCCGAAGGTCGTCTGCATCTGGGTGTGCTTGAAAAGCTGGTTCATAATGATCTGGGCCACAGCTTCCCGCTTGAGTTCGATGACCACCCTCATTCCATCGCGGTCCGACTCGTCCCGCAGGTCGGCGATCCCCTCAATCCTCTTCTCCTGGACCAGTTCGGCGATCCTTTCCAGGAGTTTGGCCTTGTTGACCTGGTAGGGAATCTCGGTGATCACGATCGCCTCGCGCTCGGTCCGCTTCTGCCTTTCGATCATCGCCCGGGCCCGGACCTGAATCATCCCTTTCCCCGTCAGGTAAGCCTCTCGAATCCCGGCATGTCCCAGGATATAACCCGCGGTGGGAAAGTCCGGCCCGGGGATGATGGAGATCAACTCTTCCACCGAAATCTCCGGGTTATTGATGACGGTCATGGTCGCGTCGATCACTTCCCGCAAGTTGTGGGGAGGGACGTTGGTGGCCATCCCTACGGCAATGCCGGAGGAACCATTGATCAACAGGTTGGGGATCTTAGCTGGAAGGATGGCCGGTTCGTTCAAGGAGCCGTCGTAGTTGGGAATGAAATCTACGGTTTCCTTCTCGATGTCCGCGAGAAGTTCTCCGGCCAGACGGGCCATGCGTACTTCGGTATACCGCATGGCCGCAGGAGGGTCTCCGTCGATCGAGCCGAAATTTCCTTGCCCATCCACCAGAGGATAGCGAAGGGAAAAATCCTGGGCCATGCGCACCAGGGCATCGTATACGGCCATGTCCCCGTGGGGATGATATTTACCGATGACGTCTCCCACGATTCGGGCCGACTTCTTAAAGGGTTTATTCCATTCATTGGAAAGATCGTGCATGGCAAAGAGCACCCGCCGGTGGACGGGCTTTAACCCGTCCCGCACATCCGGCAGCGCCCGGCCGATGATGACCGACATGGCATAGTCCATGTAGGACTTCTGCATCTCTTCTTCGATTTTTATCGGGACCTGATTATGAAAAGCCTGAGGCTGCATAGATATTCCTTCTGAAATATTTCAAATACTAAAGCACAAAGGTAAAATTTTTTTCCTTTTGGTTGCGCCAGATAGGGATTCGCTCTGCGGTTGCGCTTCCATTAGATGTCCAGGTTCGTAACACTTAGAGCGTTGCGCTGGATGAAATCGCGCCGCGGTTCGACCTGATCTCCCATAAGCACGGTAAAGATCTCCTCCGCCTTGATGGCGTCTTCCAATCGAACTTGCAGCAGGGTGCGGGTTTCCGGGTTCATCGTCGTCTGCCAGAGCTGTTCCGGGTTCATCTCTCCCAGACCTTTATACCGCTGGATCTCTGAACCTTTCTTCCCGCCGGTAAAGATCTCCTCCACCAGTTGAGATAGACCCGCAACCTCCTGTGAGGATTCCCCGGTTTTCAGGACATAGGGGGGCTGACCGAGAGGACTGAGTTGCTTGGACAGCTTTCGTAATTCCTCGAATGGAGCCGAACTGACTAATTCCAAATCCAAGATGGTTTCCAGACGGGAGCCATTGGCGGGGGAAAAACAACGCAGATTGTAGGATCCGTGCTCCGGGTCCTTTTCCATCAAGAATTCCAAATCACTCTTGCTCTTCGACCCTTTCTTGATGGCCTTCCTCACCTGCTCAATGAGCCGGTTTACCTCCTTCTCCGACTTTAGGGTATTTTTATTGAACGCTTCTTCGCGGGCAAAAGCCATAAGAATTTCCGGGTCCATCTTCCGCTTGGCCAGGCGGTCGAGGATCTTTCCCAGACGGATTGCCTTCTTGACCCCCTCGAGCAGGCCTTTCCCGCTCAACTGGCCTTTGTCGCCAGGAAGGACCAGACGCATATTTTCAATCCCTTTTTCCAGCAGGTAATCCTCCAGTTCTTCTTCGCTTCGCAGGTACTTGGCCTCCTCTTTCCCTTTCTTTACCCGGTAGAGGGGCGGTTGGGCGATGTAGAGATAACCCCGTTCGATCAAGGAAAACATCTGCCGATAAAAAAGGGTCAGAAGGAGCGTCCGGATGTGCGACCCGTCCACGTCCGCATCGGTCATGATAATCACGCGGTGGTAGCGCAGCTTGTCCAGGTTATAGTCCTCCTCGCCGACGCCCGTGCCCAGCGCGGTGATTAGAGTCTTAATCTCCTGGTTGGAAATAATCTGTTCAAAGCGCGCCTTCTCCACATTCAAAATTTTTCCCCGCAGAGGCAGGATCGCTTGGCTCTTCCGGTCCCTTCCCTGTTTGGCCGAACCCCCGGCAGAATCCCCTTCCACGATGAAAAGCTCGCTTTCTTTCGGGTCCTTCTCCTGACAATCGGCCAATTTCCCCGGAAGAGAATCGCCCTCCAGAAGCCCTTTTCTTCGCGTGAGATCTCGGGCTTTGCGCGCCGCGTCCCTTGCTCTGGCCGCATCGATCACCTTGTCCAGTATCCGCCGGGCTACGGAAGGGTTTTCCTCAAAATAGGTGGCCAGTTTCTCGTTGACCAGGGCCTCGACCAGTCCCTTTACTTCACTATTCCCCAGCTTGGCTTTCGTCTGCCCCTCGAATTGGGGGTTGGATACCTTTACGCTGATGACTCCGGTGAGACCCTCGCGCGCATCTTCGCCGGTGAGGCTCGCCTTCAGGTTCTTAAAGTGATTGTGGTTGGCCGCATAACTATTGAGGGTCCGGGTAAGAGCGGATTTAAATCCGATTAGGTGCGTTCCGCCGTCGACGGTGTTAATGTTGTTGGCAAAGGAGAAGATAATTTCGGCATAGCCGTCGTTGTACTGGAGGGCGATGTCAACGTAAATCCCTTCTTTCTCTCCCTCCACGTGGATCGGTTTGGGATGGATGGTCGTCTTGTTCTTGTTCAGATATTCAACAAAAGATACGATCCCCCCTTTGTACTGGAACTCCTGCTTCTTATCGGAACGTTCATCAACGACGCTAATTTTCAACCCGCTGTTGAGAAAGCTGAGCTCCCGCAGGCGCTGGGAGAGAGTGTCATAGCTAACATCGAGGGTTTCAAAAATTTCCGAATCGGGTTTGAATCGAATTTTCGTTCCCCGACGCTTCGTATTTCCGGTGACCTCGAAAGGAGTGACCGGCACCCCTCGTTCATATCTCTGAAAGTAAACTTTTCCGTCCCTCCAAATTTCCATTTCCAGGAATTCGGACAGTGCATTGACCACCGATACCCCGACGCCGTGGAGTCCTCCGGAATATTGATAGCTATCGCTGTCGAACTTTCCCCCGGAATGGAGGGTCGTCATGACAACTTCGGCGGCCGGCCGCCCTTCTTCTTTATGCATATCTACCGGGATCCCGCGTCCGTTGTCCTCTACGGTTACGCTGTTGTCTTCGTGGATCTGGACGTCGATCTTGGTGCAAAAACCGCCTAAAGCCTCGTCGATCGAATTATCTACGACTTCATAGACCAGATGATGCAAGCCGGAGATTCCCGTACTCCCAATGTACATGGCCGGCCTTTTGCGCACCGCCTCCAGGCCCTGGAGCACCTTGATGTTTTCTGCGGTATAATCCTGGGACCCTTCGGTCTGGAAATTTTCTTTATCGTTCTTTTTGGCCAAGCTTCTCACCTTTCTTTAAATTCTCATGGGCATTACCACGCAAGTATGTTTATCATCGTTTGCTGGGCGGATGATGGCTGGGCTGACTCCATCTTCCAACTCAAACACAATCTCCTCACTGCTGAGGATATTCAGAACCTCAAGGATGAAACGATAATTGAAACCTACGGTTAAATCTTCCCCCTTGTAATCGACGGTCAACTCTTCTTTGGCTTCGCCAAAATCCGGATTATAAGAAGACAGCTCTAAAAGGTCTTTACTGAAATGAAATTTGACCCCCTTGGTTTTCTCGCTGGAAAGAATGGAGACCCGTCGCAAAGATTCTAAAATCTGATTTCTGGCCATCCGGATGTGGCGCTTGGTTGGGCCGGGAATCACCTGCTGATAATCAGGAAATTCCGCATCCAGAAGACGCATGATCAAAACCACGTTATCTTTTTTTACGATGAAATTATTGTTCTTTAATTTCACCCAAACCTCATTTCCTTCTTCATCCAGAAGCCTGCTCAATTCCATGAGCCCTTTTTTGGGTAAGAGGATCCCGTTCTCCAATCCGCCAATTTCCTTATTCAGGGGGCGATCGATGAGAGAAAGGCGGTAGCCGTCGGTAGCCACCATACGCATTCTTTTGCCCTCCTCTTCCTCTTTTCTGGTCAGAAAGACCCCGGTGAGATTATAACGGGACTCATCGGAAGAGACTGCAAAGATGGTCTTATCGACCATTTCCCTTAGGACCGGTGCTTCCAATCCGATAAAATCTTCCTCTTCGTAAGCAGGAAAGGAAGGAAAGGTTTCGGCCGAAATTCCCATAATGTTGAAAAGGGATTTTCCACTGCAGATTTCCACCCATTGGTTTTCTTTCAGTCGAAAAGACACATTCTTTTCCGGAAGTTCTTTAACTACCTCGTAAAGCTTTTTTGCAGCGAGCGTAATACTCCCCTGTTTTTTTATGTTGGCGGAATAGAAACCTTTAATTCCGATTTCTAAGTCCGTTGCGGTTATGGAAATTCC
>Ga0187865_1003429_pt1 | contig 13072 bp, 12 predicted proteins | sample June2016WEW_11_1_2_FD_132989 | JGI IMG/M metagenome (GOLD analysis project Ga0187865, IMG submission 132989) | Peatland microbial communities from SPRUCE experiment site at the Marcell Experimental Forest, Minnesota, USA - June2016WEW_11_100 | ecosystem: Environmental > Terrestrial > Soil >...
CCCCCTCACCCCGTCCCTCTCCCGCAAGAGAGAGGCAGTTTTCGGATAGAAACTATCACGTCCCAACCCTTCCCCCAAATGCTCCCCAAGAGCAATGGCGATTTTCTATCAATTACCAGGTTTAATCGATGATGATATCGAATGTATCGCTTGATCAAAGCCGCTGCAACCTTATCTCCCAGGTAATCTGGTCAACCTTTCTTCTGTTTGAAAATCGGGGGGCGCTTCTCCACAAACGCCCTGGACGCTTCGCGGTGGTCTTCGGTAAGGAAGGTGAGACTTTCCAGAGCCAAAGAGGTATCCAAGGTCAAGTTCATCTGATCCTTAATAAGCTTGTTTACTGTATATTTAGTCCACTTGATTGCCTGAATCGGTCCGTCAGCCAAGCGCTTGGCAAATTTCCAGGCTTCCTCATATGCCTTCCCTTGCGGAACAACCGTGTTCACGAGTCCAATTCGTTCCGCCTCGTGGGCCGATATCAGATCCCCGGTCAACAAGTACTGCTTGGCCCTTGCCACTCCGCAAAGCATGCTCCAGATGACCGCACTTCCATCCCCGGCGGCCAACCCGACTCTCACATGGGTGTCTCCAATGCGGGCGACCTCAGCAGCATAGATGACATCACATAGCAAAGCGATGCTGGCACCCAGTCCCACCGCATCGCCGTTAATGGCGGCAATAATGGGGGGCTCACATTCGAGGATGTTCCGCAGTAAGTGACGGCCGTGGCGAGTGGGGGCAAATTCTGTTTTGGGGATTGGCCCCTGTTGGTGATCATCCATATTCTTGACATCGCCCCCTGAGCAGAAAGCCCGACCGGCACCCGTAATTACAATCGCCCGAATCCCCGAATCTCTATCCATTTCGATAAAGAGCTCCTCCAGGGTCCGGTGCATTTCATCATCAATGGCGTTTAGCCGCTCCGGGCGGTTCAAGGTGATCGTTGCCACCCCTTCCTTTTGGTCCACGATCACCGACTTGGAACGATTGTATTCAGGCATCCGTATCCTCCTTACCTTGCTACGATTCACTCAAACAGAACGAATTCCCATTCATCAGCGAGTCCTTCTTCCTGTTTTGATCGGGGAATTAGGACAAAGACCCATGGGCAGGGGTTTCATCTGGAGTACTCATAGAACCCCTTTCCATTTTTCCGGCCGAAGTGACCGGCTCGAACCATCTTGCGCAGCAGCGGGCAGGGGCGGTACTTGGAATCCCCCAGTTCCTGGTAAAGGTTCTCCTGGATCATCAAAAGGGTGTCCAAGCCTACTAAATCCGCGAGGCTCAGAGGTCCGATGGGATGATTGGCTCCCAGCATCATTCCCTTATCTATGTCCTCAGCGGATGCGACCCCTTCTTGTAGAACGAAGATGGCCTCATTGATCATGGGAATGAGGATGCGGTTTACGGCAAACCCGGGAGATTCGTTGACCGTGATGGGTGTCTTGCCCATCTTCAACGCCAGGGCCTTAATGGCCTGGAAAGTCTCCTCGGAAGTAGATTGCCCCCTGATGATTTCCACCAGCTTCATTGCCGGGACGGGGTTGAAAAAATGCATGCCGATCACTTTCCCCGGGCGCCCCGTGACCGAGGCGATCTCGGTGAGGGAGAGGCCTGAAGTATTCGAGGCCAGAATCGTTCTGGGGGGGCAAAGGGGATCCATCTCTCGATAGAGTTTTTTCTTCAAATCCATGCTTTCCGTCACGGCCTCGATGACCAGATCCGCGTCTTTCAGGGCAGCGGTCAGGTCCACCCCCCCGGTGATTTTGGCAAGGACCCCCTCGGCTTTCTGCTGAGTCATCTTCCCTTTGCTGATCGCCTTTTCCAGATTCTTTCGGATCGTATTCAGGCCACCCTGGACGAAGCGATCCTCAATATCCCGCAGGTACACGTGGAAACCCGTTTCGGCCGAGAGCTGGGCAATTCCCGACCCCATCACTCCCGCTCCCAGGACACCTATCTTCTTGATCTCCATATCTGTAATCCTCCCGAATAGGCGCTTAGCGCCAGGCGATACTCAACTCCGATCTTGGAGGGCGGTTATGAATCGCCCCTCCTCCTGGAAATCCTCCTGCCCTTCGAAGAAGGAGGCAGAATTCCAGGAGACGCTCTTTCTACAAAGGCCCATGGGCAAGATGGCAAGCGATTCTCAAACCATCCCCTCGCCGGACGGAGAGCCGGCCGAGGATCACCCCCGAACACCCATTTTGCGGGATCATTTTCCCACAGCTAACTGGAGGCCATTCTTTTTATTTTCTCAATAACGGCCTGGTTACTGGTAACGATCGGCAAGCGGGAAAGTTCCCGAAGCAAAGGCACGGCCTCCAGGCCCCGAAAATTGGTGCAGGAAACGAACAGGGCTTCGGCTTCCTCAGGAAGAGTGCTCTGCCGGACGAAGGAGGCTATCTCTTGGGGGGTGGGAGTAGCCAACTCGAAATTCACCGTTATTCCCATTCCCTCGATGGAAAGGACCTGAAAACCTAAACCTTCCAGGCCGAGACGGATGGGCTGATTGAGTTCTCGGGAATAAGCGGTCAAAACCGCAAGTTTCTTAGCCTTCACCCGGTTTAATTCCTCAGCCACAGCCGTCATAACGTCGAGGACCGGACAGCCGACGATCGCCCCAATTCTCTTGTTGATCTCCTGGGGAAAGTCCGGGCCGTATAGAGCTCCAGCCGAGGTGCACCCAAATACAACCACATTGGGCCGCAAAGTCTTCAATAATTTAGCAGCCTGGCGCACCTCCTCAGAGATCATGCGCCTTTCCCCCTCCGGGGTCGTCTCTTCCAGATACATTCTGGCTGGGTGGACCGTGATCGGCAAAGGGAGATGACGATAGAGGTCCACTTCCATTACGGTGTTGGAGGAAGGGACCATCAGACCAACTCTGAACCGTTTTTCCATTTCCCCCCTCCTTTGGCCTTATTCCAGATCCAGCAGCTTGGCCGGATTCTTCCGCACCATAATGTCGATCTCTTTCTCCGTAATCCCCTGGTTCATCAGGGAAAGGATGAACATGCGTAATCCCTCCACCGTCGAGGGGCAGAAGACCTGGCCGAAATCGGTGGCCATGACGCAGCGCTCCGGACCTGCCTTCCGGATCACTTCGATGACATCTTTGATGCGGGCGTTATAGAACATGGGCATCGTGGGGAGAAAGCAATGTTCCAGGTAAGCTCCCTTCCGGGCAAACTCCAACTGCACCTCCAGGGAAAGATCCGGAACTTCGTTGTGCGGATGGGTCACCAGGATTTTCTTCACCCCTCGGCGGAAGGCTTCGTCGATCAAAATCCGGCTCTCCTCTGCCGAGCAGTGGGAAGTGCCCAGGATGATATTGGCTTCGGCAATCATATCCAGGATCTCTTTGACCACGGGCAGCAATTTTTTTTCACTGTCGAGGATGGTAATCCCCTTTTCCGGCCACTTTACTCTGCCCGGCATGGTGCCGTAAGTTCCCTTGAAATGTTTGATATGGGCATCCGAAAAGATCGAGGGCATCCAGACCTCTTTTCCCCCGAACTTGATCGCCGCTTCAACCGCGCTGGGATTGAGCCCGCCCACGGCAGGATTGAGAACCACACCTCCGAAGGTATGGATCCCGGGGACCGCTTTGCTCACGTAGTACATCCGCGAAGCGTTAATCCCGTAATGGGCCTTGGAAAGAACAGCCCGCATGCCGGCCTCCCTCGCCTCCTTGGCGATCTCCACCTCATCCAACAGTCGATCGTGCAGATCAGGGGTCGCGTGAAAATGAAGATCAATCGCTCCTTCCAAAACTTCCATCCGTTTATCCATCGGAACTACCTCCTTTTCCTTTCTTTGATCATTTCGGCCACAGTCTGCACCACTGCCTCATTCTGGGGCATCGTTCCAATGCTGATCCGCACATATTCCGGATGGAAATCTCCGCGGATCATGATGCCGCCGCGACGGCAAAGCTCTTCGGTAAAGACTTCGGCAGTGAAGCCGAAATCGGAAACTTTAGCGGTGACGTAATTTCCCTGCGGTGTGTCTACCATCTCCAGACCCAAACGACCCAGCTCCCGGTGCAGGTATTCCCTCCCCTTGCGCACTACTTCCAGGGTACGCTGCAGGTGTTCCTTGTCTTTCAGAGCCGCGACTCCAGCGGATTGAGCCAACATTCCCGTCCCCCACTTCGGTTTTGCTTTGGAAAGGAAAGCAATGGCTTTGGCTGGGCCTACGCAGTAACCCAGACGAACGTCGGCCAGGCCAAAGGCCTTGGAGAAGGTCCGAGTCACCAGCAAATTGATCCCCTCCCCCATCTCATAAAAGAATTCCAGAGCAGAGGTATGGGGATCGGCAAACTCGACGTAGGCCTCATCAGAAACCACAATGGCTTTCACCGCCTTGGCCGCCTCCACGATCTCTTTAAGATCTTTCAGGGGGACTAGTTTGCTGGTGGGGTTGTTCGGACGGGTGATGAAAATCACCCGGCTCCTCGAAGTAAGCGCTTTTTTCAGTTTGGCGACATTTAAATCGAAGTTCTTTTCCAGGCGCACTTTCACAGGCTTGCGCCCCCGAGCCAAGGTGATCTCCTCGTAGAAGCTTCCAAAGGCTGGAGAGGTGAAAACCACCTCATCTCCCGGCGCGGAAAAAACCTCGATGATATGCATCATCAAGGAAGACGACCCGGGGCCAACTACGATGTTCTCCGGCCGCATGTTGACATACTGGGCCAGAGCCCCTCGCAGTTCTCGTGCTTCTGCGTCCGGATAAAGGCTGGCTTCGCCGGCCATTTCAATGATCTTGGCTTTGGCCAGAGGAGGAACCCCCAGGGGATTCTCGTTAGAAGAAAGCTTGATCACCCTGGCTGGGTCCATTTCATACTTTGCGGCAATGTCCTTGGTCACCGGTCCGGGAAGGTAGGGGACGATCTTCCGCAGTTGCGGATTGACAATGTCTTCGAAAACGGATTTTTTGGCCATTCATTCCCTCCTTTGAAATTGGATTCCTTTCATCTAAGGCAATCGTGATCCAGGATCGCTGATGGCAACGGATTTTAAATAATTTTTTCTTTCCGCAATTTTTCGATCCGGTGGGAAGGATACCCCAACTCTTGCAGGATCTCTTGCGAATGCTGGCCCAAAGAGGGGGCGGGTCCTCTTATTTGCCCGGGAGTCTCGGAAAGCTTTATGGGGATGCCGATCTGCTTGAGCCGGCCCGCCAGCGGATGGAGGACCTCCACGATCATCTGCCGGTGTTGAACCTGGGGGTCCTTCAGGGCCTCTTCCATGTCCTTGACTGGCCCCAGGCAAACATCCTGCCCTTCAAAGAAACTTACCCACTCATCCCGGGTCTTCTGGCGGAAGGTCTTTTTTAGGAATTCGTAGACCTCTTGGCCCTTTTCCCCCTGGGCCCACTGATGATCGATCATATCTTCTCGCCCCAAGGCCCGGCAAAGATTGGCCCAAAAATGAGGCTCCAAAGGTCCGAGGGTGATCGCCCTGCCGTCCTGGGTCTCGTAAAGCGAGTAGCAAGGAATGTTTCCGGCCAGCCAGAAAGTTCCTCTTTCGGGCGCCGCACCTTTGGCCAGGTATTCGGCCAAGGGGGCATGCTGAAAGCCGATCACCCCGTCGAGCATGGAGATATCCACATACTGGCCTTTCCCCGTCCTCGGAACCGCCATCAGGGCCATCAATATTCCCAAGGCCGACATCAGGCCCCCCGCCGAGTAGTCGGCGATGGGGATGGAAGGAAGAGAAGGGGGGCGATCTTTATGTCCTACCAGGTCTAAGATCCCGCTAAAGCCCAGGTAGTTGATATCATGACCGGCCAGCAGCCGATAGGGGCCATCCTGCCCGAAGCCGGAAATGGAACAATACACGATTTGCGGATTGAGCTTCTTGACCCGGGCATAATCGATTTCCAGCCGCTCGACAACCCCCGGGCGAAACCCCTCCACCACCACTTGGGAGGTTTTCACCAAAGCCCGGAAGATCTCCTTCCCCGCGGGGGATTTGAGGTTCAGGGTGAGACTCTTCTTATTCCGGTTGAGGTCCAGAAAACGAAGGCCCATCCCCTGGACCGCGGGCTCTTCGTGGCGAAACCAATCTCCCCCTTCCGGGTTTTCAATTTTGATCACCTCCGCCCCGAAATCCGCCAGGAGATGAGTACAGTAGGGCCCGGGAAGGGTGACGGTCAAATCCAGGATGCGCAAACCTTGTAGAGCGGACATCATTTCTCCTCAGCCAACGCCTAAATAGATCTCCTTCACGTAGGAGTCTTTCATCAAATTTTCCGGTAGCCCATGGAGGGCGATCTTGCCCTGCTCCAGCACGTAGACCCGATCGGCTATACCGAAAGCCAGCCCGGCATCCTGTTCCACGAGCAATATGGTCATGCCTTCTTCCCGGATGGATTTCACGGTATTGACAATGGCCTCTTTCACCAGGAGGGCCAGTCCCATGGAAGGTTCGTCCAGCATCAAAAGCTTGGGCTGAGACATCAGGGAGCGCGCAATGGCCAGCATCTGCTGCTCTCCCCCGCTTAGAGTCCTGGCTTCTTGGGCAGACCGATCCCGCAATATTGGGAAGAGGGTGAACATTCTCCCCAGATCTCTTCGAATTCCTTCTTTATCTTTACTTCGCAGATAGGCGCCCATCATTAAGTTGGTTTCCACGCTCAGTTCAGGAAACAATCGTCTGCGTTCGGGGCAATGGATGATCCCTCTCTTTACTACCTCCACAGGAGTGAGGTGATCCACCCTTTGGCCTTCAAAGATTATGGAGCCTCGAAGCGCGGCCACCCTGGAGATGGCCCGGAGGAGCGTTGTCTTGCCGGCACCGTTGGGGCCGATCACAGCCACCAGTTCCTTGGCTTCCACTTGCATGGAGACCCCTTCTAAGATCTGGGCTTTCCCGTAGGAAACCCAGAGGTCTCGAATCTCAAACATTGGCAAAGGTTCTCCCTCCTTTCCCCAGGTAGGCCTCGACCACCCTCTGGTCCCGAGAGAGTTCATCGGGGGTCCCGTCGGCGATCTTCTCCCCAAAATGGAGGGTCATGACCCTTTTCACCAATTTCATCAGCTCGCGAAGCTTATGCTCGATAATGATGATCGAGTGGCCCTCCTGTGATAATCTTTGAATAAGGGGGGAAAGGGAATAAATTTCCTGTAACCCCAGGCCGGCAAAGGGCTCATCTAGGAGTAAAAGCTCTGGATCCGTGGCCAAGGCTCGGGCCAACTCCAGCCGTTTGAGATCTCCGTGGGGCAGGTCTTTGGCGAGCATTCTCTCTTTGCCCGCCAATCCCACGCTCTTTAACAATTTCCAAGCTTTTTCTTCGGCCCCCTTTTTCGCCCTCTCCGCTCCCCTTGGGGAAAGACAAGAAATAACCACGTTCTCCAATCCCGTTAGTTGATGGAAGGGGCGGACGATCTGGAAAGTTCGCGCCAGCCCCTGGTTGACAATGGTCCAGGGTTTCAAACCGACAATGTTCTCTCCCCGAAAAATGATTTTTCCTCCATTGGGTTTGAGGAATCCGGTCAGTAAGTTAAAAAGAGTAGTCTTCCCGGCACCGTTCGGTCCGATGATTCCCAGCATTTCTCCCTGGCGGAGAACGAAACTGACATTGCGCACCGCTGCCAGGCCGCCGAAGTATTTAGTCAGTTCCTGGACCTCTAATATGACCTCCATGACTAATCTCATCCCCCTTTCCGCTTTTTAAAGAGCTGGCTGATCCCCTCCGAGAGGGCGGGCACGATTCCCTTGGGAACGAAGATAAGCATTAGGACCACCGTGGCGGTATAGATGAGGAGCCGCAACTCTTCCCATTCCCGCAACATCTCATTGAAAATGGTGAGGAGATAAGCCCCACAGATGGGCCCGGTGATTGTGCCGATGCCGCCCACCACGCTCATGATAATCACTAAGATCGAGAGATTGATGGAGAGGGTTTCCGGACCGACGTGAAGTTGATTGTGGGAGTAGAAAGCCCCAGCCACGCCCGCGAAAAACCCGCTGACGATGAAGGTCACCAGTTTGTAGCGCGTAGTATTAATGCCCGAGGCCATGGCCCCAATCTCATCTTCCCGGATGGATTTGAGGATTAGCCCCTTATTCGACCTCCCGCCAGCATAAATCAGACCGCAGCACAAGGCCGTGAGCAGGAGGGAAAAGTAATATCTTCCCGCCAGCGTGGGCCAAATCGGGGAAATTCCATAAAGGCCGTCGAGTCCGCCGGTTATTTCCCAGTAGACATCCGTGAGGCCATAGGGAACCGCGGCGGCTGCAAAAGTAGCCAAGGCAAAGTATGGCCCTCTCAGCCGCAAGCAAGGGGTCCCGATGATCAGCCCGAAGATCGCGGCGATGCCTCCCCCGATGAAGATGGTAACCCAGGGAGGCGTTTTGAAGTAGAAATTCAAAAGCGCAGCCGCGTAGGCCCCCCCACCCACGAAAAGGGCATGGCCAAAGTTGACTTGTCCTGTGTACCCGCAGAGGATATCCCAACTGGCCACGTAAACCGCATAGATATTAGCCAGGATGATCAGTTCTACAATCGCCCGGTCTTTAATAAAAAGCGGGACGGCTGAAAGGATGGCCAAGGCGATGAGCAACCCGATTCGTTCGCTTGTAAAAATAGATCGGTTTTCTTGACCAGGCATATATCCCCCTCAAACCTCAATCCGTTTCCCTAGTAACCCGGATGGACGGAAGGTCAGCATCAGCAGAATGATGAGTACGGCTACCAGTTCCCCGAAATAACTGGAGATCGCGAAAGAAATGATTACCTCCGTATAGCCGATCAGAAGAGCCGCCAAAATGGTCCCTTCCAGGCTTCCCATCCCCCCAAGTACCACCACTGCAAAAATCCGCCCTAAGGGAGGAGACCACATTTCCGGACGGGCCCCCAGGGTGGGCGCGATGAAGGCCCCTCCAATGGCTGCCAGCATGGCCGAGATGGCAATGACGGTCAGATAGACCCTCTCACTGTTAATACCCATGAAGAGGGCGGCTTCCCGGTCTTGGGCCACTGCCAGAATGGCTTTCCCCATTCGCGTCCGGTAGATGTACAACCAGAGAAGGATTAGTAAGATTACCGAAATTCCCAAGGTTAATAGCCTCTGCGCATCAATCTCCACTACGCCAAAGAGGGTGAGCTTCTCCTGGATGAACCCCTGGACATTCCGGTCAGGGGGACCGTAGAAGAAGATCATCAATTGCTGGAAGAATAGGGCTAAGGAGATGGTGACCATCAAAACCGACCACTCCGAATACATGACCGGGCGGATACAGAATCGATATAGCCCCATGGCTACAATCCCCACGCTAACCGTGGAAAGCAGGATGGCCATGGCTAAATTCAAACGGAGAAGGGAGAAAAAAGTATAGACCAAATAAGCCCCAATCATGTATAAGGCGGTGTGGGCTAAGTTCACGATATTCGCCACCCCAAAGATCAAACAGAAACCCATGGCCAGGAGCGCGTAAACGGCGCTTTGCACCGCCCCGTAAACCAAAATCTCCAAGAAGATATTCATAACTTTTCCCTCTCAAACGGAATGAATTTGCCACTTAGATCCTTTTTGCTCCTCGCCGCTTCCTGGTCCCCTCTCCTTGGAAATCGCCAGGAGGAGCAGGGGAACTTTGATTCTCCCCCTGGCTTTTTCCTTTGCATCTACTACTATTAATTCTTCTTTATCCAGGGAGGAGAGACATATTTCCCGGTGGCAAATTCCTTGGGAAAGATCGAGACTTGCTTGCCATCCTGCCACTGGATCCAAACTGGCTGCTTTCCCTCTTTGCCATACTTTAAGCCGTGATTCGGTTCAAAAGAAATCACCCCGGCCGCTCCCACAAACCGCATCTTCTCCAGAGTCTTAATTAGAACCTCAGTATCCAGGGACTGGGCCTGCTCTGCCGCCGCTTTCAATATGTAGAGGGCATCGTATTCTCCGAAGGCAGTATAAGTAGGGGAGATCTTGTAGCTCGTTACGTACTTGTCGTAAAAGGGGATGGTAAGGGGAGTAATCGGCGCTCTGGCCCCGTTGATCAACTGGGTGGCTTCATAGTTGCATTTTCCCCCGGTCTTATCCCAAAAATCCGTGACTTGACTGTTCAGACTATAGCCCGCTTGATGGACCGCAAGCTTCGTGTCTGACCATTGGTTGGTAATAGGAACCCCAGGAGAAAGAGCCTGGATGGTTAGCATGAGCTCTGCTTTTTTGGCTCGAATCTGGGAGAACTGGGGGGAAAAATCTGTGCGTTTGGGATCGAAGACATCCAGGTAAACGATGGTCACACCCCGCTTGGGCAATTCCTTTTCCAGATAGGCGGACATCTCCCGCGCCCAAACTGAACTTTCCGGCAGAAGAGCCACTTTGGTCACCTTCAATTCCTTCTTGAAAAATTCTCCCGCAAGCATCGCCATATCGTAAGCGAAGAGATCAGAATTCACACAACCGACCCGGAAGAAATACTTGGCCTTTTCGTAGTTTTCCTCCACCATTTTATCCAGCTTGGGGGTTGCGGGTCCGACATTCAGCCAAAGCTTCTTGGCATCGAAGATATGGGGCGCCTGGGCCAGCCCCACTCCACTCATCCAGCCGCCGCTGACGAACTCTACTTTGTCCGTGAAGAGCAGCTTCTTGATCGCCGTGACGCCCTTCTCGGCGATTCCATCATCATCGGCGAAATACAGTTCAATTTTTTGGCCTAAAATCCCTCCCTTGGCATTGATCTCCTCGGCGGCCATTTCCGCTGCATTCTTAATCCCAATGCCCGCTTCCTTCTGTAAGGCTGCCGTCACCCCCATTTTGATCACTTTCTGCTGGGCAAAGCTTTCCAGGGAAAGACCCAAAAGGACAACGACTCCCGCCACCAAAATTGCCAATACCTTCTTGCCCATTTTCATCCCTCCTCATTAGTGATTTTCTTCCTTCTCATCTGACCTTCACCAGTCCAACCTTCTCTTTTCACCCCCTTTCCTGTAAGAGAGCTATTCTTCCTATTCTGGAAATGGATCCGAAATGGCCTTGTCCCTGACTGCCGGAAGGCTTCTCCCGCAGGTCTCCCCTAGAAAAAATCACCGCCCATCGGAACCAGGGAAGTAATGCAGAAGGCGGTAGACGAAAGGAGCCGCAATGCTTTCTACTCCCCAGGCTCTAAAAGGGTATCCAGCTAGCCCTTGGGCCGCTTTTTCCGCTTGGGCCATGGAGGAAGCTTCCACCACGACCACCCAATCTACGGATTTGTCTTTTTCCTCCCGCAAGGCTTGCTCGTTGGTTTTTTGAGTCGTGATCTCCGGATCCCCCTCCCAAAGCCGGGCTCGGATAGCCCCGCTGGCCCCGGGGGAACGCAGTAAATCGGGAAAAAGCGAATCGGACATTTGGCGGCGCAGGTTTCCCTCCTGGCCCGAAGCTGCCTTGATCTCCAGGGTTATGGCCACCGATCCGACCCCCCTTCCCAGGTCAATGATCTCCCGGCAGGCGGTCCGGTTCATACCCCGAAAGGAGGCCATATTGCGGCGGGTCCAGTCGGTCGGATGGTTCACTCGTTCCAGATAAGCTGGACTTCTCATCACCTCAATGGATTGGGTATGGTAAAAAGTAAAAAATTTCGGACCGGCGCCGGTCGCTTCGTATCGTCGGGCGCTGAGAAAACCCGGAATGCTCAATCTTTCCAAAAGATGCTGCTGGAAGTACCATTCGTGATAATCCGCCTCAACCACCGGATCTATATCGTTCCAGATGGCCAGGATTCCCAATGACTCCCCCTCTTTACCCTTGTGACCTTTTCCTCTCTTCTGGGTCTGGTTCGACCGCATGACTCCTCCTCTACCCGAAAGTTGCCAAAAACTACGGAAAAAAACCTCCTTCTGGGGAAACATTCAAATCGTGCTCTCAATCAGGGACTACGAAAATCGCCCCCCTAATAAGCGGCGGCTAACCTGCATATCGGGTGAACAGCTTCTCCCGGGGCTCAGCCAACCTCCGGGACCTCTCCTTATCCTGCATTTACCGGATCTGCAGGGCTGCGGCGAAGCCTTCGTGGATGGCTTCTTGGGCTTTCCGGGGTTCCAGGCAGTCCCCGATGATGAAAAGTTGCGGGACGATTCCTTTTTCCCGCAAAATTTTCACCATCTCATCATTCGATCGAGAACCCAGGGCCAAAAGGATCGTTTCGGCTCCCAGCCGAACTTCTCCTTCTTCATTTTTCACCCTCACCCTGCCTTCCCGAATCTCCTCCACCCTGGTCGACAGCTTTACAGAAATCGGCAGCTTTGACAACCGCTCCAGCAGGAGAGCCCGGCTGGTCCCCTCCATATCCGCCGCCAATTGATCCAGCATCTCCACCACCGTCACCCGACAGCCCTTTTGGGAAAGGAATTCTGCCGTTTCCATTCCCACCATCCCTCCACCCAGGATGAGGACTTCCTGCCCTACCTCCTTGCCGGCCAGGACCTCCCAGGCGGTCAGAAGATTCGGAGCAGAAAAATTATTGGGGATGAGCGGGCGGGCACCGGTGGCTACGATGACCGCATCCGGTTTTTCGCGTTCGATGATCGCCTCATTCCCCTCCGTGTTCAGGCGGATTTCCACACCTTCCCGAGTCACTTCCCGGATGAGCCAGTCGATGGCCTTTTGAAGATTCCTCTTGTGAGGAGGGATCGAACTCAGGAGCATCTGTCCCCCCAGACGAGAACTCTTTTCCAAAAGGATGACCCGATGGCCCCTTTGGCTGGCGACCCGGGCTGCTTCCAGCCCTCCGGGTCCTCCTCCGAAGATCGCAACCTTTTTCGCCTTCCCTGCCGGTTCAACCCGGTGTTCCTTCTCTCTTCCCAGGGCGGCATTTTGGAAGCAGGTAAGATCTTCCTGCTGGAAGATTCTCCCGAGGCAGTGATTACAGGCCACGCAGGGACGGATTCGGTCTCCTTCTCCTTGCGCTGCCTTGAGGGGCCAGGAAGGATCGCAAAGAAAAGCCCTTCCTGCGGCCACCAGATCAGCCTGACCTTCATGAATAACTCTTTCGGCTATCTCCGGGGTATTTAATCGGCCCACCGTGATGACCGGGATCCGAACCTTCTTTTTTATGGCTGCGGCCAAGGGAGCATGGTA
>Ga0187865_1003430_pt1 | contig 13071 bp, 10 predicted proteins | sample June2016WEW_11_1_2_FD_132989 | JGI IMG/M metagenome (GOLD analysis project Ga0187865, IMG submission 132989) | Peatland microbial communities from SPRUCE experiment site at the Marcell Experimental Forest, Minnesota, USA - June2016WEW_11_100 | ecosystem: Environmental > Terrestrial > Soil >...
CTGCGCCGGCATCGAGCCCCTATCGTGGGGCGCGTGGAGATGCTCTGGGAGTCGATGCGCGGCGCCGTCGTGGAGACATTCCCGAAAGAACCGGGGCTTCCGAAAGACCGGGATGCCTATCTTCGTTTCGTCGAGGGAATTTATCAAAGCGACGCCTACCATTCTCTGTCCATTGAGGGATATTCGGTCACACTGGAAGTCATTGAGAGGGTACGGCAAGGGAACTGGGACCCGGAACATCACGAGGATGACCGGAAGAGCCGCGACGCGCTGGCGGCGCGCGGATACTGGCAAGCGTTCCAGCTCGTGAAAGGATCGGTGGAGAAAGTGATCGCGGAGGAGAATGCCGGCGCGCGCGCGCGCGCGGCACACAAGGAGTGGTATCGCGAATTGTTCCAGCCCTGTGTGGCTGCGGGCCTGATCGAACCAGGCGCGCTCGCCGGATACCGGAACATTCCGGTCTATCTGCGGACGTCGCGCTATGTGCCGCCACGGTGGGACGCGGTTCGCGACGCCATGCCTGTGCTTTTTGATCTTCTCGAAAGGGAGGTCAAGCCTTCGGTGCGCGCCGTGCTCGGTCACTGGCTATTCGGCTATATCCATCCCTATCCGGACGGCAACGGGCGGATGGCACGCTTTCTGATGAATGTGATGCTGGCTTCGGGCGGCTATCCCTGGACGGTCATTCGGGTCGAGGATCGTAATGCTTATTTGGGCGCGCTGGACCGCGCCAGCATCAACATGGATATAAGACCGTTCTCCACATTTGTGGCACAGCGGGTGAGGTGGTCTCTTGACCGACGCTAGGAGTCTGTCGGAGATAGATTTCGTTGTACGTAGAACCGACAACTTAGCGAGATTCAAGTGTCTGTAAGTTATTGATTCTTCGTTGAGGGACTGTTATTTCCGACACACTCGTCGAAAACCGACCGGTTCTGGAAGGTGGCTTTGGTCGCCAGGGAAAACCGCGCATCCACCGCGTCGCCCTCCAGGTTGCGTGCCGCTACTTCCAGCTTACCCGAACCTGCTTGAGCGGCGTAATCAACACCGGCCCAAGCAATCCGGACCGCGGCAGGGGGGAGAATCCGAACAGCCGACGGCCCTGCGGGGTGTCGTCGTCTAGGCCTCGGCCGTAAAGGGCCTGGAGGTTGTCTGGCAAGGGAGGCGCGCTGGTCCAGCTGGCGACGCGGTTGATCAAGGTGTTGGTGACCCGCACCGTCATCTCGTTCCTGCCGGCTTTAACGGCGGAGGTCACGTCCAAGGATTGTCCGCGCACCCAGATCACCCCCACCTGGCTCCCATTCATCTCCACATTCGCGACGTTGCCCACGTCGCCCGCACTCAGTTGGAGTAGAAGATCGGGGGCCACGTAAGAAGAGGGTAAGTCGAACGTGATGGTGTAGCGGCCGGTTCCGCTGAAATATTTTGTGGCGGGGTCATCCGTCCACGAGGTCAGCCGCGACAAGGTTCTTTCCCGGCGCGGGAATGCCGGGCCTTCGAGCGCCAATTGCCAGTTACCTGAAACTTCATAGGGTCCGGGAAGGGAATCAACGCCTACCGACTGAACGGAATGTGGGCCCGCACCCGCCGGCGCCACGTTGTGCACACCATTGCGCGCGGCCAAGGCGACAAAGCCTTGCGAGTCAACATGGACAACCTTAGCAAAATTGCTGGAAGAAACGTGCGGCCTTTCCTGCGGTGTGAACACCAGGATGGTTGACTCGAACGGCGCGAGGCGCAGCGGCAGGACGGTGCGGCCGTCCTGCTCATCGTATTCAAACAGGGGTTTGATCTCGCCGTTGTAAGGGTTCCATGCTTGTGGCGCCACGCCGGACACACGAAAGGTCACAGGCATGTCGATGGGCCGATCTTGCACGTTGGCGACAAAGTAGATGTCGGCTTCGGGTAGTTTCCGGTGCAGAAACACCAGGCCATTGTTCTCGCGCAGGCCCGCGCGGACAAAGTCGATGCCGACGTCCGGGGGAACATGGCGCCGCAGGGTGTTGACGAAAGGGTCGAACACGCTACTGCGCAGATCGAGCGGCTCGGTCCGGTCGAGGACCTTTTTGATAAGGTAGGTCTGGCCCCGGCCGTAGCGATGCTCGCCCGTGCCATCGAGCCCGGCGGGTTCACGGAACATGTCGGCAGCGATGGCGCGCACTTCCGCGTCATTTTGCCGGTAATCAGCGAGGCCGGTGGAGGCGCCCGGCGTCTGCTCCAGCGCGATCACCACGCCCCCATCACGGGCGAACTGCTGCACGCGCTTCATGCTGGCAAGAGGCAGGGCGTGAATGTTGGGCAAGATCAGGATTTTGTACGTGAGGTCGCGGACTCGAAGCGTGCCCTGCGAAAGGTCCGCATGATGCAACAACACATCGTCGTTGATAAGGTCAAAATCATATCCGTTGGAGAGGATGAGCTTTCCCAAATCTCCCCAGTCGAAATCGCGAGTCCAACGGCGCGCGTTGAGCACATCGAGCGTCCACTGATTGGCAAGGGGTGAATACACGGCGATGTCGGCCACCGGATGCCCGAACCGAAGCAGGGCGGAGCAGCGCGCCACGTAATCGCTCAGCAGGTGGTAATACGGCCACCAGGTGTTGACGGGGCTGACGGTGATCTCCGCATCGAAGCGCCGCGAGGGGACGAATTCGCGCTCCGGGGTGCCCGTGAAGCCGGAGTTGTAAAACTTGTTGGCCCCTGACCGCAGGAACATATCGCTCGTAATTTTCAATTCCTCCAACGTTGATCGGCCAGGCTGCCAGTGGAGATAGGTGTAGGCCTCGACGCTCATCACGTTGCGTCCATACAAATGCCCCCCGGAAGGGACATACGTGCGGGGGCCAATGCGCGTGTCGAACCACGGTACGGCGTCCTTCTCGCCCGCGGTAATCTCCATTTCCGGGATGTCGGTCATCCCTGCGCCCTCCAGGATGTCGGTCACGAATCCATAAGGTTGAATGCGTCCGCGCACCCCGTTCCGATGGCACCAGCCCAGAAAGGTTTCGAAGAATGCTTCCAGCCCCACCTGGTTTAGAAATTCGTTCACGTCATAGCGGATTTTGGGTGAGATGTCATCCACTTCCCACCACAGAGAGGGAAGGAGGGGCTCCAGATCGTAGCCTTTGCGCTTCTTGAATTCCGGCAAGAGTTCGGCGTTCCAATAGATGCCGTTGCGAAAGATGGGCACTTCGAAGCTGTCACCAAAGAACGACTCGAGGGTTTTTCCAAATTCCTCGCCCACAGCGGCGCGGTATTTGCTGCCGAGATAATTGCAGTAATACTCCATCGCTTTTTTGCTGAGATGATCAACCACGGGCTGCGGGCTGCAGTCCACCAGCCAGAAAGCCATTAATCGCCAGCGTCCCGGCGGAACATTCCAGGTGAGCCGGCGCCCCACGGCACGCGCGGTGAGGGGGAGGAGCGAGGAGCGGAGCAACCGGCCATCCACGATCCTGCCGGCCACGACGGCCAGCAACTGGTCTTGGGGTTCGATTTTCGGGCGCGACCGGGGTACATCGCGGGGATTCAGGGTGGCGTCCGTGGGCAAGTCGCCCTGGAAAATTCGGCCTCCCTCCATGTCCAGGGAACTCGCCAGCAAATTTTTGCAGCGGTCCTCTTTTGGAACCCAGTCCCCTCCCCAAATCCAACCCGGCCCGCCGAAGTTGATGGAAACTTCCATGTGGCGCTGTTTTGCCTCGCGGACGGCATGGGCGAGCAAGTCAAAATACTCAGGCGAGAGGTACGGATGGTTGCCGCGCTGGTAGACCGGTTGCATGGTGATTTGTTCCACGCCGCCGATCCCCTGCTCGTGCATCTGCTCCAGTTGCCAGGTGATGTCCTCCTTGGTGAGGGCGTTTCCCATCCACCACCAGCGCGTGTGGGGCCGGCAATCCATCGGGGGTTCCTGAAAGCTGCGGCGCATCTCGTCCAGCGTCCCTTGCGCTTGCGCAGACATGACCGCCACCAGTACGGCGAAGAGTAGTTGTCGGAGCATCCGAGCTTTGCCTCCTGCTTGTTCTAAACGCATTGCTGCGTGCGTGCCCACCGCGAGCGAGTATACACCCGAGGGGTGACTTGCCAGCGGCACACAGAGAGCAGGGAAAGGCCCTGAATGGGTAGTAGGGGCGGTTCGCGAACCGCCCCTACGAAAATGTGGGGGATTGTTGACCGGGCGGTTCGCGAACCGCCCCTACTCATCGCCGGCGGGCGGCCGTCAATTCATCTTGACGCGCTTGGCGCTGCTGGGGGCATTTAACTCAAAGGTAGAGCCAGGCAAAACCCGATTCACCTTGACGCCGGAGTAAAGCGCGAGGAGGTAATCGCCACCGCTTTGGAAGAATTTTTGCTGTGTGGGCAGCCAGGATTCTTCGCTAACCCAGATTTGGATCTTGGAAAACTGCGCGGCGACGTTCGCCTTGCGGGGCACGAACTCCAGCAGCACGGTGGTGTCGCCTTCCAAATCTTCTTCCTGAAGATATTTCACATTGTAGGTTTTCTTCAGGTCGTTGGTATCCGTCCCGAAGCCCAGAAGCAGGAATTGCTGCACCAGATCGCTTTTTTGTTCCAGGTTGTATTCCTGAATCTGGTTGATCTTGGGAAGATAGTATTCGCCTTTGTTCTTTTTGAGGAGCAGGATCTTGCGATCGGGCTTTTGGATGTCAATGCGAATTTCCGTCGTCTTCCCTTTGCGGAAGAAGAACTGGCCCGATTCCGTGGACTTGTCGTCAACCAGCACGGTGACCTTGGTGTACTCCAGGTTGGCGGAGACAGTTTTGAGGCGTTTGGACGCCTCATTCATCTGCGAGAGAATTTCCGTGAGATCGGTCGGGTGCTTGCCCTTGCGCGCAGTGGCAGGGGGGGCGAGCGCCAACGCTAAGGCGCCGGCCAGCAGCACTCGCATCCAGGTGTCGAGATAATTTCGCATAAGATCGCAAACCTGCTCCAGCCGATTCGGGCCATGAAACGAACTCCCGGCCAGGGCCGAGTTATTCCTCCACCATCACAGTATAGCCCAGAATGACCTGATGGCGGTCCCGCACAGCATCGATGGATTTCACAGTGAAGGCCTTTTGGAGGTGTTCCTTGAGGATGCTGGGGATGGCGTCCTCGGGTTTCTGATTGTGCGATTCCACCAATCGGGCATCCACCAAGTATTGTACGTCCTTATTGACGCGGCGCATCTCGACGATGCCCTGCTGATGGCGCAAGTCGGTCATTTGCAAAGTGGGGCGATCGTTGAACCAGGGTCGCGGGGAGAGAAAGATGAAGGCCAGGATCGCCAGTACGATCAGGTCATACTGCCAACTGCCGCGTTCGTAGGCCCAGAAGATGCTGCGTGTGACCACGAGTTTGATCTTCGACCACACTTTGCGCAAGGTGGATTCACCCTGGCGCGTCGCAGCGTGCGGGAGAGCGCGTTCGTGGATTTCAGTGGTCGGGGCCATAGGTCGTAAACTGGAAAAATAGCCAGAAATGCGGCAAGAATCAATCTGAAATAATTCGCCCGTCCCGCATGTGGATGATCCGGTCCGCGACGCCGGCGGCCTCAGGGTTGTGAGTGATCATCAGGGTGGTCTGGCGGAAGGTCCGGTTGAGTTCGCGCATCATGTCGAGCACCACCTGGGAGTTCTCCGTGTCCAGATTGCCCGTGGGTTCATCGGCCAGCAGGATTTTGGGTTCGCAAATGACGGCGCGGGCAATCGCCACGCGCTGTTGCTCGCCGCCAGAAAGGGCATAGGGGCGGTGATTCAGTTTCTCCTCGATTCCCAACATGCGGGTGATGGTCTGGAAACGATGGGGGTTGAATCCGTTGCCCTGAATGTGTTGGGCGATGGCAATGTTGTCCCGCGCCGAAAGTGTGGGTAACAGGTTGAAGCGCTGGAAGACGAACCCAATCTTATGGCGGCGGAAGCGCGTGCGGTCGGCGTCGGACATCAGGCGAAAGTCGTTGCCGTCCACGCACACCTCACCGTCCGTCGGGCCGGTCAGGCCGCCCAAAATGTGCAGCAAAGTGGACTTACCGCATCCCGAAGGTCCCACCACCGCTACGAACTCGCCTTCCTGGACCACCAAGTCCACACCCCGCAGCGCCGGCACATCGACTTTGCCAACGCGGTATATCTTCTTCAGAGCCTTGGTACAGATAATAGGTTCCACGTGATCCCTACGTTCTCCCTCGGCGGGTTGCGGCGCTTGATGAATTACCGGGGCGACGGGCGCTGGGGGCCTATAAACGCAGACGTACCCCAGACCGGACGGGTTACTCGTACGCGAGGGCATCCACAGGGTCAAGTCGGGCGGCCCTTAGAGCAGGGTAGAAAGCTCCCACCAAACTCCCGATCAACGCCAGGCAGGCAGCGTAAAGTCTCCAGTCCCAAGTGAGTTGGACGGGCAGCGTGGGGAAGAGTCCTATGAGTACCTTCCGCATAATCACGGACCCAATGTACCCGGCGATGATGCCCACTGCGGTAAGCAGCGTTGCTTCTCTCAGAATGACCGAAATGATGTACGTTTTCGACGCCCCAAGCGACTTCAAAATGCCGATCTCGCGGGTGCGTTCGGTGATGGTAGTGTACATCGAAAGGAAAATGACAAGAAAGCCGATCCCCACCGCGATGCCAATCATGGCGGTAATGAAGTAGTTGAGGCCGGGTAGATTATTCGATGTCATCAACTCCATGTATTCTTGGATCTGCATGATTGAGTAATTAGGAGGCAACAATGTCCGAATGGCCTCGGCGGTTTGTTCCCTGAAAGCAGGGTCCGTGCACTTGACAAAGAATATTGACGCTTTGTTCTGGGCCCCCAGCAGGTCCTGGGCGGTGGCCAGGGGAATGTACATGCGCGCTCCCTTGCCGTGTTCCACAATCCCCGCGATGCGGAAATCATGGTTCAGCAAGTTGATGGTTTGCCCCACCTTGGAGTGATTGGCGTGGGCATAAATGTCGTCCACCAGGATGTCGTAGGGCGCCTGGAAGGGTCCACCCGAGTGGTAAACAAAGCCCCGGGAAACGCGATCGAAGCTGGCCAAGTCAATACCATAGATGATGCTCAACGACTGCCCAGAGTTCACCAGAAAAAGAGTGGGCGCCACCGCCAGCACGCGTGGCAATTCCGCCAACCGGTCGCCGATCTTGATCGGCATGGGTGCTTGATTCAATGCAAAGAGGAAGGAAGCGCCGGGGGGCTGTACCAGGATGTCGGCGCCCACGCCCTCCACTCGCCTGGCGCTATCGTTCACCAGCCCATGGCAAAGACCCACCACCAGAATGACCATCGCTACTTCAATGGCCACGGCCAGCACGCTCACCCCGGTGCGGATGGGCCGGTGCAGGATATTGGAAATGATCAACCTATTGACCATCGGGGTGTTCCCCTTGCTTTGCCGCGCTCAAGTCCACCAATTCCGCCCCCTCGGGCTTCTTCAGGTCGAACTTCTCCGGGGGGATGGGCTCGTTGAACTGGGCCTTTTCAATGGTGATTGTAACCTCGTAATCCTCTGCGGGCCGGGACACTTCAATGTGAGTGGGAAAACGCACCCCCTGAAAATCCTGGTAGGCAGAGTAGCGGACGTCTTCCGTATAGGTGCCGTCGGGTTCATAGAATTGCATCCGCACCAGTTCCAGGTCCGCCCGGTCGAACCAGACTTTGCGGTGGAGGATCACGTGGCGATCCCGAGGCGACTCCACGATGTTGACCACGTAATAGCGCCGCCGCTGCGTGCGACTTTGGTCCTCTACGCGAAACGGCGTCTCGTGGTCCGCATCAACGGGGGGAACAATCAGCGCCTGTAAAATGTGCTGAGGACGAAGGTTCTCTAGCGCGTTCTTAGCGGGACGGCGAAACGTGGTCTTACCGATTATGAATTTCTGCTTGATGGGAATGGACAAGCGGAATTCCTCGCCGTTCGAGACCATGTCAAAAATATTCGTCCGGACCACCGGCGCTTGGCCCAGCAAGCGAATGGTGGAGGGCTTTTGCAGCAGAACGAAGCCCTTCACATCGTGGTATTCCTTGATGACTCCCGAATAAACCGAACCCGCCGTGGGCTCCAAGTCGACCGTGGCGGTCATCGTGTGGACAGCATCGCTCCAGGCGTTGATCTTGGTCACGAGTTCGGCAAGACTCGCATCGCGCACGGGAATGCCTTGGCTCGGAGCGTGGACGTGCGTCACCCTTCGCACCAAGCACCCCGGCGTGGCCAGGAGCAGGGCGGCAAGAACTAATCCGGAAAATACCTTTGCTGTCTCAATAAGTGCGATTCGCAAGATGCCAACTCTCTAATCTAACAGACGGCATGAAATGTGTCAATCCGGCCGAATAACAGTAACTCCTTTTGTCCGTACGCATTTGCAAAAGGTCATAGGATTAGCGCAGGGCCCGTTGCCCGATCTGTCGCGAACTTCCGACACGCTTGGAGCCCGAAGACGGCACCCGGCTGGGTCCCCAGTCGCCTCTATGTCTATGATTCTTCATGCCCCTTACCTTTGATTCCCTCTCCTGCATTGTTTTCCGCCAAATACTGTCGCACGAGTGGTTCCAAACTCCATCTCATCCCGCAGGCACTCCCCCGGTTTATTTCTCGTCCCTGGTGGGGGTGCTGCCCCCTGATACCCGAATTCACGGTGGTAGCCAGAAAGGCATGTAGGTACACAGGCCCTCCAGAAAACTGAGAAGTCAGCTTGATCTGGGTGGAAGGCAGTGGTTCGAGTGGACGGTGGGGGGGCCAAAATAAAATGAGGGGGAAGCTCTCTCCCCCCTCCAAGCGTCGGGTCTTGGGTCTAAACTCCGGGCCGTCGCTGGCTACCCTCTAGGTTTGTCCGACGTCGGCTCGTTGACTCAACAGAGCAAGCGGGATTCCAATTGAATTTCAATTTCCTTCAGGCCTGTAACAACGCTAACTTGTTAAGATTCAGCAATTTTAGGGGCTGACTCCCACGGGGCAGACGCAAGATAGGTATAGGAGCTATAAATTTCTTCTATATTTGAAATCCCAAATACGGAATTCTGCAAAACGCACCCGGCCATTATGTACCATGTCGTGGTGTACCCATAAACTAAACTTGTTGACGAGCACGTCCGCTGGCGTGCTATCCTGACTTGCTAAAAGCCCCACCGTTCCCGGGGCAAGATCCTCTAGGGGGTCCCGGGAACCTTAAGTGGTAGATTATCGCTGTGCAAGGAAGTTTCCGTGCCGTTTCGGCCGGGAACGCCTCGGCAGTTGCAGCCGCATTTTCCGGGGACGGATATGATTGATATTCACTGCCATCCTTTACCCGGTGTTGACGATGGCGCAAGGTCCTTTGAGGTGGGAGTCGCGATGTGTCGCGTCGCGGCGGAGGATGGCGTCACGCATCTGGTGGCGACGCCGCACAGCAATTACAGCTATTCATTCGACCCTGACCTCAACCGGCAACTGCTTCGAGAGCTCCAGGAAAAAGTTGGCGAGAGACCTAAGCTCCTGCTAGGCTGCGACTTTCATCTCTCCTACGACAACATCCAAATCTGTGTGCAGAATTCCAAAGATTTCACCATCAATCAAACTTCTTACCTGCTGGTGGAACTCCCGGACCAGTTCATTCCTGACCACCTCAGCCGCGTGTATTACGACATCCAGGTCGCCGGGCTTAAGCCGATCATTACGCACCCGGAACGGAACCCCCTCCTTCAGCGCAAACCGGAGCTGCTTCAGCACTGGGTTTCGATGGGATGCTTGGTGCAAGTCACGGCACAATCGTACACGGGCGGGTTCGGCTCCAAAGCGCGTAAGTTTTCTGAGCGGTTGCTCGACGCCGGCGCGGTCCACTTCTTTGCCAGCGATGCCCACGACGTGAAGAGGCGCCCGCCGATTCTCTCCCGCTGCTACCGCCAGGTGGCAAAAGAGAAAGGTGAGGAAATCGCCGACCTGCTTTTGCAAAAGAATCCGGAAGCCGTCATCAACGGACGCCCTTTGCCTCCCCAACCGGATTGGTCCGAAGGTCAAGGCGACAGGAGAAAGCGCTCCTGGTTCTCTTTCCTCTTGGGCCGGTGAAGCTGTGGTCACGTGGCCAGGCCCCTATTTCATTTGCAAGTCGTAAGTTTTCCCGGACAATTCCAAGTGCACGCGCCCTTCGGCGGGGAGGATGGCGTTTAACGCACCCCTATTCTTCGAGGCCGTACGTCTTGTCGCCAAGCCTTTCCGATAGTACACTGCGAACAGGGAGATTTCCGACCGTATGCCGACCGATTCTGATCGCAGACCTGATCCTGAACTGCTCCTCAAGCAGTTGGAAGCGCAGGACGAACAGCTCCAGCACGAACGGTTAAAGGTCTTTCTGGGCTACGCCTCGGGAGTGGGCAAATCGTTTCGGATGCTGGATGAGGGCCGGCGGCGCCGGGCTCGCGGCCAGGACGTGGTCATTGGGGCCGTTCAATCGAACCTGCCGGCCGAGCTCGGGCATCTGCTTCAGACGATCGAGGTCATTCCCCTCAAGAAAATCGGCAATGGCGCGGCCATGGATGTGGAGGCCATTTTGCGCCGGCGTCCGCAGGTCTGCCTGGTCGACGGCGTCGCTTACAACAATCCCCCGGGCAGCAAGAACCCCCAGCGCTGGCAAGATGTGGAAGAACTCTTGGCGGCGGGAATCATCGTGATTACTTCTCTCAACCTCCAGCACATTGAGGAGCGCCGCGAGGCGGTGGAAAGGATCACCGGCAAGCACGTCACGGAAACCGTCCCGGAGCGATTCCTTTACAACGCCAACGAAATCGTCATCGTGGATGTCCCGCCGGAACTCCTTCTGGAACGGGCCGGGCAGCCGTCCACGACGGCTCCGGCTTCGGCGGACACGCCGCGGCGGCTTTCCGCCTTGCGGGAGATCGCTTTGCTTCTTGCCGCCGAGGTGGTTGACCGGCAGCTTGAGGACTACCTTCTCGCTCACGGTATCGAGCTGCTTTGGGGTACTCACGAGCGCATCCTGGTTTGCCTGACGCGCGGGTCAAATGCCCACGCCATGATCGCCAGCGGAAGGCGCAACGCCGACCGCTTCCACGGAGAACTTTTCACCGTGTATATCCGCGATGACCGGCTTTCCGAGAAAGATGAGAGCGCCCTTCAGGAGCAGCTCATGGAAGCGCGGCAGGTAGGAGCGCAAACCGCGGCCCTCGAGGGGTACGACCCGGTTGAAACTCTGATGGATTTTGCGCGCACGCACCGGATTACGCAAATCTTTGTCGGCCATCCCAGCCGCGTTCACTGGTGGGATTACTTCCTGGGCGGCCCTTTGGATCGGCTCATTCGCGCCGCAGAAGAGATCGACGTGCGCGTGTTTCCGCACTGAAAGCAGGGGTTAGGGATTAGGGGTTAGGGATTAGGTGATGAGTGCCACGACATCGTTTACACCGAGAAGTGTCACGACATCGTTTACAGTCTTACTGAATGAAATAAAGTCTGACCTCGTTTCGCGCGACCATCGATGCAATTTTCCGATATGGAGGCATCGACGCAAGGAAAGCCAAGGCAAGTCCGAACCAGAGCGATTGAACGTTACTCGCGAGGCGAGTCGGTCTCGACGATTGCGAGCATCGACGCGGGGCGGGAAAAGCTGCAGGTTCAGGTCGACGGTCGGACGATTGAGCAATATCCTCACCCGATGAGGTGGGCGCCTCGCGACGGGGGCGAGAGCTACTCCAGTCGCCCTTGCGGGCTCCTTCCGTAGCTCTCGCCCCCGTCCCCTGACTTTGTCTGTAAACGATGTCATGGCACTTCTCGGTGTAAACGATGTCTTGGCACTTGATAATTAGGGATTAGGGTCGATGCTTTGCGCCTTTCCCCAACCCCGAATCCCTAACCCCGAATCCCTCGGTTTACCATGGACATACCTTCTCACCAGCGCGGCCGGCTGAAAGTGTATTTGGGGTTTGCCGCCGGCGTCGGAAAAACCTACCAGATGTTGGAGGACGCTCACGAACTGGTCAAGCGGGGCGTCGACGTCGTGATCGGTTACCTCGAACCCCATGGGCGCAAGGATACGATCGCGCAAGCCCAGGGGCTGGAGCTGATCCCGCGCTGCAAAATGGCATACCGGGGAGCGGTTTTCGAAGAGATGAATATGCCCGCCATCCTCGAACGCCATCCCGAGGTTTGCGTGGTGGATGAACTGCCCCATACCAACGTTCCGGGCTCATGCCATTTGAAACGCTGGGAAAATGTCCTGGAACTGTTGGACGCGGGAATCGATGTCACGACCACCATGAACATCCAGCACCTCGAGAGCCTGAATGATCAGGTCAAGGACATGACCGGCGTGCGGGTTCGCGAGACGATTCCTGACTGGGTCATGAAACAGGCCGAGGAAGTCGTCATGGTGGATCTTACCCCGCGTGCACTGCTCAACCGGCTGGAGCGCGGCGTAGTGTACCCACCGGAGAAGGCCCAGCGCGCGTTGCAAAATTTCTTCAAAGAATCCACGCTCGTCGCCTTGCGTGAAATTGCCTTGCGGCAGACCGCGCACGAAGTAGAGATCCGGCAGGTAACGTTACCCGATTCCACTGCCGAACTCATGGCCACGGCGGCAGAAGAATCGAGCACCGGAGGCAGTGATTTTGGCAGCCCGACCGACCGGATTCTCGTCTACGTCACGGAGCATCCCTCCACGGCCATGCTCATCCGCCGTGGCAAGCGCGTGGCGGATTATCTCCAGGCCGACTGCTTTGCTGTATTTATCCATGCCGAAATGGATTTCAATGCGTTGCCGGCAACCAAACGGGAAGCCGTGGAGCGCCACCTCAGCTTCGCGCGCAACCTTCACATCGAAACCAGGGTCCTGCAAGGTCAGGATATCGCCACCACTTTGCTCGACTTCGCGCGGCTTCATAACATCACGCAGCTTTTCATGGTGCGCCCCCAGTATTCCCCCTGGGAAGGATTTATCGGACGAAACCTTATCCATCGAATTGTCCGTGACGCCCGTGACATGCAGGTGACCATCGTCGCCGAACGCCGGCCCACCCGCCGGGAATAACCGGCATCCCCTAGTAGCGCCGCCCGGCAGAGCCGGAAGAACAAGTCAAAAGGCAAAGCGCAAAAAG
>Ga0187865_1003440_pt1 | contig 13042 bp, 27 predicted proteins | sample June2016WEW_11_1_2_FD_132989 | JGI IMG/M metagenome (GOLD analysis project Ga0187865, IMG submission 132989) | Peatland microbial communities from SPRUCE experiment site at the Marcell Experimental Forest, Minnesota, USA - June2016WEW_11_100 | ecosystem: Environmental > Terrestrial > Soil >...
ACCCCTGAGCGTGCCTTTCGACTCCGCACAGGTTTGCATCCTGTGGTTCATTTCGTTGCTGGCTGGAAACACTGCCATGACCTACAACTTCCGCATCCGGCGCGGCACCGCGATTACCAGTCCACTTATCAACGTGGACGAGGCAATCACAGGACCAGCAGCCAATGCGAAGGCCATCTATAGCGGCGTATACATCGATACTCCCGGCGCTGTGGCCTCGCAGCAATATTCGTTGGGGATACTTGGCGCGGGTGGCGGGACAAACCCCATCATCAATGACGCGTGCATGTACGCTTTTGTTCTGTAGGAGTGAGTCAAATTATCGAGAAAGGAGAACACCATGGACTTTTGGTTTCAGATGGGTATCACCATCCTAAAGGGCGTGCTTGCTTCACTGCACGTTGACCTCAGCAAAAAGGCGCTGCTGCAAAGCGTTTTGCTAGGTGTCGCCAACGACATCTATGTGCTGTACGACATGACCCCGCCAACTGCACCGGCTGCGAGCTGACATGGAGCGGGAGCGGTCACATTTCGACTGGTTGCAGTTTGCTTCCCTGCTTCTCACGTTGATCGGATTCGCGCTCTACAACGAAGGCCGGTTGGCACGGATCGAGCAGGGACAAATTGACGCGGCTGAACAGCACCGGCAACTGGTGCAGCAGCTCGAAAGATTAGAGGAAAAATGGGATCGCTCCCCAACCCCTTGCTCCCCATCCCAGACGATGCGGTAGACCTCTCGTTTCCCGCCCCGCAATATGAGAACGATTTCGCGTCGATTGTAGGCAACGCGGCCACGGACTCGGACGGTTTCGATGCCGACTTCAATGACGCCTCTGCTGTGCTCATAGACTTCCCCAACTTTCTTTCGGGTTTGGATATCGCGCTGGGCCTGCTCGATGCTTCCATGCCGGGTGTGGACACACCGTGGGAACAGGACTTTACGGACACACTCAGCAACTCGATTACACAAGGCGATCCTGATTTCGCCGCGTTCGATGTGCACATGACCGGCAACTCGCCACCACCAGCAGGCACACCGCCAAGCACGGGCGGCGGCGGCACAACTGGCCCGCCAAAAGGGGCGGTCACTTATACGGCATACTTGCAATTGAATTACACGGTCAACACCGGATACCAGAGTCCCGACATAATCACATTGACCGTGGAAGTCGATCCAGATGCGGCGGGCCACACTGCGAGTGGAGGCGGCGGCGGCGCGAGCGGCACTGGCGGCACGGTCTACAATCCCAACAGCGGAAACTCCAGCGGACAAGCTCTTCCAGTGGCGACCGTTGGAGGCGCGCCAGTTTCTCTGACATTCGCCTTTCAGAACAGCTACAACGTCAACCTCAAGTTTACTAGCGTCACTCTAGGGCCTGCGGGACAACAGCTATGGAGCGCGGATTTTAGCGCACTCCTAGGGAACACAATGCAGCCCGCAGACGTGCGCAGCATCAAAGTCACTTTCACACCGCCGAAAGCGGCGGCGTAGGGGGAAAAATGAACGATCTGATTAAGTATCTGCACGTGACTTCGCAAACGCGGTTCGACGCGCGGGGCAACCCAAACGCCGTCACGCAGTACAGCTACTATATTCTGAATCACGGGCCGTTTTCCGACGAGTACACAGAGGGCAAAGACACGCCGGAAGCGGTGAACGCGGGCTTCACCGCGCGCATTGATAAGTTGCGCGCCGTGGGTGCGTTGCCGGTTGGCAGTTAGACGCGGATTCTACATGCGGTTTTGAGTTAGGGAGCACCATGCTTTTTCTACAGGGTTTCGGGTTCGACTTCGGAGACCTGACAGGCATCATTTCCGGCCTGCTCTCTGACCTTGTGGCCTATCTGCTGGCGATACTGCAATTCATATGGTCTGTGCTCGTCTTTGTGGCGAGTTACATTTGGGCGGCGCTCAACTGGATTGCCAACTTCTTCTATACGCTTTTTCAGGACGTGGAGAAGGCTTTCAAGTGGATTTGGACCAACGTAATCAAGGCCGGACTGACGAAGCTCGTCACGCTCTTCCAAAAGGTGCGCGCGTGGCTCAAGAGCACGCTGCAACCCGTGATCGATTTCCTCAGGAAAGTGCGCAAGTGGTACGACGACTTCTTCAACCGTTGGATGAAGCCGGTACTCCGCATGATTCAGACCATGCGGAAGGTGCTCACGATCTTCCGGCTGCTCGGCTTCAAGTGGGCGGCGCGGCTGGACGGCGATCTCGCCATGATCGAACAGAAGATTGTGCAGACGTACACGACGCTGCGGAAGTATCTGAACGACGCGATTACGTGGATCGACCTAATAGTCGATCCCAGCGGCATCTTGCGGCGCAATCCGCTGTTCGCGGCCATCTTCCAGAGCGCCAACGAGATGCGTAATATCCTGCTCACCGTTCCCACGCGGCCACTCACGGGCGGCGAGATGGATTCGCAATCTACGGATCGCACCAACATGACGCTGGCCGGGCAGAAATCAAACTTCCAAAACTACTACTCACAGGGCACACTCCCACCACAGGACCAACAGGCACGGCAGGACTTTAGCAGCTACATGGACGCCATCTTGAACGGCACGTCATTGCCGGGTGAGAGGCCGAGCGGTTTCTAGGAGGAATCATGGGAGACTTTGGGCCGCAAATACCGCCAGTCAACACGCCAGACATGGCGCAGAGCAAAACGCTAGACGCCATCGGGGAAAAGCAATCGGGCCTGTGGGCGTACATCTTCGCGGCGTTTTGGGCTACGTTCTGTGACGGCCTGATGAAGCTGATAAGCATCCTCATGGGCATCTTCGATGACTTCATGGCGCTGATCGTTCCTTTCCTCACCGCATCGCAAGGCACACAGACAAGCGGCTTCTTCGATCTAGTGGCTGCGCTGCTCAATGATCTTTTAGGCGTGGAAGTGGCGGGCAGCGACCTGCAGGACGCACAAGACAATCGCGGGCGCATCGGTGCAATGCAGCAAGTGGGCGCGGATTTGTTCACGGCGTTGGGCAACGAGTTTGTGGGGAATCAGCCGGATGCGGGGCCGGGCAGCGGGCCGGGAGGATTGCCGGGCACTCCGGGCCAGCGACTCACCCCAGAGCAGGGCGTCAAGGCGGCACAGGCATTCATCGGGTTTGCGCTTTCGTTTGCGGTGCGGCAAGGCAACGTGGCCACACTCACGGATGCGCTGTCGATCCACCTGCTCGGAGCGATCCGTGAGTACGGCGAGATGATGGCTGAAAACCTCGGCTTGGGGCGCCTGGTGCGGCGCGCGCTGCAGCCCTTTATCCAGACGCTGATTGCCACTCCGCTGCAGCAAGCGCTGAATCAGCAGTACCGCCCTCACGTGATGGATGAGAAGCAAGTGGCCATGGCCCATATTCGCGGGAACATCGATAACAGCGACTTCAACACACGGCTGCAGTTGCAGGGCTTTACAGACGGGGATATTCAGTTGCTTTTGGAGGATACCTACACTCGCATTCCCCTGCACCACATTTTCAAGCTGAACGAGGCGGGGTTTCTTTCTGATTCTGACGCACAGGCCCGCATCACTTCTCTGGGTTTTAATTCGTTCGACGTGCCTTTGCTACGGCAAGCCGTTTCGTTGGACGAAGTAGCGTCACTGGAGCGCGACTACATCAAGGGGGCAACGATTGATCTGCAACACGGGCTGATATCTCAGGCGGATTTCGAGGCGCACGTTAACAGCACCACGCTCTCCGCAATCGTGAAGCAGTTCTATATTCGCAACGCGGAGAACAGACTCATCTCTCACCGTAAGACGCTCTCGCTTGCGTGGTATAAGATGGCCTACCTTGACGGACAAGTAACAATCGATGAAGTGATGACGTACATGCGAGACGCGGGCTACACACAGGACGACGTCGACCGCTACGAAGTGGAGCTGCTCTCCAAAGAGGCAGAGAAGAAAGCGGCGGCGAAGGCCAAAGCGGTCAAGACGGCGGCGAAGGCGGCGAAGGCCACACCCTCAAGTAACCCTCCAACGGCCTAAACACCCCCCCATGCGTCAAATGACGCACAGAACACCCCCCAAAGTGGGGGTTAGGAGCCACGATCTCGCACCCCTCTGGTGGGGTGACACCAGGAAATTCACTCCGCGCGGGTACTAGGCTCCCGTTGCCAGCGGCACACGTTTCGCCGTGCGTTCGCCATACTCGAGATTTGCCACGGCAACCGTTGCGGCACGCTCCGTGTGCCGGGGTGTGTGGCAACGCGCGCCGATCCGGGCGGCACTATCTGCCGAAATGCTCGCCACTCACCGCCCCACTGGTCTAGCTTGACCACCCACCCGGTTAAAAAGAATTCCTACTTTCAAAATCCGACCGGCGCGCGAGCGCGCGCGCCTTTAGCTTTGGGTTCTCACCCGAGGGTTTCCTAAACTTTCGTGGATTTTGAGATCCCGCGCGGCCTGTACAGAATCGAGATCCCGAATCTGTACACCTTACGAGCTGGTGAAGCTCAAGGTGTGCTGTGACACGCTCAGCAGAGATTGCCGGTTCTCTATCAGCCATCGCGCTACACCGGCGCACTCGCGCTGTGCAACGGATTCCTCTAGCTCCATGCGTGCCGTTTTCAGGGAGTGCTGTGAGCGGTTCAGACACGCTAATTCGAGACTCTGCAGTGATGTGACGGAGCATTCCAACAGGTACTCTAGCGGGGGCAGGGACGGTGCGTTCATAGAGCCTCCAGTTGTCTTGTCTTTCAGGGCCTTATGTTTTCGGCATTTAACGTGAGGGTACAGAGTACGGAAGTACTCTAGATTTCAATCTGAAATCAGGTCTATCGCCAGCTTGACCTGCTTCTCCAAACGCTTCGTGCGGCGCTCTTTCTCCTTGGGCGGAAAATAACCCGTAGGCCCGAGCGGGATGATGATCGCCCGCGGGTGATACATGCTCCCAACAAGCACCACGCGCTTGCCCTCGAAAATGTGCCGAAGGTTCGCGCGCACCTGCATCAAGGGCAGGATCGCGGGGCGATCGCCGTCCTGTACAGAAACGTCGATCGATAAATCTGTACAACGCGGCGCCGGAGCCGGCGTAATCTGTACAGGTTTACGGCCGTAAACACGTGTGCCTCTCATTTTGCTCACCTCCACTCGGGGAAAAACTGCTCAGGGCCTCACTACGTTGCGGTGTTGCGGAGCACAGAGAAATCAGCGGGAACAATTTCGAGTGTGATGCCGCTGGCGTCCAGCACCATGGGCATGTCAGCGGCAACGCGGTTTGTCACCAGCAACAGATTTGGTGCGGGCGCATTAGGAAACGTGATGGGCCACAGGGCTTTGTACATCAGAATCTGACTCATCGATGAGCCAGTGGCGCGGTCCTTCACTTCGATGATTGTGGCCTGTGTGCCCTTCCACGCGAGCGCGTCGATGCGCTTCTGGGTGTTCTCAATGTACTGTTGGCGGTAAATCGCGGGAAACTCTGGCCCTGGATCGATGCCGTTGCCTACGCGCACGTTGTACGCAAAAGAGTCGTAATCGTTCTGGTGTAGCGCGAGCCACGCGCGGAAAATAATCACTTCGCGCGGAGCCATTCCGGGGTACTTGTGCCGATCACTTTCCAGACGTTGCGCGGGTGTCGCCATATTTCCTCTCTACCGCTTCGATTAAGGCATCTGCTTTCTCAACAGCTTCGTGCGGCATCATCACGCGAGCACTCGGGTTGTTGATACTCGCACAGTAGATTGCAGTCGCCACAGCGAAAACGATTACCTTGCGCTCTTCTAGGTCACGGGGAATCATGCGTCAACGGCTCCCTTCGATGGCTCGCATTCTGCGGTGCACCGTGGTTATCCCAATTCCCAACTCGCGCGCGGCCTTTTGTTTGCACCCACCGTTGCGGATCACGGCGCGCTTGATGTGTAGGTCTACGAATTCTCGGAGAAGGAGCGGCGCTGCACGCGGCACTCGCATACGTCGAAGCACAGTCGCGCGGGCTTGCTCTACCGTGATATCCCCGGCAACAATCTGGCGCGTGAGCAATTCGAGTAGGTGTGTCCTCATTCGCTCTCACTTTCGCCCTAAAATGTGCTCCCACTCTAACTCTGACAGCGCATCGCGCACGTACACAGGAATTGCGCGCCACTCTAGGTCTTTCAGCACGTCCGCGTATGCGAGTGAAACTGGCATCCTGCAGAGTAAGACACGCCTCTCAAGCCTTCTCAGGTCCGGCCACTCATCACGCAAGTGTGGCGTGTCACTCATGCGTCTACGGCACCTTTCTGCGCGGCGGCGTAGTCGCTCGCGTTGATCTTCGATCCCACCCACAAGGCCCACAGAAAAAGCCAGTTTCGCCGGTCGTTTGTCGCGGCGGGAACGCCCTGCAGGAACTTAATCACCGCAGGCTTTTGATTCGGGAAAAACAGCGAATCAGGCAGCAGGTCGCTCAACCCCTTCGGCATGTCTTTCCTCTCGCTCAATCAACTGGTACAACTCACGGCTCCTGCTCGCGGCGTCTGTCGCGGCCTTGGCTGCAGTTTCGGCCATCGCGTCAACGTAGGCAAGATTGCTTCCAGCGGCACGTTCATCCCACGCAATCGAAACCATGGCCTGAGCCTTTTCCAGCAGTTCCAAGGCAACCTGTAGCTTCGCATCGATGTAGTGGCGGCGTTCGCTTGTCTGCATCACGTTGCCTCAGCTTTCTCCGTGGCGATTGCAATGCGTTCCTCTTCCTCGACACGATCCAAGTCCTGAGCGGACGGAAGTCCGGGTGGCTCGGGTTTCGGCTGTGCCGTGACGTCGCGCCAACTGCGCCAATCCGGGGTGTAGAACATGCCCACCAAAAGGCCCGGCTCGCCGATGTTCCAACAGTCAAGAATCATGCGTGACGCAAACAACAAATCGTAAGCCTCACCCACGTGCCCGTTGGCGCGCGCTTTCTTCGCCAGTTTGTGCAGGTACGCGCGCGACCCTGTCACCCAATTCAGCGGCTTGTGCGCGTGCTGCGTGTGGCGCGGCGGTTTGCGCGGCTTTTTTTGTGTGGCAGCTTCCGGCACAGGGCCTCACGCCGTCTCTACGTGCCAGTGGGGGGAACCGATGAATCGCTCATCGAAAATGCCCACTTTCGCACCGGCCTGCAACGGTACAATTTTCTGTGCGAATTCGTTGGCCTGCTCCACGGTTAAATCCTTGCTGCGAATGTCTGCAGCCTTACCCACGTAATGCTTAGACCCAGGACCGTGGAGAGAGTCGCGTGCAGACGTCACAACGAGCGGCAATTGAAACAGTACCCAGTGCAGTGCGGCGGCGGCGGATAGAAACGCTTGGATAAACGGATCGATACCAGTGACGTTCACGGCCATGTCCGCAACTTCCAAGTGTTCGGGCCACCAGTCGGGAGCAGGATTGGGAAGCATGTTGCCTCTCTTTCGTTTTCGGAGGAGCGTGAGAAGGGGGTTGGGAACATTCCTGTGTCAACCCTCCACCTGACGTTCCTTTTCCAACGCTCCCCCGTTTTTGTCACGCGGCGCTGCTGTCGTGGTTTACCGGACATGCCAGCGCGCCAACGTGCAAACTCCTAGAATCCTCTTGGACCACGCGGCTTCGTGGTGAAACGATAAATTCCCCGTATCGCCATGAGCACTCCGGCCACACACCACACGGATACAGCGATCGTCTCCAAAACGAGCATGCCGTGCTCGGCTTTTGGCGTAAGTCCCATGATGAAAATCAGCGAGACGAAAATCCCAACCCACATGAGGAAGTTTTTCACGGCGGCACTCTCCTTAGTTCGGCGGATTACTTGCTGCAGATTCGCCGGGCAGGGGAGCGCCTGCCCGGTCGATCTGCGCCTCGATCATCTTCTTTTCCCACGGGTGAATCCAAACGTTTTCCAGTTCATACACGTTGCACTCTTTGCGGCAGAAAAAACACACCGGGCCAGAGGGTGAAGTCTGCTCCACGGAAGCAGCGGTCTGGCCCGGCTGTACCGCGTCTGCGTGCACGGTCCCTTTCATAAGCCACTCCGTCACCCATTTCGTTACGGTCAACGCCGTGGCCCCGCCCTCGATTACCAGATTAAGAAAATACTTGCACTGGGCCTCATCCTTCACCCGGTTTAGCTGCTTCGCCACGGCCATGTTAATTTTGCGTTCGCGTAGCGCCTCGAATACGGACTGATTGCCACGGAGCAGAGACAGCCGTTCGTTTATCCAGCCGGGCTTTTGGCGAAGTGCGCGGCACAACTGCTCTTCCGTGTAGTCGTACTTCTCGATCAAGTCGGCCACAAACGCAGCCTCTTCCGCAGTGCTCAAGTCTTCGCGGAAAAGCGCGCTGTGCAGCTTGATCGCTTGGCGGGCGTTTTCTGGATCATCGAAGATGAGGCACGGGAGGGTCTTGTGAGACAGCATCACACCGCACTTGTACCGCCTGTGGCCGTCAATGATTTCGTAGCGTATCGCGGACTGTTTGAAGGGCCGCTGTTTCGGGTTTTTCTTACGATCTTCGATGGCTTGCGCAACTGCGGGCACCAACACTACCGCGAGCGGGTGAATGTACCCGATCTCTCGGATGGACTCGCATAACTCCGCGAGTTTGGTTTCATCCATCGCTTCGCGCGCCGGTATTTCCGGCTCGATCAACTGCTCGATGGGAATCAGTTCGTACTTGGGCATCACTCACCGTTTACCGCACACTCATCGGAGCATTGCCAGCGGGCACAATCGGAATTAGTTTTGCCACGGGCGGCGTGCCGTGATGATGCAGGGCCAGCAGCCCTTGAACGATGCCCACGCCACCCGCAACGGCGATATTCCACGGAAAGGGCAAAAACGGCTGGGCGGCGTTGGCAATCTGCAGACCCAGCAAGCCCGTCTGCGCCACGGCGTGTTCCATCATCGAAAATCGCGGGAGTCGCATCATCGCTCCTTGGGCAATGCTTCCGTGGGCAGTTGCTTGAAATTGGCGAGGGCGTGCAGCGGCACCTTTTCGCCGATCATCACGCGCTTGCCTTGGATAATTGTGAGGCGAAAGGCGAGCACGTCTTTGGGCACCAGACCCATTTCCCTTTTCAGGGCCGGATCGATGGTCATGACCATCGAACTCTTGCCCCACAAATGCACTCGGCACAGGATCGCGTTCGCCATCGTATCTACCTAGACTCCCCGGCTCCCATCACTTTTCCGCGCGGCGCTTTCTACTTCACGGTTAGGCGTGCGAATTTCGCAGTCGCCACAGCCGGAAACACCTTGATCGCCTTGCGAATCGCTACGTCGGCGTCCTTCAAAAGGCGCTGGATATCTTTCAGTGTTTTGACCTCACGTGTAACGAGCAAATCCGGCAACTCTTCCGATTCGATTTTCAGGAGCACTTTGGGCATCGATCCTCCAAGTTTTCCACTTTTCCACTGCGATAAAGGCTTTACAGCAACAAGCCCCCCACACCTAGTCTCGTATCCACCAGTGTGTAAGTCCTACAAACAGAGTATATAGGTGATGATGAAGATGGCTGTGGAAAAGGGCGTTATGTTCCCTCACTAGTTTATCTGTTATAGCCCGCGAAAACACTGGCGATTTGTTGACTTTCGCCCTAGGGCGAAAGACCCCCCAAACAAAGGACTTGACAGGGTTTAAATCCTGTGGGTTTTTTGTGCCCATCCTCTTGACTCCCTCGGATAAGCATACCACAGTCCACCTGGGCGGGGAAAGCAACACAAACCGTCCACAGGTTTTTGCACAGACGAGGTGAACCGTGGCACTCAAGGTAAAAGACATCGCCAAGAGCGCGGCGAAATACGTTGCGCGCGCCGGGGTTGCTGGGCCGGATTACACGGCGGGCGTACAGGGCGCGGGCACAACGCAATTCGATAACGCGCTGGCAGCGGCACCCAACTGGGCGGCGGGCGTGCAGACGGCTGCAGCCAACGGCGCTTTTGCGAAGGGCCTAAACAAAGTCGGGCCGCAAAAGTGGATTACCAACGCCGTGAACAAAGGCGCGAAGAATTATCCCGCTGGCGTGGCCCAGGCGAGCGGCGCGTACAGTTCTGGCGTGACGCCGTTTTTCCAGGTGCTCGCTAACCTGAATTTGACGCAACGCTTCCCACGCGGCGATCCGCGTAACCAACAGCGGTCGGTTGACGTGCAAACGGCGCTGCACAAGGCCAAGGTCGGCGCGTAAGAGCAGGGTTTTTCCGGTAGGTCGAGGTGCGTCTCAGGTCCACCCGCGCGGAGTAGTTGAGCGGCTACTCCGCGCGGGATGAAAAACGCGAGGGTTTTTCGATGGCGACACAGCAAGTCCAAGAGCGCGACTTTCCGAAGGGCCATCCGAAGGCTGCAGACTACGTGCCCGAATCGCCGGAAGCATGCGAATGGGCGCGCAAGAATATCCACCCGAAAGGCGAGCGCGATTTCCCAGTCGATCATCCTAAGGCCGTGGACACTCCGGGGAACACAAACCACATTCCCATCCGGCCCGGCATCGATCCCGCGCACCCTGAGCTGGAAGAGTTTACGGGAGCGACACCGAAAGTCGCGGCAGCGCGCCGTGCCGCGTACTTGGCGCAACTGCCAAAAGTAGCGGAAACGCCGATGCTCCCCGAGGGCTTCGTAGACACCGCTGCGATAGCGCAGAAAACGGCGCTGGATTTTCTGATGGCGCAAGGCCACGACGAACAGACCGCGCGAGTGATTTTGGCGCGTGAGGGTCTCGATCAAGTTTTGGCTGCAAAAGCCACGTTGGGAGCGGAGGCATAAATCATGGGCCGGGCAATCGAAGTTGTAGCAGGTTTCGCAACCAATCCGGGCGCAACACTCACCACGTTGACCCCCAGCACAAACACGTCTTTCACGGTGCGCGGCACGGACACCACAAAGAACGCATGGCTATTATCGGGCTGGGCGTTCTGTGCAACGGCGGGTGAACTCGTCGTGAAGTCTCCACGGTTGCATGACAACGTGCAGGGCATCCGTAACCGCGTTACAGCGGCTCTTGCTGCGCCACTCTTCAACACCCCGTTTAATCCGCTGGCCAAGCAGCGGCTGTATGCCCAGGACAACCTCACCGTGCAGATCACGGGCGGCGGTGCGGAACTCGACTGCGGCGCGGTCATGATTTACTACGAAGACCTCGCCGGGGTTGCGGGGCGCTTCATTGATTACGCCACAATCCTCAAGAGCGGGCTGAATCTGGTGACGGCGGAAGTGACCATAACCGGCGTGGCCACGGGCAATTTTGGCGGCGCGGTGGCGATCAATTCCACGTTTGACACGTTGAAGGCGAACACGGATTACGCGCTGCTCGGCGGCATGACGGACACGCGCGGCACAGCCGTGGGCATCACCGGCGTGGACTTCGGCAACTTGCGCGTGGGCTTCCCTGCGGAACCTACGTTGCGCGACACCACAAACAACTGGTTTGTGGGCATCGCTTCGACGCTGAATCTCCCCGCCATCCCCGTGTTCAATTCCGCGAACAAGTCGGCCATCACGATTGATGTGGAAACCAACGGTGCGGGCGGCACGTACATCGTGAACCTGATCCTGCTCGAAATGGCGGCGGGTGCGGTTGCTGCTGCGGGCATGTAGAAATTCAATTCAACACACGGCGAATCGTATGGAGTAAACGCGGGGCGGGCGGGAATACCGCCCGCCCCGTTTCAATGATGAGCACGATGAATCCAAATCAGACGCTGCTGCAGGGCAAGAATCAGTCCGTGCCCGATCTGACGCCTGCTCCGTTGGCCGGCCCAAGTAGCGCCGTTAGTTTTCTCTTCGAGGGCGTCATTCCGCCGTCCGAACTCTACGTAAACGTAGACGACCAACTCATCGTGTCGGCGGCAACTTCGCAGAACGGGGAAATCGTAACCGTGAACGTGCGGCTGCTGCTTCCCAACGGTCGGATCGAGGATATGCAATACCAGATTCGACCCGCCAACACGCGCGCAGTCACGAAGCAATCTTTCGGCCTCGCAGAGGGTTTCCTGTTGAGCATGAGCGCGAGCGCGGCTGTAGCCGTGACGCGCGGACAAACTTTTGTGCGCGCGGCGCTGCAGCGGAGCGCGAGCGGCACCGGCCAACCGGCCTACGTCCTGTTGGCCGATTACGCCACCACACAGTCGGTACCCGGCTATCCGAATGGCAGGATACTTTCGCCAACGGAAGGACCGGGGCAAATCTACATCTACACCACGGGGAATCCGGGTGCGGGAAATCAGTGGCAAATAAGCACGCCTGTCAATGCGCGCTGGCGTATCCGTGCAGCGGGTTCCACGTTCACCACATCTGCAGCGGTTGCAAACCGTTTCCCCGGTATAGAAATCATCGTGGGCGGCAATCTGCCGTGGACTTCTTTCTGTCTGGCTGCGGTGGTCGCTAGCACAACGCAACTCGTCTATGCGGGCGGGATCACCCCGTACACAAGTGGCGTGACAACGGTAAGTATGCTGGGCTTGCCACCCGATCTCCTAATTTCAGGTGTGACAGGTTTCCAGATGGTGATCGGGTCGATTACCCAAGGAATGCAGGCCGGGGATGCGTATACGGCCATTGCGCTACTCGTTGAAGAGTGGCTCGATAACGTGTGACGGAGGAGCGAGTGAGAAGCGAAGAAAACGGCGGTGGCACGGATCGGCCAGATGGCGTGCATCGTGTGACTATTGCTTGGAATCCATTCACGCATCACGCAGACCTCGATCTTGGCGGGTTGGCGCTAGACGATGCGCTGAGTGTTTTGGAGCGCGCACACCGCGAGTTAGAGGCGCGGTTTCGCTTCAACCGGGCGCGGGAATTGCAAGCGGAAGCTATGCAGCAAATGGCGGCGGATCAACTGGTGAGAAACGCCATGCGCGATCCGCGAATCAAGGTGTAGAGAGAGGTTGCTTGTGGGCGTCAGATTTTCAGGTGGCGGGTCCATAGTCCTTGTGAATGGCTCCTTTAACAGTGGTGGGCCAGAGAGCATCATTGTTTCGAGTCTACCCCTGAGCGTGCCTTTCGACTCCGCACAGGTTTGCATCCTGTGGTTCATTTCGTTGCTGGCTGGAAACACTGCCATGACCTACAACTTCCGCATCCGGCGCGGCACCGCGATTACCAGTCC
>Ga0187865_1003446_pt1 | contig 13012 bp, 6 predicted proteins | sample June2016WEW_11_1_2_FD_132989 | JGI IMG/M metagenome (GOLD analysis project Ga0187865, IMG submission 132989) | Peatland microbial communities from SPRUCE experiment site at the Marcell Experimental Forest, Minnesota, USA - June2016WEW_11_100 | ecosystem: Environmental > Terrestrial > Soil >...
ACGCGGTTTATCCCCTCACGGACGATTTCCTCGACCTCATCCGGCAAGAAGCCGTCTCGGTGGTCAGCAAGCTGCGGAATCATCCCTCCCTGGCGCTCTGGACGGGCGACAACGAGGTGGATGGCGCATACTTATTCCACGGCTTGGATCCGGCGCACAACAAGATCAATCGCGGGGTTCTACCCGAGGTGGTTTTTCGTTGCGATCCTTACCGGCCGTATCTGCCCAGCTCACCTTACATTTCGCCGGAGGTGGCGGCTAAGAGGGATCATAGGCTGATGCCGGAAGAGCATCTGTGGGGCCCGCGCGACTATTTCAAAAGTACTTACTACACCGAGCATACGGCCGAGTTCGTCAGCGAAGCCGGCTATCACGGCTGCCCCAGCCTTTCTTCCCTCAAGCGTTTCATCGGCGAACAGCACCTATGGCCCGCGACGAACGATCCGCAGTGGGTTCTACACTCCGTGGATTGGGCGGGGAATCCTTATCGCATCAAGCTGATGGCTAATCAAGTGCAGGAGCTATTCGGCGTGGTGCCGGACAAGATCGAAGACTTCATTCTGGCCTCGCAGGTCTCGCAGGCCGAGGCGATGAAGTTCCTTGTGGAAATGACCCGCCTCAGGAAGTGGAACAGCACCGGCTTGGTTTGGTGGAACGTCATGGACGGCTGGCCGCAGATTTCTGATGCCATCGTCGACTACTTCTTCAATAAGAAGCTCGCCTATTACTACATCCGGCGAGTGCAGGAGCCGATCTGCGTCATGGTGGATGAACCCAAGAACTGGCACTGCCGGGTTGTAGTCGGAGATGATTCGAGGGAAGATGCTTCCGGCCATTACCGCGTCTGGGACGCCGATTCCGGCGAGACTTTGCTGGAAGGGGATTATGCAGTGAAGGCCAATGAAAACCTGGAAGTCGGCCAAATCCCGGTCTTTCATTCCGGCAAACGGCTCTTTCTGATCGAATGGACGGCGAACGGCAAGCAGTATGCGAACCATTACCTGCAAGGCATGCCGCCCTACTCGCTCTCGCAGTACAATGGGTGGCTCACCAAGATCGCTGCGTTGGAAGAGGGGTTTGACGCGGCGAGCATCGGTAAGTAAACCTCTGGGGTGTGACAAATGCGAAGGCGCGGAGACCGGCAACAACCGCGCCTTCTGACTCTCCCAAACTGAATTGGTCTTAAATCCTTAGTCTACGGAACCATGATGATAGATAACTCAGCGATTTATTTTGGGATTTCATTGGCGGTTATTTCGGGCCTCATGAACGGAACTTTCACCCTGCCCATGCGATATCTGAGCCGCTGGTCGTGGGAAAACGTGTGGGCCCTCTTTGTTGTGGTCGCCTGCCTGGTCATGCCGCCGGTCATGTTGTTTCTGACCGTCACGAATCCGCTGCAAGTCCTTTCGGCCGCGCCGGCACGCGCGGAGATTATCGCGCTGGCTACGGGCTTCATTTGGGGTTTTGGCGCGATTCTGTTTGGGCTAGGAGTGAGCGCCATTGGCATTTCAATGGCGAACACGTTGGTGTTGGCCACCAGCGCCTCGCTGGGATCTATTTTGCCCCTTCTCATCCTGGCGCTAGAACGATTCGGCCAACCGCAGGGCGAGGCGATTATGCTGGGAACAGTTACGGCTCTGGCCGGCATGAGCTCTTGCGGCTACGCGGGAGTCCTGCGGGAGCGAAGCGAAAAGGCCGGGCCCGGCGCCCCGCGGCAAATGGTCGGCACCGCCCGCCCCTTTTGGGTGGGGCTATTGATTTGCGCCGGCGCCGGCGTTATCTCGGCCCTTTTCAATGTGGGTTATAGTCTGTCGCAGGGAATTATCACGAGTGCCGTCCAGGCAGGCAATAGTCCCTTTGCGGGATCGAACGTGATCTGGTTGTTAGTGCTGGGGAGCGGGGCTATTGCCAATCTGGCTTATTGTGGATACCTGCTTCGCAAAAACCGAACTTGGACCAACTTCCGGCAGCCGAAGACTGCGCCCCTTTTTGCGCTCCCGATTCTCATGGGTTTGCTGTGGGGAGGCAGTATTTTTGCTTATGGCGCGGCATCGCCCAAACTCGGCAAATTGGGACCGGCCATCGGCTGGCCGCTCAGTTTGGTTGTCAGCCTCGTTACCGCCAACTGCGTTGGGTTCCTGACGGGGGAGTGGAAACTCAGCTCCCTCGCAGCTCGCCGCTGGATGATGGTGGGCCTGGCAATCCTCCTGGTGGCGATTGGGATTCTGGGCTGGTCGGGCAGCTTGGCAAGCTGATGAGGAGTTGTAGCGCCGACCGTTCGCCCCGCGCGGGGCAGGCTCTAAAGGTCGGAGCTACCTCCCATGAAGATCCTCGAACCGGTTTCTAGGGGGTCATCGAATGAACATAGGTCGCCATTGGCTGGTTATCATCCTCATTTTGCTTTCATGTTATTCCACCCTTGCTGGTGAAGGGCAATTACGGCCTGTCGATCTGCGTTGCGAGTATCGTGCCAACCCGCTGGCCATCGACGTGTCAAAACCCCGGCTAAGCTGGATTCTGGAGCCGCGCAATCCCAACGTGAGAGGTCTCGCGCAAATCGCTTATCAGATTCTTGTGTCCAGCAGTGAAGAGCGCCTGCGCAAGAATCTGGGAGATCTTTGGCAGACGGGGAAGGTGGCCTCTGACCGGTCGATTCAAGTGCCTTACCAGGGATTGCCGCTCGCTTCCCGGCAACGCGTTTGGTGGAAAGTGCGCGTCTGGGACAATACCGGCAAGGCATCGGATTGGAGTGCCCCCGCCGGGTGGTCCATGGGGTTGCTCAAACCCGAGGAATGGCACGCGAAGTGGATTGGACTCGACGGCGGCGAAGGCAAGCCGGAGGAGCTGAAGGCCGCACACTGGATCTGGTCGGCAGAGTCCGGTCCCGGCACAAGATACTTCCGGCGCCGAATCGATATAGCTCCCGGTAATCCTGCCTCGCGCGCATGGTTGAATATGATTGGCTCCGGCGACACCACGGTCTATGTCAACGGCTTGCCCTGCGGTTATATGGGCTGCTTGAAAGGGAATTACCGGACGGCGAAGGGCGTGAACGATCCCTTCGTAGTGGGTTTCATAATGGCCCTGCATACCGGGACAAACATCCTCACCGCCACCGTCACCAGTTCAGGTGGCCCTGCTGGCCTGATTGGCGCCATCGATTTGGATTTTGCCAGTGGCGAGTCGAAGCGCATCACCACCGACGCAGAGTGGCGTGTTTCCACGTCCGCGCCCCCGGGTTGGGAGACGGGCGAGTTCAACGATGCGTCGTGGGAAGCGGCCAAAAGCGTAGGGCCTTACGGCATGTCCCCCTGGGGAGAAGTGGGTTGGGCGAACCACCGCCTCCTGCCGGCTCGCATGTTGCGCAAGGAATTCAAGGTGGAAGCAGATGTAAAGCGCGCCACCCTTTATATCTCCGGCCTGGGCGTCTCGGAGCCTTTCCTGAATGGAGCGAAGGTGAGCGATGACGTGCTGGTTCCCGCCCTGAGCGAATATCCCAAGCGGGTTTTCTACTTGACTTACGATGTTACCAAGCTTGTAAAGCCGGGCGCCAATGCGGTGGGCGTCATCCTCGGCAACGGGCGGTTTTTCGCCCAACGGCACAAAGGCTTTGAAACTTTTGGCTTTCCCAAACTGCTGTTGCAACTCGAAATCGAGTACCACGACGGAAAAGTGGAGCGCGTGCTGAGCGATGAGAGTTGGAAGCTGACCACGGACGGCCCCATCCGCGCCAATAACGAATATGACGGCGAAATCTACGATGCGCGCCAAGAGATGGCGGGATGGAGCCGGGCAGGCTTCGACGACCGCGGCTGGCAATCGGCGCGCGCGGTGCAAGCTCCTGGCGGGGCCCTGGCGGCGCAGATGATTGCGCCGATTCGCGTCACGGAGACGCTCAAGCCCATGGGCATCACCCAGCCGCGCCCCGGCGTTTACATTTTTGACATGGGCCAAAACATGGTCGGCTGGTGCCGGCTCAGCGTCTCGGGCCCGGCGGGAACAAAGGTCACACTTCGCCATGCCGAACTACTGCAACCCAACGGCACGCTCTCTGTCAACAGCCTCGGCTCGGCCCAGGCCACGGACGTTTACATCCTCAAGGGTCGCGGAGTGGAGGTGTACGAACCGCGCTTTGTTTATCACGGCTTCCGCTTTGTCGAGGTAACGGGATTTCCCGGTGTACCCACTTTGTCTTCTCTGGAAGGGCGGGAAGTTCACGATGCCTTGGAAGAACGCGGCGAATTCGCCACGTCCAATCCCCTCCTCAACCGGATTTATAAGAACGCAGTTTGGGGAACGAAGGACAATTACCGCAGCGTCCCCACCGACTGCCCGCAGCGCGACGAGCGTCAGGGCTGGCTGGGTGACCGGTCGGCAGAGAGCCTCGGGGAAACTTACCTGTTCGACGTCGCCGCTTTTTATGCCAAGTGGATGGACGACATCGAAGACACGCAACGCTCCGATGGCAGCATCGCCGACGTGGCGCCGGGCTTCTGGCATCCTTACAACGACAACGTCACCTGGCCTGCTAGCTTCCTGCTCATACCCGGATATCTTTACGATCAATATGGGGATTTGCAGGTGATTGCGCGGCACTACGAGGCCATGAAGAAGTGGATTACTTACATGCAGCAGTACCTCAAAGATGACCTTATGCCGCGGGATAATTACGGTGACTGGTGTTATCCTCCGGAATCTCACGAGTTGATGCAGCCAAGCGATCCGGACCGCAGGACCGACGGCGTGCTGATCGGCACAGCGTATTACTGTCATCTGCTGCGGCTGATGGGGCGTTACGCGACGCTGCTCGGCAAGCCGGCGGATGCAAAAAGTTTCGGAAACCTTGCAGACAGGCTGGTGGTCGCCTTCAACCATAAATGGCTCGACTCCCAGGCCGGCCGATATAGCAACGGATCACAAACCTCCAGCATCCTTCCTCTGGCATTTGGAATGGTCCCGGAAGCAGACCGGGAAAGGGTCCTGGAAACGCTCGTGCGGAACATCATGGAGCAGAACCATGGCCACCTCGCCACCGGTCTCATCGGCTGCCAGTGGCTGCTTCAGGTGCTTACCGACAACGGCCATCCGGAGGTCGCTTATGAGATTGCCGCCCAGAAGACCTTTCCGAGCTGGGGCTACATGGTCAGCAAAGGAGCGACCACCATTTGGGAGGTTTGGAACAATGATCTCGTACGGACAGCGTCATTCAACCATGTGATGCTGGTGGGCGACCTCGTCACCTGGTTCTATGAAGATCTGGTGGGCATCCGCCCTGATCCCGCCCAGCCCGGCTTCAAGCACATCATCATGCGGCCGCCCCCATCGGGGACCTGGCTTTCGTCAGGGGCTCGCACCAGTCTGCCTATGGTGAAATTACGAGCGACTGGAAACGCGATGGCGAACGCTTCACCTGGAGCGTCACCCTGCCGGCAAACACTACGGGAACTCTTTACGTGCCCGCCCGTGACGCGGCGTCCGTCTCTGAAAGTGGTAAGCCAGCCAGCGAAACGCCGGGTATCGAGTTTCTCCGTATGGAGAAAGGAGCGGCCGTTTACCAAGTGGGGTCCGGGAGTTATCACTTTGTCTCAACCCTGAGCCGGTAGGCGCGAGCAATCGTACTCGGATCGACCGTGGGCCTCTGCCCACGATCACAGGCCCACGGTCAGGTCGCCGCGCACGCTAGCAGGATGCTGAAAAAGTCGAAAAGACGACTGTTTGGCCCTACTTCGGCACCTGTAAGTCCTTTGTTTTCAGGCGAGGCTAGCAATATAGTTATCCCGAAAAAGAGTTTTTCAGCATCCTGCTAAAGACTCAGGAGGGCGTATTGAAATGAGCACCCACGACAAATCGGGACTCCCGCGCCAGCCGGTTACGCGCCGGGAATTCATCAAAGGCTCCGCGGTCGCCGCCGCGTTGCCCGTGTTGGGGAGTGAGGCGGAAGGTAGGAATCCGGAAGCGCCGGTGCCCAACAAAAAATCACCCAACATCATCATCATTATTGCCGATCAATTCCGTTGGGACGCTCTGGGGGCCTATGGCCTGAACTCGATGGGTCTTACGCCCCATCTTGATTCCATAGCCCGGCGAGGCACATTGTTTCGCTCGCACCTTGCCAACCAACCGGTGTGCGCTCCCTCGCGCGCGAACCTCTTTACCGGGCAATATCAAAACCGGAATGGGGTTTGGAGAAACGGTTTGGGGCTTGCTCCCGATGCCGTCACGTTGGCTACCACGCTTCGCCAAGCCGGCTATACCGCGAATTACATGGGCAAGTGGCATCTGGCCCGCCCCGGGGATAATCATCCGGCGCCTTCGGGACCCGTTGCAGCCGATCAGCGCGGCGGCTTTGATGACCTCTGGGAGGGCGCGAATGCGTTGGAGCACACCTCGCATCCCTACGAGGGTGAAATCTACGACGCCGAGGGCAAGCCGATTCGCTTCTCCGGCGTCTATCGGGTGGATTTCCTCGCGCAGCGCGCCGTTCAGTTCCTGCGCCAGGCCGCGCATCAGCCCTTTCTTCTGGTTGTTTCCCAGTTGGAACCGCATTTCCAGAATGACTGCAATTGTTTCGTGGGACCGCAAGGGTACGCCGACCGCTATGCAAATCCGTTTGTTCCCGGCGACCTCAAGTTCTTCCCCGGCGATTGGCCGAAGCAGTTGCCGGACTATTACGGATGCGTCGCCAGCATCGACGAGTCGGTGGGCGCCATCCTGGGCGCGCTGCGTGAGTCGGGGATGGAGGAGAATACGATTGTCGTCTTCCTGAGCGACCACGGGTGCCACTTCCGCACACGCAATAGCGAGTACAAACGCAGCCCGCATGAGAGTTCCATCCACATTCCGCTGGTCATTCAAGGACCGGGATTCAACCGCTCGCTGAGCGTGCCGGAGTTGACCTGCCAAATTGACATTGCCCCCACACTTTTGCAGGCCGCCGGATTGCCCATTCCCGCGATCATGCAAGGCCGAAGTTTCCTGCCGCTGCTCGACCGGAAAGTGGACGGGTGGCCGGACGAGGTCTACGTGCAGATTACGGAATCGCAATCGGGCCGCGCCCTGCGTACGCCGCAGTGGACCTATGCCGTGGTTGACTCGCGCTCTGGCCGGAAAGCTGCCGCCTCCAGCGACCAGTACGAGGAGTATCAGATGTACAACTTATTCGACGATCCCCACCAACTCCTTAACTTGGCCGGCCGCCGGGACGACCCCAAACTCGTCCATTATCAAGGCACCCTGTCAATGAAGGATGCCACCGCGCACTTGCGCGAACGCTTGCTGGCCCGTATGGTGGAAGCGGGCGAGCCCCGGGCGGAAATTCTAGAGCGCTTTCTTTACCCCTGATAGTAGGAGAGGGTCATGGCCAAACGAATCGTCGTCTTGGTTCTATTTTTCCTAAGCAGCGGGGCGTTAGCCAGGGCGGCCGCGGGTGAGCTTGTCCATACTGCGAGTGGTCTCGTTTCTGGAACTTCGGGATCAACCCCGGGGATACGCGTATTTAAAGGCATCCCCTACGCCACCCCGCCCGTCGGGGAACTACGCTGGCGCCCGCCGCAACCTCCTCACTCGTGGGAGGGCATCCGCAAAGCAGATGAGTTTGGGCCGGAGTGCATGCAGTCGCCAAACGCCATGGGCGGCCCCTTTCGTGATTTGAGGGAGAAGCGGGAGCCCATCCGTGAGGACTGCCTTTACTTAAACATTTGGACGCACGCGAATTCTCCCCGAAAACGGCTGCCAGTGATGGTGTGGATTTACGGCGGTGGGTTCAAAGGTGGATCAAGCTCGCTGCCTTACTACAACGGGGAGGCCTTGGCAAAGAAGGGCGTCGTAGTGGTGAGCTTCAACTATCGCGTCGGGGTGTTCGGGTTCCTTGCTCACCCGGACCTGATCGACGAATCCCCCCATCATGCCGCGGGTGACTACGGACTGTTGGACATGGTTGCGGCTCTCCAATGGGTGCGGAATAACATCGCGGCATTCGGCGGCGACCCTAAGCGAGTCACGATTTTCGGCGAGTCGGCAGGCTCCATGGCGGTGAGCTGCCTGATGGCATCACCTTTGGCCAAGGGGCTGTTCCAGCGTGCCATCGGGGAAAGTGGGGCGACGACGGTGGAAGGCCGATCGGGTCAATTGCTGCTGGCCAGGGCGGAGCAGACGGGAATAAGATTTGCACAATCAGCAGGTGCGAAATCTATCGCCGAGCTGCGTGCCATGCCGGCGGATCAGGTCTACGGCGCGTTTGAGGCTTTTACCAAGGCGAACGGCGGAGGGCGTTCGAGCTTCGGGCCTGACGTTGATGGCTGGTTCTTACCCGATAGCCCTAACCACCTCTTCGCTGCCGGAAAACAAAACGATGTGCCGTTGCTTACCGGAACGAACGCTGACGAGGGATCCTTTTTTCTGCAACCCGTCAGCGCCGAGGAATTCATTGCGCAAGCAAATCGCCGATTCGGGGATCAGGCGCAGGAATTTCTGAAGCTCTATCCGGTAAATTCCGAAGATAAGGTCTTGCCCTCGGAAATCGCCAGCAAAACTGACGAAATGTTTGCCTGTGCAGCACGAACCTGGGTGAACCTGCAAACTCGGACCGGTAAATCAAAGGCCTATCTCTATTTTCTGAACCGCGTGCCTCCCATGCCGAACGCCCGCCGGTATGGAGCCTTTCACGGGTCCGACCTCTTTTATGTGTTCGGAACCATGAACTACCACCCGGAGTGGGCATGGACCCCGATCGATAGCAGACTGTCGGAGATCATATCCTCGTATTGGGTCAATTTCGCCACCAGGGGTGATCCCAACGGAAAAGATTTGCCACGGTGGCCTATTTACAGCGAGAAAACACACTTGGTCATTCAACTCGGAGACAAGGTGGAAGCCGTGCCCCTACCTCACCAAGCCCGGCTGGATTTTTGGGATGCGTTCTTTGCGAAAGAGCAAAGTGGAATTAGGTGATTCGTATAAACTCTTCCACCACGAAAGGAAGGTTCAAATGGATCGTCGTAAATTCGTCCTTGCATCGACCGCGGGAATCGTGGGCTCCGCTTTAAATCCTACGCTCGAGGCCGCTGGGCAACGACTCGGGCTTAAGGCCTCGGCGGGAGAGTCGGGAGAGCTCTTTCCTGCCCAGAGCCTTTCTGCGCTTGCTTGGTCACAGTTCACCGCGTCAGGGTTCACTGAACCGGTCTGCGGCCTGATTTACCGGAAGAGTAAACCCGCTGAGTGTGGGCTGACCCTGGGGGCCATTGACACGGGGGGCATCGACCTCGATACGGATGGGACCTTCGGGTACTGTTCCCTGTTCGGCTCTTTCGTTCCTCCTCGCGGGCCACTGCGGCATCCCTTCCTCGGCATCCGCGTGGGAAAGCAAACCTGGGTCCTGGCTACACGGCATACGGAAGAGATTGAAAAGGTTGAGAAGGCCAGCGAGATTCATTATTGGGGACACTACCCCGTGGCGGATCTGGAATACGAAACAAGTGCTCCGGTGAGCGTCGGACTGCGTGCCTGGAGTCTGTTCATACCGGGGGATACGGCCATGTCCAACACCCCCGGAGCGGTTTTCGAAGTGCGCCTGCGAAATCAGACGACCGCACGGCAACAGGGCAGCTTGATGTTCAGCTTTCCCGGCCCCACACAAGGGGAAGCCCAAATTTCCCCCACGAGTCCCCGCGAACGAGTCAACTACAACTGGTACACGGCGCTGGAGCCCGTGGCCAACGGGGCGGCGCCGGCGAGGCGAAAAGAACTTCAGGGCGAGTTAAATGGCGTTTCCGTCACCAGTGACGAGGGCGTCGGCTACACGCTGGCGGCCCTCGGCGGTGAAAAAGTGCGGATGGGCGGACACCTGGGAACGGTGGGCAACACTTGGAACGGGCGGCGCGGCCCCTCCCCGCAGGAGAATGAGTTTGGAACCTCTCTCGCGGTGGACTTCGACTTGGACTCACGGGAAGCCAAGACCATCCGCTTCGTCCTCGCCTGGTATGCGCCCTTATGGAAAGGGGAAGGCGCCCATTGCTTCACCCACATGTATGCCACCCGATACGCGGATTCCTTGACCGTGGCCCAACGGATGGCGCGCGAACATGACCCGTTGTTGAAACGCGTCTTGAATTGGCAGCAGGCGATCTACACGCACGAGAAGCTGCCCGTTTGGCTGCGCGAGACCTTGGTCAACAACTTGTATTTGATTAATGAGGTCGGTATGTGGGCTGCGGCCCAGCCTCCCATCGGGGATTGGTGCCGCAAAGAAGACGGCCTGTTTGGGATGAACGAATCCCCCCGCGAATGCCCCCAGATCGAGTGTATTCCTTGCAGTTTTTATGGAAATATCCCCCTGGTCTATTTCTTCCCCGAACTGGCGCTTTCCACGCTGCGCGGTTACAAAGCCTACCAGTATCCCGACGGCGCGGCCCCCTGGATCTTCGGCGGTTGCACGGGAAAACCGCAGACCGAGGGAAGTGAAATGGCCTCTCCCGTTCGGGGGTATCAAACCACAACCAACGGCATTTCCTACGCCGACATGTTGGATCGATATTGGCTCCGGACCGGGAAGAATGAAATCCTCACGGAGTTTTATCCTTCCATCAAGCAGAACACCCTATACACGATGAACTTGAACCCCGGCCCCGACGGCGTGATTAGCATGCCCGCAGGGAACATCGACCCCGTCACCGGCCAGCGCGCCACGGAGTGGGTGGAAGGCGAGAAGTGGTTTGGGATGACGGCCCACGTCGGCGGACTGCATTTGGCTCAATTGAAAATTGCCGAGCGGATGGCCGAGAAGGCCGGTGACCAGGAGTTCGCCGCGCAGTGCCGGAAGTGGTTCCGACAAGGCAGCGAGTCGATGGAAAACAAGATGTGGGCAGGCGAGTACTACCTGGCCTATTTCGAGCCGGAAACCGGCAAGCGCTCGGACCGCATTTTCAGTTGCCAGTTGGACGGAGATTGGATCAACAGGTTTCACGGATTGCCGCCCGTTTTCCGCCCTGATCGGGCGAAAACGACGCTGCGGACGATCCAGGCGAAGAATGCGCAGTTGTCCCCGTATGGCACGGTTTTCTTTGCCAATCCCGACGGCACCCCCTGGGAGGAAGCCGGATACGGCCCCTACACCTATTTTGTCTCCGAGCAACTGATGCTGGCGATGACGTTTATCTATGCCGGGGAGACAGATTTCGGCTTGGAGCAGGCGCGGCGTTGCCTCTTCAACCTGATTGAAAAGGGTTATACCTGGAACCAGCCTTGCATTGTCCAGGCGGCGACGGGCGAGCGCATCAGCGGGTATGACTACTATCAAAACATGATGCTGTGGGCCCTTCCTGCCGCCCTCGACCACGCGGATTTGCACGGGCCCTGTGCTCCCGGAGGACTTGTGGATCGGATCATCCAAGCTGGCAGTAAAGCCTGACCGGAATACCCACTGGGTAGAGGGATTGACCCCTTGCCGTCCCTGTCGATCTGAACTTGACGCGCTAGGGCGGCAGGCGTATGGTTCTCGCGTTGAGATAAAGCTGAAGCTGGGAATTCCGGATCATAGCGAGCAGCCGACGGCTTTGAGGGGTCTCTGAACCACCATTGTTGAAGGCAGAAGGTAGGGGAGGTCAGTTTACGATGGGCCTGAGCCTCAGAGCGTTGCGAAAGGGCGGCGCCGTTCCTTTCCTATGCCTGATTATCTGTACCGCTTCGGCTGCGCCAGCGCAGCAGAAAGCTTCGAAACGCGGCGGGACCATGGTTTTCGACGCGAACAACTTCACCCAGCCGCAGCTCCTTAATGTCGGCGCCGACCCTACCTTGCGTTACCCCATTGGGAGCCTAGTCGGCGCGCTCTGTGCCAGCATGGCTTACGGGTGGCTCGATATCTCGCATGCAGGTATCCACTTTAAGGTGGTCCAGCCGCTCAAAAGGTTGGACCAGGGATTCGACATCCGCGCCGGGGAAATCAGCGACATCAAGATATGGCAACAGAGCATCAGGTTCCGCAGTGGGTCAAAGAAATATACGATCTTCTACGCCCCCGAAGACCGCTGGGAAAGCATCCACAACTGCCCTGCGTTTTGGGACGTTGCAAGCGCGGGGGAGCGGGGGACAGCATCCATTCAAGAAGCCTTGTCAAACTTCGATAGCGTGCTGGCGCAGGTGAAGGCGGCCACTGCTCCGCCCCCGCCGTTCGTGGCCCCACCGGTGGTGACCCCCGCTGTCACTGCGCCGGAGCCCAAGCCGCCCCCGTCCGCTCCACCCGCTATTCTTCTGATAGCGCCTTCCGGAGCTGGCTCGAACCAGGTGGTGGACGCGAATGACTCACCTTTGACCATCCGCGGTTTCGCCATGGATAGCACGGGTATTCCCGTAGTCAAGATCAATGGCGCACCAGCCAACATGCGGCCGCAGAGCAACCAGGCGGCCGAGTTTTGGTCCGAACCGCTGCCCCTTCAGCCGGGCGCAAACCCGATTGAGATCACCGCCGCCAATGCGGCTCAGTTGGAGACGAAACTTGTTTTTGTTGTTCGTTACACGCCCAAGCCCGCTCCTGTGCCCCCCAAGGGGCTCAGCATGCAGGAGATTATCTCGTTGCTCCACGGCGAAGTGCCCAGCTCGCGCGTCGCGGAGCTCGTCAAAGAGCGCGGCATCAAGTTCTCGCCCACGGATGCCGAGTTGAATCAAATTCGCGCCGAGGGTGGTACGGACGAACTGATTCAGGCAATCCAGCAGGCTGCCCCGCACCCTTAGCGGCAATACTGTTCACTTAAGCTGACCGTTCCCAATATTCGACCCCCTCACCTACCGCCTTGCGGTCCCCCCTCTCCCCCAAGGGGGAGAGGGAAGTAAATTCAAAACAACACATCCCTTTGACCCCCAAGGGGGAGAGGGCAGAAATCTTCAGTGCTCAGCTCTCATACTGATTTGACATCAAACGTAGAGTATTAGAGAATAGGGGCAGGGGGTTCCCATGCGTCTTCCTGCCCAGATCGAACCTTGGCTGTCCACCGTAGACCTGCAAGTTTGGGTGCGAGAA
>Ga0187865_1003449_pt1 | contig 13009 bp, 13 predicted proteins | sample June2016WEW_11_1_2_FD_132989 | JGI IMG/M metagenome (GOLD analysis project Ga0187865, IMG submission 132989) | Peatland microbial communities from SPRUCE experiment site at the Marcell Experimental Forest, Minnesota, USA - June2016WEW_11_100 | ecosystem: Environmental > Terrestrial > Soil >...
GATCCCGCCTTTGCGCTGTTCTGCATTGGTGATCTGGCAGAAGTGCCATTTTTCCTTAAACTCCTTCTGCAGTTCGGTTCTTCCCTTGTGGAGGGTCCCCTTGGTGTCTACCATGATCATCCTGGAAGGGTCGACGCCATAGGCGACCATAACCCGGGCGGTAGCGATATTGGCGGCCCCGGAACCGATCTGAACAATGCGCCCCTTTTTGAAATCTTTACCTACTACCTTGAAAGCGTTGATCAACCCCGCCAAGGTCACAGCTGCAGTGCCCTGCTGGTCATCATGCCAGACGGGAATCTTGGATTCTTTGCGCAGGGTATCCAGGATGTAAAAACACTTGGGTTGGGAAAAGTCTTCCAGGTTAATTCCTCCGAAGCAGGGGGAGATGAGCTTGACGGTTTTAATGATTTCATCTGGGTCTTTGGTGGCTAAACAGATGGGCCAAGCATCCACCCCACCCAGATATTTAAACAGAATGGCTTTCCCCTCCATGACCGGGATGGCCGCCTCCGGCCCGATGTCTCCCAGCCCCAGCACGCGGGTTCCGTCTGAAACTACGGCTACCATGTTGCCTTTGTTGGTATGCTCGAAGACTTTTTCCGGGTGGGCTTCGATGTCCCGGCAGGCTGCGGCCACGCCCGGCGTATACCAGATGGCAAAATCGTTGAAATCCCGTACGCAGCATTTGACCGCAGAGGCAATCTTGCCCTTATAAAAAGGGTGCATCTTCAACGCGTCTGCTGATGGTTTTTTGGATTTTTCCAAAAGTTGTTCTTTGGTTAACATGTTTTCCTCCTTTTGTTTCCTGCCGCATTCTCTGCCGCAGGATTGTGGTTCTTGAATTTTCCCCCCTTCTTCTGAAGGGGGGATGGGCTAACGTTCACTCAACTCTAAAAGTATGCCGTTCGTTGATTTGGGATGGATAAAGGCAATCTTCGCCCCCCCGGCCCCTCTCCGTGGTTTTTCGTCGATCAGTCGCACCCCCTTCTCCTTCAATTCCTTTAATGCCGCTTCGAGGTTATCCACTCGCAAGGCAATGTGCTGAATCCCCTCTCCCCGGCTCTCGATGAACTTGGCGATCGCACCGTCCGGGGCCGTAGATTCAAGAATCTCAAGCTCGCTCTCTCCCACGGGGAGAAAAGCAGTGGTGGCCTTCTGCTCTTCCACCGTCTCCCTCCCTTCGATCGGTAAACCCAGAATCGCATTCCAGAAGGGGGCTACCTGATCGATGGACTTGGCTGCAATCCCGATATGGTCAATTTTCAATATCTTCATAAAAGGGCCCCCCTATACCTTCAGATTTTGGCGCGTACCGCGTCGCATCTCAAAAATAATATGAATAAATTCTCACGTGAAGCCGAGGGTCGGACCGATGCGCGCCGCCAAAATCCGGCGGGAGCGAGCTCCCTTGTACCGCATCGCTCTGTTTCCGCAGAGGAGAACGCGGGCAAGCGCGCAATGCCTCCGTAAATACCCGAAAAGCGGACTCTTGGGCAGCCTCCGGAGTAAGATCCCCGTTGGCTCCGGAGGAACCACCGCTTTTTTTGGCAAGCGCATCGGTCCGGGCCTCGGCTCCTGGGCAACAGGGTTCAACTTTGTCAGCTCATTTCTGGGATACGACATTGCTGGCTTAAGTTATCAATTTTCTTTTTTCCTGTTGCCCATTGCCTAGTGCCTATCGCCTATTTGCCGTTTGCCTTCAGACTTCAGACTTTGACGGCCGGTTCGTACTCTCCAAACACACCCCGCAGCGTATCGCAGATCTCCCCCAAAGTGCAATAGGCTCGAACGCAATTAAGGATCGGGACCATCAAATTCCCGTCACCCTGGGCAGTTTTCTTCAACTCCGCCAGGGAGGTCTTGACCCGCTGGGAATCTCGCGATGCCTTGAGTTCGGCAATCCTCTTGATCTGAACCTCCCGAACCCTGGGTTCAACCTTCAGCAATCCCTTGGGCGGCGGCTCCTTGGACTGGAATCGATTTACCCCTACGATCACCCGATCCCCGGACTCGATCTCCTTCTGGTAGCGGTAGGCACTCTCCTGGATCTCCTTCTGAATGTACCCTTTCTCAACGGCCGTAACGGATCCCCCCATCGCGTCGATCTTTTCAATGTAATCCTGGGCCCGCTTTTCGATTTCGTCGGTTAATTTTTCGATGTAGAATGAGCCCCCGAGAGGGTCTGCCGCATCAGCCGCGCCGGACTCATAGGCAATCAACTGCTGGGTTCGCAGGGCAATCTGCACGGACTGTTCTGATGGAAGGGCTAAGGCCTCGTCCATGGAGTTGGTGTGCAGAGATTGCGTTCCACCAAGCACTGCGGCCAGAGCTTGCCAGCCAACCCGTATGATGTTGTTGGAAGGCTGTTGCGCGGTAAGGGTGGAACCCGCCGTCTGGGTGTGGAAGCGAAGCATCCAGGAACGCGGGTTTTTGGCCTTGAAGCGATCCTTCATAATCTTGGACCAAAGACGGCGGGCAGCCCGGTATTTGGCCACCTCTTCCAGGAAATCCAGGTGAGCGTTGAAGAAGAAGGATAGCCTCGGGCCGAATTCATCCACATCCAGACCCGCCTTGAGGGCCGCTTCCACGTAGGCGATGCCGTTGGACAGGGTGAAAGCCACCTCCTGCACGGCTGTGCATCCCGCCTCCCGCATGTGGTAGCCGCTGATACTGATGGTGTTCCAGTTGGGCACCTCTTTGGTGCAGTACTCGAAGGTGTTGGTGATGATGCGCATGGAAGGCTTGGGTGGAAAGATGTAGGTTCCCCGGGAGGAATATTCTTTTAGAATATCGTTCTGGATCGTCCCGTTGAGTTTCGCCTGGGGGACCCCCTGCTCTTCGCCCACCGCAATGTACATGGCCAGAAGAATGGCCGCCGGTGCGTTGATGGTCATGGAGGTCGATACTTTATCCAGGGGAATCTGGTCAAAGAGCACTTCCATATCCTTCACGGAATCGATGGTGACCCCCACCTTGCCTACCTCCCCCTGGGCCAGGGGATGGTCGGAATCGTAGCCGATCTGGGTGGGCAGGTCAAAGGCCACGGACAGTCCGGTCTGGCCCTGGTCCAGAAGATAACGGTAACGCCGGTTCGTGTCCTCGGCCGTTCCAAAACCGGCATACTGACGCATGGTCCAGAACCGTCCCCGGTACATGGTAGGCTGGACCCCCCGGGTGTAGGGAAATTCACCCGGAAGGTTTAGATCCCGTTGATAATCCAGTCCGGCGATGTCCTCCGGAGAGAAAACTCTTTTCACTGCGATCCCGGATGTGGTCTGGAAATCTTTCTTCCGTTCAGGATTCTTGGCCAGGGTCTTTTCAACCTTGCCATTCCATTCCTGCACCTGATTCCGGATTTCTTCAATTTTTTTCGGATCGAACATGACCGTCGCTCCCTGTTAAAAGAGGCTTACAGCGCAGGGCGCACGGCGTAAGGCTTTTCCCTCGAATCCCACGACCTTAGCCTTATGCCTTAAGTCCGCTGTCGTCTGCCTTGGGCCTTATGCCTTTGCTTGTGATCCAGGACTCTTCGTTGGCTATTCCACTTGGCCATGCGTTAGCTCTTTGAGGAAAGATTTTTTTTGCTCTGGATTCTTTCCGTCAGACGCCGAACCTCGCTCTGCACCAGAAAATCGATTATCTCCTTCCGGTTGTACCTGGGCTTCAAAATCCAGCGGCGCAGCACTCCGAAGACCCCGCTGAAGACCAGAAAATTGGCTTCGAGGAAAGAATCAAAAGGACCTTCCCCCAGTTCGCTTATAATCTCCTGAAAATGTCCGACGATCTCCGATTCCTTTCGCAAGATAACCTTGAGGTAATTCTTCTTTACATAACGGGCCTGGGTGTAAGAGAGCATCACCTGGTCTTCTAATTCCATGGCCGCTTCCACAAAGGCACGAAAGGTAATCTCCAGCCGCAAAAGCGGGTCGGCAACCATGGAAGCCCGGGGCCTTACCTTTTTAAAGAAAGTGGTAACATAATCCTCGAAGAAAAGAAAGAGGATATCATCTTTGGAGTTGACGTAATCGTAAATGCTTCCCAGCCCAATTCCGGCTTCCCGGGCGATTTCCCGCACGGTGGCCTTGTGGTAACCTTTCCTCTTGAAGACCTGGATGGCCCCTTCAATGATCTGTCTCCGCTTCTCACCGATTAAACTTTGATCTTTGACTCGAGCCTGAACCTGCATGGAACCCTTCAATTCAAGGAGGGATGGAAAAAATTTACAGCGAACGAATGTTCATTCAGTATAAAAGCATTATAGATGCATGGATTTTTCTGTCAAGCAAATTCTCGGTAATCAATCCCTGATGACTCATAACCGTCAGAACTTCGACAACAACCTGTCCAAAACCTCCTTATGGTATATCCGGAAATCCGCTGTTCGACCACTTGCATCTTTGGTAGGTACCCCATGGAAAGCGCCTCCTTCCTCCGGCAGGATAGAAAGGGGATAATAGACAGTCATATGTATAGTCAAGCATTTTTCTTAAATTCCCCCTTTTCAACTTTTTCACAGCTTCCCTTTGACCAAGGGAGAATGGGGGGATTCCCGGGTTCGCGGGAATGATGCCTCCGACATTGCCATTCATGAATTCAGCCCTTTAACCATCTTCACTGCAGACTGGCCTTTCGGATAATAACTTTTCTCCGCTCCCGCTATCTTGTAACCCGCCTTCTCGAATAAGTATTGAGCGGGAAGGTTACCTTTTCCCGTATGCAGATGGATTGCACTTAAACGGAACCGCAAAGCCAGGTCCTCCATATAGTTCAGCAAAGCCCTTCCTACCCCTTGCCTCTGGTGTTCAGGGATTACCGCGATGGCCAATAGTTCTCCGATGGAAGCATTCCAAGTTTCCTTTTCTCCAATTTGAAGCATAGCAAATGCCACCGGGGGTCCATTCTTTGAGCCGATTACCGTGATAACTCCGGGGTGCAAAAACCAGTCAGTCAGGATTTCATCATAATGGCCAAATATTGAGAATACACGGGCTGATAATTGCCTGATGAAATCTCGATCTTTCTTCGTTGCGATTCGAAAAGAGATTTCCTCCATGGATTGGTGAAGTGCTCCCTGAATAGGCTTATGAATCCCGCTGGCCTGAATGGGTAGATTTCGAGGGCACAATATCTGAAATATTCTCTGGAAAGATTGCCGGGAGGAAAAATATCATTTCTGGAGCTCTGCTTTAAGTATTTTTAAGATCTCGGAGGCCGTCCCCTCCGGCGTCACAAGCCACAATCTGTTTAGATGAATGGGTGGTTTTCGCTCCAGAGATTCCCGGAGTAAATTAATGAAGCGTCCTTTCTCCAATGAACCATGGACGGTTCCAAGCAATGGAAGGGCAATCGATCGAAGCTTTCGATTCTCGGTCTCCCGGAAGATCCCATCGAGGGCACTCACTACCCATTCCTCTTTCCACGATGGTTCTTGGTCGAGATCATGGATAATGGCCAGGAACTGAAGGGGATGCCCGTCCTTTACGAACACACTCCCGGGTATTTCCGGGCGGGTTTCAAAGGCCTCGGTCAGCAGTCTTATCGGGCTCTCATTGGACTCAAACAACTCGGGATCGGCACTCAGGACCAGAAATGTGTCCTCCTCTGCAACCATTGCATCTACTGGATAAGGGGACATTTTTTCGGGTCCGACAAATATTTGAACAGTCCCGATCGCTAACTGCGAAAGACCCCCACCTCGAATCACCCTGAGATTTGGCCTATTGCCTTTTTTCTCATCCATTCTGCAGTCCTGTCCCGCAATTCTTTTTCTATTTCCTGACAAAATAGCTTAATCATTGAATGATTTCCACACGAAACTTATTTTCTCACTTCTTCTTTCAATCTTCGATAATCCGCCCAGGTGAACCCACCCCACTGACAGGGCAGGATGGAGTTGTTGTGGAATAACGGCTCATTTTCGATGTCGAAGGAGGAGACCTGTTTGGCCTTCTCAAACAAGGGGGTCCCCGGGATGGGGGAGTACTCTACTAAAATCGGTTTAGACCCGTTCCCTTTTACAAAAGCAATGCTCTCTTCCACTTCTTCTGCTCTCTGCCCCGGCAGCCCAACCAGTAGATAAACGCCAATCTCTTCGGCTGTATACCCTGCCCTCCTCAAATTTTCCACTGCTCTTTGAAATTCTCGGTTGTCCACCTTCCTTCCGGTCTCCACCTGCAGCGCTTCATTCGCTGTCTCCAGGCCCAGGCGGATGGTTCTAAACCCGCAGCGAAAGAGGAGGTCCGCCACTTCTTGCTCTACCGCTTTCACGTGGAGAGCGTTCGGGGTATGGAAATTACAGGAAATTTTTCTTCTCATCAGCCCCTGCAGAATGGGAAGGATATGCTCGGAGGGGTTTAGCAGAAGAGCATCATCGTAGAAAGCAAAGTTCCGAACGCCAAATTTCTTGCTCCAGAATAAGATCTCTTCGACTACTCGCTCAGGAGGCCTGGACTCAAAACCTTTGCTCAATTTGGAGGATGCGCAATAGGTGCAGGAGAAGGGGCATCCACACTGGGTCAGAAGGCAGACATACGGCAAGTGAGGATATAGATCAAAAGCCGGATAGGGCCAGGAAGGGAAGTCCTCTTCAGCCGATTCAGGTTCCTCTTCCAGAATCTTGGCTATCGCCTTCATCTTCCGTCCGTCCCATGGCCCGGGGAGAACTCGGTCTGCCCCGGAATATTTCCGAGCGTGATCCGGGCAAAGGGTGACATAAATTCCTCCCAGCAGAATGGGAACCCCTGGGAAATTTTTCCGCAGAAATTCTATGGTTTCAAATACCCCCGGATACCAGTAGGTCATGGATGAGGTCATTAAAATGAGGTCCGGCGTCGGCATTCCGGAGATGAACCGTTCTACCCTCTCAGGAGGTATTCCATAACGGCGGTATTGCCGAGGGATTTTCTGGAGAGCCTTCGGTTTGGGTATAATTTCTTTATAAAAATGGCCCCTGCCGTATTCTTTTCGTCTGGGTGATTTCAATCTAACGGTGAAATCCCCCGGCACGGAAGTGAATTCCAGGCAGTCGAGCAATGAAACTCGATACCCCTTCGACCGCAGGATGCCACCCAGGTAAAGCAAACCCAGGGGTTTCATCCAGAGGTCGTAGGCGGCAAAGTCATGAATCCAGGGGTTGACCAGAAGGATGGATTTCTTCCCGGGAGAGAGAGCCATAGCCCGATGTCAGAAAAGCCCCATCTGCTTGGGTTCTTCCCCGATCGTTCCTTTCCCCCTTTCCTCAGGGGAGAAGATTTCGATTTTCCCGAAAACCCCGTCATGCCCCGGGATGATTTTCAGGCGTCCTTCGCGGACCCGTAAAATCCCCTCCAGAATCATGGGCGGGGTAAAAGAAGAGAGTTCTTCCGGAGAGAGCTCCAGGAGGATGTTAAATTCCGAGTCCCCCTTTTCCACCAGGCGGAGATATTCTTTTTCCACCGAGGAGGCGTTCGCTCCCACCCCGAAGGCATCGGCGATAATCTCATCCAGGGGAACCGTTCGCAAAGCCGGAATGGCCTTTTCCGGGACGTAACCTTCGGGCCGGTCGGCCAGCTCTTCAACCCGATTCATCACCCCAACGGTCAGGCGTTTGCCGCAGACCGGGCAGAGGCTCTTATGTTTCCGGGTCTCTTTGGGGGAAAAGAGGACTTTGCAGTTCCGATGCCCATCGTAATGGTATTTTCCTTCTTCGGGGAAAAATTCGATCGTATAGAGAATCCTCCGGGGGTCTTTCTTGCGGATGGCTTCGGTAATGGCCTTATAGCTCAGCTCGCAGTTAAAGATGTTGGCTTCCCGGCCAATCTTGCTCGGGGAATGGGCATCCGAATTGGAGATCAGAGTGATGTCATCCAGAGCAGAAAGCCGCCAATTCATCTCCGGGTCCGAAGAAAGCCCGGTTTCAATCGCCCGGATGTGCTTGGCTTCTTCTTCATAACACTCTTGAATGGAGTTAAACCCTGAGTTCGCCCCAAAGATGGAGAACCAGGGAGTCCAGGCGTGGGCCGGGATGATCAGGCACTCGGAAGAAATGTCCAGGATCATCTTCAGGAGGTCTTTAGCGGAAAAACCGAAAATCGGCCGGCCGTCTGAGCCGGTCTTGCCGTATTTCGCCAGGCGGGTGTTGATTCGCTCTACCGCTTCGAAGGAAGGTCCAAAGATCAGGGTGTGAATCCGCCTTGATTTCCCCCCCTGGGTATACATGTTGCTCACCTCGGCGGTGAGCATGAAATGGGCGCCCTCGGGGTCTTCTTTCAGGGTAAAGAGACCATTTCCCAGGGGGTTCAATTTAGATTTCAGGTCGAGAAAGTAGAGCGGATGGGTGAAGTCCCCGGTCCCTAAAAGCTTGATGCCTTTACGCCTGGCCCACAGGGCGAGGGTCTTCACTTCCATTTCCTGGCTCGTTGCCCGGCTGTACCTGGAGTGGAGGTGAAGATCGGCGATGAATTTCATCGTGCCTCCCTGCCCCACGGCGGATATATGACCGAAACGACGGGTATCTTACAGGTTCCTATTTCGCTTTCATAATACGTCGGATATTTTCCACATTTTTCGCCACGATGTGGGAGCACTTTTTGCGAAGGTTCAATTCCTCAAACTTCTTCCGGTCCGCCGGGTCCATGAGGTTTAGTTGAATGATCTCCCGGCACTGAACGGAGCCGAATTCTTTCTCGAATTGGCGGAGCATCTCCTGGACTTTGGCATAGGCTTTATCCCTCTCCTCTTTTTGTTCCGCCTTGGTGCGACCGTAGCAAAAACCTAAAGCCATTCCACCTCCGACCACTGCTCCGCAGACGGTTCCCCAGCGGGCAATTCCTCCCCCGAAGGGAGTAGCCATCTTCATCGCTTGAGCCTTATCGTAATTCAGATCCTCTACAAGGATCGTAAGGGTTGACTCCGCTCAATTGAGCCCGCTTCCCATGAGTTCATAGGCCCTCTTCTCCAAATCCAATCCTGCTTCCATCTAGGTCCCTCCTGAAAATTAATACCTTTAGAAACTTATCGTATTATAGGAGGTGAGAGATAGCTTGTCAATTTTTTGGTGCTCAGCTGAACAGAAGTTAGGCGGAATCCTTGACAAACATACAGTACTGATGTATATTTTTTGTAAAATCCTGTCACGGGATTTTTTTGATTTACTGGGAAAGAATGAATCAGGGAAATTATACCATTGGAGAATTCGCCCGGCTTTTAGCAGTGAGTCCCAGGACCATTGATTTCTATACGCGCCAAGGGCTCCTTCATCCGGCGCAACCCGCTCGGGGCCATGGATACCGGCGCTATACGCAAGAAGACCGCCGGCGCGTCTCTCTGATCAAGCAGCTACAGGCGAATAAATTCTCTTTACAGGAGATTCGTCAAGTTTTGGATTCTTCCAGCAGGAAAGATGTTTCCTCGGCTGTGGAAGCAATGGAAAAAATGGCCCTGGACCTGAAAAGACTTCAGAGTCTCGTCAAAAATACCCGTTCTTCGGCTTCCATACTGAATCAATCCGCCATCGGGGCGCTCGCTACGGAAGCTCTTCAAAGGGCCACAGCCCTATGCTCGGTGCTGGTGACCTTGTTGCAGGATTTGCCATCCATGTAGGTGGCTTTAAAAGGAGGAAAAATCAATGGGCAATATGTTTAAAACCTTTATTCTTCTGGCCGGTCTTACGGTCCTCTTATTGTTGATCGGTCAGGCCTTGGGAGGCCGGCAAGGGCTCTACTTTGCTCTCTTCATGGCCCTGATCATAAACTTCATCGGGTACTGGTTCAGCGATAAGATCGCCCTGGCCATGAGCGGCGCCCAGGAAGTCTCCATCAATGAGGCGCCTGATCTGCATCAAATGGTGGAGAAATTGGCCGTCCAGGCCGGTGTTCCCAAGCCCAGAGTATATATCATTCCCCAGGACACCCCCAATGCCTTTGCCACCGGTCGTAACCCCGAACATGCGGCGGTTGCCGTTACCCAGGGAATTCTCCGGATCCTGAAGCCGGAGGAACTGGAGGGGGTCCTGGCTCATGAACTGGCCCATGTCCGCAACCGGGATATCCTCATCAGCAGCGTGGCCGCAGTGATCGCCGGGGCCATCAGCTACCTGGCCACCATGGCCCAGTGGGGAGCATTCCTGGGGATGGGCCGGAGTGACGATGACGAAGGAGGAGGGGGCGGAAATATGATCTCTGTCCTGCTCATGGCCATCGTAGCCCCGATTGCTGCCATGCTCATTCAGATGGCCATCTCCCGCAGCCGCGAATATGCTGCAGATGCTACTGGAGCCAAAATCGTCGGCGCCGGCCGGCCCTTGGCCAACGCCCTTGTCAAATTGGAGGAGTATAACAAGCAAATCCCCATGCAGGTAAACCCGGCTCAGGCTCAGATGTACATCGTTAACCCTCTTTCGGCACAAGGATTTACGAGGCTCTTCAGTACTCACCCACCCATTCAGGAGCGAGTGGCCCGTCTGATGGCTATGAGACCCCAGGATTTCATGCGGTAGGAAATTTTCTGGCGTAAAAAAAGCCGGTCCTCCCCTTGGCGAACCGGCTTTTTTATTTCCGGCTTTCTCTCCTAGAGGCTCTTTTCCAAGGCTCTCTGGAGATCACCGATAATTTCCGAAGCTTCTTCTATTCCGACTGAGAGCCGGATCAGACGGTCACTGATCCCCACCTTAGCCCGTTCTTCCGGTGATAGCGCACGATGGGAGGACATGGGCGGATAAAGGACTAAGCTATAAACATCCCCCAGGGTCGTTGCCGGGATGATGAGCTCCAGAGATTCCATGAACCGGAAGACCTGCTCCCTTCCGGCATTTTTAATCTCAAAAGAAATCATCCCTCCGAAAAGACCCGGTGGAAAGAGTTTCCCGGCCAGTTCATGCTGGGGATGGCTGGGAAGACCCGGGTAGTTCACCCGGGCGATGTGCGGGTGATTTTCCAGCCAGCGGGCTACTTCCGTGGCATTCAGGCAGTGCTGGCGCATCCGTAGAGGAAGGGTCTTCACCCCCCGCTGGGTCAGCCAGGCCTCTGTGGGTCCAAGATTCCCGCCGGTCATCTTGATGACCTCATGCAGCGCCAATCGATTTTTCTTCGAGGTAATGATCGCTCCCCCCAGAACATCTCCATGTCCACCGATATACTTGGTGGTTGAGTGAACACAGAAGTCCGCCCCATGTTTGATGGGTTGAAAAAGGACGGGGGTAGCAAAGGTATTGTCTACGATGACCTTGGCCCCCACGCGGTGGGCCAGTTGACAGATGGTGGGAACATCGGCGACCTTCATGAGGGGGTTGGAGATGATTTCCAGGATGACGGCAACGGGTTTCGTCTCCGAAAGCGTCTTGCTCAATTCCTCCAGGTTAGTCACATCCACGAATTTTACCCGCACTCCCATCTCCGGAAACAGGCGGGCGCAAATCGCGTAGGTAGCCCCGTAGACATCGTAGGCGGCTACTAGAGAGGTTCCATTTTTGACCCCGGCGGCCAGAAGGCTGGCATGGACCGCGGCCATTCCTGAGCCGAAGGTCAGGGCTGCTTCCCCTTCTTCCAGGGCCGCAAGCGCTTCTTCCAGAGCTGAATTGGTCGGATTCCCATAACGGGCGTAAACGTATCCCTCGCGTTCGTTGCCGAAAATCCGATCCAGGTCTTCCATGTCTTCATACATATACCCCACCGAATTATAGATGGGCGTAGAGACGGGCAGGAAATCAGGCTTGGCCCCCCGTTCCCCGGCATGGACTGCGCGGGTAAAAATGGATTTTCCCTTGATCATACTTACCCCTTTCAAAAGATCATTCACCTAACCTTATCTTTCTTCCGCGTTCTCGGCGTGCTCTGCGGTGAAAATTTAAATTCCACCGAGTTTTTTGCGCAAGTTATCAGCCTGGTAGACAATTCCTTCGATGATATCCTTCATGGGCATGACTTTCTTCACCAACCCAACCCCCTGCCCACAGGAGATAACTCCGGCCTGGATGTCCCCTTCCTGGTACATTCTCCTGACTTTATCTCCCCCCGCCGTCTGGACGATCGCTTCGAGTCCGGCTTGTTGTTTTTCCAGCTCGGCGACTTTCCTGGCGGCCTCGTTGGCCCACGCCCGGTGAGAATTCTGGATGCTGCGCATGATCACCATGGTGTCCAACTCTGTCGCCTCGATCAAAGCCTGTTTTAATTTGGGATGGATCGGACATTCCTCTGCGATCAGGGTAGCCGTGCCGATGATCACTCCCTGCGCTCCCAGGGCCAGAAGAGCCAGGAATCCGCGCCCGTCCGTCACCCCTCCACCGCCGATGACCGGCACTTTCAGGGCGTCTACCACTCTGGGCACCAGGCAAAGAGTCGTGACATCGAGAGTACCGGTGGCCCCGCCGTTTTCATATCCGACCACGGTAACCGCATCCGCTCCGATCGACTGGGCCTTTAAGGCGTAACGAACCCCTACACATTTGTGCATCAGGGTGATTCCATGGGCTTTCAAATCTATAGCCAGATCTTCGGGGGCTTTGTGACCGGAGGTCTCCACAATCCTGATCCCCTCTTCATAAATGACTTCCATGAATTCCCGGTTATCGACAGGCGTCCTCATGGGGAATAAATTCAAATTGACGGCAAAGGGTTTGGCCGTCATTCCCTTCAGCTTCTTAATCTCCTGGCGAAATTCTTCTTTGCTCTGGAACATCGCCGATCCCAGGACCCCGAGCGCCCCTGCGTTGGATGCGGCCGCCACTATCTCCGCCCGGGCAAGGAACATCATCGTTCCAACGACGATCGGATATTTGATGCCGAACATTTCAGTGATTTTAGTCTGGAACATTCTGCCTCTCTTTCAAGTATTATTTAGGACGCAGATCTTTGCGGATAAACGCAGAAAAATAACATAAATCACATCTAAATGAGCTTCTTGCAAAAGTTTCAGGAAAGCATATAGAAAAATCTTTTCTTACGGAATGTACCCATTAACCATGATATTGTTTCCCTGAGCTTCATCGGTTTTCCTGGTTTGGTTTTTTTTGCCAAAAACAATATAACACAGA
>Ga0187865_1003455_pt1 | contig 12995 bp, 11 predicted proteins | sample June2016WEW_11_1_2_FD_132989 | JGI IMG/M metagenome (GOLD analysis project Ga0187865, IMG submission 132989) | Peatland microbial communities from SPRUCE experiment site at the Marcell Experimental Forest, Minnesota, USA - June2016WEW_11_100 | ecosystem: Environmental > Terrestrial > Soil >...
GCGGGCAATCTCTGCGTTGCTCGTCGTCAACGATGTCCCCGCATCGCCTCCTCCTCGCGCCTTGATCTTGCCCGCAATACCTATGCGCGCGACCTATTGTACTTTCACCACGGGCTGCTAGGCGTCCTTAGGCTGAAAATAGAGCAGCATTACCTTTTGCCGGAAGACGCAACCCGCCTGAAGATGTCCGGTTCGTCAAATAGCTCTTCACTCTTGCCGTAGATGCTGAAAAATTCCTTTAATGCCGGCCTGTCTGCCGTGATCAATGGAAAGGGCGCTTTTTGATGGGCAAGGCTTATTTTCCCCGCGTCGACCTGTTTTATGAATTTCTCATCATCTAAACTCCGGATCGTCAGCTGATTGTTTTCAATCTTTAATCTGAAAAATGTGTGCATTGGTCGAATCTGGAAATTGACCTTTTGCGGCTGATCGGGAGCAGCGGAATCAGAGTGATTTGTCCTAAAATCCAGATATAGCTCTTCGGAAACCATAACGATCGCCGGCCTAATCTCATATCCGTTTGCCGTACGGATTATGCTCAATTCTCCCTGCCCTTTGTTGGGAAGATCCTTTTGTTCTGTTGAGCTGAGATCCAGAAAATAGTCATCGCCAATTTTTCCGAGCTGGCCAGACTCTTCCAGACCACCTATTTCTATCTTGTACAGCTTTTCTTGAACGTTAGAACTGTCAAACTTGAAGGATTCTTTCTTTTGCGGATCGATATTCACCCACTCTCCCAACAACTGCGGTTCAAAGATCCGCTCAGATTCTGAAAAAAGAGGATTTAAAGCCGCGATCGGTCTGCATCCTACAAGGAGCAGCATTAAGGGGATACTGCAAAGCGCCGCTACCATCTTAGCTCGATTCATAAAAACCTCCCGCTTTCGGCCCGCATTTCTCACAGGCTTTCCACCTCGCTACGAAACCCTATAAGAAATGCGGGCTAAGATTTAAGCCCACGCTTTTAGCAGTGAAATGGGCTTCTATTGCTGGTAAGCGACACGTATGCGGATTTATTGCAGCTCGAAGGGTTTTATTTATGAATGGCGATCAGCGCCTTCGATATTTCAAAAAGAGCTTCAGCAGCGAAGCGCGGGAAGCAACAATCAGCATGAGGAGAAGCCCGCTGATGATCAAGGCGATTGGCAAGGCGGCATGCCCCTTAAGCCAGTCCTCTTCCAGGCGAATCACGCCAACTGCCAGGAAGATCATTCCGCTCGCAAGATAATTTTTCATCTGACGGGCGATGCTGTAGTAAATGAAAAGAGCTGCTGCCAGCGGCAAGAGCACTTCAAACAAACGAGCTTCAAATTTAAGAGCGGTTAGGGCCGCGTGCTTATTCCAACGTTCCGTGGCTGTGATGCCCAATCCCCATAGCGGTATCAAGATATGACCGGCGATGACAAAACGAAAGGCCTTCGCCACGGCGAGCAGCTGGATGGAAGCGGCGTGGTCGCAAAGAAATTGCAGCCCCCAATAAATCACGGCATTCACGATAAAAAGATATTCGACCTGTCCGCGGGTCCAGGGGAAGACGGCCTTGAGCCACTGAGCATAGGGTTCATGGAAGAGCGCGATTCCGCTTAATGCCATATACATGACAAAAACGGCGTGGCCGTATAAGTACCGGGAATCGCTCGCCAGAGTCAGGCGTTCCAGTATATAGCCTGCAGCAAAATAGACAACGGCGACTGGAATCATGTAAAGAAAGGGGCGACCCTGGTCCTTCGAAATCCAGTCGAGCATCCCCATGCGTAATAAAGTCGCGCCGGCCAGCAGCAGCGACATGAAGGTAAGCTCCAAAGAGAATACCGACGCCTTGGTATAGCGCCGCAAGGCATAGCAGACGGGAAGCAATGCCAACAGGGCCCACCAAAGTTGAACGTTCGTCGTCTTCTCGAAGTCCAGTTGCGAAAGCAGAAATTCCAGATCGCGGCGCCCTTGCGTCCAATAGGAAAGCCACTGGTATTCGTTGAAAGCAACCAGCAAGCCTATGAAGAAGAGCAGAGTAAATGTGAGGAGAAAGGCAATGCCCATGCGCCGCTGGTTTTTATGCCATTGCTGCAATCCAAGACCTAATACCAATCCCGAAGCTGCAGCCACCGTTAGCACTGCCACATGGCGGTTCAGCTGCTGAAAATTAAAAAGCACCAGCAAGACAGCTCCGATGGTCATAAGCCAGCCGCCCAGATAAAGCGTGACCTGCGAAACGGTCAGCTGGCGCATCTCCATGATCCACGCATCTTCCCGGTCGATCAGCCGATCGTAGCGCCGGCGGAAAGAATTCAACTCTGTTCGCGTAATGATTTCTTCCTGGTTCCAGCTTTCCAGTTCGCGCATGTGCCGCTCGATTTTCCCTGACAGATGGCGCGAGTAAACGGAAGGCATGGCCAGGACAAACTCTCCGGAAAGAAAGCGCGCCAGATCCTCGGCCATATCTCGGGCTATGCGATAGCGCGCCGAAGGATTTTTCTCCAGAGCTTTCAGGCAAATGTCCTGGATGCCGCGCGGCAAGTCCGGGTTGATTCGGCGCGGCCACTCCGGATCCTCATGCGCTAAGGATTCGATTTGTCTCTGAAAATCTGAGTGGGCAAAAGGAAGACGCCCGGTCAGCAATTCGTAAAGGATGACGCCGAGGGAAAAAATGTCGCTGGAAGGATCCACGGTTTCCGCTCGAGCCTGCTCGGGAGAAAAATAGTCCAGTGTTCCCATGACTTGCCCCGGTTGCGTTAATCGCCGGAGAGAATCATCCAGAGGCTTGGCTAATCCGAAATCCAGTATTTTGGGAGCGAGTTGCGGATTAACAAGAATATTGGCGGGCTTAAGATCCCGATGCACCAGATGATGGTCATGAAGAAAGGCAATCCCTTCCAATACTTGATAAAACAAATGGAGTTTCTGCTGCAAGGGCAACGCTCGAGCCGTTTCATTGAGCGGAAGCCCTTCGACATATTCCATAACAAAATAGGGAGTCTCCGTTGTTTCCCCCAATGAAAAAATCGAGGCTATGGCAGGATGATTCAGCTTTGCGAGAGCTCGAGCTTCTTCCAGGAAGCGACCGCGCAAAGAGGGATTCGCGGCAAAAGCTGGAAGGAGGACCTTAATAGCAACCGGCCGGCGCAAGCGTTCATCTTCCGCCAGATAAACACGCCCCATTCCTCCGGCGCCGAGCCGGCGCAAAAGCTTATAGCCGGGAAAAGGATTTGAATGGAACAAGCGTTCGTCTTCGTCCGTTTCCGGGAATGAGATCGAGGATGTTTCCTCTTCGAAAGCCTGATCGATTTTCAGGCAAGTTTCCAAGATGTTCCTGAGCGGGATCTCTATATCGGGATAATGTCGGCAAAAAGGCCCTATTTCGGGCGTTTCTCCTCGAGCCTGCAGATCCAAGAATTGACTGACAACTTCCGCGATTCTTCCGTCAGGATCGGCATCTGCAGCTGGCTGGGAGTTCGCGGGCGAAATTGGATTCTTGAGATCGCTCATATTTGAGCCTCATTTGCGCTGCGCAATCGCTTCAGGGCGCGGTGCAGACTCAAACTGATTTGAGCTTTGCTTTTGCCAAGTCGTTGGCCCATCTCGTCGATCGTCAGACCTTCTACTTTCGCAAGCAGGATAATTTCTCGGTCCGCTTCTGCTAATGCATCCAGGTCTTTTAATAATTGAGACACTCGTTCTCTTTGAAAGAGAATCCGGCTTGGCGTCTGGCTGTAGGCAGGCGCCACGTCATATTGCGAAGACGCCATGTGCAAGGGCGCTTCATGCTCCGCCTGTTGTTTTTGGCGATCCTCGAAGCGCGCCAGATCATGTAATGTGTTGCGGGCGATTTGAAAAAGCCAGCGTAAAAAAGATCCTGCGCTTTGGTATTCGAAACGCGGCAGATCGCGGAAAGCGCGCAAGAAAAGCTCCTGCAGCACATCATCAATTTCATATCTGCGACGGAGTGTTTCGCTCATCTGATAGCGGATGAAAACCGCCAGCCTGCTTTGATGCTTCCGATAAAGCCAAAAAAAGGCTTCCTGATCTCCACGCTTGGCTCGCTCCACAACTTCCAGGCTCTCGGTTGCGGTCGTCATAGGAGCAATATGTCTACAGCGCCCGATGGCGCATGAAAAATATTGTTTCGAGTCTTTGAGGTTAATGGTATGAACCTCGATGACTCGAAGATTCAAAGACTCGAAGGATCCTTGATGCTGACACCCGGCTCTTGACTCCTATTGAGGCGCCAGCCGACAGGTAGAATGAAGGCCCTTTTTAAAAAAACGGGAAGTCCTTCCACCGGTATTCCGCTGCGTTCGATAAGTGGTAATCTGTCAACTGTACGCGTTTGGTCTGCGATTTTCCACGACAACGATTACTGTATCATAGGTTTTCGGGGAAGAAGTTAGACCGGCGGGTGAGCGTCAGCCTTTCAGCGCAGTTTGGCGTTTGTTTTTTAATCGAGGAATTCCTGTTCGTTCCGTAACGCAGAATCTGATTTGGTTTTGGAACCGGAGTGGAGGCGAGGGACCGAACCGAAGCGAAGGTCTCAAAACCAAACCAGACGGCCTTGCGCGTTGTGGGCCAAATCTGTTTTCCTACTCCTGAATAGCGAATTCAAGGGAAAGGAGACTGACTCTCAGATAATCCCGGAGGCACTACGGATTGGTTTTTTGTGGAGCACAGCTATTTGGATATTGTATCGTTATTCGATCCGACTGCAGCCCATCTATCCTTTTGGGCACGACAGACAAGAGCTTGAAATTGGCAGAAAACCAAATGGGAGGTTATAAAGGCTTTGCCAGATCAGCCGACCATCAACGGCAACGGCACATATCGGCTCATGTGTGCAAAATCTTTGTCAGTGGACAATAGGGACAAGCCATGACGCAAACAGAGCTGAGCCAAGAGTACATCTATCGTGCCGACCTGAATTCCCTTCTGCCGCAGCTTTACTTTCAAATCGGCGGCAGCAATGTGATCTTTCCTTTCAGGTGTAACCAGGGGCAGGACTGCGAACGTCTCGAGGATTCTCTGCCTGGCTTTTGGGCCGCGAAATCCCTGCAACAGTTCTTGAAGAATCAGTCCTGTCGTGAAAACACCTTCGCCCCCCTTCAGAGCCATTTTTAAGCGAGTTACCTCGAGGCAATTCGAAGGAGAATCGCGACGCAAGGCAAGAGACCAGACGCTGGTATCCACAAGGATGTTCACCGGGATCTCTCCTTCTTGTAGTCGTAATCTTCATCCCATTCCAGGGCACCGAAAAGCTCCAGGATTCGCCCCTGCTCTCGACGCGATATGAATTCCTTGAGGGCTTTTGTTACCGCTGCTTTCTTAGTCTTTTCTCCACTAACCTCAAGTGCCTTCTCGAGGAGCTCCGGATCAAGAGACAAGTTGGTAGCCATGTGTCAACCTCCACTCTTATGATCACACATTTCCAAGCGACGAACAAAGGAGAATTCGATGCATCGAACATACTCCTGCCGTTTATGCGGGTAAAATGACTTTGTTTTGACAAAAAACCGAGTTAATTTCTGGTTACACATTCTGCCATCATTTCGTTATAACGATGTTGTTGGCTGTTCAAATCTGGATGCCCCGATCATCTGGGATCAGGTATTTACCGCCGCTGTTGTCCCCCCTGCATGCCCTCACAAACTGCCGGCAAAAATGCATTACGTCAACTTGCGTTGTTCCAGGCAGGAATCGGATTAAAAGAAATTTCTTTAACCGCAGATTTACGCGGATACAGGCAGATAGGCGTTGGCTTGAAGCCTTATCTGCGTGAATCCGCGGTTAAACTCAACGGCGCTATCCTTTCAGATACCTCGCTGCATTCTCCCCCGCGATCCGGCCCGAGATAATAGCAAATGCGGAAGCGATACCGGAGGTATCCCTCATGCTGTAGCTCTCTGCATGTAGCCCGCCCGCATCGAGCCCTGCGGCGTAGAGACCGGCGATCGGGGTGCCATACTCGTCAACCGCCTCAGTCTTGTGGTTTATTTTGATCCCTCCCATCGTCCCGAGGAAGCAGGTACGCGCTTTGGCCGCATAGAATCGAGGCCCGTTGAGTGGTATGAGATACTCCGGATCCTTCGCAAATTCCACGTCGTATCGTTGTGCGCAGAATGTGTTGTATCGCTCGACTGTGGTCTTGAGCACCTGGGGATCCACCTCCATCTTCCGGGCAAGCTCCTCGATGGAGTCTGCGCCGAAGAACTCCTTCGAGTTGAGAGCGAGGAAGTGCTCCAATTTTTCATCCAGATCCCGGAGCTTACAGCCGGGAGAAACCAACGTTCCCATTCCCCGGAAGACGCCTTTCTCGATAAAGTGATTTTTGATCGTGTCGTCGAAGAGGCAAAAGGTGTATCCCTGTTTGTACCGGCTATTCACGTTGCCTAAGGAAGTATCGTAATAGGCGATGCCCTCATCGCAGAACCTTTGTCCTTTGGGGTCAACCCACAAAACCGGCTGAATTGCCGCCCCCTCCACGGCGTTCATGAAGGGGAACTCCGGCCCAAACGGCGCTACGCGGATCAAGTGGAGAACGCCCATGCCTTCGGCAGCAGCGCCCATCTCCCATGCCATGCGGATGCCGTCTCCCATCTTGCCCGCGTTCCCCATGGGCGTTACCGTCCGGCCCAGTTCGAGGCCGGTGTACTTCTTAATCCATTCTGCGTTGTTCGCGTAGCCTCCACTGGCAATCACCACGGCACTGCAGGTTACTTCAGTGTCCTTGCCATCCAGTTCGACGACCACCCCCGATGGTCCGCTCTTCCCTTTCAGTATCTGCTTCACCGGAGAGGCCGCTCTGATGGTCACCCCCTTTTCCTTCGCCTTCTGTATTAGCGCCTTGACCACTGCCTGGCCTCTTCCCTTGACCACATGATAGGTCCGGGGCGCATCCGGCATGTTGATGGTCACCTCAAGGAACTCTACGCCGTGGGCTCCGAGCCAGTCGATGGTTTCGGCAGATCTGTTGATGAGTGACCGGACCAGACGTGCGTCTACCCGCCAGTGATTGTATTCCATGAAATTCCTGAAGGCCTGATCACTGGAGTAGGCAATGTACTTCTCCTTTTGCATCGCGCTTCCGACGGCGAAAATACCTTCGAAGAAGTTCGAGGTCCCGCCGAGGGACGCTTGCTTTTCGAAAACGGCTACCCTCGCGCCGCCTTGCGCGGCCACAAGCGCCGCGGCGAGACCTGATACGCCCGAACCCACGATGACGACGTCTGTTTCCATTGGGGTTTCATTCATTGGAGCCTCCGGCTCGTTCCTTTAGACTCCGCACAATACCGCTGATCACGGCACCCGACACATCGACGACTGCCGCGCCCCCGTCTACCGGGATAGCGGCTCCGGTGAGAAAGGACGAGTCGTCACTCGCAAGGAACGCGCAGATGCCGGCCATCTCCTCAGGAAGCGCCACGCGGGGTAGGGGAACGTCTTTCATGAAGCGGGCAAAGATGTCTTCCACGTTCGTTCCGACCATCTGTGCAAACGCCTCCATGTTTTCCGTGAACATCTCCGTTTTCGTCGCTCCCGGACATACGACATTGCATCGCACGTTGTAGCGACCATAGTCCAGCGCAGCCTGCTGGGTCAGGTTGATGAGGCCTCCTTTTGTTGTGCAAAAACCGGGATTCTCGGAGATGCACCTCAGGCCCGCCAGCGAGGAGATATTCACCACCGAGCCGCCGCCTGCCTTTATCATCTGGGGAATGCATGCTTTCATCATAAGGAACGGACCGGTGAGATTGACTTCGAGCATTCGTCTCCAGTCCGCAACGTCCATGTCCACAACGCCCGCGGGAGGATTCTGATCCAAGGCTGCATTGTTGACGAGCACGTGGAGACCTCCTTCAAAGGAAAGGGCCGTCTTCAGTATCCGCCCCACATCCTTTTCGTCGGACACATCAGCGGAACATGTCTTCACCGAACCCTCAGGCAAAGATTTCGCCACCTCATCGAGCATCTCCTGACGGCGGCCCGCGATACACACCCGTGCCCCACAAGCGACAACGCGCTTCGTGATGGCCTCTCCTATGCCGGTGCCACCCCCCGTAACGATTGCAACCCTTCCTTTCAGATCCACAGCCTTACCTCCAGAGAATTGTGCCATCCAGATTGCATCTTAACGCAATTTCATCTCCGTTCCTGAACAGAAATCCCTCAATTTTCATTGCCTCCGAAATGCCGTAGCCGGCTTATTCAGTCTGCATTAAACGAATGCAATAAATTGCAGCAAGGATGATAGGTTATAGAAATGCCCAAATAGAAGGAATAGAATGCAAAGAAAAACAGGGTTCTTATACAAAAATAGTTCGGTTGCCTTTATCGATCTATAAGGAGTGTCCAAATATTGTAGGGCCAAGGAGAACATGAAGACGCTCAGGTACAACACCCGTCAGAAGAGGCGGGGTAGTTCGCTAATGGCGCTCGGCACTTCGGAACGGGACGCAGCTGAGCGCCTTGTCGAGGCTGGATTGTATAGGGAGGCGGTAGTTCATCTGTACTTCACCTGTTTCTATGTGTCACAGGCAATGTTGTGTCACGTGTTGCCTTCTAATCCAAATCACGACTACGTAGAAAGGGAGTTGCACAAGTCTTACGGACGGTCGCGCTCCTTCCCCAGACGATATGTGGATCTGCACGTCCGACTGCATAAAATGCGTACTGAGTTCGATTACCGCACAACGCACACTCCTGATCCGGACGATCTGAAGGCAGAACTGAAGATACTTACCGCATATGTTGCCTTTGCCATGCGTGTTGTTCCACGGGTCGAGGTGCTCGACCTCCTGAGGAGCATATCCGAAGAAAATCCCGACAAGATTAAGGACTTCTCGTTTGACATCTACTGCCCCAAGACCTATGCACACCACACCAGGTTGACATTCTGGCAACCGCCCTTTTATCTGGACATCTTCGGTGTCAACCAATTAGCTCTTGGTGCGGCGAGACTGCTTCGTGGCCTCCGAGTTCGTCGGTCAAAGGACTATGTAGTCGGCTTGAACAGTCGAGTGAACCAATACAAAGAGGACCATCTCATCATGCTTGATATTGACTCTGTTAACCCGGCCATCGAGGCCTCCCTCAAGCCAATCGGAGGCATTCTCTTGAAGAGCGGAAGAGGATTCCACTTCATCGGCAGGAAGGTCGTCACTGGACTCAAAGCATGGCGAACCGCCATGCGTAGCCTCCTGCGCCACAAGAAGCTGAAGAAGCACATCGACAAGGACCACATAGAAATTTCCATGCATAGGGGATACGCCACACTCCGTGTTACTGCAAGTCCTATAAAACCGACCATTCCGTACTTCTACAAGGAGATATGACCAGGCCCTATAATAGCAGGGGAGACCTGTCGCGGTAGGAATGCGGATCACTCCGCACCTCCGCACAGATCCGTAAGGGCGCTGCTAACGCATACGGCTCCTACCTCGGATGACTGGCGTAAAACCGCACATGCGGGAAAGGGTGAAGAAGGCAGGGGCGCGGCGACCAGCGGTCGAGTAACCGTCTCAGCTTAGTGGAAACTGGGGTCGGACCGAAACAAACAAAATATAGTCAATCGGTTGGGGCAAAAATTTGGCTTCAAAGTAGGCTTAGAAAAGATTTTTTGCATCCTAATTTGAGTTTAAGAGATTTTAGCTTCGGCGGCGAAACATCAGGGAGGGATTATCGAGCCCAGGGAAATTTTTAATAGGATAGCGCCTGCTTATAGTCAAACAAATGGGAGGTGAAAATTGCATCTAAGCCCATTTTTTGCCGCCGATTTCGTCGGATCCTTTTGCCGATACAAGCCTTGCTTTGGTCCGACCCCATCAACGCAACGCGCCGCCGCTGAGCTCAAACGTTAGCCCGTTTTACAAACGGGAAACCGGGACACCCACTATTAGCTTTTGCAGGATCTGATTTGGCCTGGATTGGAATCTGATGAAATTATGGGCGTCCAGGCTTGCGAATCGGGATTCCGGATTGATTCGGCAGCGCACCACGGGATCCGTTGTGGTCCGTGGGCGCGGCAATTATAGTTCGGCGAATTTCCCGCATTTTCTTGAGTTTCTCTGAAATAAAAACCTCCCCGGCGAAACAATAGGCCATAGATCCAGCTATGCCTTGCTGCATTCCATCGTGAGAATGGCAACCCGAGCTGCCCTTTCCTAAATCGGCAAATGGGCAGATGGTAAAACGAAATGTGCGATCTGCCATGAAGATAGGAAACCTATCGATGCCAAAGACACCTGATGCGAAACCATCCAAGCCCGATCAGCTTTCCATCGCGGCAGAACTGATTGAACGACGCATTTCCCTGATTCGCGGCCATAAAGTAATGATCGACGCCGACCTGGCGGACTTATATCAGGTTACTACAGGCAATTTGAATTTAGCCGTAAAGCGCAACCTCGACCGTTTCCCCGAAGACTTTATGTTTCAGCTTACCGGGAAAGAGTTTGAAACTTTGAGATTTCAATCTGCAATCTCAAATCGGGGAGGGCGTCGTTATCTGCCCTATGCATTTACAGAGCACGGCGTTGCCATGCTCTCTTCCGTATTAAGCAGTCAACGCGCAGTACAAATGAATATCCTAATCATACGCGCGTTCATAAAGCTTAGGGAAATGCTGGCTACGCACAAAGAATTGGCGCGCAAGATCGAGGATCTCGAACGCCAACAAAAAGAGCACGGGAGTCAACTTGCGGCAGTTTATTCCATTGTCAAACGGCTGATCGAGATCCCGCCCAAGTCGCCAAAACCGATCGGTTTCAGAACAGACAGATGAACAAATGAGACAGCTGTTTAATGATGCGATCAATTGCTTATGTAAACTGAAGTAATATAGATCGATTTCCTGCAGATTTCATGTTTCAGCTCTCGGACCAGGAGACCAACAATCTGCTATCACAAAATGTGATACCTTCTCAGAGAAGCCTGGGCGGCGTCCTCCAGCTTTAACGATCAGAGGACGCCGCCGCTCTCACTCAGCATGGGAAACATTCCTGCGCGGTCGTCTAATACGGAACGTACGCAGGAACAACGTCTTTGTATTTCGCGACCAGTTTGTCCCAGTTGCGCGGCAGCTCGATTTTCTTTGTCACGAAATCATTTTGAATGCCGCCGACACTTCGCAGCGCCGCCATCCACGCACCTGGCCCGCCCGCTACCAGGATCATCAGACCCGAAGGATCGACGGCCCGCGGGGGCTGTGAAAGGACGTCCGCATTCTCCTTTCTCGCCGGGCCACGCACAGGAGCATTCTCCAGGATGTACTTCTTGAGTTTTTCCTTCGTCCATCCGGCATCCGCGAGAATTTTGGCGTGCGAAGGAATCACGATCAGGCAGGACATGTTCCACGGCTGCAAGTTCGCCAGCGATTGCGCGAGCCCTTCCGCACTGGTGTCCATAGGAACGCTTTGCAGGAAGTTGTTGGGAAAAAAAACGGTCAGGGTATTGTCTTCCTTCTTGAATCCCCGCTCCACCTGCAGCGGCGCCCAGGGGGTCTCTTCCTCATTCTCGCCGATCACAAGACTGTATTTGGAGGGATTGCCGATAACCCCCATGTCCTCGACAGCCTTTCTCGCTCCGCCGATGTTCTTGACGATCAATCCAACGGCTCGCCCGATGGCCGAGTTGGCAATATTCCCGGGGCTGAAAGAACCTGAACTGAAATTGACGTGGATATCGTGCCGTATCGGTCCGTTGATGGCGAAGAAAGGAGCCCAGGATCCAGTGCTCACTTCGAAAGTATCGAAGCGCGTTTTCTGGTCCGAGAGAGCCTGCGCCGCGGCGATCAGCACCGGCATATGCGTAGGCAGCGCTCCCGCCATAACCGCGTTGATAGCGATCTTCTCGACGGTGGCCTTGCCTAATCTCGGGATGACCGTTGCTACCACGTGATCCGCAGGCAGGTCCGTACCGGTCATCATCTCCGCCAGGGCTTTTTCAGTGGGCGGCACAATCGGCAGGCCGTCGGTCCATCCGTTCTTATAATAGAAACGATTTATTCCCTCGTAATTTCCCTTGAAAACTACTCTGGGAGATTTGACCACCTTTGGTTTCGGCGATTTCTCGTCAGCAGTCAGCGGTTTGGTTAATGCTTCAACGATGCCTGGCATCGCAGCGGCGGTACCGGTTTCGATATCTGCTTTTACCGTCGATTCGTTTGCTACGTTCAAAGGCAGGACTCGGATTCCGGGCACTCCTCTGCTTGATGCAGCCGAATGAGCGTCCGTTACAAAACCTGGATGCGCCAGTAACACGACTGGCGTGTCAAAGTCCTCGATCGCAATTGCGTTATATACGAGGTACTTTGTGCAGGACCCTCAATCACCCACCGAGAGAATGACGGCATTAACTCCCTTGGCCCATGCTTCAAATTTATCTTTGTTCTTTGTCTCCACGACCGAGACATTCCACTCGTTAGAGATGAAGTAGCTGATCTGGGCGTCGGGATACATGGCTTTCAGCCTTCTTTCAACCGACTCGGCGATGGGCCTGGCAGCCCGCTTGTAGTTGACAAACAAGCCGATCTTCTTGCCCGCCAGGGTGTCCACTCTCGACGCGGAGAGCCCCCTGAGAGGTATGGGATCCGCTTCCGCCCACGGGCTGAGCACTTGGTACTGCGGGTCCGATTTGTTTTGAGCTAACAGCGCTTTAGAAGGGTCAGGGATTGCCGTCAAGAAGACGGCTACTCCCAGGACCCAAAGGAACTTCAATCTAGGCATGATGTTCATCTCCTTATACCTGATAACAGCCGCTGTAAATATTTGCAGCAAAATCCAAATCTTCGAAATCCTAATTCCTATTCTGGTTTTAGTCGGAGGATAAGATGAGCGAACCCAATTTCTCACCCATTGTCTGGCTACTGTTTACATTCGAAATTCCTGGCATCTTGCGGATCGCCCTGCCCCTTGTACTCCGTGTGAGTCGGATACGGGCACAGCGGTCGCGTGCGGCCCGGCAGTGACCGACCGGTTGCAACCACACCTTCCGGAGCAACGCCCTTCTCCACC
>Ga0187865_1003456_pt1 | contig 12993 bp, 12 predicted proteins | sample June2016WEW_11_1_2_FD_132989 | JGI IMG/M metagenome (GOLD analysis project Ga0187865, IMG submission 132989) | Peatland microbial communities from SPRUCE experiment site at the Marcell Experimental Forest, Minnesota, USA - June2016WEW_11_100 | ecosystem: Environmental > Terrestrial > Soil >...
CGACCGGCCTATTGCTTCGTTGCCAGCCCCTGGTTACCCAACATTATTCTGGAATGCGGAAGTTGAACCATGAAGAGCGCATGGAGGCCCTTCGTAAGCTCACCAAAAATTATAATCAATTGGGTATCACTTCGGTGATCGAAGGGGGCAGCACACCGGATGGCGTTGCGGCTTTCAATGAATTGTACAAGCGTGGAGAACTTACCGTCCGGATGTCCTATACGATACGGCCGGATATTTCAAAACCCAAAGAGGATATTGTCAAACAGGTCAAGGCTTTTTATCCTCTCATAAAGACTCCCGACGATTGGGGGAAACTCCATTTTCTAAAGGCATGGGTTGACGGGGGTATCCTGACGGGAACTGCTCTGATGCGGGAACCCTATGGCACAACGGGTCCTCTCTATCAGAAAGTTTTCGGTCACACCGATTCGAAATTTAAAGGGGTTATAACCTATGATTTAGAAGCTTATACCAAGGCCGCCGAGATCGCTTATGAATTGAATCTGCAGATGACGGCACACTGTATTGGCGACGGAGCGCTGGATGTCCTGTTCGCGTCCTACAAAAGAGTTAACAATGTCAATCCCATAAAGAACCGGCGATGGTCGGCAATCCATGGGGATTTTACCGATGAAGCCATGTTAAAAATGATGGCTGACCTGGGCATCATGAACATCGCTCAGATTGCCTGGTTTTACAAGGATGGTGACATCCTGTCAAAGATCTTGACCGAAAGAGCCATGAAGAGCTTCTATCCGTTCAAGACCATGGAAAGGCTTGGGGTTATCGCGACCGGCGGAAGCGACCATATGGTTAAGTGGGATTCGGTGGAATCGGTCAATCCTTACAATCCCTGGTTGTCCATGTATGCTTTGGTGACCAGGCAGACGGAACGTGGGGGATTACTGATGCCGGAGGAGCGGATTTCACGGGAGTCTGCTCTCAAACAGTACACGATAAACGGCGCTTATGCCATGTTTGCTGAAAATATCAAGGGTAGTATTGAGAAGGGAAAGCTTGCGGACCTTGTGGTCATCAATAAAGATTACCTAACCTGCCCAGCCGATGAGATCAAGGGAATACGGGCTTCATTAACCATGGTTGGAGGAAAAGTAGTTCATAAGGAATTTTAGCCATTCAGGAGGAGATTTTTTCAAAGGTTACGTTGAATTGCGGCTTTGATCCTGCTAAAGTCGGGTCAAAGAAATTCTTATTCCGGGAGCTCCGTCCAAGAATTTTCTTGGAACCGCCAGTGACCGGTATGCCGGGTGGATCGGGCAGATTTATTCGGAGGCGAGATATGAAAAAGGAATTACCCGCAGGAGCCACAAGGTCGGGGACAAAACCTTCGATGAAGAAACCCTTCCGTTCCGGTTGAAAGCGTAGTTGAATACTTCCAGCATTTTCCTCTCTTTGAAGGGGCGGAAGGAACTGGTGTGCCCCGGTGAGCCTCCAAAACGCCTGCCGGGCCTTGGCAAATCGTTGAAATCGCCCCCTCGCCCCCTCTACCCCGAAATCCTCCGAATCCCCGCTGAAATGGTCCCCAAACAAACACCATCTTGTGCCCAATTTCCCTTGACACAGAAATACCTTCCCCTTATATTTATAATACTAAAAAGCGAGCTCTTAGCAAACAAAAAGCGCGAAGAACCCGGTGCGCGTGAAGTCGCGCCCGGAGGATGCGCCGTTCGGAATGTCGGAGAGTGATCCCATGACCCAATACGCCCCCGCGAAACGCATCCATTCCTTCCACCCGCCGCAGAGAACGCTGATGGGCCCCGGCCCGACCGAGATCCATCCGCGCGTGCTCACCACCATGAGCCAGCCGGCGATCGGCTACCTCGATCCGGTCTTCGTCGAGATGATGGAGGAGCTGAAGTCGCTCCTGAGATACGTCTACCAGACCAAGAACCCGCTCACGTTTCCGATCTCCGGCCCGGGTACGGTCGGCATGGAGTACTGCTTCGTCAACCTGGTCGCCCCCGGCGACAAGGTGATCGTGTGTCAGAACGGCGTCTTCGGCGGCCGCATGCTCGAGAACGTGATCCGCTGCGGCGGCGTGCCGGTGCCGGTGGAAGACAAATGGGGCGAGCCGGTCGACCCGCAGAAGGTCGAGGACGCGCTGAAGAAGAACCGCGATGCGAAACTGGTCGCCTTTGTGCACGCCGAAACCTCCACCGGCGCGCAGTCGGATGCGAAGACTCTGGTGAAGCTCGCGCACAAATACGATGCGCTGACCATCGTCGACGCCGTGACCTCCTTGGGGGGCACGCCGGTGAAGGTGGATGAGTGGGAAATTGACGCCATCTACTCGGCGAGCCAGAAGTGCCTTTCATGCACGCCGGGCCTGTCGCCGGTGTCGTTCTCAGAGCGCGTGGTCGAGCACGTCAAGGCGAGGAAGGACAAGATCCGCAGCTGGTTCATGGACATGAACCTGCTGCTTGGGTACTGGGGCGCGACAACGCGCACCTACCACCACACCGCGCCGACGAATTCGCTGTTCGCGCTGCACGAGGCGCTGCTGCTGATCCGCGAGGAAGGTTTGGAGAATTCCTGGGCGCGCCACCACCGCCATCACTTGGCGCTGAAGGCCGGCCTGGAAGCGATGGGCCTGAAGTTCCTGGTTAAGGAGAAATACCGCCTGCCGCAGATGAACGCGGTGCTGTGTCCGGAGGGCGTGGACGAAGCCAAGGTGCGACGCACGCTGCTCACCGAATTCATCCTCGAGATCGGCGCCGGCCTCGGGCCGCTCGCCGGCAAGATCTGGCGCTTCGGCCTGATGGGCTACAGCTGCCGCCCGGACAACGTGATGCTGTGCCTCTCGGCGCTCGGTTCGGTACTCTCCGACATGGGACTGCCGGTGCATGTGGGCGACGCGGAAGCAGCCGCGCACCGCGTCTACGCGCAGATGCACGCCAAGGATGCCCGGCGCAAGAAAAGAACCGCCTAGCGTGCTGAGGTACCGGACACCTTTGATGGTATTCAACCGGGACGTTGGGGCAAAGTGAACTATTTCTAAATCCCCTAAACCAGCCGAGGCGGAAACATAAAAAAAATTCCAGGGGTGGCGCTGCAGATTATTCAGGATGAGATTGTTAGCAGATAAAAACTGATCTTCCCTCCCCGCGTTCAGAGTGTACCGGTCAACCGATTCAACATGGATCGCGACCCCGTCCCTGACATGCCCCTTGATGACGCACTGAATGGTCCCTCCGCAGTTCCAGATGCAGAATAAGGATCAAATGGCCCGTAAGATTGCGTTCTTGGCCGGGGGAGAACCGGCGCTTGCCAGAGAACCCAACCCGGCGTACACTGAAGGCATGATTCGAGTGACCGGCACGATCATGATCGATGAGGAAGAAATTCATCAGCAATTCATCCGCGCCTCCGGCCCGGGCGGGCAGAATGTCAATAAGGTCGCCACGGCCGTGCAGCTCCGTTTCGATGTGGCCCATTCCCCTTCCCTTCCCGAAGACGTTCGGGAACGCCTTGCTCTTTTAGCCGGAAAGCGCATGACCAGGGAAGGTTATCTTATCATAAATGCCCGGCGGTTCCGCACCCAGGAACAAAACCGCCAGGACTCCGTTGCCCGCCTGGTGAATCTGATCCGCCAGGCAGCCCAAAGGCCCAAAATCCGCAAAAGGACAAGACCCACGCAAGCGTCTAAAGAACGACGGCTGGAGAGCAAACATCACCGCAGCAAGATCAAAGACCTGCGCCGTGCGGAACCGGAATAAGACTGATTCGCTGGAAACCCTCTGGATGGAAAATTGAAAGGGAGGAAATTTAAGAAATGAAATACCGTAAATTAGGAAATTCTGGTTTAGAAGTTTCTCCCCTCGCCTTTGGGGGCAATGTCTTTGGATGGACGGTGGATGAGTCAAAGTCCTTTAAATTATTGGATGCGTTTGTAGACTCCGGATTTAATTTTATTGATACTGCGGATATTTACTCCAAGTGGGCTCCCGGTAATAAGGGTGGAGAATCTGAGACGGTTCTGGGTAAGTGGCTCAAACAAAGCGGGAAGCGTAAAAGAGTAATCATCGCCACGAAGGTCGGAATGGAAATGGGCCCCGATAAGAAAGGACTCTCAAAACCGTATATTTTACGGTCAGTAGAGGATTCACTTCAGCGCCTCCAAACGGATTACATAGATCTCTATCAGTCCCATACCGATGATCCGAATACCCCTTTGGAAGAAACCTTAGAGGCATACGGACAATTAATGAGAGAAGGAAAAGTAAGGGCAATAGGCGCTTCGAACTTTAGCGCAGAACGACTTTCTCAAGCCTTGGAGGTCAGTAAACAACGGGGATATCCCAGCTACCAAAGCCTGCAGCCTTTATATAATCTCTATGATCGTGCCGAGTATGAAACCAAGCTTGAGCCCTTCTGCCGGGGAAACGGATTGGCAGTGATCAGCTATTTCTCTCTAGCCAGCGGATTTCTCACGGGAAAGTATCGGTCGGAAAAGGATTTGGGAAAAAGCCCGCGAGGCCAACGGGTTGGAAAATATTTAAATGAACGAGGCCTTCGCATCCTGGAGGCCCTCGACAAAGTAGCTAAGCAGCGCGGATCAACTCCTGCGACAGTCGCTCTTGCATGGCTGATAGCACGGCCTAGCATCACCGCCCCCATTGCCAGTGCCACGAGCTTGGAGCAGTTACATGCTCTGTGCGAAGCGCCAAAACTCGAATTGGATCGTTCGGAAGTGGAATTTTTGGACCAAGCGAGTGCTTATTAATGGAAAATGGGGTCATGGGAGGGGGCGTAGTGGAAAATATGCACTTTACATTGAAGTGGTTTTATGATGGAAAAGAATCATGCCTCGTCAAGCCAGATTAGACGCTCCTGGACCCCTATCCTTAGCAGCGAAAGGTTCCGGTTTGTTAGACATCTTCGTCGATGCCGATGGCTGCCCTGTGAAACAGGAAGTCTACCGCGTGGCAAAGCGTTATGGACTCAGGGTCATCCTGGTGTCGAACTCGCGGATGCGGACCCCGCACGAGGACTGGCTCGAAGTAGTTGTTGTGGATGGGCAGTTCAACGCGGCCGATGATTGGATTGTCGAGCATGTGAGCGAGGATGATATCGTGATCACTGGGGATATCCCCCTGGCTTCTCGGTGCTTGGAAAAGGGCGCCCAGGTTCTCGCTCCCACGGGGCGCGTTTCCACCCGGGATAGCATTGGCGAAGCCTTGGCGAGCCGGGAGCTTCTGTCCCACCTCCGCGATCTCGGGACCATAACAGGGGGGCCAGCTCCCTTCGAGAAACGAGATCGCTCCCGTTTCCTCCAGCGCCTCGACGAAACGATCCAAGCCGTCCGCAGCAGGAAGTAGTAAACAATGAAAGTGGAATTATGAACGGTACAAATCGGGTAGATATAAAATCAGGCTTAAAGGTTTTAATCGTATTAAAGAAAGACCAACGTTCCGGAAAACTAACGGAAGGCGTAGTGAAAGACATTCTAACAAAATCTCCGACTCACCCCCATGGTATTAAAGTCCGGTTAGAAGGCGGTGAAATTGGTCGCGTTAAGAAAATAGTAGAAGGCTAGCTTGCCGGGTTGAGGGAACCGATGCGCCTATCTTTAAGATCCGGCGGCTTTTCTCACTCGATCCCCGCGTCCCCCCATCCGTATTACAAATCCGTGGCCCCGGTCTTTGCCTCCATCTCGCCTTTTTTCTCGCGGAGGTAATGGAGCGCCAGCCAAACCGTCTTTACGCCGCTTTCGGTCCACTCGACCCGGTGGCGCAGATGCGCCGGGATATGCAATGCATCGCCGGAGCGCATTACCCGTATCTCCGGTTCTCCCGCGAAACGGAGACCCGCGCTTCCCTCGAGGAGGAGAACCCATTCGTGGGTCTCCTGATCGTACCACTCTCCGGGCGGCGTGGCCTGTCCATCGGAGACAATTCTTTCCAGTCGGAAGTTCTCCGTTTTTAGGAGAATATCGATGACCTCCTCAGGAACGAGCTCCGAAATGTCCGCAAAAAGGTTTTTGATTTGCACGGCTCTGGGCCATAAAGAATTTCCGCACATATTATATTAAAGGATTCTTCACCAAAAAACAAGACGAGTGTTAACGGCCGCAATGTTCTAGGTGCTAAACAGAAAGCCTTCATCAAAGCTCCTGATTCTCGCCGCTTATTAGATTGCCCCTCGCGACACTCATAAGCGGCCATTAAGTACCAAAACTTTTAGTTGAGAAAAAAATATAAAAGGGCTTATTATAAATAATCAGGCCTGCTTTCACATTTTATTTGCTTAAATTTCTTTAAAAATTCAATCAGGGAACCTCAATGTTTAGCAGAACGAAATGGCTCATCCCAATTCTAGTAATCATTTTAATTCCCATCTTGCTGGGGATAATGCCATTGAACTTTATTCATAAATTAGGAAGCGGGTGTCCATTTCATCAAGCGAACCAGATCCAAAAGTGCAGTCCCAGCCTCTTTCATTCTTTAATCTCTCATGATGACCATTTGATCGGAATTCATTTTTGGGCTTCGATCGAGCGCGAAACAATCTTTCCATCACTTTTCCCCTCAACCTCAAATTCTGACTTCCCGTCTTTAGCTGTGCCCTCAAAATTTTCTCCCCTTCGCTGTTAATTCCATTTAAAAGTATTTCTTTTCTGGCGCAGGTCTGAGACCTACCAGGGATTTTGGCCCTGTATTGGACCCCATTGGTCGTTTGTAACCTTAACCGGGGGGGAGGAATCTCCGCCCTGCTTCCCGTGTCATCAAGGTGGGGAGATGAAATTTACAATTTTATTGGGAAGGCTGAAAATTTTCTCGGAAGGCCTTCATACCGAGGGTAAAGAAGCGACCGTAGGGATTGATGTCAAGTCGGCAATTGGCCAATCTCTTTCCTTGCCATATGGTTACCCGAATCATGAATAAAACGACTTCCAGCGAAGATCTGATGTCTCGGACCGGCGAGGGGGACGAGTTGGCATTTGAAATCCTCGTGCGGAGACATCAGACTTCCGTATTGAATCTCATCTACCGCTATGTTGGAGACAGGACGAAGGCCAAAGACTTGGCGCAGGAAGTATTCATAAGGGTTTGGCGGACGGCCAATCGTTATGAGCCAAAGGCCAAGTTTACCACCTGGATCTATCGCATTACCGCCAATCTTTGCCTTAATGAATTGAAGTCCATTAAGGGGAAAAAATTAGCCCAATTGGAAGCCGAAGAGGAAGACAGGCAGAATACAAATTTCGAACCCCACTCTGATGCTTCCCAGTCACCGGAAGATCTTTTGCTGGCCGAAGAACGCAGCCGTCAAGTCTCCGAAGCCCTCCAGAGCCTGCCAGAAAATCAGAGGATGGCTTTGATTTTAAAGAGATATGACAACCTGTCCTACGATGAAATTGCCAAAATCATGGAATGCTCAGTCTCGGCAGTTGAATCCTTGCTGGTCCGGGCCAAAAGAAATCTTCAAGAAAAATTGAAGATCCCGTAAAAGTAAAATTTCCTCTCCCCTGGCGGGAGGGGATGAAGGGGTGGGAGATAAATAACATGGTGGGATTTCTTGATTCTTCACCCTCACCCCATCCCTCTCCCGTCAAGGGAGAGGGAATATTCTTGATTTTTTTAAAAAATGAGCGCAGGTTTTTCCTTTCTGAGTTGTTTAATTATATAGAAGGTGGAGGTTCCGATGAAATGCAGTCAAGTCCCAAAGAGGCTTTCAGCTTTCCAGGATGGTGAATTGAATCCCCAGGAACAGGAAAGAGTCAGCAATCACCTGGAAAGTTGCTCAGCCTGTCGTGAACAATATGCGGAGATGGAGAAGGTTTGGCAGGCAATAGGGGATTTCAAGGAGATTCTTCCGGAACCGGAATTCTACGGTCAGTTGGTTAGGAAGATCAACTATTCCGATCAAACCCGCTTCCCTGTGTGCTTCTCATGGTTTTTCCAGATCTTTTCGTCCCCATGGGCTACCTCTACCCTTTTGATCGTAGGAATCTTAGTTGGAACCTTTTTGGGAAATATTCTGGCGAAAAGTGACCTATTTCCATTTCAACAAAGCCAGGCGTCTCATTCTCAAGTGGCAATCGAGGTTTTTTCCCTAAAGGTTTTCGATCCCATACCTCCGGGTACTTTGGCCGATAAATATATGCGCATGGCGAGCTATTAGGGAGGATAGGCTTAAATGAAAGGGAAGAGTTTACTATTTGTCCTGATTTTGTCGCTGGCCATCAACGCCTCCATCCTGGGTACCATGGGATACCATTATTATCGTGATGCCTCGTTGGCGAAAGACGCGCCTTGCCCCTTGTCTCCTGCCCATCAACATCTTTATCAGCACCTGGGTCTATCCACCCCTCAACTGGCTCAGATGGAACCTGTGGCTCAAAAGTTCCATGAACGTCTTGGACAATTGGAAACCGCCATGAAGGGGGGAAATGAGCGACTCGTAGAGCTTCTGGGGGAGAGAGAGGTCGATCCGGGACAAGTAGAGGGGCTGCGGAAAGAAATAGCTGGAATTCAGGATGAAATTCAAAGAGAAGTCATTGCCCACATCCTCGAGACCAAGAGGATTCTTGATGCTAAGCAGAAGAAGCAGTTTTTTGCCCTTATGAGTAAAAGCATGGCCACAGGGGAGATTAAATAATTAAAGAGGACCGGGAGTGAGTGATGGATGACGCCTGCCAACATATTAAGAAAGCTGTGATATTCCTTAACTCCACGAATTTCGGCACATAAGGAACGTCTTTCCGACCATAATTCGATCGCGGCAGATCTTTGTTGCCAAAAGGAAGAAAGCGAGGCCTCACAATGACCCAATCCAAAAGCCCAGATAACAGGAAAGGTTCAAGAGCAGTAGCGATCAGTGCCATATTTCTGTCATTCATTGTGGCCCTAGAAATTGTCATTATGATCAGCCCTTTTGCCTTTTTCTTCTATGCCGTGTTCAACCCATTCTTGCTCGCCTTAAATCAGTCGCCGATGACCCGCTGGCTCACTGCCTTTTTTCTCCCTCATATGATAGTTCCTCCCAATGAAGCTTTGAAAGTTATCCGGATTCTAGGGTCTGTTTTTTTCGTCGGCGGTACATTGCTGTTCTTCGTTTGCGCTATACAAGTGTACGCGGGAAAGTTGTTAAAAAAAGGGGTCGCTACAGGAGGGCTTTATAGAATAATTCGGCACCCACAATATCTCGGGCTTGGACTGGCAGCTCTGGGGTTGGCGATCATGTGGCCCAGATTCCTGACCCTCGGCCTGTTTGCGGTCATGCTCTTCTTGTACTACCTTCTCGCCAAAGACGAGGAGCGCCGGATGATAAAGCGCTTTGGAGAAAGCTACATCTCTTATATGAATCAGACAGGAAGATTCCTCCCCGATTTCATTGAGAAAGTATTGACGAGAAATGCCAAGCCTCAACAACCCCTTAGCATGGGAAAAGCTGTCGCCATTTTTCTGATACTTCTTGTAGCCGTTGTCGGAAGTGGGTTCATTTTACGGACCTATACCATCCGCCATCTTCCATTGGAACAGGTCAATCGTATCGATGTTATTACTATAACAAAAGATGACCTGATAATGGCGAAACAACTACTCCCTTTTGTCCTTGAGGATTCCGGTATTGCCTCAAGGCTTCAACCAATCCAAAATGACAAAGATCGTCGAATTCTGGCCTATTTTATTCCGGCTGACTATGTAATGCAGGGAATGATCGCCAATACAGGGGAAGAATGGAAACTGTTCGAGCGACATAAAACCATTGGTATGATCGCGAACTATACTTTCCATCCTTATGCTCATCTAACAGGAGAACACGGCCACCATGGGGTGATGCAGCATCACGGGTCGAGTATGCATGCCAGTTCAGCAATGGAACGGAGGATCATCTTCATCGAGATTTCGGCGAGCCAGGGAGAGCTCAAATCGCCCCATGATGATTTCGACATTAACATTAAACGAACCCCTCTCTTTTTTGCGGATATAAATCTTCATACTAGGGAGATTCTTCGATTGCAGGAGACACCGGCGGGAAGTGGTTGGGGTAGCGTGCCCACGCCGATGTTCTAAGAGGTCCAATCGAGGATAAAATTATGCTCCCCCCGTATAAGGGTTGTAATATCATTTTCTCCCCGCTATTAGATTCTATAATCACAACGGGGATCCCTACCTGCTCCTTCTGAAATTAAAAAAGCATTCACCACCGAGCTCTGATGAACGTTCCCGCATTCTTTTCCATCGGTCTTCACCCTTGTATTCTATGAAAAATGAGAGCTAAAAGTTTGGCTTTCTGCTTTCGGGTGCGTTAAAGAAATTGAATGCCCATTCAATTGACTTTGGCTTTTGCTTGACAATTCTTACCGGTAGGTTTATAAAAACATAGCGCTTGTCAAGGAGGAAGCGAAGAAGGTGAAAAATCAAAAGATGCAAGTCAAGTCGAAGGTATGGATCGAAGCCGGCGGGGAAGTAGTGGCCGGAGACGGAAAGGTCCATTTATTGCAGCGGATCGAGGAGATGGGTTCCATCCAGAAGGCGGCGGAGGGGATCGGCATGTCCTACCGCCACGCTTGGGGCTTCCTCCAGACGATGGAGAAAAGGGCCGGAATCAAACTGGTGGTAACCCAGATCGGCGGAAGGGAAGGGGGGGGAGCGAAACTGACTCCGCTGGGGAAGGATTTTTTGAAACGGTATTTGGGCTTCCGCGAAGGCCTGGACCAATATATTGAGGAGAAATTCAAGAAAGCTTTTAGATAATCGGTCAGCTTTCGGCAAGAACCAGCGGTACGGGGTTTCGTTCATCGCTGATGGCTAAAGGCAATTTTTATGCGCATTTTAGGCAATGAATATAATCGAATGGAATTGGCCGGGGCCTTCGGGGACCTGGGTACGTTTATCCCTTTTGTGGCCGCTTACATCACTTTGAACAAAATGGACCCCTTGGGCATCTTGGTAGCTTTCGGGGTTTTCAAAATATTTGTGGGGCAATACTTCAAGACGCCCTTTCCCGTGCAGCCTATGAAAGCGATTGGAGGTATGGCTATTGCCCACCCGGAAAGTATTAGCCATGGGATGATCTGGGGGTCCGGGATATTTACCGCTGTTTTCTGGCTGGTGATGGGATTTACCGGAGCCGTTTCCTGGTTGCAGAGGATTACTTCTAAACCTATCATCCGCGGTATTATGCTGGGGTTAGGACTCTCTTTCGTTGTTGAAGGTATTCGGATGATGGGGGAACAACCAATCGCAGCGGTGATCGCCCTGGCTGGAACTTTCTTTTTGCTCTCCAGAGAAAAGGTCCCGACCATGCTCATCCTGCTGGCCTTTGGAATGAGCGTAGCCCTGATTTCCAACCCCCTCCTTTGGAATGAGCTTACCCAAATATCCGCCCATTTGAGAATTCCGGAGATTTATCTGGGCAAAATCACCTGGCAGGATCTCATCGCGGGAACGCTTATTTTAGGATTGCCCCAGGCCCCGCTGACTCTGGGGAATGCCATCATTGGTACGGCAGAAGAGAACAATGAGCTCTTCCCGGATCGCCCGGCCAAAGTCAAAACCATCGCCATCGATCACGGGGTCATGAACATCTTCAGCACCGCCATCGGCGGAATCCCTTTGTGCCACGGAGCCGGGGGGATGGCCGGCCATGTCCGCTTTGGGGCACGTACCGGTGGAGCACTGGTGATGCTGGGTATTATCGTTCTTATCCTCGGCCTTTTTTTCAGCGATTCGGTGGCCACCATCTTCAAGTTCTTTCCTCCCTCCATCCTGGGGGTGATCCTTTTCTTTACGGGCTTAGAACTGGCTTCCATCAGCCGGGACATCGGCAGCAAGCGATCAGACGTTTACATCATGCTGGTTACTGCCGGCCTCGCCATGTGGAACATGGGAGTGGCCTACCTTGCCGGCCTCATCCTCTATTATGGGGTGGAAAAAAGGGTACTGAAGTTTTAGGAAGAAAAGACCCAGGAGGATCATTGGTAGAAAACGAGAGCGCGACGCCAGAAAAAGCGATGATCATCTTCGCCCATCCCGATGATGCGGAGGGGAACTGCGGAGGGACTACGGCCAAGTGGGCCAGGGAAGGGAAAGTCATGTATTATCTTGTCCTCACCAACGGTGATAAGGGGAGCTGGGACCCTTCCATGACCTCTGAAAGACTCGCTCAGATCAGGGAAAAAGAACAAGAAGAAGCGGCAAAAGTTTTAGGGGTATCCAAAGTTATCTTTCTTCGGATTCCGGATGGAGAATTGGAGGTATCCCTGCCTTTGCGTAAAGAAATTGCTCGCCTTATTCGAATGCATCAACCATCCATCATCCTGACCCATGATCCATGGAAACCTTACCAGACTCATCCCGATCATCGAGCCACCGGGTTTTTGGCACTGGATGCGGCCGTGGTTGCTCGAGACCATCTTTTTTATCCTGACCAGCTGGCTCAGGGGTTGAGTCCCTGTCGGGTCAGAGAAGTTTCCCTCTTCGGGACCGAATCCCCCGATTTCTGGGTGGATATCAGCGAGACCATCGACCTAAAACTGAGGGCGGTTCGCTGCCACAAAAGCCAGGGTCTGACCGCCCAATGGGTGCAGGAGCGAATCAGGAATCGAGCTTCCGAGATGGGCAAGGTGAAAGGATACACATTTGGAGAGGCCTTTAAGAAGATTGTAATGTGAGAATTACGGCAAAGTCGTTTTTCTATCTTCTCTCTCCCTTTTCTAAAAAATAGATACGTTCCTATCATTCATGTAATTCAAGCCCGAATTCTTCCAAATGAAAAGCTGGACTCTCCGAGAAGGGAGAAGTAAAATGATAATGAATTGCTCAGGAACCAGATAGGCTTTGAAGTTATTTTTAGATCAATCCGATAAGATTAAAGAATTTGGATCATCTCCAAATTAGTCGAGGGCTAAAGAGCTGGTATGTGGGAAATGTGCGATTATTTCAGGGGCTCGGAACGAAAGCCATATTGCTTGCAACCATAAGGCACGGATTTCCTCTTAGCTGGGGCGGGGGTGTTCTC
>Ga0187865_1003460_pt1 | contig 12986 bp, 15 predicted proteins | sample June2016WEW_11_1_2_FD_132989 | JGI IMG/M metagenome (GOLD analysis project Ga0187865, IMG submission 132989) | Peatland microbial communities from SPRUCE experiment site at the Marcell Experimental Forest, Minnesota, USA - June2016WEW_11_100 | ecosystem: Environmental > Terrestrial > Soil >...
ACGAGACCAAGGGCTTGCTGAGAGCCAACGGAGTGAGTTGGGAGGTCCAGTACCCAACTCAAGGAGAGACGTGGGGGCCCTATTCCTTCCGCGCAGCGCAACTCCGGCTGCTCGAGGACTCCATGGACTTCTTCGAGGACACAGCGACTCGCTCGAGAACAGAAGCCGGGTTTGACTTAGGGTGGAGTTCGACCCCCTCTAAGTGTGCGCCGTGCGGTTTCGCCCACTCATGTTCGTGGCGCGCAAGCGGGGGTGGGGCTGCCTCGGGCCCGACTCCTCCCTTCACCCCAAAGCCGGATCCAAGGACGGTTCACCGAAGTCTTGGCGACTGGCAGTAGCTGACGCGGTTTAGTCTGGACGACCGGGAGAAGCAGCCATAGACGGTCGCGCGACCTCTATCAGCGACCCGCGCGGCCGATGACATGACCGCAATCAGCGCGCGGGACGAGTAGCCATTGTCCGCTTCCGCCCCGGGGAAACTCGGGGCCGTCCTTCCACGTCTCTTCAGAATCACAGTATCGGGGAGCTATATTGGCCCGAAACATTGACCGAGGGCCCAGCGAACACATAGAACCATATTGGAGGTGCTGTGGTGAAGCTGAACGTACCGCAGGACGAATTGGCCAAGTAGACAAGGCCATAGGAATCTATGATTTCGAAGACGGCGGCTCCGCCGTCCGTCGAAAACGTACCCCAAACGTGACTGCCCCTAGGGGGAGATAGGGTTGCCCCAGGCGGCGGTTGTGCTGGCTGGTGAGACTGCTGGTAATCGAAATAGCTCGGGACCGTCAGGGAAAAGGAATGGGTGACTGGGATTGTGGACAAAGCAATCAACGCTGCGACCACGACGACCACAATCACCACCACGATGACGCGGTTTCGAGTCCGGTGGCCGGGTTTTGACGAGGGGGGTTCGGCAGAAGCCGCCACGCGCGGTCATGGCGCTCGAGCGATATCAGAGTTGGCTTACGTGAGGTCACGCAGACTTCCTGCGCGGCCCGCGCGTTCGATGACCGACCGCGCGGAGCGCGCGGGGAGCCGCGGCCGCGCAGGCTTCATGAAGGACGCGCGCGGCCGATGACCTGACTGCAATCAGCGCATGGGGCGAAGACCGACCGCGCGGAGCGCGGCGCGCCGGGTCGGGTGATAGCGGAGATTTCCCTTACACAATTTGTCGAACTGGAGGATGTCTCTGCCCCGCTGACCCCCTCCACGTTTTGAATACAGAGTACCATGGACACGTTGCCGACGACCTGGTCTCGAGTCGTCAAGGACCCTAATTCGCCAACGCGGTTCGGTTGATTGGGCGTCAGGATAAGAGAAAAGGGAGTGAGACGAACGGCGACGAATGTTCCTGATTACGGCAACTGGGTCGGGCCGGGATTACTCTACTTTCCAGGTGGGATTGGAATCGCATTGCTTCTGCTTTCCCTCGAGTTCTTCCTCCTGATTATCGGTGCCGCGATTTCGCTGGCCGTGTTCTGTTACTTCGCGTACGCGCGTTATGAGTTCTCACCGGTCGGAGGGGATCTCCAGGCTCGAATCCGTACCCTGGTGCTGAACCACCTAGAGTGGAATGGGCAAGGGAGCTCGCTCGACATTGGATGCGGAAACGGAGCGTTGACTATCGCGGTGGCCCAGCGGTTTCCTCGCACTCACGTGACCGGCGTTGATCTGTGGGGGGGAGGTTGGGGGTATTCCCGGCAACGCTGCGAGAGCAATGCGAAGATCGCGGGAGTGGCGGACCGAGTGACGTTCCATCAGGCCAGTGCAGCCACACTCCCCTTTCACGAAGGGTCCTTCGACTTGGTGGTCAGCAATCTCGTATTTCACGAGGTACGGGCGGTCAGAGACAAGCGAGCCCTTCTCGAGGAAGCCCTACGAGTCGTCAAGAAAGGAGGCGTCTTCGCGTTCCAGGATCTCTTCCGTATTCGAGAAGCCTACGGCGACCTCTACGACCTCCTCGAAACCCTGAGGAACAGCGGTATCGAGAGAGTGGAGTACCTCGACACTGGAACCTCGGACTTCATCCCTAGGCCACTAAGACTTCCGTTCATGGTCGGGACGATGGGCCTGCTTTACGGAAAGAAGTAGGCGGCGCGTTCGATGACCGACCGCGAGGAACGCGCAGGGTGGTTGGAATGCTTCACCCATCGCCGAACGTCGCGTAGGCCGCCGGCAGGCTCTCCTCGGCAGAGAGGCGGGCCACCCGACCGTTCCGGAAACGAACGATGAGCGAAGCCTTGGGTGAGTAGTCGAAGAGCAGTTGCCGACACGTGCCGCAGGGTGACAGGACCGGATACCTCCTCCCGCGACGACAGACCGCGACCATCGAATCGATCTCCCGGTCACCCGCGGTCATGGCGGCTCCGATAGCCACCGGTTCGGCGCAGGGCGTGTGAATCCCGTCCAGGTTGAGGCCGGGAAATATCGCTCCCGAGCGCGTTCGTACCGCGGCCGCGACCCCGTGATGTTTCGCATCGAATCCCCGACGCAGTGTTTGCTGAGGCGCGCGAATCAGAGCGCGATCTTCGGCCCTCAAGGGCCGACCGACAGGCGTCATGGCTCCCCCCTTCAACGCTTGCGAGTTAAACGCTCCTCGGTGCCCTCCATCGCATCTCGAACGAGGGATTCGATGCCCCGACCCCGCCGGCTTGATGTGGGACGCGCATGGCCGATGGAGGACCGCAATCAGCGCGCGGGAACGACTAGGTCACGTGAAGAGGTCTTCGAGAGGGTTCTCCATCTCGCGGGCCTCACGGATCTGGACGCCTTGAGCCATCAGTTCACGAAGAACCGCAGGCACTTCCTCGGGTCCAGAGAGCTCCCGGAGGTAGTACTCCCCTTCATGGTCGTAGGCCCCGAGTGCGGGGGAAGGCTGGAGCACCCGAATCCCAAGTATGTAGCGCGAACCCCGCACGTTCTCGATACGATCGAAACGGGAGATCTGGCCTGACTTGATCACCAGAACGTAGCGGCCGATCTCGCGCGCCTCGAAGAGGTTGTGCGAAGAGTACAGCACGATCTTTTCGCGGCTCAGTTTCAGGATAAGTTCCCGGGTCTCGCGCGCCACTTTGGGGTCGAGATTGGCGGTCGGCTCGTCAAGGAGATAGATCGACCGCTCTCGAAGGAACACGCGGGCAATCGAGACTCGTTTGCGCTGTCCGGCGCTCAATTGAGACGGGAACTTCGCACTCAGATCGCGGATCTCGAGCTGGTCGAGCACGCGGTCCACATCTCGGGCCTGGGCCCCCTCGGCCCGGGCGAAGAACTCGAGGGCCTCGCGCACCGACAAGCCATCCGGCAGCCCGTCCATGTGGGTGAGATAGTGCAACCGGTCGCGGGACGACTGGCGATCGACCGGTTCTCCGCCGATATACACCTCGCCTTCGTAGGGCCGTAGGATCCCCGCCAAGGTTCGAAATAGCGTGGTCTTTCCGGCGCCGTTCGGCCCGAGAACGACGTAGATCGACGGCTCCGTGATCCGAAACGAGATCTGGTGCAGAACCCGAGAGCCGAGGTACCCCGCGGTGACCGACCGACAGTCGATTCCCACGCCATTCCCGGCCGAAACGGACGAATCCGGCACATTCGTAGCGGATCCCATGGACGACCGACCGCACCCCCTACGCCGGCGAGAGGAACCGCTCGCGCCGAAGGAGCCGTCCCATGCTCACGAGCAAAACGATCACGACGATCGCGACCAGCCCCGTCCCGGACCCGAGAATCAGGAGGAGGGTCGTGGTGGAGACAGGGCCGGAAAGTGCGATCGCAGTGATTGCGAAGAGCGTGACTAGGGCCGGGAGGATCCCGATGAAGGGAATGAGTCCGACCGGACTGTTGATTCCTTGCCGGGGAGAGGAAAGCGTCGTCCAGTAGACCCCGACCGTGGACGCGAACGCGGCGCACGCAAACGCCATGGGAACCGCGTAGACCCCCATACCGATGGTCAGAGTGCTGGTGACGGTGTGACCCTCCGCGAAATAAACTCCCAAGCTCACGGAGACGCCGATGCCCACGACGATGCTCACGAGGACCAACGTCGTCAGCAAAACGTCCGCGAACAATCGGCGGGGCGAGTACCCATAGGCGATCAGGTACTCGAGCACGCCCTTTGTCCGGTCGCTCGTGAAAACGGTGAGCCCACCCATCGATCCAACGACCCCGAAGATCGGGACGAAGAGGGGGTACGAGCTCGCGAACGAAGGGCCGGAGAAATACGCTAGGAGACAACCGAGCAATAGGCTGATCGCGGTCCCGTAGACCAGGAAAAAGCGGCCGGTGACGGAGGCCCTGCGAACCGTGATCCCGAGCAACGATGGGGGTCCCTCGGAGGTGGTCGCACCCGCTGACAACGCGAGGGTTAGGCAGTTGGGAGGATAAGGCGGTCGTTTCGAGTTGGATCACCTTCACATGACGGAATCGGTGAGATGTGACTCTGCTCGATACACCTTTCCTCCGAGTGGCCGGCTGTGTCAGCGCAGCCTTTCCGGATGATCGGAACTAACCACGCGAGACTTGGCCGCGCCGGCTTCATGAAGGACGCGCGCGGCCGATGACATGACCGCAATCAGCGCGCGAGAGAGCGATCACGAGACCGTGACGAACTGCCCATCGCCGGAACCTCGTCCAAGATTGGCGACAACAAGCCCGAACTTGACGTTCGCAACAATTAAGGCGAGGTAGTGCGCATCTATACACACTCGTAGAGCAGGAGCCGACCGCTCTCCGTCGTGGAACTATGAATGGAGCACAAGGCATAGAGGTGTCCCCGTGAACGCGACCGCAGCGGCGCTACTCGCGGAAGCCGAGCGGCGACGGCGAATGGGGGCGTTACAGTCAAAGCGAGCACCACCGGTGATTGTAAGAGTGACACGTCCCGAGCGGTCGCCCCGCGAGCCCGAAGATCGTTAGGGGGATCTGACGCTCCGCAAGGAGCACCCTCCCCAAACCCCAGGCGATCTGGCGTTTTTCGGGGAGAATCTACTATTTGGGTGTAACCGTGGAGCTTCCATACACACTTCGATGACCGACCGCGAGGAGCGCGCGGGGAGCCGCGGCCGCGCGGGCTTCATGAAGGACGCGCGTGGCCGATGACCTGACCGCAATCAGCGCGCGAAAGACGGACCATCACGGGATGGGTACATCGTTGATTACGGAATCCCCTCGGAGATTACCGGTGACTCCTGGCTCATATCACGAGGTGCGCAGTAGAATGACGCGCTGGTTTGGATTTGGAAATTCGATCCCGACGAGAAAGTCCCGGAAATCGTCCAGTTGTAGAACGAACCACACGTCACAAAGTACGCAGGTCCAATGACGATTCCATACGCCGATACGGACTGTCTCGGTGCAAATGGGGACGCCGCGCTCACGCTGGGAAAGTCCATCACATACGCATACTGGAGCTCAAGGGATGCCGACAGGTTTACAATCGAGGAACTTCCCGTGTTCTCCACGGTTAGAATCACCCCCGGGCCCGCGGGCGTGAGGAGGGACTGATTAAGCTGGAACGACACGATCCAAACGGGTGGTTGATTGGGCTCGAAAGCCCCCAGACCCCACGGCGAGGGTAGGGCGAGAACAAGCAGCAGGATCCCGATCACGACAGCGCAGACGATTGCGGTTGGGTGTTTCCTCCACCCGGGATTCCCACCGCGCCCAAAGCCGGTGGCAGGAGTCATACGGCTCTACCAGCGCCTGCCGCTAAGGCCCCGGCCCGAGATATCCCTTCCTGAGAAGAGTCCCATCGTCAATATTGCGAGAATCCCTGACCCTCCTGACCCGTGCGCGCGTTCGATGACCGACCACGATCAGAGCGCCCGTATAACGGTCAGCAGCGGCCGGCTCGCGGCCGACCCATTGCGATCGATCCCCCGCCTCAGGCCATGTCCATGAATTCCTCTACGGAGACCCCCGCGACCCGGATGATCTCCCGGAGGGTTCCCCGGGCGACGTCTCGCGTGGGATGGATGGGTACTGTGACCATCCGTCCATCGGGGTGAGCGTAGGAGGCATGGCTCCCCCGCTGGCGTTGAAACTGGAATCCCAGCTTCTCCAGCGCGCGGATGACCCGCCGTGCCGGAAGCGGCACGAGGTGCGGCACGGTTTCACGCGTGAGCCTTTTCGACCCAGACGACCTTCGGCAGATCGCGTCCCGCGTCCCGGGTTTCCAGGTAGAGCAGGATGGCCTCCTCCATGTTCTCCAGGAGTTCCTTCTCCGTGATTCCCTGGCTAACGCATCCTGGCAGTTCCGGAACCGTTCCGACGAAGACGCCGTCCTCGTCGCGCTCGACCTTCAGATGGTACGCTTGGGTCGCCATCCTCTTTGACATCGCCCCCCCTCCTCTTGACCCTTCCGAACGAGCCCTCTCACGCCGCGAGAGGGATCTCTCGAAAGGAGCGCCAGCGGCTGCTCCACGCGTCGCGGGGACGAGTCCGCGCGCGGCCCGTGGATCGCGGGCAGGTCGGGGAACGGGTTCGCGGTCTCGGGGGTCTCGGTCGCGCTCAACGCGTTTGTCGCGGTCATCGGGACCGCAGGTCAGCGCGCAGGCCGACCGATCGGCGGATTGAGCCGCGAGGTCGGCCGACCCCCATCATGCTCGCCGAGCGACCGAAGGGAGCGAGGGGACGGTCGAGCGCAACGAGACCGCGAGCTTGATGCGGGGGCGCGCGGCCGATGACAGTGACCGCGACAAGCGCGGACGGCGCGGGCGAGCCTACTTGGGGGCCAAGCGAGCCAGCCGGACCTGATCTAGCCAGTTGCGGCCAGACCGCACCCTCTCCCGGAAGCGGCCCTCGTGGCGGAGGCCTGCCTTTTCCAACACGCGGATCGAAGCGCGGTTTCGGACGAACGCTCCCGCCTCGATCCGGTGAAGTCGCAGAGTGCGGAATCCTACGTCGCACATCGCGCTTGCTGCTTCTGTCGCGTAACCCTGACCCCTCTGCCCAGGGGCGATCCAGTAACCGAGTTCGGCGCGTCGATCGGTCGGTGAAAGCTGGCTGAGCTCAACCATCCCGACTAACGATCCGTCCTTGCCCAGGGTGATGGCAAGTGCGAGGGACTCCCGCTTTCGAAACTGGATTTGCTTCCGCTTGACAAATTCGACGGCGTGATGTCGGAGATACGGTCGAGGAAGGAAGTGTATTCCCCATCTCGTTGAAGGGTGAGCGCCCGCTCTACGGATGGTCCCTACGTCACCCATCTCAGGAAGACGCAACACCAGCCGTGGGGTCCGAATCGGCAGTTTGGGCCATCTGCTCTTGGGAAACGTTGATGGTGACCTCACGCCGCAGGCTAGCCTTCCGCGGGATAAGTCCCTTTTCCGGGTGGACGCGAGCGAACCGAGGGAACGTTCGCGCACCGCGCGAACGCGACTTTGAGGAGGACGCGCGCGGCCGATGGAGGACCGCAATCGGCGCGCGCGGAGACCGGGGCGGGGACGCGGCGTCGAAACCTAGACGACGTGAACCGTCATGTTGGCCTGTAGCCACAATCCCCCCGGAGACTCGGGGACAGGGTTCGGCATGGAGAGTGTAACCCCCCAACCACAGAGAATGCCCGCGGGGACATCGTCACTCAGGTTCCAACGGAGGGTCGGGGATGGGAGCGGACCACCATAAACGCAAATTGTCGCAACCACCGGGAAAGGGGATTGCAGGGAAATGTTTGCAAACACGAGGGAGACATTGTTGGGCGCATACACCTCGAAAACATCGAAGTTGTACTGCCTTCCCGCGGTCAGGTTCGCCGGACAATTAGGGCCTTCATTGAAAGGTGGCCCGTGAGGTTGAAGACAAGCGTTCTGATGGGAGGGGCCGAAGATTCCCGGCCACGCCCCAGTGTAAGCAATGGTCAGGTTGACACCGTGAAAGGCAATCGTCCCCGGTGCTTGGTTTTGGGGAACCCACCCAAGACCACCAACCACCAAAACTACACCAATCACGATCCCGATAGTCCCGAACACAACGGGGAATGACGTATGCCGAGGCCCGCGCATGGATCGCGACGCTCCTTCGACATTTGAGAACGCACCTTGGAGCGAATAACTGTATCCTGACCTTCGTCTCACGCGGCCGCGCAGGCTTCATGAAGGGCGCGCGGGGCCGAGTCGGGGAGGCTTACCAGCCTCCACGAGCGGACGAATTCGCGGGGTTCGTCCAGAGACGGGACCGCAATCAGCGCGCGGGAGGCCACGAGGTAGACGCGACGTCGTGTCCCGAGCGGGAACCCCCCCTTACAAAACCCCGCGCTTGGAAAAGGGTTCGAGCGATCAATTATGACTCTTCGTGTTACGGAACGGGTCCGTTCTGAACCCGCTCCCATGAGCAATCCCGACGAACGGGGGCTCAATCTGACAGAGGGACTGGGCAACGACCCTTTCTCCTCTACTTTATCTATAATCTCTCTTGTGAGCCTCGTTGAGGTCCAGCCATGAGTGCGGAAGGCGCGGCGAGGTCGATCGTCAGCATCATCTGTTTGGTGATTGGCATCATTTTCCTTTTGGTCGCGGCGCTCGACTTCTTCGAGGGATTCGGGTTGCTTTACTGTCTGATCCTGATCATTCTCGGAGTCGTGTTCCTCGTCATTTCCGGGCGCTTTTAGCGGGCCAACGCCCGAAATCGATTCCCAGGTCTAGGTGCCGCGAGGTCGGCCTAGACCGGTTTCGCCGAGGGCGGTTCGTCTCTCCAACGTGATAGCCTCGTGCGAGTGTGCGGATCGACGTGGACCAGCAGAGTCGCATATCGGACGCACCCCCAGATATCTCGCCCCGCGGTCAAGGTAGCTCGTGAGATCCTACCTCCTCGCCTTCGGTCTGGCGACGATTGGACTGGGGCTGTTCCTGCTATTCGCTGGGTTTGTCCACATCGGATGCACAGTCGGCGGCCCCAGCACAAACCCGACCCTTTCTCAACCCTCCCGTCCATCCTCCGAAAGGGGGCAGAACCGTGACGCGCCGTAGTCGACATTAAGATTGGTCGAATGTGGGGGGCAATGTCAGCCTGTCAGAAGTCCGGTTGCGAACACCCGGTTCCGCTATCACCGCCCCGATTCTCCGAATGGCCATCGTTTCCCGGCCCACCTTGTCCCTACGAGGTGGCATCGCTACTCGGCAGATTCTCCGGTATTCTTCTGAGTGCGATTCCCCCGTCGCCATCGCCTCCCACTCCACCACCGGCTTAGGTCGATTTCGTAGCCGATCCGTTTTCAAAGCCCGGCGGACCCCGGGTCTTAATACCGTGAGGCCGTTGTCCCCGGGGGGCAGACTATTGACGATTGAAGAGGACGGGAAGAAACTGGGGAAGAAGGTCGCAAAAGACTCAAGGACCCTTGGTCACGACATCGAGCGGTCCGGGAAGAAAGCCGGACGGGCGGTTGAGAAGGTCGGCGCGGACGTCGGAGAGGGGTTGCGCCGCGTCCGCGACCGCTTGAAGCCGAACCTGAAGACTAAGTGAGGCGGTAGAGAAGCCTGCGCGATCCTCCCGCTATCACGAGAGAGCCCTTTAGACACACCGACCCGACATCCGACACACGGGGCTCCTTCTGACACAAAGCCGTCATGGCCGAGCCGGTTAGGTGGCGTCGAGAATCCTGGTTCATACAGCTGAAGTTACCACTGCTTTGAAAAGGGACCCCCTTCCGGCCGCGGGGGCTGATTCCCCGGAGCGAGGGAAACGCGCGCGCCTTCGATGACCGACCGCGAGGAGCGCGCGGGGCGGCAAGTGATGGGGCCGGAGACCTGTCCAATCCTTCTTGATGCTTGGATTGCCCCAAGCTAGAACCCTTTGATGGCCCGCGGGACCCGTCGGAGCGCCGAACACGATATCGGTGTCCCCCGATCGAGCCGCCCGGCGCCGCTGGAAGCTTGGGAACGACTCCTCCGATCGCTCTACAGGGGGGGCGGTCGTCGGATGGAATGAGGATGACGATCCATCGAAGGCCCTGGGGAGACCTCACACCGACGCCCAACTTGGAGTCCGCGGCCTTCGATGTGTCGTGTCCGATGGACGTCACGAGTCATCGGGAAGAATAATGCTCGACGTATAACACAAGGTTCAACTAGCAGAAGCTGGTTCTGCTGCCACTCCGCCGCGAGGTAGCGACGATGGAAATCGGGTCCGAACCAGTAGAAACGCCCCACTTTGAGATAAGCCGATCGAACCTACCGCGATCCCGGCGGCTGCTCGCCGGTCTGGTTCTGACAGTGCTCGTGGCGAGTTCGTTCGCCGCCCTCCCGGCGGTCATGAACGTTCGGACGAACGGGGTCGGCCCGGCCACGCCTAGCTCGGCCGTGTCCGGCACTGACGTCTCTGCCATTGGGTCCTCCGGGGCCGCGCTGCTCGCGCAAGCTCGAGCGAGCCTCTCGACCGCCGGACCGCTGAGCGGACCCACTTGGACGATCGTCGCCCAAACTCCCCCAACGACTCGCATCGGCGAGTCGATGGCTTACGACGCCAAGGACAAGGCCTACGTGCTCTTCGGCGGATGGAACCCGTACATTCAGGTCCTCGGCGACACCTGGGAGCTGAAGGCAAACGGCATCTGGTCGAACGTCACTTCCGGGACCTCGCCCGCTCCGCGGTGGGGTGCTGCAATCGCCTACGACGCGGCCGACGGATACGTCGTCCTGTTCGGCGGGCAGGGATCGACCCTGAGCGGCGCGCTCGCCGACACGTGGAAGTTCTCTGGAGGCGCGTGGACGAAGCTGAACCCGACGACGCATCCCGGTGGGGTTCAGTTCGGATCGATGACGTACGATGCTAAGGATGGGTACGTGGTCCTCTTCGGCGGCACCAACGCCGCCGGCGCGACGGTGCGTACCACTTGGGAGTTCAAGGCGGGCATCTGGACCCAGCTCCATCCCGCCGTTTCCCCTCCCACTCGTACGGAGTCCGCTATGGCCTTCGACGCGAAGGACAACTACACCGTTCTGTTTGGGGGAACCGGTGCGAGCGCCGTCCTAGGAGACACCTGGAAGTTCGTGGCGGGGGCATGGACGAACATCACTCCGGCTAAGTCACCCCCAGCGCGGTTTTGGTCGACGATGGCGTACAGCGCTACGGACTCGCGGGTCGTCCTTTTCGGCGGCGAAGGTTCGAATCCGGCCTTCCTCGGTGACACTTGGACCTTCGCGGGCGGGGCGTGGACGAAGCTGGCTTCCCTCGCCCACCCCTCCAAGCGGACACTTCCGTCGATGGCGGACGGGCCAAGCGGAGGCGCGGTCACGCTCTTCGGCGGATTGACCACCACGGGGGTCGGCAACGACACGTGGAAGATCTCGGGTAAGGTGTGGACGACGGTGTTGCCGCAGGCGCCAATCCCTCGCTTCGATTCGGCCATGACGTACGATGAGGCAGACGGGTACGTCCTCTTGTTCGGCGGCACGGTGGGCAACGGGATCGCCTTTGGCGACACCTGGAAGTTCGTCGGAGGTGTGTGGACCCATCTGCATCCGTCGCTGTCTCCTTCGCCGCGGTATGAGGAGGCGATGACGTACGACGCGGCGGATGGCTATGTGGTGCTCTTCGGCGGGTACGGTTGCGGCTCCACCTGTGCCGACACGTGGACCTTCGTCCATGGGACCTGGACCGACGTATCCGTCCCCGGGGCCCCCAACCACCCGTCGCAGCGAGAGGGGGCTGGCCTCGCCTACGACTACAAGGACGGATACGTGGTCCTCTTCGGCGGGCACAACTTCACGGTCGACTACGGGGACACGTGGGCGTTCCTTGGCGGCGTCTGGAGTCCACTATATCTCACGTACGCGCCGTCGGCCCGAGAGTGGATGGAGATGACCTACGACTCGGAGGACGGGTATCTTCTCATGGTCGGCGGTCTGTCCACGGTTCCCTCGGTCAACTACCTCTCCGACACCTGGGTCTACTCGTCAGGGAACTGGACCAACCTTACGGCTTCTCTCAGCGGGTTTCCTCCGACCTATAACGCCCTGAGCGCGTTCTTCGACGACACGTACGACGGCTACATGGTGCTCTTTATGGCCAGCTCGGGAACCACCTACGAATTCGATGGATCCTCGTGGTCCGTGATCACCACGAGCAACTCCCCGCCTCCCTCGTACACGCTCGGGCAGGGCGGGGCCTACGATCCCATCGACGAGGTAGGTGTGGTCCTCACGACGCAAGGGTCCACGTGGGAGTATACTGGCTGAGCGAGGACGACCCCACCGCGATCTCCTCGCCTACCTCCCGTCGTCGCGAGGTCGGCCGAGGTCACGGGCGCGCGCGGCCGATGACGGGACCGCGAGGAGCGCGCGAGACCCGATGACCCCGACCGATTTCCGCCCGTCCGCGTCGGTGAACGTCCGTAGCGCTGTTCTCGCGGACCTCCACGGAATGGCTCGCGTCCACGTTAACGGCTGGAAGACGACGTATCGCGGGATGGTGCCCGACGAGCTCTTGGACCGCCTCACCGGCGAGGGCGACATCGCCAGGGGCTTCGGAAGCGGGCTAAAGGAACGGCGCCCGGGGGCAGAGCAGTTTGTCGCGCTTACCCCCCCCGAGGAAATCGTCGGATACGCGCACGCCTGCCCCAACCGGGAACCGGATTCCGACTTTACCGGGGAGCTGGAGGCAATCTACGTGCTGAAATCGTATCAGGGCCGCGGAGTCGGTACCGTGCTCGTCCGGGAGGTCGCACGCCACCTCGTGAATACGGGAAAGACGAGCATGATCGCATGGGTCCTCCCTCAGAACCCATACCGGCGGTTCTATGAGCGCTTGGGTGGGGCCCTGGTGGGGAAGCGGGTCAGCCAACCCCATCGCCTGGGCGTCGGGCCGATGCCCGAGGTCGGCTACGGCTGGAAGGATATCCGAGGGCTTGCGGACTTGTGACGTGAGGCGCCCGCGTTCGATGATGACATGCTGAAGGCTCCTCGCCCCAGTGAGGAACGGGGGCATGAGGATGTACGCCGGAGTGGACGTCCACCGCGGATTCTGCCAGACCACCGTGATGGACGAGCAGGGAG
>Ga0187865_1003479_pt1 | contig 12918 bp, 10 predicted proteins | sample June2016WEW_11_1_2_FD_132989 | JGI IMG/M metagenome (GOLD analysis project Ga0187865, IMG submission 132989) | Peatland microbial communities from SPRUCE experiment site at the Marcell Experimental Forest, Minnesota, USA - June2016WEW_11_100 | ecosystem: Environmental > Terrestrial > Soil >...
TGAACAATGCACTCCTGCCAGTTTCCCGCTTTGTCGTAGAGGACTCCCAGGCTGAAATAGATTTTTTCGTCCTGGGGGGCGAAGGCCAGGGCCTCCTTGAGCAGGCGGATCCCCTCGTCAAACTGGTTGTTTTTTTCATACAGGGACGAAAGAAACCGGTAGAGGTCGGCGTTCTGCGGCTTGGCTTTGATGGCGGCCTTGAGGGCCTGGATGGCCTCATCAATCTTGTTCTGCTTCTCATAGAGGAAGGCCAGTTGAATCTGAGAGTCCACGTAAAAGGGAGAAGAAAGGGGGATCTTCTTGAATTCCTCTGCCGCCCGTTCGAATTCTTTCTTTTCCTCCAGGACGGTGGCCAGGTAGTACCGCGCCCGATGATCATTGGGCCGGGAGGAGAGAACCAGGGCAAACTGGGCGATGGCTTCATCGAACCGCCCCTGTTCGAAATAAATTAATCCAATCTTGGTGCGAACGTCCTGGTTATTGATGGTGAGTTTTTCAACCACTTGAAATTCATTCAGGGCTTCGCTGAACTTCTTCTGCCGGATAAAGAGCTGCCCCAGACGTTCGTGGGCTTCGGCATTGGAAGGATTCACGGCCAGGATCTCTTTCAGAGTCTGGATGGCCTTCTCGTAATTTTGCTGAATCTCATAAATGAGAGCCAGGTCCATGAGAGCCGGTTCAAAATGGGGCTTGATCTCCAGGGCGGAATCGTAATACCGCTGGGCCTCATCGTAGCGCTTCATCTCGGCGTAGACTCGGGCCAGATAGTAATGGCCCATCACGGAATTCGGGTCGCTATCCACCAGGGTCTTCAGGTAAGAGATGGCCTGGTCATAATTTTTTTCCTCGGCGAAGAGAGTTCCCAGGAAGAGAAGAGCCTCCTGGTTCTTCGGGTCGATTTTCAGAATGGCTTGGTAGGTCTGGATCGCCTTATCCCGCTGGTTGAGAGAAAGGTAGAGACCTCCCAGGAGCAAGTGAGCCGGGAGACTTTGGGGGTCGGTCTGGATGGCCTTTTCCGCTTCCTTCAGGGCTTTCTCTGGTAAGCCCTGCTTGAGATAAATCGCCGCGAGGTCGCTATGCAAAAAAGCCGAGGCGGGGTCGTCTTCCAGAGCTTTTTGGTACTCTTGGAGGGCTTTATCGATTTGACCCGAATGCTGGTAGACTTGGCCTAAAAGGAAATGGTAATAAGCCTCAGCTTTCGGCCCTGGGGGGTAATAATCTTTAGATTTGGCACCTGGTGGCGGAGCTGGTTGCAGAAAAGCTTTTACACTGGCGCAAGAACTGGCCAACACGGAAAGGAAGAGAAGATAAAAAAAAATCCTTCTGCCGAAGGTCATAAGTTGGAACCTCTCAAAAATTTCTGCTCTCAAGAGCCTTACTATATTTTACTTTCCTGATGGGGGATTGTCAAATGGGGAATGGGGCCGATGAATTCGGAATGCGGAGTGCAGAATGCCGAATTTTCATCCTTAACCGCAGAGAACGGAGAATATTGAATCAAAGCCCCAAGCGGCATTTTAAAGAATTTCTCTGAGACCTCTTCGTGCTCTGCGGTGAAAAGGTCAAGTTTCCGCACTCCGAATTCCGCATTCCGCATTCGTTGGGAATAGGTTACAATGAATTTAAAATTCGTCGGTCGAGACTCTCCCGCCTTCAGACAGGAAGGCAAAAGGAGAAGAAACGGCCGCATGGGAGGAGAAAAAAATGATGCCCCGGGTCTTAACGGTGGCTGGATCCGATTCTGGGGGAGGAGCGGGAATCCAGGCGGACTTGAAAACCATTGCCCTTCTGGGTGGGTTCGGAATGAGTGCAGTGACCGCCCTGACCGCTCAGAACACCCTGGGAGTAAAAGGAATCCTTGCCGTCCCCCCCGATTTCGTAGGCCTGCAGATGGAGGTGGTGCTTTCCGATGTCGGAGTGGATGCCGTGAAGACCGGCATGCTGAGTAGCCCGGCCATCATCCGCGTGGTAAGCCAGAAAATCCGGCAGCACCGGATTTCCCGGGTGGTGGTAGATCCGGTGATGGTCGCCAAGGGGGGAACCCGACTTCTTGCCCCGGAGGCCGCGGAGGCTATCAAAAAAGAACTGATTCCTTTGGCCCAGATCATCACTCCCAACATCCCGGAGAGTGAAGTTTTGACCGGAACAAAGATCAAAGGGCTGAAAGAAATGCGGGGGGCCGCAAAACAGATTCACAGGATGGGCGCCAGGCATGTGCTCATCAAAGGCGGGCACCTCCGCGGAGACCCCGTGGACGTCTTTTATGATGGCCGTACATTTTTTGAATTGCCCGGGGTTCGCATTCCCACTCCCCATACCCACGGGACTGGATGTACGCTCTCCGCAGTCCTGGCCCTGGAATTAGCCAAAGGCAATTCTCCCCGCCAGGCGATAGAGAGAGCGAAAGCCTTCATCACCTCCGCGATCCTGTTCTCTTTCCCTCTGGGTCAGGGACACGGCCCGGTCAATCCCTACGTTCCGGCAACCAGGGATGCGGAGCGTTACCGGGTGATCCAGGGACTTAAAAAAGCTTTTCATACCCTCCGAGAAAAAAGAGTCGGGCACCTATTTCCCGAAGTACAGTCGAATTTGGGATATGCCCTCCCGGATGCCCAGGGGCCCGAAGATGTAGCCGCCTTCCCTGGCAGGTTGGTTCGCTTGGGAAGGGAGCTCATCAGGGTGGCTGACCCTGAATTCGGGGCCTCTCAGCATATTGCCAAGATTATTCTGACCACCATGCGGTATGACCCCGGGATGCGCTCGGCTATGAATGTACGTTTTTCAGAGGAGATTTTAGCCCTGGCCAAAAAGATGGGCCTCTCCCTGGGCCATTTCAGCCGTCAAGAAGAGCCGGTCCGGGTGAAACGGCAAGAGGGGTCCTCCCTCTCCTGGGGAGTAGACCAGGTTTTGAAAAAATCCCCAAAAGTCCCGGATATCATCTTCGATCGGGGGGGCGTGGGGAAAGAACCCATGGTCCGGGTCTTGGGCCACGACCCGGAAGAAGTGGTGAACAAGGTCCTGGCAATTGCGAAGTGAGGATTGCGGAATGCGGAATTCGAAGCCGTTCCTGGTTATTCATTTCTCGTTGTAAAGGAAATTTGAAAAATTTTCTTTACTTTAAATTTTTCACCGCAGAGCACGCAGAGATCATCCCGCTCCGAGCGGGGTCAAATCTTTGGAAAGACAAAATTCAAAGAAAGTGAGTTCTTTTTTGGGTCTTTACATTTTAATTCTTCCCTGCGTTTTCCGCGTCCTCTGCGGTTAATCTTTTATTTTTTAATGCTCGTTTCGGGTGGTACTTCCAACCGGAAACGAGTAACGAGCAACTGGCAACGGTTTTTCATTCTGCATTGAAAAGTAGATTTCTGCTGGAGATTATAATATCATGAAAACCAAAAGGCCTTCTCCGGAGGTTGGAAGATTCAATACCTGAAAGATGCCCTGATTAGCATCCGCTGGCAGGATGTCGTTGATATCCTTCTCATCACCTTTGTTTTCTACCGGCTATACGTATGGATCCAAGGCACCCGGGCGCTACGTATCCTGATTGCCCTTTTGGCGCTGGGGATCTTTTATCCCCTCGCCCGGTGGGCTGGACTCTTTATGACCAGCTGGATTCTCCAGTATCTTTGGGCCATCATTCTGGTCATCATCGTCGTCGTATTTCAGTCGGAAATCCGTCAGGTCCTGGACCGGATGAGCCCGGTCCGCTTCTTTCTGGGCAGGCCCGAGGCCCTCGGCCGGCTGGTGGTGGAGGAGGTGGCTCACGCTGCTTTTGAATTAGCCCAGAGGCGCATCGGGGCCCTTATTGTATTCAAACGGCAGGATATCCTGGAAGACTATTTAAAAGGGGGAGTCCCTCTAGACGGCCGGGTGTGCTATGAAATCCTTTCCAGTATCTTCCTCCCCCAGTCTCCGACCCATGATGGAGCCGTGGTCATCCAGGGAGGCCGGATCATCTCCATGGGGTGCTACCTGCCTCTTTCCGATAATCCCAGTTTGCCTCAAAAGTACGGGACTCGCCATCGAGCCGGGATCGGCATCACCGAACGAAGCGATGCCATCGCCCTGATCATTTCTGAAGAACGGGGGGAAGTCTCCCTGGCGGTCGAGGGACAGATCCAGCAGATCGCCAGCCCGGATGAACTAAAAGATAAACTGGAGTCGATGATCGTCAACCCCCAGAAGCCGCCCCAGGCGAACTGGCGGGCTGCCTTTACCACGAACTTGGCCCCGAAGATTATTTCTTTCATCCTGGTTCTGGTGCTCTGGGCGTTCATCGGAGGGCAACCCCGGGCAGAAATTTGGCTAGCCGTTCCTCTGGAGTACAGCAACATGCCGGTCAACATGGAAATTGTGGGCGAGATGACCAACCGGGTCGAGGTGGGGATTCGAGGACCCCGGACGATCATCTCGACCATCACTCCGGATCAGCTGAGAGCTCATCTGAACCTCTCTCAGGCCCTGACCGGGCTGAATTATATTCGCCTCACCCCGGAAAACATCCGGGTTCCTCTGGGGGCAGAAATTACCAAGATCGACCCTTCTTCCGTCCGGATCCGTTTAGAGGAGGTGAAATCCCGTTTCGTTCCCGTCAAGGTTCATCTCATCGGAAAGCTCTTCCCTCCCCTGCGCCTGAAGTCGGTGACGGTGGTCCCCCCTTCCATCGTCCTCCAGGGGCCGGAGGGGGCCTTGAAGAAAGTTCGGGAAATTTTCACGGAGCCCGTAGACCTGTCGGAACTGAAGGAAGATACCAAGATCTCCCTGGGAATAGAGATCAATTCGCTCCAGCTCCGTCTGGCCGTGGACCAACCCTCCCAGGTTACCGTGGACATTAAAGTCCAGAAGGGAAGCTGACCTCCAGGAGGGCGGATGGAAGATATTTATGAAGAGATGATCGCCTTCTCCCAAGAAATCGCAGCCTCTTTTCCCCTCCCCCGTTTTTATAGCTGCTGTGGCCAATGGATCCATCTTTCCCGTTCCCTATTTTCTGAGGATGAAAAAGTATTGAAATGCCGGGCCATCGTTCAGCAGGAATTGAGGAATAATTATGGCCACGGGCTAGACCACGCAGAAAAAGTGGCAGTGGATGCCGGGGCTTTGGCTTACGTCGAGGGTTTCAGACAGGTTCTCCAAGAGCCGACCCAGCACCAGGCGGGGATTCTCGCCCAGATGGCCGGTCTGCTTCATGATTTGCGGCGGGGAGAAAAAGATCATGCCCGATCCAGTGCCGCCGCCGCCGAGAAGATTCTCAGAGATTTTCCTTTTCCCGCAGAAGATGAACAGATGATCGTGGAGGCCATCGCCAACCATGAAGCTTTTGTCGAGCCCAAGCGGATCGATTCATCTCTCGGTCAAATGGTCAGTGATGTTTTGTATGATGCCGATAAATTCCGTTGGGGGCCGGATAATTTTACCCTCACTCTCTGGGAGATGCTCCGGTTCTCCCAAGCCCCCATTGGACGTCTAATCCGTCGGTTTCCGAAAGGAATGAAAGGGATCGCCAGAATCAAGGATACTTTCCGCACCGAGACGGGTAGGGCGTACGGGCCGGAGTTCATCGACTTGGGGCTGGCCATCGGTGAGAAAATTTACCAGTTTTTACAGGAGCGGTTCGCACCCGAACTTAGTCGGGAAGAGTCGAACCAAAAAGAATGAGAGAAAAATAAGGAGACCTCTCGCAAAACTCTTCGTTCCGTCATCCCCGCGAAACTTGTCCCAGCAGGTTTTAATCTCCTCACCTCCTCATCTTTCCTTTCTTTCTATTAGGCTTGCCCTTTTAATCGCCTCCGGGCCGAATTTATCCCATATCCGATCCATGGCCTGGGTAGAACGTTGTACCTGTTTCCTGCGGGAGTCGAAGAGAATGAGTTGTTCTGGACCATCCTGGTGGAGCAAGTTGGAAGCGCCCACCCCAAGGAGCCGAGCCTTTTTTTGCAGGGCCTCGGTCTTGGGAAGAAGTTTTAGCGCGGTTTGGTAAATTTCGATTCCCTGGTCTGTAGGGAAGGGTAAGGTATGGCTGCGGGTGACCGTTGTAAAATCCGGGTACCGAACCTTGATTGTGACCGTACACCCCTTCAGCTTCTGCTTGCGGAGTTCCCAACCGACCTGCTCGGCCTGATCGAGGAGAACCCTTTTCATCTTCTCCAGGCCCTCAAGATCAGGGGTGAAGGTCTCCTCCTGGCTGATCGACTTGGCTTCCGAATCGGGAGTAACGGGGCGCTCATCCTCCCCCCGGGCTAGAGCAATGAGCTCGAGGCCGAATTTCCCCAGTTTTTTTTCAACCCTCTCTGCGGGATAGACCGCCAGCTGTCCCACCCGTAAAATCCCCATCCCCTTCAAAACCTCTTCCGTGGATTTACCCACTCCCCAGAGTTTGGAAATGGGCAATTCCCGGAGAAACTCCTGAACCTCTTCGGGTTTGATCTGCACCAGCCCATCGGGTTTCTTAAAGTCCGAGGCGATCTTGGCCAAAAATTTATTGGGGGCAATCCCCGCGGAGGCGGTAAGACCGGTGGTTTCCAGGATTCGCCGTTTGATGGCTCTGGCGATCTGTAAGGCGGGCCCGAAGAGTTTTTCGCTCCCGGTGACCTCCAGGAAGGACTCATCCAGGGAAAGAGGTTCGATGAAAGGGGTATACTCCTGGAGGATCTTGAAGATCTGCCTGGAGACTTCCCGGTAACGGTGCATGCGGACCGGGAGGAAGATGCCCTGGGAGCAAAGCCTTTTAGCCTGGGAGGTGGGCATGGCCGAGTGCACGCCGTAGACGCGGGCTTCATAGGAGGCTGCCGAAACGACTCCTCTCTTTTCCGGATCTCCTCCTACAATGACGGGAAGGCCCTTGAGGGAAGGGTTGTCCCCTTGCTCCACCGAAGCATAGAAAGCATCCATGTCGATGTGGATGATCTTGCGAGTCGAGCCCACGGATTATTCACCGCAGAGCACGGGGGGCGCGCCGAAGAACGTTCCTCGTTCCTAGTTGCTCGTTTCTCGTTTTTTTCTCCGCGTCACCCTTCCGTCTTTATTTTTTCTCCTGGAGCTTCTTCCGGATCTCTTCGCGGATTTTTTTGGCCTGCTCATAGTTGGGATCCAGCTTCAGGGCAAACTCGATTTCCTTTAGAGCCTCATCAAGTTTTTTTATTTGAGAGTAGACGAGGGCCAGATTGGCATGGGCCTCTTTGAACCGGGGGGCGAGATTTATCGCCTTCTCGTACTGTTCAGCCGCCTGTGGATATTCTTTCTTTAGATAGTAGACAAAGCCCAGGTTAACTAGTATGACTGGATTTTCAGGATCACGGGCATGGGCTTCCCGATAAGCCTGGATCGCTTCGGAAAGCTTTCCCTTATTCCGGTAGGCAATCCCCAGTTCGTTGAAAAACAGGGCGCTATCGTTTTTCTTGTCTCTTTTGTGGGGCTCAAGGAGGGCAATGACTTGATCGGCCTGGCCGCGCTTATTCAGGAGGGTAGCCTCTTCGGCCAGACGGTCGAAGCGGGAGAGTTCATCCTTCTCGGATTTCTGGGCGGTGGATTCCAGGGGGAAAAGGCAGATACCCAGAACCAAGATAAAAGGCAGGATGGAATGAAAAAAAGAGGGGAAGGACCTTTGCCCTTCCCCGGTGGGTATTGCTCTCATAAAAATGGGAATGAACAACTTACAACCCCGAATGTCTTGGGTATCGATTTTTCCCGGTCCACTGGTCTTAAATCGATCATTGAAAGGCCCTGAGCTCAGGTTATCCAAGAGGAAATTCGGGTTGTTTTTTAGCCGGCCGAACCGGGCATGTTCTTGATCCCTTCGTCGATGGTGAAGACTGCTCCGCACTTCGGGCATTTCACCTTGGTCTCCTTGCTCGCCATTCCGGTGCAGCCTACCGAAAAGGCCGCCAAAAACGCAACTGCCAGAACCAAGCTCACCAACTTTTTCACTCCCCTTCACCTCCTTTCTTTTTATAGATCTATTTCCGAATTCTCAAGGAAATTTAAAGCCGTTCTTCCACCGGAAGCTCTTTGGTGGAGAGGAGAAGAATTTAAAGCTAAGCTAACAAATATTGGTTTTTTAGTCAAGAAAAAAATTCATCCAAAAATTCAAGCAGAAAAAGAAGTTCCCTTTTGCAAGAAGATACTTACGAAGATCCCAGGAAATGCCCGAGAGAAATCCTTGTCGTCCGGGGTTTCCTATGCTATAAAAAAAGAAATGAAATTCCCAGGAGGGAAGTAGGTGGAGAAGATGACAGGGGGAAAGAGATGGGTGATGATTGGATTGATGGGATTGGCTATGGCAATCCCCGTAGGGATTCGAGGCCTTGACCTGGCTTGGTCCCAGGATTCTTTCTTTCAAACCTACGTGAAGCCGTTGCCCCTTCCCGATTTTTCTCTGGAGGACCTCTCCGGGAAAATGACCCAGATCAAGGATTATCGAGGCAAAGTGATTTTGCTGGTCTTCTGGGCTACCTGGTGACCGAACTGTCGGAAGGAGGCTCCTTCTCTTGAGAAGTTATACAGTCAGTACCAATCCAAAGGCCTGATCATGTTCCGCATAAACACAAAAGAAAGTCGGGAAACGATCAATAAATTCCTGGAAAAGAATCCCTCGAAAGTCCCGATCCTCCTGGACGAGAAGAACAAGGTTGGGAAAATGATGGGATTGTGGGTACATCCCACGTCCTACCTCATTGACTTCCAGGGGATGATACGCTATCGCGCCGTGGGGGCAGTCAACTGGACAGGTTGGACGGCGCCAAGAACCATCGATGAGCTGATCGGAGAAAAAAAATGAAGGGGAACCCCTTTCTTCGATTCCCGGTTTTTTTACCCCTGCTAATATTCTTGGGGTGCGCGGCCACTACTCCTCCGCCGGGTGATTCTCCAGTGATTCCCCTTGGAAAAGCCAACCTGGAGGCGGTTTTGGAGGAGCAGGAGGGGTTAGAGATCATATGGGTAGACGCCAAAGAGCTCCGGGATTTCTACCGCGGAGGGGTGCAGAAGAAGGCCGCGGCGGATAAGAAATTCCAGGAAAAAAACTATCCAGAAGCCCTGAAACTGTATGATGCTTCCGATGAATTCTTCCAAGTCGTTCTTAAATATTCCAACGAGGATGTCTTAGAGTTTCCGCTTTTCGAAGGCGCCAATATTCTTTTTTTCCCCAACCTCCTGATTGCCGATAACCACTTGAAGACGGGGCAAATCCTCCGAGAGATGGGTCGCGAGAGTTCGGCTCGACGCGAGTGGAAGCAAGCCCTCCCCTTTATCAAACAGTCTTTGCGGAGTGAACATACCGAGTGGGGACTGTCCCTCCGGCAAGAAGTCCTCTCCTTACTCGATTCCAAGGGGCGCTGAGAGAGATCAGCGTAACGGCCTTCAGGATCGGGGTTAGTCTCCCCCGAGGAGCGGGAGGTTCGCTCCCACCCTCACATTCCTCTTGACATATAGTATTGGTTCATATAGTATGCAATCGAACTTTTTGGCTCGCTAAATTTTACCCCTTTATGGTATTCGCTTAGGGAAAAGGTCTGACCGATGAAGATGGAATATCAAGTAGGATTTCTCCTTTCCAGGGCAACCTGGGCTATGAATAATTCTGTGAATCGGATGCTGCGCGAAAATGGCCTTCAGGATATTTCCGTGGCCTACTTTGCCGTCTTGCATGCCTTGTGGGAAAACAATGGGATGAGCATCACGGACTTGGGGGAAAAGGCCCAACTGGAGAAGTCTACCATGACCAGTCTGATTGATCGAATGGAAGGGGCGGGTCTGGTGCGACGGGAAGATCACCCTACTGACCGGAGGGCTTATAAGATTTGTCTCACCCCCCGGGGGAGGGAATTGGAGGAAAACCTGGATCAGGTAGTGGCTCGGGCTTATAAGAATTTGACCCGAGGGATTCCGGAAGAAGATCTGGAGAGGGCCATAAAGGTTTGTAAGCGTTTGATCCAAAACGCCGAATGAGGAGGGAAGGGAGAAGGAGGTGACCCGGGACGGAGGAGGATGGCCAGACCGGCGGCCGACAAAGGATGGAGCTTGATTCATTCGTCTGCGGAAAAAATTTTCGGGATCTCAAAACCCCCGGAAAATGAAGGGACTTGACCTTTCAGATCGGAGGAAGCATGGAGAAAAAAATCAAGAAAGCAGCAGTGCTGGGATCTGGGGTAATGGGAGCAACGATTGCTGCCCACCTGGCTAACGTGGGTATTCCTTCCATCATGTTAGATATTGTTCCCAACAAACTGACCCCGGAGGAAGAGAAGAAGGGGCTAACCTTCAAGGACCCGGCGATCCGAAACCGCCTGGCCACGATGGGAAAACAGAATTTACTCAAATTACGTCCCGCTCCCCTCGCCGTTCCTGAATTTGCCAGCCTGATAGGAGTAGGCAACTTCGAAGACCATCTCTCCCGCCTGGCGGAAGTAGATTGGATCATCGAAGTGGTGGTGGAGAACCTGAAGATCAAACAGGACCTTTTCAAAAAAGTGGCCGCCGTTCGAAAGCCCGGTACCATTGTCAGCTCGAATACCTCGGGTATTCCCATCAAAGACATCTGCGTGGGGATGGACCTGGAGTTCAGGCAATACTTCCTGGGCACCCATTTTTTCAACCCGCCGCGTTATATGAAGCTCCTGGAGATTATCCCCATTGAAGAAACCCTCCCGGAAGTGGTGGAATTCATGGCTCGCTTCGGCGAACGGGTCCTGGGGAAAGGGATCGTTTACGCCAAGGATTCCCCCAACTTCATTGCCAACCGGATCGGGATCTTCGGCATGCTCTATTTGATGAAGACCATGGTCCAGGACGGCTATTCCATCGAGGAAGTGGACGCCATCACCGGTCAGCCCATGGGGCGGCCGAAGAGCGCCGCTTTCGGGACTACGGACCTGGTGGGCCTGGATACCTTTGCTCACGTGGCTAAAAATCTGTACGAGAACGCAACCAAAGATGAAATGCGGGAAATCTTCCAGGTTCCCGATTTCGTGCAGAAGATGCTCGAAAAGAACTGGCTCGGCAACAAGACCGGCCAGGGATTTTACAAGCGGATCAAGTCAGAGGCGGGGAAAGAGAAGTTGGTATTGGACTACAAAACCATGGAGTATCGTCCTTCTCAGAAGGTCAAATTTCCCTCCCTGGACGCGGCCAAAGCGGCTTCGGGGGCCGGCAAGGCCAAAACCCTGATCTATGGCGAAGACCGGGCCGGCCAGTTCGCCTGGAAGATCACCAGCGAATCCCTCCTCTATGCGGCCCGCAGGATTCCGGAGATCGCCGATGACATCTACAATGTCGACAATGCCATGAAGTGGGGGTTCAACTGGGAAGCGGGACCCTTCGAATCCTGGGATGCCCTCGGAGTCGAGGAATCGGTGGCCCGGATGAAGAAAGAGGGGAAAGAGGTCCCCCCGCTGGTGAAGAGCCTCCTGGAGAAGAAAGAGAAAGCCTTCTACCAGAAGAAAGACGGGCAACTTTCCTTCTTTGACCTGAAGACCGGCCGGTACAAGAAAGTTCCCGAGAAGCCGGAAATTATTCTCCTCCCTTCCCTCAAAGAGCGCAAAAAGGAGGTCAAGTCGAATGCCGGAGCCAGCCTGATCGACATGGGGGATGGCGTGGCCTGTCTGGAATTCCATACCTTCATGAACGCGATCGGCCAGGAGATCATCGAGATGGTCCACGAGTCTTTGAAGATCGTGGAGAAGGACTTCGTAGGCATGGTCATAGGGAACCACGCCGAAAGATTCTCCGTGGGGGCCAACCTGTTGATGCTCGTGGGAGAAATTGTCAAATCCAACTGGGCCGGGATCGATGCGGCGATTAAGGCCATCCAGGATGCCATGATGGCCATGAAATACTTTGAGAAGCCCATCGTGGCCGCCCCCCATGGGTTGACTCTGGGCGGCGGTTGCGAAGTATGCCTATCCAGCCATCGCATCGTTGCGGCGCTGGAGACGTACATGGGACAGGTGGAGGTTGGCGTAGGCCTGCTACCGGGAGCCGCCGGGAATAAAGAAGTGTATATCCGCTGCATCGAGGGGATTCCCGATGGGGTGAACGTGGACCTTCTTCCCTTCCTGCGGAAGGCCTTCGAGAACATTGCCATGGCCAAAGTTAGCACCAGCGCGGAAGAAGGCAGAAAACTTGGCTTCCTGCGTCCGACGGATAGAGTGATAGCCAATGTGGACCATCTGCTTTACGATGCCAAGCAGACCGTTCTGGCCATGGTCCAGGAAGGGTTCAAACCACCCCGGCCCAGGCTCATCCCGGTAGCGGGGGACGGCGGAAGGGCGGCCATCAAGTATATGGCTAACACCATGGCCACGGGTGGTTTCATCACCGAATACGAAGAGTTCATAGCCGGCAAGTTGGCCTACATTCTGACCGGTGGAGATGTTTTGGCCGGGGCCATGATAACGGAACAGCGAATGTTAGACCTTGAGCGGGAGGCCTTCGTCAGCCTCTGCGGGGAAAAGAAGACCCAGGAGCGCATCACCCATATGCTCAAGACTAACCAGCCGCTGAGGAATTAGAAGGAGGAGACCATGAGAGAAGCTGTGATTGTTTCCGCAGTTCGGACTGCTGTCGGCCGTGCTCCCCGGGGAAGCCTGCGTAATACCCGGCCGGATGACATGGCGGGTTGGGTAGTCAAAGAAGCCTTAAACCGGGCACCGGGGGTGAAGCCTGAGGAAGTAGATGATCTGGTCATGGGGTGCAGCTTTCCCGAGGCCGAACAGGGGCTCAATGTCGCCCGCCTCATCTCTTACATCGCCGGCCTCCCGTACACCGTGCCCGGACAGACCGTCAATCGCTTCTGCTCATCCGGGCTCCAGGCCATCGCCATTGGCGCGGAGCACATCATGTGCGGTTTTGCGGATGTTATTATCGGTGGCGGAGTGGAATCCATGTCCATGGTCCCCATGGGGGGGGACAAGACGGTGCCCA
>Ga0187865_1003483_pt1 | contig 12910 bp, 10 predicted proteins | sample June2016WEW_11_1_2_FD_132989 | JGI IMG/M metagenome (GOLD analysis project Ga0187865, IMG submission 132989) | Peatland microbial communities from SPRUCE experiment site at the Marcell Experimental Forest, Minnesota, USA - June2016WEW_11_100 | ecosystem: Environmental > Terrestrial > Soil >...
ACTTCCAACCGGTCGTCATTTGCGACAATTTCGCATCCAACCGCGCCTTGCCTCGAAAATCGAAAGTCCGTCCGTCCAGACTGTATTCGCCCGTCATATCGACACGCGTCCCCGGGATCAAGAAATGAAGCAGCGAAAAGGACAAAGATCCATCCCCTAACGTAAACACCCCGCGCAAGTCCACAGGAACATTTTCTTCCACGCCGTCTTGCGCTTCCTTGGGTTTGCCCTGGGTGCGAAGACTCAATGAATCCAGCCGGGATTGCACCTTCTCATTGGTGAAGTGCGCGCCGAACACGTGAAAATTACCGGCTAACTGCAATCGATTAGCCACATCCGCACCCCCGGGGCGCAGGCTTAACTTCGTCTTCATTTCTACCGGACCGCTCATAACAGGCGGATCGGTGCGCACGCCGAGCTCGAGCAGGTCCTCGATCTGTGCGTGATCAAGGACCACATCGAGTTCTACGTCGTGCCCGTTCGGATCGTGCACGCGGGTCACCGAGCCGCTTGCCGTAAATGACGAATGAAGCAGCGTTGCTTTGACCGGCTTGAGATAAGTGTCTCCGCTCGTGCCGTCGACAGTGGCATGAAACTCCGTGTGCAGCGGCGCGGAGCGCCCGCCTGTCGCTATTCGGAAATCGGGCGTGTCGGTTTTTCCATCCACCACGATATCGCTGAGAGTTCCGGCATACTCCCCGGTCGATGAGAGTATTCCTCCGATACCCTTAATCGTGCTTAGATCGGCATTGCTAAAGGAATATTCCCCATGCACCGGCGTATCCCGAGGACTGCTTTCATCCCACGGCCCAAACAGGCCGGTTGAGTGAATGTTTCCCACCGGCTTCGGGTTGACCAGGGTCGCGTCAAAGCGCATCGGCTGGCCGGCACCAATGTCCTTCATTCGTAGATCACCGATAGCAAATTCCAGTGGCGGCTTGCCCGGCTTCAAAGTATTGATCAGCAGTTTTGTATCTTCGCAAACGAACTTGTCGACAATAATCGACATCTTTCTCGTCTGCGAACTCATGCTCGTAAATTCCTGGCGATTTTCTTTAGGAGGGATGTTCAGCTCCATGCCTTTCACGTAGACGGTGTCGACGTGTACGTTGGAACGAAACAGGTTTCGAACTCCGGCGTGAAAGTGGAATTCCTGCAAACTGATCAGCGCCTGGACCCCGGGGGCGTAAGGATTCGGGTCGGTGGGGCCATAGATCTTCAGGCCGCTGCCGGAAACCTCGAGCCCTTTGACCAGGGAAACACTTAGCGTCGCCAGCTCTACCTTGCCCTTGAAACGATTCGATAGAGTTTCAATAACCCTCATCCGCAAAATCGGTTGCGCGCGATCAATGACCAAACGAGCGATTACCCCCGCGCTGGCCAGAACGATGCAAGCTATTACGCCGATCGGTTTCCATCGGTGGTACTTCTTCGCGCTTCCTTGAGAAATAACTTGCACAAAGCTGCCAATCTATTACTCAGCCTTAAGTGGCGAGGGTCAATACATTTCTTACTGAAGATGCCTGTCGTGGACCGGATGGAGCAAGCCATTTAACGTCGCTTTTCTCTGGTACCTCTTTCTGATAGTGTTCTTAGTCCGTCAAAATCTGCTCCGGATTGGTTGGTTAAATCTGTGTTCCAAAATTCCTCGACGCTTTTTCTGCTACGCGTGTGTGAGGAGCGTCACAGTCGGTCGGTGCTGCTACCTAATAGTATTCGCATTTGAGCGAGTCGGATGCCGATTCTTACTGGGGAAAGGACAACCGCGTGATCGTTGGAGTTCCGAAGGAAAGCTATCCGGGAGAGCGTAGGGTCGCTCTGGTTCCCGCGGTAATCCCCACCCTCGCCAAGGCCGGACTCGAAGTGGTGGTCGAATCGGGTGCGGGCGCACAGGCTGGCTATGCTGACTCGGCCTACGTCGAGAAGGGCGGAAAGATTCTTCCGGATCGCGCTGCTGTATTTGCTGCCGCTGACGTTGTCGTGCAGGTGCTTTGCTACGGGTCCAATGACCTCACCGGCAAGGCTGATCTTCCCCTGCTGCGTCGCGATCAGTTGCTCGTAGGCTTTCTGCGTCCGTTTGGTTCTGCCGAAGTGATCCAGCAGATTGCCGCCGCTGGCGTCAACTCATTTTCTGTCGAACTTGTTCCCCGCACCACGCGCGCACAGAGCATGGACGCGCTTTCCTCTATGGGAACCATCTGCGGATACAAAGCGGTGCTGCTCGCCGCTGAAACTTCCATCAGGATCTTTCCCATGATGACGACGGCCGCAGGCACTATCACGCCGGCACGCGTCTTGGTGATCGGTGCCGGAGTTGCGGGCCTGCAAGCCATTTCGACCGCCCGCAGGCTGGGTGCTGTAGCTTCCGCGTACGACATGCGCGCCGCCTCGAAAGAGCAAGTGCAAAGCCTCGGCGGCCGCTTCGTCGAATTGCCGATTGAAGCAAAGGATGCGCAGGACGCCCGCGGCTACGGCACCGCCCAGGACGAAACCTTCTACGCACGGCAGCGCGAACTCCTCACCAGAGTGGTTGCGGAAAGCGATGTCCTCATCACCGCCGCCGTGATTCCCGGCAAGAAATCGCCCGTCTTGATCACGGCCGACATGGTGAAAGGGATGTCCCCGGGCTCGGTGATCGTCGATCTGGCCTCCGAACGCGGTGGCAACTGCGAACTCACCCGCACTGGAGAAACCGTAAAAGAGCATGGCGTCACGATCATCGGCGCCATCAATCTGGCCAGCAGCGTCCCCTACCATGCCAGCCAGATGTACGCTCGCAATGTAACCACGTTTCTTGCGTACATCGTGAAAGAGGGCAAGCTGCAACTCAACCTGCAGGACGAAATCATCCGCGAAACCATGGTCACCCGCGGCGGTGAAATCGTAAATGCCAGAGTGCGTGAATTTTTCAAACTGCCAGCGTTGGCTCCAGCTGGCGGCGACTAAGAACTGAGAACCGAGAACTGGGGGGTTGCATGGGTTCTAACCTGATCGACGCGCTGTTCATCTTCATGCTGGCCTGCTTCATTGGTTTTGAGGTCATCCGCCACGTTTCGCCCTTGCTGCACACACCGCTAATGTCGCTGACCAACGCCCTCGATGCCATTGCCGTCGTCGGCGCGATTGTGCTGGTAGGCGAGCGCAAGAGCTGGTTCGCGACTGTGCTGGGCGTGATCGCCATCGTCGCTGCCACCAGCAACGTGGTCGGCGGATTCTTTATTACCGACCGCATGCTCAAGATGTTTAAGAGCAGCCGTCCGACCAAGCCGTAGCCCCTTTCGCACGGTCGAAGTTGCGATAAACCAGATTGGCACAAAAATGAACGAACTCGCCGGAAGCCAATACCTGATCGAAGTCATCTACCTCATCGCCAGCGCCCTGTTTATCCTGTCGCTGAAGTGGATGAGTTCGCCCGCCACCGCCCGCCACGGGATTTGGGCTGGTGAAATCGGCATGGTGCTGGCCATAGCCGGCACTCTGCTTCACCACGGCATTGTCGATTGGAAGTGGATCATCATCGCGCTGGTGCTCGGCAGCGGCATCGGCATTCCACTCGGCATGGTGCAGATGACGGCCGTCCCACAGCGGACCGCGCTCAGCCACGCCTTCGGCGCACTCTGCGTCACGTTAGTCGGCACGGCAGAGTTTTATCTGCGCACCCCGAACGTTCCGAAGTTCATGATGTCGGTGCTCTCCATGGAAGTGATCCTGGGCTCGCTGACCTTCACCGGAAGTTTGATGGCTGCGGGAAAACTACAAGAGATCCTTCCCCAGCGTCCCATCACTTACAAGGGGCAAAACCTTGTCAACTTGGGGTTGCTGGGCATCGCGGTCGCCGCAGCCGTTTACTTGGTCCTGCATCCGGAAGCCAGGCAGCTCTTTCCGATCATGGTGGCCATTCCACTGGTGTTCGGCGTGTTCATGGTGATCCCGATCGGCGGCGCTGACATGCCGACCGTGATCTCGCTGTTGAACTCCTATGCCGGGTTGTCCGCTGCGGCCATGGGATTCGTGCTTCAGAACAAGCTCTTGATCATCGCCGGCGCGCTGGACGGTTCTTCGGGACTCATTCTTTCGGTCATTATGTCGAAGGCGATGAACCGTTCGTTCACCAACGTCCTGTTCGGTGCCTTCGGCCAGATGCAGCCCGCAGCCGCGGGCGGACAGGAAGCCAGGCCTGTGCACAGCGCTACAGCCGAGGAGGCCGCTGCGATTCTCGCTGCCGCCAACAAAGTAGTCATCGTCCCCGGTTACGGTATGGCGGTGGCGCAGGCGCAACACAAAGTCCGCGAACTCTATGACATCCTGACCAAAAAGGGAGTCGAAGTTCGCTTCGCTATCCATCCGGTCGCCGGACGCATGCCCGGCCACATGAACGTGCTGCTGGCCGAAGCCGACATCCCCTACGACCGCCTCGTCGAGATGGACGAAATCAACGGCGACTTCCCGCAAACCGACGTCGCCCTGGTGATCGGCGCCAACGACGTCACCAATCCCGCCGCGCGCAGCGACGCCTCCAGCCCCATCTACGGCATGCCCATCCTCGATGTCGATAAAGCTCACACCGTCATGGTGATCAAGCGCAGCATGAGCCCAGGCTTCGCCGGCATCGACAATCCTCTCTACTACCTCGACAACACCCTCATGCTCTTCGGTGATGCCAAACAGTTTGTTGGAGCGATCGTGCGGGAGCTGAGCGGGGGACACTAGCCTGCACACGCGCTTTTGCAATCCAGTTTTGTCATCCTGAGCGGAGTGAACCGATTCGCATCGCGAATCGGTTCAAGGAATCGAAGGACCCCTTGCAACTTGACGACTGATGAGGCTTTTCAAGGAGGTGCCGACTGTGCAGGGATCCTTCTACTCGCAAGATCGTTTGCTTCGCGAACGATCTTGCTCCGCTCAGAATGACAAGCTCGTAAGCTGGGCATGATATTCTATTAACTCCAGCTGCGTACCGTTTTTGGCGGAAATTCCCCGCAGGTCCTGAAGAAGCTTCCCAGTAGAAGCCCAGAAGAAGAGAAACTAGAAATCATGCTTTCAGTCAGTAATGTTTCCATGCGCTACGGCGCCAAAATTCTGTTCGATGAAGTCTCCACGGCATTTACGCCGGGCAAGCGTTATGGCCTGACCGGGCCCAACGGCGCAGGCAAGTCCACGTTCATGAAGCTGCTCAGCGGGGAACTGGAGCCGCAAAAAGGCACAGTTGTGCGTCCTCGGAAGCTCGGCGTTTTAAGCCAGGACCAGTTCGCCTTCGACGCCTACACGGCGATCGATACAGTCATCATGGGCAACAAGCGTCTGTGGGCGGCAATGCAGGAGCGCGACGCGATCTACGAAAAGCACGACATGACCGATGAAGACGGCATGAAGTTGGGCGAGTTGGAAGGCATCGTCGGCGAAGAAGATGGATACACTGCCGAGAGCGATGCGGCGATCTTGCTGCAAGGCCTGGACATCCCCGATGAGGCCCATGCCCGCAAGATGAGCGAGTTGCAGGGTGGACAGAAAGTCCGCGTGCTGCTGGCGCAGGCGCTGTTCGGCCATCCGCAAGCGTTGCTGCTGGATGAGCCCACCAACAACCTTGATTTGGATTCGATCCACTGGCTGCAGGGATTTCTGAATGCCTACGACGGCGTGGTGATTGCGATTTCGCACGACCGGCATTTCCTGAACAGTATTTGCACGCACATCGCCGACATCGATTACGAGACCATCATCACTTACACCGGCTCGTACGACGAGATGGTATTGGCGAAGACTCAAGTTCGGTCGCAAATTGAATCGCAAAACGCGCAGCGCGAAAAGAAGATCTCGCAGTTGAACGAATTCATCGCGCGATTCGCCGCCGGCACTCGCTCAAGCCAGGTGCAGTCGCGGCGCAAGGAAGTGGAGCGGCTACAGGTCACGGAACTGGCCAAGTCGAACATCCAGCGGCCTTACATCAAGTTCGAACAGAAGCGGCCCTCGGGAAAACACATCCTCGAAGTCGAGCACCTGAGCAAGGCTTATGGCGACTCGCCGGTCATTCGCGATTTCACGGCGAGCATCACACGCGGGGAAAGAATCGCGCTCATGGGACGTAACGGAGCAGGAAAGACAACCCTGGTGAATGCGTTGCTGGCGAATTCGCCGACCACGCCGGAAGCCGAGTTACGCAAAACCAGCGGCTACGACGGTCCGTTCGTCGATTCAGGCAAAGTGATCTGGGGTCACGAAGCATCAATCGGATATTTTGCCCAGGACCATCGCAGCTTGATCGAAGGCGGGATGACGGTGCTGGAGTGGTTGCATCAATGGAATCCAGCGGCCGTCAGCGAAGAAATCCGTGGCCTGCTGGGCCAGATGCTGTTCGCTCGTGAAGAAGCTACGAAGTCCACCAGCGTTCTTTCCGGCGGCGAAGCGGCCCGGCTGCTGTTCTGCAAGCTGATGCTGCAGAAGCCGAACGTGCTCATACTCGACGAGCCCACGAACCATTTAGATCTGGAGGCGATCAACGCTCTGAACATTTCTCTGCAGCGGTATCAGGGAACGGTGCTCCTGGTAACTCACGATCATGACTTGATCGACGAAGTCGCAACCCGCATCTGGCATTTCGAAAGCAACCACAAGATTACCGATTTCAAGGGCACCTACGAGGAATATCAGGCTGCGTTACTGGCTGTATAGGCGCAACCGAGAGTTTCGCTCTGAGAAAGATGACTGCACCATTTTCGTTGCATGTAAATCATCCAGGTTCTCCACAGATTTCCACAAGCGTTTGCTGTTGCGTTTAGAGCCACTAGTTGCGGATAATGGCGGCGATACATTCTTGCGCCGGCAGTGTTAGGTATGATGGCGCGAGAGGTTGTGAGAGTCGTGTACAGTCGAGCTGATTTACTCAGAATTCTTCACCTTACTCCGCGCCAGTTGGCGAACTGGGAGCGTGCGGGGCTGATCGTTGCCTCCCCATCGTATTCTTTCTCCGACCTGCTGAAGATCAAGAAAGTCCGCGACCTGTGCGCGATGAGAGTGCGCCCGGCGGTGATCCGCGAATCACTCGAGGCCATGCAGAAGCAGGCCGCGGGCATGGGAAACCCGTTGCTGGAAGCGGGCGCTTCGTCCACAAACAAGCATCGCATAGCCTTTCGTCACCAGGGCAAACTGCTGGAACCCATCGCCGGACAGTTTGTGATGGATTTCTCGACGCGAGAAAAGGTTGTAACCACCACACCCATTCCTGATTCTGAGCCGACTCCGCGTGAGGATGAAGCCGCCGTCTGGTTCGCCCGTGGCATCACACTCGAAGAGGATCCGGCCACGCAGACCGAGGCGCTCGCCGCATACCAGAAAGTTCTCGAGTTTCAGCCCGGCCACGCCGCCGCGCACATCAACCTGGGAACGCTTTACTACAATCGCCAGGACTTCGCATTGGCGGAAAAGCACTATCGCGCCGCCTTGCAAGCCGATCCTCGTTATGCCCTCGCCTATTTCGATCTGGGCAACGTTCTCGATGAGACAGGCCGCGTGCAAGAGGGCATTCAGACCTACAAGATGGCGGTCCAACTCGCTCCCACCTACGCTGATGCACACTACAATCTTGCGCTCGCCTACGAAAAAATTCGCGAGCCGCGCAAGGCGCTGAGACACTGGCAGGCCTATATCAGGCTTGACACGCTGGGCCCCTGGTCGATGCATGCCCGCAATCAGATCCAGAGGATTCTGCAGGCCGACACGCTTAAGCTGGTGCATGTCAGCCGTAGCTAACGCTTGATGCCTCCTCCAGATTATCTCCTCGAACTGCTTTCCTCCGAGCGTCTTCGACGGTGCTAGAATTACCAGTCTCCCATTCCTCTGCTTGAAGGTATTCGCATGCCTGAGACCACACTGCAATCCGGCGTTCCCACACCACTAACCACGCTCACCGAAGACGAGATTCTTTTCCGCGACAACATTCGCCAGTTTGCCGACGACAAGATTCGCCCGCTGGTGAAGGAGATGGACGAGAAAGGAGTCTTCGAAAAAGATCTTATCCATGGATTCTTTCAGCTCGGGCTGATGGGGATCGAAATTCCCGAGCAATACGGTGGCGGTGGAGCCAAGTTTTTCGAGGCAATCCTTGCGGTGGAGGAGTTGTCGCGCGTGGATGCGTCGGCCGGCGTCGTTGTAGACGTCCAAAATACGCTGGTCAATAACGCCCTTTTGCGATATGGCAATGCCGAACAGAAGAAGCGCTATCTGCCCAAGATGGCGGCTGACACCGTCGGCGCCTACGCGCTGAGCGAGGCTGGATCCGGCTCCGACGCCTTCGCCCTGCAAACCCGAGCCGAGCTCAAAGGCACCGACTACGTGATCAACGGACGCAAGCTCTGGATCACGAACGGCAAAGAGGCTGGACTATTCATACTCTTCGCCACGCTCGATCCCGCTGCGGGATATAAGGGCATCACCGCGTTCCTGGTAGAAAAAGATTTCCCAGGATTCAGCGTAGGCAAGAAGGAAGACAAGCTCGGCATCCGCGCTTCTTCCACGTGCGAGCTCATTCTTGAAGACTGCCGCGTACCCAAAGAGAACGTGCTGGGCGAGCCCGGCAAAGGTTACAAGATTGCGATCGAGACTCTCAACGAGGGCCGCATCGGCATTGGCGCGCAGATGATTGGTGTAGCCCGCGGAGCCTGGGAGTTCGCCGCGAAATACGCGCAGGAGCGCAAGCAGTTCGGCAAGGCCCTCGCGGACTTTCAGGGAATCCAGTTCCAGATTGCGCAAATGGCCACCGAGATCGAAGCCGCCCGCCTGATGGTCTACAACGCCGCCCGCATGAAAGACGCGGGCGTGAACTTCGTGAAAGAAGCTGCCATGACCAAGCTTTTCGCCTCGCAGGTCGCGGAACGCGTAACCTCGCTGGCCATCGAAATCTATGGCGGTTATGGCTTCACCAAAGACTATCCCGTGGAGAAATACTGGCGCGATGCCAAGATCGGAAAGATCTACGAAGGCACGTCCAACATGCAGTTGGCCACTATTGCCAAGCTCGTCCTCGGCGGGAAGTGAAACTCGATCCTGCTCCGGCGGCGGGGATCATCCCCTTCTGAAAGCCGCGTCTGGCGGGCACTCCGACGGATTCCCCGAGATGCGTTCCGCAAGCCCCATTGCTCATAATGTGCATTGAGTTGCACTTGGAGCCCGCCGCGAGGCCCTCTGCGCGCCCGCTAACCCAAACAAATTCAATGTCTTCCGGGCGCTCCTGCTATTGGAGGACAAGCTGCAATCTCTCTCTGTGCCTGCCGTTGCGGGGCGAGACCGGGGTGGCACTTGACGGATTTGTTCGCTAACACATCGGTGATGCCGGTTGTGGCTCCAAAGAAGAAAGGGAGCCTGCTTCCCCTGCTCACGGTGGTATTCCTGATTTCGTACGGTCTGATGACCGTGCTCATCGTTGAGCAAAACGAGGCCATCCAATCTCAGCAAAGTCTGATTCAGATTTTGCTCGGTGACAGCAAGGAACTTTGGGCCATGAAGGGCAAAGCCTTGACTGACAAGTTAGCCCGAGCTCAAAGCCGGGCGCAGAAGCCTTCTACCCAAGTCCCGTCGACCCACGGGCAATCTCCATCGATTCAGACCCCGTCAACCCAGATCCCGTCGACCCAGGCACCACAGCACCATTCCCAAAGCCGGGCAGGCAAAGTTGCAAAACCCGACACCCAGGTTCCGCCCATGCCTGCTTCGGATTTGGGAGATCAACGTCGAGCTGTGATTACGCTTTAGGACCAGGTTTAGGTAATAGATTTAAGCCGTAAAGTGTTTCACCAAAGTTTCAGAAAGCTCGAAAGCAATGAAGGCCCTGACCCTAGCCTTGTTGTTCAGTATGACGGTTGCGAAACCAGCGCAGCCAGACCGGCGCCCGTCCGGCCAAATGGAGCAACACTCCAAGGGCGGACGCTGGTACTTCGCCGCCAGCGGCCACGCCGTTTACTGCTACGGACCGGTAATGACCCTACCCCAAGCCAACGGTGACATTCAAAAGGTGGCCACATTCTGCCGCGACGGCAGAGCCGTCGTGCCCTTGAAGGACTAGCAGGTTTCCCACCGCGAGCGCTCGTTTCCCGTGAGTCACCTTGTAAACTGAGAAGGCATGCCCGAACTGCCTGAAGTGGAAACCATCGCCCGCGGCCTGGCGCAGCGTGTCTCCGGCGATGTGATTGCATCCGTCTGGCTGGGCCAGAAGCCGGAGCCACTGAAATCTCCCGCGCAGGAAATCGCCGCCGTCCTTGAGTGCAGCCGCATCGTCGACGTCCGGCGCATCGGCAAACATATCGTCTTCGACCTAGACCGTATGGCGCGGGCGCCCTCGCCCGCAAAAGGCCAGAAGTCTAAACCGGCCCGTCGGAGATCTGAAATCCAATCGTCACAGACGTCATCGACGACGTACACAAAGGCGCACAAGGGCGCCAAGCCTACACAAACCACAGCGCAGTGGATCGTCCACCTTGGTATGACGGGCCGCTTGCAAGTCTGCGAACCGCAATCAGAAATTCTCAAGCACACTCACGCAATTCTGAAACTGGCCTCGGGCAAGGACCTGCGCTTTGTCGATCCCCGTCGCTTCGGTCGGCTGAGCGTCTCCGTGGCCGGTGACTTCGAGGCTGGCGGCATTGAGCCGCTGGAAGCCGATCTCGGCCGTTTTATCACTTTGTTTCACGGCCGCAAGACTCCGATTAAGAGCGCTCTGCTCAATCAGAAACTGTTGCGCGGTGTAGGAAACATTTATGCCGATGAATCTTTGTTCCGCGCCGGAATTCGCCCTCGCCGCCGCGCCTCCACCATCACACGCGACCAACTCGCCAAACTGCTCACGTCCCTGAAAGAGGTTCTTCGTGAGGCGATTGCCCTTGGCGGCTCGTCCATCTCAGACTATGTGGACGCCGACGGCGAGGAGGGCTTCTTTCAGTTGCAGCACCGCGTCTACGGCCGCGAAAGCGAGCCCTGCCTCGTTTGCAAAACCCCCATCAAACGCATCGCGATCGCCGGCCGCAGCAGCCACTACTGCCCCAACTGCCAGAAGTAACGACCGAATCGAGTGCGCTGAAATACTCATGTGCGGACAGCCGCCCTCGGCTGTCCGGTCGAGCCAAGCTCGGCGGCTTTTTCGCCAAGCCCGCCGCGCCGCACTTCTGATAACCTCCCACCATGTCCGATTTTTCCATCGGTGTCGATCTCGGTGGCACCAACCTTCGCATCGCCGCCGTCAGCAGCGACGGGCAACTCCTCGAGAAAATTACGCTCAGCACCAAAGTCGCTCTCGGCCCCAACCACGTCATCACCGAAATGTGCGACGCTATTCAACGTCTCTCCGGGAAATACGAGGAAACGGGGAAGTTCCTTGGCGCCGGCATCGGCGTTCCCGGCATCATCGACATGCAAACCGGAATGCTGCGGAAGTCCGCCAACCTCCCAGGCTTTGAAGATTATCCCGTGCGCGCGGAAATCGAGCGTCGCCTGCGCGCTCGCGTCGTCCTCGAAAACGACGCTAACGTCGCCGCACTCGGCGAGCAGTGGCTCGGTGCCGCACGCGGCATTGCGAACGTGGCAGTGGTCACGCTGGGTACCGGAATCGGTGGCGGGATCGTAATCGGCGGAAAAATCTGGCACGGCATGAATGGCATGGCAGGCGAGTTCGGCCACGTTACAGTCGAACCGGAAGGCCCTCCCTGTGGCTGTGGCAACCGCGGATGCGCGGAACGATACGCCTCCGCCAGTGCCATCGTACGCATGGCGCAAGAAGCGATCGCCAGCGGTGAAGCGCCGTCCTTTGCCCAGGCCGCGTCGTCCGATGCTGAGTTCGGCGCCAAGTCGATCTACAAGTTGGCGATCCAGGGTGACGAGCCCGCCCGCCGCATCTTCCGCACTTTCGGACGCTACCTCGGCATCCTGCTCGCCGATCTGATCAATGTTTTGAATCTCGACATGTACGTACTCGGAGGAGGCGTTGCGAACGCCTGGGATGCTTACGCCCCCAACATGTTCGAAGAACTGCGCGCGCGATCGCTGGTCTACGCCGCAACCGCCCCACCGCAAGAGCCTGTGTGGGGACAGCCGCCCTCGGCTGTCCGGGCCGAGCGCAGCTCGGCAGCTGCCGGCAGCTCCACTAGCCCGTCGCTGCGAACCCAAAGCGGCGCACGAAAAACCGTCATCACCCTTGCGTTGCTGGGAAGCGATGCCGGACTGTATGGAGCCGCGCGCGCGGCAGTAATGGTGAGCTAGGACCCAACAGAAAAGAAACACAATCACAATGAGTGGACACGTCAAGGAAATCACAAAGAGAGGCAGGTGGATGTACGGAGGAACTGCTCCGTCAGAAGTGTGGATTATCAAGCAAAGCTATATTGAGGGCCCACCCATCGATGAGGAACCAACGCCTGCGTATCCTCCATACGATTTGAACGGGATGTTCTACTACGCCGCCTATGTGCGGCAGGACGCAATCAGAGGCGTTTCGAATCTCTGCGGTTCTTCGGATGAAACTGTGCTTCTAGCGGAACGGACGATTCTGGGAACAATTGTCTGGGACTAATACTCCCTATCTTCCCGCGCTAATCCTGACATCTGAGTCCCGGTCCCGAAACCACGCGCCACCACTCTCTGCGCCGCTTGAAGAAACGCCTGGTTCTGCTCCGCCGTCCCAATTGTCACGCGAATGCAGTTCGGCGCTCCCCATGGCCCGAGCGGCCGCACGGCCACTCCTTCGTTTTGCAAGCGGTCAGCGTGGGCCGCGGCGTCTTCTCCCAGATCGCAGAACACAAAATTCGCCGAGGTCGGAACGGCGCGATATCCCAGCCCCGACAATCCCTGGCTGAGTACCCGCGACTGCAGCACATTGTTCTCCACCACGCGTTGAATGTGATTGTCGTCGTCGAGCGCAGCCAACGCCGCC
>Ga0187865_1003485_pt1 | contig 12905 bp, 10 predicted proteins | sample June2016WEW_11_1_2_FD_132989 | JGI IMG/M metagenome (GOLD analysis project Ga0187865, IMG submission 132989) | Peatland microbial communities from SPRUCE experiment site at the Marcell Experimental Forest, Minnesota, USA - June2016WEW_11_100 | ecosystem: Environmental > Terrestrial > Soil >...
AACCTCTGCCGGGAGATCTATAAACTCCTTCGCACTCCTTTGGAGGAGGCGGGTGCGGAGCGCGGCCTGCAACTGGATCGTGTGCGCCTGGAAGAGACGAGCTTGAATTCATTTGAATATGTGCCCGAGCACGCCGGCCGCAAGAAGGGAAATGGTTGAGAACAATTATGAAAGCAGATGAGCTGGAAAACCTCGAGGGACTTGAAACCGCGGATGCTGCCGATCCGATTGCCGGGGTGGTCCGTAAACTGATCGCGGAAGTGGGAGAGGATCCGGATCGCGAGGGCATCCTGAGGACTCCGGCGCGCGTGGCGAAATCCCTGCGCTTCCTGACCAGCGGCTACCAGCAGGACATCGACAAAGCGTTGAATGGCGCGCTTTATTCGGTGGCGTATGACGAGATGGTAATTGTGAAAGACATTGAGGTGTTCAGCCTCTGCGAACACCACTTACTCCCGTTTTTCGGGCGTTGCCACGTGGCTTACGTTCCCCAGGGCAAGGTGATCGGCCTTAGCAAGATTCCCCGCATCGTCGATGTCTTCGCACGGCGGCTGCAAGTGCAGGAGCGCCTGACGGTGCAGATAGTCGAAACCATTATGGACAGGATCAAACCGCAAGGAGTCGGCGTCATCGTCGAGGCGCGCCACCTCTGCATGATCATGCGCGGCGTAGAGAAGCAAAACTCCATCGCGGTGACCTCTCATATGCTCGGGGTCTTCCGCGACTGCGAAGGGACACGTTCGGAATTCCTGCGGCTGGTAAAAGAGCGGGCCTGAGAAGGATGGAAGCGTCCGGAGCGGGGAATACAGCCGCCGAGGCTGACGCGCTGGCGCAGCCTCGGCGCACGATGGTGGAAGAAGTTCTCCTCATGCCTTCCGGAGGCGCCCTGGGCGGGGAAAATTAAGCCCTGCGGGAACCGAAGCTCCCCCCGCCTGCGCAATCGACTCTAATCCTGTGCAGGGGACAAGCTCACTAAGTCCATTCGCTCCTTGCCGATTCGGTCTCGGGCAGGGCCGTTTATTTTTTTGCCAAAACGGAGGGTTCATGGTAACCTTTTTGTGTACATAAGAAGAGATGAGAAGCGAGGAGAGAGGCGGATGCCGTTGGCCCGTGAGTCGAAAGTCAGCACGATAGAACGATTTCGAGTCCATCCCAAGGATACGGGCTCACCCGAAGTTCAAATTGCGCTGCTCAGCGAGCGGATCAGCTACCTAAACGAGCACTTCCGTGCCCATCGTAAGGATCATGCTTCGCGGCGTGGGCTGCTGAACATGGTGGGCAGGCGCAAGCGGCTGTTAGAGTATTTAAAACGGCGTGACCCGGAGGCGTACAAGCAGGTCATCGAAAAGTTGGGCATCCGCAAGTAGCCCGGTGTATAACGAGGAAGTTTCAAGATTTCTGGAAAGAGAGGACGTATTGTCGAAGCGATCCCCCGGTTTTCCGGTGCGGATCGCTTTTGCTTTTTGGGCGCCTTCACACCGGGCTTGGGGCTCCCATCCGTTCAACATCCACCTCGATTCGCAGCTCCCTGAAGAACCTGCATGCCTGACGGCGGGGTGAAGTCTATCACCTCGGCCGGTCAACGAGCATGCCATGACCCGCTATGTGGCCCCTGTGTGGTGCTCGGCGTGGATGGTTGGGAGGATTTAAATGGAACAAGTTAGTATTACCCTGGGTTCAAATACCCTATCAATGGAATGTGGCAAAGTGGCGAAGCAAGCCGATGGCTCCGCCTACGTGCGCTACGGTGACACGGTGGTCCTGGCAACGGCGTGTTCAACCAACCCGCGGGAAGGGATTGATTTCTTCCCCCTCACGGTGGACTATCGTGAGTATACTTACGCCGCGGGAAGAATTCCCGGCGGCTTTTTCAAGCGTGAAGGACGGCCGACGGAGAAAGAGATTCTCACCAGCCGCCTGATCGACCGGCCCATCCGGCCTCTCTTTCCCGAGGGTTTTAAGGACGAAACGCAAGTCATTGCCCTGGTGCTTTCCGCAGATACCGATAACAACCCGGACGTCGTCGGGCTGGTGGCGGGCGCGGCGGCGCTTTACCTTTCTGACATCCCGTTCTTTGCGCCCCTGGGCGCCGTGCGGGTGGGACTGGTGGATGGGCGCTTGACCACCAACCCCACCTACAGCGAGATCAAGAACAGTTTGCTGAACCTGGTTGTGGCGGGCACGGAAGACGCCATCGTGATGGTGGAAGCGGGGGCGAAGGAAGTTTCCGAAGCGGCGATCATTGAGGCGATTCAGTACGCTCATGGCGAAATCCGCAAGATTGTGGCTGCGGAGAAAGAACTCTTCGAAAAGCTGGGCCTGAAGAAGCGCGAGTTCACCGCGCCGGCGCGCGATGAAGCGCTCTACGCGGAGGTTCGCGGCAAAATCGAGGAGGCTCTCCACGAGGCGATGGATACTTCCAAGTACGTCAAGCTGGAAAGCCATCGCAAGATTGCCGAGCTGCGAAAAGCGCTGGTGGAAAGCTACCCCGAGGATGATGAGGCAAAGCGCAAGCTGGCAGCGCACTATGTTGACGAGCTGGAAGAACGCTTGTTCCGCGATGACGTGGTGCAGAAACGGCAGCGGCCTGACAAGCGCGCCTTCGATCAGGTGCGTGCCATCAGTTGCGAAGTCGGGTTTCTGCCGCGCACGCACGGCTCAGCGCTGTTTACGCGCGGTGAAACGCAGGCGTTGGTCACTGCCACACTTGGAACCGGCGAAGATCAGCAGCGCCTCGATGTGCTGGAGGGCGAGGCTTTCAAGCGCTTCATGCTCCACTACAACTTTCCTCCCTTCAGCGTGGGGGAGGTTGGCTTCCTGCGGGGGCCCGGTCGGCGCGAGATCGGGCACGGAGCTTTGGCCGAGCGCGCGCTGCTCAGCATGCTTCCGGAAGAGACCGATTTCCCTTACACGGTTCGCGTGGTGTCAGACATCCTGGAATCGAACGGTTCATCTTCCATGGCCACGGTGTGCGGCGGAACGCTGGCCTTGATGGACGCGGGGGTTCCGGTGAAGTCGCCGGTGGCGGGGATTGCCATGGGCTTGGTGAAGGAAGGCGACAAGTATGCCATCCTTACGGACATCGCGGGGGCCGAAGATCATTACGGCGACATGGATTTTAAGGTCGCCGGAACCAAGGAAGGCATCACAGCGCTACAGATGGATATTAAGACCACGGGCATTACTCCGCAGATTATGGCGGAGGCCTTGACCCAGGCCCAGGCCGCGCGCTTGCACGTGCTCGGCAAAATGCTGGAGACACTGGCCACGCCGCGCACTAACATCTCTGTCTTTGCGCCGCGCATCTACGCGATGAAGATCAATCCGGCAAAGATTGGCGAACTCATCGGGCCGGGCGGCAAAGTCATTCGCGGCATCATCGAACAGACGGGCGTGAAGATCGACGTTGAAGATGATGGCTCCGTGAACGTGGCCGCTACCGACGAACCGTCGGCCGCGAAGGCGTTGAAGATGATCCGCGAGCTGCTGGCGGAAGCCGAGATTGGAAAGACCTATCTCGGCAAAGTGGTGCGGCTGGCGGATTTCGGCGCCTTCGTCGAGATTTTCCCCGGCACCGACGGTTTGCTTCACATCAGCGAAGTGGCGGAGCATCGCATCCGTGATATCCGTGACGAGCTGAAGTTGGGTGACCAGCTATTGGTAAAAGTCATTTCCGTTGAGGGCAACAAGGTGCGCTTGAGCCGCAAAGCTGTTTTGCGCGACCAGCGCGCCAAAACCGGCGCCAAGGCGGAGCCTGCCCAGCATGGGGAGCACGCGGACCACTCGGGGCATTCTGACCATCATCCTCCCCACGGAAAGCACTAGGGCGGGGACGGTTGTAGAAAGGTCGAGCCGTTTTCGGTCAGCGCCGGTTTCGCGATGCGGGACCGGCGCTTCTGTTTATGGACGGAGTTCTTTGCAGCGAACCTAAAAAGGGGGCGGAATCCTCCGTGGGGGGCGGCACGAGAGTGGACGCGGAATGGCGAGACCGAAGGACCAAAACTGGCGGCAAAGGCCCTGCTGAAATCTCAAATCTGAGATTCCCAAGCCGAGCTCCCAAGCACCCGTCTCAAGCCTTGCTCCCTCCACGTATAGGTCTTCAGGCCCCATCCCCCCGCCCATCCGAAATCCGGCATCGGAAAACCCTTTGCGACGCGGCGAGAGGTTCTGGTAGAATCCGCCCCCAGATGGTGTAGTGCATTCGCATCGGAAGTCAGCTCAAGCACGCCATCGCGTGTTTGCCCACTCGGGGCGTGCTCCTTCGCGTTTGCCGATAGAATATGCCTTGACCTTCAGGAGGTAGATACATGGGGTACCTCGATAAACTCGATCTCGACAAGAAGCTGGAATCGAAGGACGAATACGAAGAGCTGTTACAGGAGTATCAGTTCAAGCTGTTGAAGTTGCAACGCAAGATTATTGAGCAGGGAATTGCCGTCGCCGTGACCTACGAAGGTTGCGACGCAGCGGGCAAGGGAGGAAACATCAAGCGCATCACCGAATCCCTCGACCCCCGCGGATACGAGGTGCATCCGATCGGCGCGCCGAACCCGGGGGAGAAAGCCCACCATTGGCTGCGGCGTTTCTGGTTGCGCCTGCCGCCGCGCGGCCGCATCGGCATCTTTGACCGCACCTGGTACGGGCGTGTGTTGGTGGAGCGGGTGGAGAAATTCGCCAAGAAAGAAGAATGGCAACGCGCCTACCGCGAGATCAACGAATTTGAGAAAACGCTGACGGACGACGGGTTGGTGTTGATCAAGTTCTGGATTCACATTTCCAAGAAAGAGCAGCTTGACCGTTTCAAGAAGCGGGAGAAAGATCCCTGGAAGAACTGGAAGCTGACCGAAGAGGATTGGCGCAATCGCGAAAAGTGGGATGCTTACATCGAAGCTCTGGAAGAGATGTTCGAGAAGACGGACACGGACAACGCTCCCTGGACCATCATCGAGGGAAACTGGAAATGGTGGGCGCGTATCAAAGCCCTGAAAACGGTGGTCAATCGCATTGAAGCGCACATTTGATGGCGGTGAAGTGCGCGGCAGACACGGGCCGGTGACTCGCGGGCGTGAGTGCGTGCGAGTCGCCTGCCCGTACAGCGCGCAACCGGCGGGCTAAATTCTCGATTCCGGGGGAGATCTCCCGCGGTCCCTGCCCCAGTCGAAGCTGTGTTTCCTATCCCCGGGCCCGAAAACCCATTCGGCCCTTCCTGATCCCCGATCAAGGTCCAGGCGCGACCTCCCGATCTTCGTCACGTTTTCGAGCGGGGCGCTTGCGGCGATGGCTCGTCCAACGCAGAACGGAGGGACCCAGCACCATGAACAAATCTCGCAGGGCGTTTCTTGGAACCGGAATGGCGGCAGTGGCGGCGGCCCACGCGCCAAGGGGTTCCGCGGCCGAGACGAAAGAGACCTTCGTGGACATCATCCGGCCGCCCGATTTTGTAGCGGCCCACGTGGAAGGGTCCGGCCGTATCACGTTGTCGAGATCCGCTAACCGCTGGCAGGCTGAGGATGTGGAAGTCAGCACGGAAGCGAAGCAGCTTGGCAAGGGGAAAGCCCTTGCGCTTTCGGTGGCATCGCCGCGCAGCCCGCTAGAACGCTTACACTTGCGCTGGTTGGGTCGCCTACCGGAGAGCTCGCGATTTCTCGGCGATCATTGGGAACGTTCCTACGGTGACTTGGAGTGGCGGGGTTTTGCCGCTGACCGCGTCATGCCTTGGTATTTCCTGGTGGCGACGGGGCAAGGGACCCACGGCTACGGGGTGAAGACTGGGGCGAGCGCCTTTTGCTTTTGGCAGGCAGATGCGGAAGGTATTTCCCTCTGGCTCGATGTTCGCAACGGTGGCAGCGGCGTGCAGTTGGGCGACCGGGGCTTGGCGGCGGCTGAGGTGGTGGCGCTGCGAGGGCATCCGGACATTTCCCCCTACCGTGCCGCCTGTGCGCTGTGCCGCGCGCTGGCGGAGCATCCGCGTTTGCCGGAAAAGCCGGTTTATGGTTCAAATAATTGGTATTACCTTTATGGTGAAAACATGTCAGCGGAGAATGTGCTGCGAGATGTCGAGCAGTTGGCCGAGTTGTCACCGCTCGCCGTCAATCCGCCCTACATGGTCATCGATGAGGGTTGGGGGAAGGCACGGGGTGGGGCGGGCCCTTGGACCGAAGACAATCTACGATTTCCGGAAGTGCCCAGCTTGCCTGCCCAAATGAAAAAGCGTGGCGTGCGGCCGGGAATTTGGGTGCGGCCACTTGCCACCGTTGACCCACGGGCAAAGGGATGGGAGCTTGCCGGGGACCGAAAACCGCAACCCCCGGATTCCCCCTTTATCATTGATCCCAGCCTGCCCGAGGTCCTGGCTTATATCCAGGAGGGGCTGCGAAGGATAACGGGGTGGGGATACGAGCTGGTGAAGCACGACTTTTCTACTTTTGACATCCTGGGCCGCTGGGGCATGAAAATGGGAGAGGAGTTGACGTCCGAAGGTTGGCACTTTGCTGATCGCAGCAAGACCTCGGCCGAAATTGTACTGCAATTCTATCGCGCCCTTCGCCAGGCGGCGGGCGATGCCGTTCTGCTCGGATGCAACACCGTGGGCCACCTGGGCGCGGGGATCTTTGAATTGCAGCGGACAGGTGACGACACGAGCAGCCGCGACTGGAATCGGACGCGCAAAATGGGAGTGAACACACTGGGATTCCGCTTGCCGCAACACCGAACTTTTTTCCTGGTGGATCCGGATTGCGCGCCGGTATCAAAATCCGTCCCGCTCGCCATGACGCGTCAATGGCTCGACGTCGTCGCGCAGAGTGGCGCCGTGCTCTTTATTTCCGCCGACCCTGCGGAGGTGACGCCGGAAGAGAAGGGCTTGCTCAAGACGGCCCTCACCGCCGCCGCTCGAATCCAGCCGGAAGCGGAGCCGCTTGATTGGATGGAAACCACCTCTCCCGCCCGCTGGCAATTGGGAGGGAAGATTGCACGCTTCACTTGGTTCGGGAAGGAAGGCGTGGATTTCTTCCCCAAGTGAGGTCGAGCTGAGTTTCCCGGTGTCGCACTTGACACGGCTTCGCCCCTCTCGTAGCATTCGAAAGGGTTGCCACATTGAGTTTTGGCGAGAAATCTCCAACCATCCTCGAGGTGCTTCGAATTCCGCGCAGAGCGCAAGCGTGTGGGACTCAGGCGGGTGGCAACGGCGAGGTGAAATTGTGAGAATTGCGGTGCGTTTCAAAGATGATGTGGCAATCTTGAGTCTGAGCGGGAAATTCCTGGCGGGCAGTGACGGACCCTATCTGCGGCAGAAGGTCAAGGACTTAATGGATGCCGGAACCCGGAAGCTGATCGTCGATTTCGCCGACGTGCCTTACATCGACTCGACGGGTCTGGGGTTCCTGGCGGGAGCCCGAGCGACCGTGCAGAACGCTGGCGCACGGATGGTCTTGGCCAGTTTGAACCGCCACGTGCGCAAGATTCTGGACGATGTGAGCCTGACGCAATTCTTTCTGATTTCCGACAGTGAGGCCGCGGCTATGGCTTTGTTGAGTCAACCGGACCCGGCGGCGGGAGCATCTCCTGAGCCAGGAACTTCGCATGGCGATGCTCGGGTGGCGGTCGGGTTGCGGAGGACAAGGCAGGCGCGCGTTCGTGGGCGGGCGGAGGAGATTCCCAAGTGACTTTTGGCCGGGGGTGGCGGAAGCGAGCTGGAAACCGGGGTGGGGAGATGGGAGGAAGAGAACACGAAGCTGCGGACCTGCTCTCCCCGATGTACGCTTCGGCCCCGGACCAGCCGCTTTCCAGCACCGCACGCGAGAACGGCAGCCGCGGCACAGACCACGGCCACGCTCATGCCATGTTTGTACTAGGTAGACCGGTGAATGGTGGAAAGGTTTACGGCGATTGGCCGGGCCTTAAAGACCATCAACACCATGACGGGCGGGACTTGGCACTGACCACCGGTTTCCGCGATGTCTTCGCGGAGGTGGCCATGCGTCATCTGGGGGTGGAAGATCCTGCCGGGATTTTCCCCGGCTATGCGGTTTCACCGGCGCGCTTCCGCGGGTTCCTGGGCTGAATGGGTGCGATGCCGTAGCGGCGAGTTTATCCGTCAACTGACGGACCAAATGGCGGCGTAAACCCGCCGCTCCATCCATTTGAACCGCTACCGCAAGCTTCTACCCCTTCACATACTGCTCAACGCGCGCAACGTCTCGGCGAATGAATAGAGCGGACCCCGTGGTGAGAAGAATGCCTGCGGCCACATACACGACGGACGAGAGTGAAATCGCCTGGCTAGCGCCGATACGTTGCGCTACGAAACCCACCACGACGGGAGCCGCCCCGCCCCCTAACCATCCCATCATGTTTATGAACCCTGCCGCTGTACCCCGCACCTGCGGCGGGACCACGTCGAAAACCGCGGCAAAAATGTTGGCATCGTAGAGCCCCTTGAACAAACCCCAGGCCGTGAGCGCCACGATTACCCCGGTCATCGTTCCGGCCCGGCCGCAAAGGAATACGAAGGGCGCTCCACACAAAACCGCAATGGCTTGAACCAGCACCCGCCCGCCCACGTGCCGGCGGCGGAAAATGTCGGCGAACCATCCACCCAGAGGCGAGCCCACCATGCTCGTGACCTGCGCGAAAAGCGTGGCGGAAAGTCCCGCCATGGCTACGCTCATATGGAATTTGTCGTAAAGGAAGTTCGGCATCCACGCGAGCAAAACCAGAGCGACGAAGTTCGCACACATAAAGGCGCCCATCAGCAGGGCGGCGGTGGGGGTGCCGAGAATCAATCTGATCGATGCTCCCACCGGCACTCCCTCCAAACGATGAGTTTGGGGGTTGGCGCTTCCGTCCTCCAAATCTGCGGCGCCGCGTTGAGGTTCGCGAAGCGAGCCGAGAAGGATCAACCCTAAGGTAACCCCGAGTGCGCCGAACATGATGAATGACCAACGCCAGCCATAGCGCTCGCCAATCAATCCCGCCAGGAACCCACCCCCAATCGTCCCCACATAAACGGCGGTCTGATGGATGCCCATGGCGCGCGAGCGCGTGGCTTTGCCGTGGTAATCACTGATCATCGACATGGCCGCCGGCATGTAAATCGTTACCGTCGCACCCAAAGCCGCCATAAACCAGAGTAAGTGCCGGAAAGAATGGGAGACTGCCGCAACTGCGGTTACACCACTCCAGATGAATAGCCCCCCCAAAATCGCCGATTTGCGACGGATGCGGTCAACCACATAGCCGCCAAAGGGAGCGCCCAAACCATAAATCCACGCAGAGACGGAGCCCAGCAACCCCAACTGAACCATCGTCAGATGCATTTCCTTTTTGAGCAAAGGAAATAGAGAGGAAATCCCCCAGCGGTCAACGTAATCGAAAAAACAGATGCACCAGAGCATTCCGATCACATACCACTTGTACCGGCTGCGATTCATGGGTTACTCCAAGAGCGTTGTGAAGGAGTCAGAAGTCAGGAGCCAGAAGTCAGAAGCTGGGATCGAGGACTCAGGAGATAGCTGGATCCCTTCTGACTCCTGACTCCTGACTCCTGACTTCTTACTTCTCAGTAGAGAAGCCCTTTTTGCAGCGGTTCTGCCGCCCGGCCCAGTGGTTCGAGAAGTTGCCGGGCTCCCTTTGCCATCAATCCAAGTTCTGTCGCGGTCTGGAACCACAGGAAGCCCTGATCCACATACTTTTTTATTTGGTCGGAATCCTTAACCGGCAATCCCAGAATTTTATTGTTTGCCTTGCCTGCGGCGACCACCTTTTTCAGGGCGTCCTGTACCCGGGGATGATCCTGTTGCCCACGGTAACCCATCGAGAAGGAAAGGTCGCTGGTACCGACAAAGATGACATCCACGCCGGGCGTGGCGGCAATCGCGTCGATCTGTTCCACCGCCCGCTCCTCTTCCACAATGATCACGACCATGACGTTATTGTCGGCGAAGGTGTGGTAACCTTCGGGCGCCGGCCATCGGAACGCCGCCAAGCCTGGCCCCGAACCTCGCCGGCCATGCGGTGGATATTTGCACGCCGCCACCGCCTGCCGCGCTAACTCCGGCGTGCTGCAAAACGGGAAGATAACTCCCAGGGCTCCGGCATCCAGCACGCGTTTCGCGGTCCAAAGCTCGTTGACGGGAACACGCGCAATCGGCACCGCCTTCAGACCGCGCGTGGCCAGGATGATGTTCCGCAAAGTTTCGAGCGTGATCGGACTGTGCTCCATCTCGATCCACAGGAAATCAAACCCGAGCGTAGCCACCTGAGCAGCAGTTTCGGCGCTCGCCACCGTGATGGTCGAGCCAATCACCGGCTTCCCCTCCCGGAGCATTTTCTTGAGGGGGTTTTCCAGAACTCCTGGCGAGCCGGCGTTTTCAGCGGGCATGGAAATTCTCCTTGTAAGACAAGAATAACTTCACGATACGGCGGACTCAACCTCGGCGCCTCACCACCCGCGGGCCTCGGCTTTCCGGCCGGGATGCTTGCACGGCCTCAAGTGTAAGTCACCCCTTCGCACCGCGTCCACGGGAATATCACACATTGGAAGGATTTCACCACGGAGGCCACAGAGGTCACGGAGAATAGACAGCCGAGGAGCGGCTTTCCATAGACTTGCAATTCCCTATTCCTCTGCGACCAAGCGCTAATGAAACCTTGCGGGCGCAGCCCGCCTTGGAGTGCGGTAGCGCCAGCTACCGCCTTTTGATCATCCCGTACCCGATACACCTTGGAACTGCGTCGCGGAAAAGGCGGTAGCTGGCGCTACCGCACTCCAAGGCGCCTGCGGCGCTGGCCCGTCTAATAGCTGGTGTCATATTTCATGATGAGGATGGTCGCTACCAGGACGATTCCGGAGCCCGCCATGGCGAGGGCGCCCAGGCGCTCTCCGAGAAGGACGGCCGCCATGAGCACGCCGAAGATCGGAACGAGGTAAAGAGAAACTGAGGCCACGGTCACGTCGAGGTGCTCGAGCGCCGCGAAGAAGAAGAGCATCGACGCCCCGTACATCAGAATCGCCAGGAATGCAAACGCCACCCAGGATTTCCAGTCGAAGGTGCGGAAGACGCTCCAGTGGAACGGTTCCGCCCATACCAGCAGGGGTATGCTGGCCAAGGAGGCCGTGATGTAACTGAAGATCAGGATCTCGATTTCCTGGAAGCGCCGCAGCAAGCCCTTGCAATAGGTGTTGTAGAAGGAAGAGCCGAAGCAACCCACCAGGATCAGGCTGTTGCCGACAAGGTATTTCATCTCCAAGAAGGAGACGTGGCGCAGATCCTCCACCGACATCAGCAGGACTCCCACCAAGCCGAGCGCCAGGGAGGCGATACGCAGCAGGGAAAGTTTTTCGCGCAGCATGAACGAAGCCAGGACTGCGGTGATCACGGGAATCATCAGGTTCAGCACCGCGCCGTTGGAGGCCAACGACCGGGAGATTCCCCAAGTCATGCCGAGTTGCGCGAGGACTTGACCCAGCACACCCGCCAGGGCGAACTTTCCCCAGTCCGACCAAGTGGGTCGCACAGCGCTCGGGTTGGAGCGGCGTTTGCGAATGAGCAAAGGAACAAACAAGACGGTGGTGATATAAAAAGGCAGGAAGGTGATGGCAAAAGGTCCCATGTTGCGGTCGAGAAATTTCACCGCCGTCCCTTGCGCCGACCAGATGAGAGATGCCGCGGCGAGCAAGGTGAAATACCAGAGCATCCTTCCTTTCCCCACCGTTTTGTTCAGCCCCGTTGCCGTTGCCATTTTGAGTTGTCAGTGGTCAGTTGTCAGTCATCAGTTGTCAGTTGTCAGTCGTAAGCAGTCTCGTCGCAGCCTAGTCAGTAAGCCATCACTCAAAACTGATAACTGAGAACTCATGACTGAAAACTGACGACTGACGACTGATGACCGTCCTTACAGCACGATGACGCCGAAGCGGTCAGCGCCCATCGAACTGCCGTCAATCACGTAAGGTTCAATGTGCCGCGCTTCGGCATAGGCGCGGACAACTTTCTCGAATGCTTCCGGGGCGTTCCGCCGCCCCAGGATGGCAACCGTCCCGCCGGCGCCGCCCCCCGTGACCTTGGCGCCGTACAGCCCCGCCGCGGCGCCTTGCTGGCGCACCAAATCCACCAGCAGGTCCGTGGCTTCGTTGCCCAGCCCGCACTCCGTGTAGGAGTAATGCGATTGATACATCAGGCCGCCCATCAGCCAGTAGGCGTCCTCGGAAGGCCGCGCCGCCGCGCCACGCGCCAGTTCCACGAACAACTGAATGCGCTGGTTCTCCTCAATCGCGTAACGCGTGCAGTTGCGGACGCGATACTGGATCTCGGGCCGGACCGTGGTGAACGGGTCGGGATGAAACTGCCCCGCGCCGAGGAACTCGCTGCCGGGCATCCTCTCGGGCAGGCGCCATTCGTACTTCGAGCGGAAGACCGAAGGGGTTACCTCCGAGAGATATCCTCGCCAGCGAGGATCGGTAAAGCGCGGGATGCGGCTGTTGGCGTCCTGAGTGACCGGCAACCATTCCCAATCACAGATGAGCTTGTAGCCCATGAAGGCCGCGGCGCGGGCCGCTTCGTATTCGATTCCGGTGACCGCGTGGCTCACGCCGGAGTCCACCGCCCAACAATGCAGCGCCTCGGGAAGCCGCACGAGCGGGAAAGGCTGGCACGGCTGGCAGAGCAGCGGCAGCACATAATCCTCATCGCCCAGCGTGGCCGCGGCTTGATCCATGATCCCACAAGCTGATTCCGCGATGACGTTTTCCACCCACTGGCAGGCCTCGGCCAATTCGATGCCGTGCAGGTCGATGCCGTAGGCGCGGGCGGCGGGCTTCATCACGGCGACTTCAACGGCCGCGGATGAGCTCACACCTTTGTTCAGCGGCACTTCGGATTGGAGATACACGTTGGCGCCAGTCTTTA
>Ga0187865_1003486_pt1 | contig 12904 bp, 13 predicted proteins | sample June2016WEW_11_1_2_FD_132989 | JGI IMG/M metagenome (GOLD analysis project Ga0187865, IMG submission 132989) | Peatland microbial communities from SPRUCE experiment site at the Marcell Experimental Forest, Minnesota, USA - June2016WEW_11_100 | ecosystem: Environmental > Terrestrial > Soil >...
ATGGCCTCAGAGACGAGGAATATCTTCGTCTAAAGGTCTTAACGTGTATGTTGCCTGATTTCTAATTCAACTAACAAATTTTACCCACTCAGTTGGGACTTGATCCCTTTTTTTAAAGTTTTGTTCTCATCCAATTCTTTTGCCGTGCCTTCATAGACGACTCTACCATCATCCAGAATATAGCTTCTACCTGAAACAGCCAGAGCCATCACTGAATTCTGTTCCACTAAGAGGATCGAAATATCCTTTTCCTTCAGGCCTAAGATGATATTCATCACTTCTTTGACGATTTTAGGGGCCAACCCCTCAGACGGTTCGTCGAGGAGTAGGAGATCCGGGTTCCCCATCAGTGTTCTGGCAATGGCCAGCATTTGTTGCTGACCTCCACTCAAGTTTTCCCCGTTGAGGTTCTTCAGTTGTTCCAAAACCGGGAAGTGTTGGTAGACCTCCTTCAGATCCCATTCTTTATGGGCCGTGCTTCTCCGTGCGATCTCGAGGTTTCTCTGGACGGTCAGTGTGGGGAAGATCCGCCTGCTGTCAGGAACCCAGCCAATTCCTTTCCGGGCAATGATATGAGTCATGAGCCTGGTGATCTCTTCTCCCTGGAAAACAATTCTACCCTCTTTTGCCGGGGTTAATCCGAGAATACTTCTCAACAGGGTCGTTTTTCCCGCCCCGTTTCGTCCCAAGAGACAGACGGTCTCGGCTTTTTCCATTTTCAAAGAAACATTATGAAGGATATGAGCTTCTCCATAAAACGTGTTGATCCCCTCTACCCTCAGCATGGCTATAATCCCCCCAGGTAGGCTTCTTGGACTTCCTCATTTTGCTGGATTTGATCCGCAGTCCCTTCGGCAATCACTCTTCCCTGTTGAAGCACAACGATATGGTCTGAAATGGAGAGGACCAGGTTCATATCGTGTTCTATGACGATGATCGTAAGCTCTTCAGACAAGCCGTCTATGAATTCAGTCATCTTGCCGGTTTCGCGGCTGGCGAGCCCACTGGTGGGTTCGTCCAGGAGAAGGACCCTCGGGTTGGAGGCCAGAGCGATCCCGATTTCCAAAATCCGTTTCTCGCCGTAAGATAAGTTCTTCGCCAGAAAATTTTCTCTTCCCTCGAGACCGATCGCTTTGATGATCTCGGAAGTTCTTTCGTTCACCTGACGGAGGGAATGAGTCGAAGAGAGCATTTCAAAACCATGTCCCTTCTCCGACTGAACCGCAATCCGTATGTTTTCGAAAAGAGATAATTCCAAAAATATATTGGTAAGCTGAAAGGACCTTGCGAGTCCCTCTCGAACAATTCGATGGGATGGATAATGGGTGATTTCCGTTCCGTTGAAAAAGATCTTCCCGCTATCGGTTTTTATCAACCCCGTGAGAAGATTGAAAACCGTTGTTTTCCCTGCCCCATTCGGTCCAATAATCGAGGTGAGCCGATTTTTCTCAATCGAAAGGTTTACTTGATTGACTGCCACCAACCCCCCAAATCTCTTGGTGAGGTTTTCTGTTTTGATGATTTCCATTCTCCACCCCTCATTGCTTGGAAGCAAAAACCTTGCCTTGACCTTTCTCCCGTTTGAAAAACCCCAGAATTCCTTCCGGGAGAAAAATGATTACAAACATGAACAACAAGCCGTAGACCAGCATCCAATGTTCCCACACGGAACTGAAGAGGTCTCGTAACACGATGAAAACGCACGCCCCGAGAATGGGCCCGAAAAAATTGGTCATCCCTCCTCCTAACAGAACCATCATGACGACATTTCCGGATTGGGTCCAATGCATGGAATCGGAAAAAGCAGCATTTCGAAGGAGGGCGTAAAGGGCCCCGGCAAGTCCGGCGAAAACACATGAGACGGTAAAGGAGGTCCACTTATAGACTGCTGTGTTATATCCGATGCATTTGGTTCTCGTCTCATTATATCGAATGGCCTGAAGTGTCCTGCCGAAGGGCGAATGAACGATAATCCAGATTAGTATCGCCGAGACAACGAAGAGGACATAGACAAAATAATAGAAATTGAGACTGTCTTTCAAATCAATACTGAACACGCCGGGGATGCCCACCGGAAGCCTGCCGATTCCTGATAACCCATCTTCTCCTCCGGTCATACTGTCCCACCCCCAAGAAATGAACCAAAACATTTGGCTGAAGGCAATGGTCAGCAGAGCAAAGTAGATTCCTCTCTTCTTTGCAAGAAAAAGACCGACCAGAGCGCCAAAGAAAGCTCCGGCCAAGGTTCCCGCAAGGATGGGAATCCATATTCCCTGGATGACTCGAAGCTGAATGATCCCCATCACAAATGCTCCGATCCCAAAAAATGCGCCGTGCCCAAAGGACGGGAGCCCAGTGTACCCTAACAGAATGTTAAACCCGAGAGCGAAGATGGACCAGATGAGAACCTCGGTCCCGAGATAGGTGTATCCGCCTATTAGGGGCAACAAAAAGGGAAGGAAAAAAAAGAAAAGAAGAACCCAGAACATAGGGTGCCGAATTATACTGGAAATGGTTTGGTTCATCATCCGTCTCCCGGTACATTCTATTCAAGGATACTTTTCTCGCCCATGATCCCTCGAGGGCGGATCAGGATAATAATGGCCATCAAGACATACATGATGATCATCGAGGTCCTGGGCATAAACATCACACTAATGCTGGTTCCGATCCCAACGATCAATCCTCCTAATATGGAACCCCAGAAGCTACCCACCCCCCCAATAACCACCACGACAAAGGCCGGCATAATAGCCTCCCCCCCCATGGTCGGCTTTATACTCCATAGAGGAGCGGCAATGACTCCGGCGACGCCCGCAAGGGCGGTTCCCATGCCGAAAACAATCGTCCGCAATCTTCGGAGGTCGATTCCCAGGGCCATGACCATTTCACTATCGAACGCGCCAGCCTTAATAATCGCTCCGTAGGGGGTCTTTTCAAGAAAAAGCCAAACCAGAAGAATGAGAATGACAGATAACCCTGCGAGGAAAAGGCGATACTTTGAGTAAGGCATGAAGCCGAAATCAAATGGACCGGACACAAATGACGGCGCCGCAAAAGTATGCCCAATAGATCCCCAGATCATCCGGATGATTTCTTCGAGCGCCATGGCTGACCCGGAAGTCAATAGAAGGCCAAAGAGAGGATCTTTTCCGTAGCTTCTTCGCACCGCAATCTCAAGAATCAGGCCCATGATGCCCACAAGGAACGGGCTGATCAGAAGAGCCGGCCAGAACCCGATTAGGGGCCTCAGGGTGAAGGCGAAATAGGCTCCCCAGGCAAAGAGGACCCCGTGGCTGAAATTGATAACTCCCATGACCCCTATAATGAGCATGAACCCCAGGGCGATGAGCGCATAGAGGAAGCCCAAAACAAGCCCATTCAAGAGTTGAGAGGCAACCTCTGCTAAACTAATCATAGCCAAAGCTCCTTCGTTCAGACCATATAGTAGCGTCTAGACGTGAAAAACCCATCCCTTAAGCATCATCGCGGTGCATTGGAAGTTTTCCTCAGCTACACCGCGATGAGCCAACGGTCCGCCAATCTGTCATCTCGATGGATCACTTAATCAGGTAATTGGGAGTTTTGTCATACGGCTCCATTTTACATTTGCCATCTTCTTTCTTAATCGCTGCATCCTCGGGCTTAATAATACCGATAATTTCATAAAAATCGGTTTCATCCTCCATTTTTTCAATAGGTTTAGCCCTTGCAATATACATCGTTTGCATGAAGCAGTGGTCGTAATCCCGAATCGTGGTAGGATAATGCCTCATGTTGTCTGAAAATTTCCAGCCTTCCAGTTGTTTGATCACCTCATGGCTACTTGTCGTTCCTGCACGTTCCACCGCTCTTAATAATTCCCTCATTCCTATGTAGCCATTGTAAGAAACATTCTCGGGTACCGGGATAGCGGCATCGGGCCAGCGTTTCTTATACTTAGAAATAAAGTCTTTGACCCCTGGGAGATCGAGCTTGTGATACCACGTAATACCGAACACCCCAAAGTTTTTTTTCGGACCTACCGCCCACACATCCGGATAGTCTCTCAGAGTGAAGCAAAATGGGATTTTCTTCTCCGCCCCGAATTCGTGAGCTTGCTCCAAAAGGGCACTAAGATCCGCTCCGGCTACGGTGATCATGACCACCTCGGGTTTAGCTGCCATGACCTTTATCAACTGGGCACTGAAATCCCGAGTTCCCATTGGAATAAGGATCTCACCCACTTCTTCTCCACCTTCGGATTTCAGTATCTTCCGAAAGTCGGCTGTCCCCGATTTTCCGAAGGTATAATCATGGGTCATGAAATACCATCGCTTTCCCAGATTTTTTGCCACCCACGGTGCCAGGGCAAAGCTGAACTGATGGTTGTTTGCATCAACAGCAAAGTTCACCCGGTGGCAATTTTCATTGGTCACTGAATCGGAACTGCCGTTTGTATTGAAATAGACAATCCCTTCCCGTTGGGCTATCTCGGAGATCGCGTTTGCGCAGCCACTGCTGAGACCTCCAATCAGAAAGTCAACGTGTTCCCGTTCAATTAGTCTTTTGGCTTTTCGACCCGCGGCTGAAGGATCAGTTTCTGTATCTTCAAATTTGTAGTCGATCTTTCTCTTGAGGAGACCCCCTTTGGCGTTAAAATCTTCGAGGGCCATAAGCATTCCTCGGCGCTCTGCTGCTCCACTGTCAGCATAGGTTCCACTCGCATCGCTTGGGATTCCGATAAGGATGGGCTTCTTGGTTTGCCCTCGCGCGGGACCCCATGGCTTTAAAGCTAATCCACTAGCACTTAATGCGGTGGCCCCCTTTAAAAAGGTCCGTCTCGAAATTCCCGTTTGCCCATTCTTCTCCATATCCTTCCTCCTTTCCTGTTTTGTGTGAAAAAGTGTTTAAGAGGCTAAATATTGTAAGCCATTAATTCATTGGGCTATCCATCTTCCGACAATGGTCAGGGCTGTATTGGATAATGCGGATGCGGAACAAATAAAAGACTTTTGTGACTCGCTTTTTGCCGGCCGGACAAGCAGGAAAGGTGACCGAAGGCATATGTGAAGGCCTCCACCTTCGCGTACGTAAAGCGTTCTGCCAAAGGCCTTTCGGACCGCATCCTACTTGACTAAGGCTATAGGAATGATTTGGCCGTTCATTACCTTTTCAAGCCAGTATTGATGACTACTTATCAAACCAGGGCAGAATGATAGAGAGGATTCATGTTCGAAGCAATTCCACCCTTTTGGGCAATCGATTTTGATTTTTTATAGCACCAGTAGAAATGGTTAGTCAAGTTCTAAAATTTCCTTGCCTTTTTCACTTCGGGAAAATGGGGATCTGCCGGATAAGAGACCAACTAAGAACCGGATGCCACCCCGTAAATTTGACGTATAATACCAAGAACCTCACAAAACGCCAAAAATCACGGAATGATCTGAATCGGTTACAAGGCAAAAAACGAGGATCTGAGATAATCCCACCTAAGAAATAGATCTTGAGGGCAACGAATCAAGCTGTCCGGCACAGGTTGAAAAATCAAAAATCCGGGAGAGAATCTCCGATTTCCCTAACTTAAACGATATGAAAAGGCAGGGTCAGAAATGGCGAGCCGATCGCTTAACGTGTTGATGAAAATAGAAAAGGCCTTACACCACAAAGGTTCCCGGCCTTTTCATTTCAGAAAAAATCTTTGAAAGCTGAGTGACGGGTGTTCTGGCCGATTAATCAACGGCTATCAACAGTTCCCAGCATTTTAACAAAGGCGAGTCCATTTTCAACACGTAAAGCGATCGGCTCGTCAGAAATGGTCCTGCTTTTTTTCATGCCTATATATTGTGGTTTGGGCATCTGGGTAAAAACTTATGATATCTGCTATATCTCTTCTGTTTTCCGATCACGGAAAATGTTTCGATATACTTTTTATATATTGAATCGAGGTGCATCATTCTTACCAGTAATCATCAGCCCCGAAAGCCTCCCTCGACCGATCATTAGGTGTAACGGTTAATTTCGCCTGCTGATCCATCTCATTTTATTTCTGCAAAAATCAGAAAGGAGATTAGGTGCTGGCCTCCCCTAGTTGCCGGCTGCAGCCAGGGCGCTCTTTTGCCGCTTTTCCTTCATGCCTTTCTTGAGCCCCTCTACATGGATCTGTTCATTGATGAAGCTCTTGCCAATAACTTCGACAGATTGTCTCCCTAGTTGAAGCCGAACCCGCCCCCCTCCTCCAAGCTGCGGGCCATCCTCGATCCCCCAAAATGATTTTGACAGTCAAAAATTCTTGTTACTGAGGCCAGTAGCAAGACCAAAGAAGCGAGTAGGCTTTTGAGTGAAGAAGACAGATAGAAGTTTCTTATGGATCGTTTGCGAAAAAGAAAGTCTGGGGATATGATGAAGTAGAGTTTTCAGGTGCTTCTTAACAATAAGTAGACTTTTTTGAGGAGAGGGAGTCCGTTCTCCAAGTGACCCACGATCTGATAGAGAAAAAGGGCTATCACGCTTTAATGCGGGGCGATCCTCTGCCAAATAAGAGGCCAATGCCACGGCGATCTGGAGGTAAACGTCAATCGCTGTGGTGGTGGCTCGCCTTGGGAGCATCCGCCATCGTAGCTGGTAAGCTCGTAGAGAGCATTAAGCTGCCGGGGAGCTGGCTGATCGGGCCGCTTCTGGTGGCCATTGTGGCCGGGCTCGCCCGTCCGGAATATCCGTGTGTGTCATCACGATGGCTCATGGCGGCCCAGGCCGTGATCGGCATGCTCCTCGCCGGTACGTTCCGGCCGGAGGCATTCCCTCTGGTGGCCTCCCACTGGTTCCCCGTATTGTTGGTTGTGGCCACAACTCTTGGCGTGAGCTTCGCTGCCGGCGTCGTGCTCGCGCGTATTAGTCCGTTAGGACGGGAGACGGCAACGTTGGGGACCCTCCCCGGCGGTGCCAGCGCAATGATCGCCATGAGTGTAGGCTCGAAAGCCGACACCCGGATGGTCGTCCTGATGCAATATATCCGCGTAGTGTTGGTGGTTCTCTCCGCAGCGCTGCTGGCCGGGGCTGCACTGGTGGCGTTGCCGATGTTGGTGCTGTTTGGACTGCTCAGCCGATACTTTGTGCAGGGTCTTACAGCTGGCGGAGTAAAAGGATAGGGGCGAGTTCGGGGGACATAATACCTAAATCTTAGATACTGGTAAAGAATACGCATCTGGTCGGCAAAGGTGACACAGACGGAAAAGAATTTAGAACAATCTCTGCTGCTTCTCCGCATGGATTCTGTCAGCGATCTTCTGGGCGATCAGGGGGGCGTTGCCGCCTGCCCGGTTGTTGATAATGAGGTTCACCTGGATCTTGTCTTTTATAGGCTCGTTCACGATCTTAACGGTATCCTCGATCATCTCCGGATCAAGCATGCCGCTGACCATTTTGTCAAACGGGAAGGCCTTGGAATATGATTCCTCATAGCTCACCCGAAGGGGAGTGATAAGCCGGATGACTACCTGTTTCCCCGAGTTGAAGAACATCTTATTGACCTTAGCAAACTGTTTTCGTAACGGCGGCAGCCAGGTCCAATGGGAAAAACCCAATCCTACCCCATGCTTTTTCAGGACCTCAAAGACCGGATCCGCCAAGTATGCCTCCGTTCGGAGTTCAATGTGATACCGCGTATCTTTGGGAATGTTGTTAAAGAATGCGTCCAGATCCTGGGCCAATTTTGCCGGTGAGAAACGTTCATTCTTGACATGGTATTCCTGTTCAAAGATGAACCCATGTAAGCAAGGGCCAAGAATTTCCATTGCTGGCTCATAAAACTGGTTAGTGAAAATGCCAGCGTTGAGGTAACTTTCATTCTCGACAAATCCGGCCCCTCGCCTCAGCTTCCGGGCAATGATCACCTGTGGGACTTTCAGCAGAAGGAGGTCTCCATCCTTCATGTGCTGGCGATAGTTTTTGAGGACATGAAAATTCTGGGTGGGCTTACCATCTTTCTCCAGAAGCAGACGATAAAAGGTGTAGTCGATCTCAAGGAGGGGAAAATGCTCGAAGTACTCGGTCACGCTTTCAACCGGCAGGGTTTCTTCATTGAAAGTTTTGTCTCCAACTTTATGGCTCCTGCGAGTAATCCCTTTTTCATATCTCCCCTCTGAATAGATCTGCCCGATCCACCCGGCATAGCGGTCGCTGGCCATTCCAATAAGGATTTTCGAATCGAGATCTCGAAACAGGAAACTCTTTGCCTTGCTTTCAAGGGTTTTAGCCATCAAGAAACTCTATAAGGCTAAAGCATTTGGGATTGGCAATGCAACGTTTGCAACAATGTCTCGGGGTCCACTCTATTTGATAATGAAGTACTCTTCAACAACATATCTAACGGTCTTACTTAGATCCAAAAATTTGTTCTCATCCTCCAGCAGAGGCTGCGCGGCAGCTGTTTGCCGCCAGGCAAGATATTTTTTAACCGCCTCCAGGTCATCAAACCATAGCTCGACAAAACCATCGCCCTCTAATTTCAAACCGGGCATCTTTATGAAATGATTTTGAGTATATTTTCTCAATCCGGGGATGATTTTCCCCGCTAGATCCCTGTGTTTTCCCTTCCAATAATTCTTGAACTCTTCATCCGTCAGACCAGGTTTTTTAAAAAGCAAAGCCATCATTTTGATCATACTGCCTCCTTTCACAATAATGTGAATTGCTTTTGCCTGGGTGCGATCTCCTTTGCCAAGTCACCTTTGTTGAATGTTGAGACCACCCCGGGGAAGCCTTTCGCCGCATCGAAAACGGTGGAGCGGTGGCCAAGCAAACGCTCTTCAGGGTCAGGCCGAAGCCATCTTGCGGATGAGGTCTAGGTCTAGTTTGCCGGAGGCCCCCCACCCCTTTTTGCCAGAAGGAATCTCGGGCCGAAATTTCTCATACAGGCCGTAGCCTTTTTGCGCCAACTGCGAGGGCGGTAAAGATTTGGCCAGCTTCCGCATGGCATCGGAAACATCCTCAAGGGCCTCACCGAACTTGCTTTCCAGATATTTCTGCACGCTTTCGGGCCGGATGGGGCTTTCTCCGATCAGCGCTCGCATTCCTTCATCGGTATGTCTCGCCGGCACGGCACGGTGAAACAGGTCAATGGTCACAGTTTCTTCTTTGCGCATTTTCCGGCGTTGCTCTTTAACCTCCTGGGGAGTAGGCTGGAAGAGCCCCAGGGAAACCCCCTTGGCGTAGGCGTTCAGCCCTGCCACCGCTCGCCCGAGGGTTAGCGCTTCATCATGCTCGAACCCCAGGACTTCGGCCACCACCGCCGCCCAAAGAGTCAGCACCGGCGCCCGGTTCACCATCACCCAGCTTCTTTTCCCATCCTTCTCGGCCATAGATTTGTTTCCTTCAGAGACCGGACTTCATGTTCGAAAGCCCGCTCCCTCCTTTTCCCCCTTTTTTCTGGATTACAAGCAAGTTCACTTGGCACCGATGTCCCGGTTTATGCGAGGTCTTTCTATGTCAATTGAATTATTTAAGGGCGCCCCCTTTCCGACGATTAGTGCAGATACTTTTCCAACCATCGGAAAATTTGTTTCCACCCATCCAGCGCAGCCTCCTGCCGGTAGCTTGGACGATCCACCGAGAAAAAAGCGTGACCCGTATTGTCATACATGTGGAACTCATAATTCTTACCCCACTTTTTGAGTTCTTCTTCAGTTTTCGCCACATCCTCAGGCGAGGGTCGCTGATCCTCCCTACCAAACAGCCCAAGCAAGGGGCAACCCAGGTTCTTGGTGTATTCTATCGGGGCAACGGGTTGACGCTCGGTTAGTTCTTCAGGTCGCGCAATGACACCACCACCGTAACAATCGATCGCCGCGTTGATACCAGGCAACGTACATGCAGCTAAGTAGGCTTGCCGGCCTCCGGAACAATAGCCAATGATGCCAACTTTGCCGTTGAGATATGGCAAGGTGCGTAGATACGCTATGGCGCCTTTGACATCTCCCATGGTACGACCATCAGGCATGCCACCGGCGGCACGGACGCTGGCGCTGTTCTCTTCGGCGGTGCCTTTCCCTTCGCGGTAGTGTAAGTTGGGCGAGATGGCCACATATCCATGGAAGGCGAACTTGCGGGCAATCTCCTTCGTTGCCTCGTCCCAGCCGGGCATATGATGGATAATAACAACTCCGGGGTAGGGACCAGATCCCATGGGACGGGCCAGGTATGCGTCAATCAGGTCTTCCTGATGGCCACGAACATTCACGGTTTCTGCCATCATTGCTTCGTACAGCATCGCCTATCCCTCCTCTCTTGGTTTGCAGAAATGGGTATCACTCGTCCTACGAGATGCACGATACCACTGCGAGACTGGCGTGTCAAAATGTATGATGGAAGGACGGGGTGGGCCTTGGACTTCATTTCAAGGGATCAGGCAACATTTCTTGTACTTTCGGCCACTTCCACATGGGCATGGATCGTTACGCCCTGCCCTGGGCCAGGCTTTCCCATCCTCGGCCTGCACCATGTTCATCAGTCCTTCAGGTGGCTGCCCGGCGCGCCAGAGATCCGCCAAACGGGCGACGTACGGGCGGGTGTGAGTGAAGAAACGTTTATAGCCAGCACACAGGTAGTTAAGACCTGCCTCACCCTCCGATGTATGTATAATTCGATCTTTCGGACAGACCCCGTTACACATGGTCCGGACTTTACATTCCCGACAATAACGGGGTAACTTATCCAGCTTGGCTTGGCCAAATGCTCGCTGCACCGGGTTTTCGAGTAATGCAACTAACGGTGTTTGGCGAATATTTCCCACCAAATGCTCGGGGATGACAAAGTGATCACACGAATAGAAGTCCCCATTGCGTTCGAGGACCGGGACATCTCCGCAGGTGGTCCTAAAGATACACAGAGAATGGTCTTGTCCGTATGCCGGTCGCGCGGCCTCCTCGAATATTTGTACGATGATCCGCCCTATGTCCTGCCGCACCCACTCATCAAAGATGGTGCAAAGAAAGGTGCCGAAGGCATCCGCCGGCACGGTTCGAGGGCCTACACAGCTTTCTGCAGATGGTTGGAGCTCAACCAGCGGAATGAAGCTGAGGTATTGCGCTCTGATCTCCTTGAAGAACCGGTATACCTGAAGGGGATATTGGACATTTTCTGCATGGACAACGCACAGGATATCAACGGGGATTTTATGCTGCCGCAAAAGGCGATATCCTTGCATCACTTGCTTGTGGGTGGGCTTCTGGCTCTTGGTCACACGATACCGGTCGTGCAGCGCCTGGGGACCGTCGAGGCTGAGCCCCACTGCAAAACCTTCCCTTGCGAAGAAGCGACACCATTCTTCATTAAGGAGCACGCCGTTCGTCTGTATGGAGTTTGTGATGCGCCTCCCTTGGCGCTGGTGCTTTCGCTGCAGTTCGGCAATCTGGCGAAAATAGTCCAACCCGAGGATGGTCGGTTCCCCCCCGTGCCAGAAGAAATTGATTACCGGCTCGGGGGCAATTTCAACCTGTTGAACAATATACTCTTCCAGCAGGTCGTCGGGCATATGAAACGTTTCGGTCCCATGATAAAGCATTTCCTTTGGCAGATAATAACAATAGTGACAGCCCAGGTTGCAGGTCGCACCGGCCGGTTTTACGAAGATTTGAAATTCTCGTGATGCCTTGACCACTACTTACGCCTCCATGGACCCGGATTTCCTTCACATGGATGAATATAGCACCGCATTGATATTTAACGGCGGAAACGGAACTATGCCCCGTTCCCCGCCTTTCCTTCGGAATGAACAGACCTTAAAGGAACTACCTCCCGTCCTCCGAAACTTCCCATAACATGCTTGTCCCTACTTCGGCTGCAACCCCAACTTAAGAACGAGCCTGCCGAGCCTCTCATAATCCTGCCGGTCTGCTCTCTCCACGTCCTCTCCATTCAGGTACATGTTCGGCATGTCAAATTTTTCGAGGGTGTTCTGGTAATCGGGGTCGTCCATGGCCTTCTTGAAAGCCTCGTGCACTTTCTGCACGACCGCCCTGGGCAGGCCCTTGGGGCCGATAATCAGTGGAGAAAAGCTTTCAAAATATCCACCGGGGGGATCATCATTACCGCGACGTCAATGGGTAACTTACCCTCTTGGATCGGTGCAGGGTGGAATACCCATAATTGGCGGGGTAAGCGAAGTACCATTGTTTTTGAAGAGGCTGGCTCTGCCTGGACACGGGCAAAAAGATCCGCTTGATGTTCAACTACATGCCGTGCTGTCACTAAAAAGAAGCGATTGACCTCTCCAGTACCTTCTCCTGGCAAGCGGTCTCGTATAAAGAAAGCAGTGCCAACCGGAACGTCGCGCTCGATAGCCCAGTCCCGCCCTGGTGTACATATGCTTTGATGTTCTTCGAGGCGAATGACAGCCCGAACAAGTTGTGAATAGAATCCTTCTTCGTGCTTCTTATCTCCCTCTTGGGATTGAGCTAGGTTCGAGGATGCAGTTACGAGAAGAGAAAGCACACAAAAATAGAAAACAATCAACTTAATAAAGAATCGCATATATGCAACCTCCTTCCTGCATTGATGCCATTTCTACTAAAACATAAATTCGTTTATTTCCGATTGAAACAAGGCACGTTCTGCCAAAATGGCCGGTGGCGAAGAACTCCTCGTCTTCGTATGGACTTTTCGCCCTTCTCCCAAATTTACCTCTTCCCCGTACAAGTCATTGGTGGGTGCGGAATTCGAGAACTGAGGACTACGAGTTGAAAGCGCGAAGGACAGCCATCAGCCACCGGGCCGCAAAGGCCGAATTGAAAAGGGGCCAGCCTCATTCCCGGTTGGCTCGGTGCCGTTGTTCAAGTAAGCCGCTTCGCGGCAGATTCCTGCTTTTATAAACCTTCCTAAAATTCTCGTGAGAGTCCATTCCATAGGCCCTATCCCCTTCTGTCAAGTA
>Ga0187865_1003491_pt1 | contig 12896 bp, 8 predicted proteins | sample June2016WEW_11_1_2_FD_132989 | JGI IMG/M metagenome (GOLD analysis project Ga0187865, IMG submission 132989) | Peatland microbial communities from SPRUCE experiment site at the Marcell Experimental Forest, Minnesota, USA - June2016WEW_11_100 | ecosystem: Environmental > Terrestrial > Soil >...
CGCTGCCACGGGCTTCGCCTGCACCGGGGCCGCATTCACACGCGCATAGATAAAATCGGCTGTCAGCGCCAGGATCACACTCAGGCTCATCACGGCGGCCGCAATCATCCAGCGTCGCTGGCGACGGTTCTGCGCTTCAAGCAGGCGCCGCTCCGCGTCCGTTGTCGCCGCGGTCGCCGCCTTAGCGTGCGAGGCCGATTGCCACTCGCGGAAAATCATCAACGCCGCAGCGCCAAAGACAAAAACAAAGAAAAACAACTCATTGGCCACGATCGGCCCCAGCACCGCCATCTCCGCCTTGCTCGAAGGCAGCCAGCGCGCTTCGCTCAATTCGTGCAAACCCGTTACCGCCAGTTGAATCGCCACGAGCACCAGGATCGCGCTGGTCACCGCGAAAAACCGGTGCAGCGGCACCTTCAGCGTCCCCTTGAAAAAGAACACTCCCAACGCTACCGCCGCGCCAATTCCCACGGCGGTGCCAATCCACGTTTGCAGCCCTTCGGTGGACATCTCCACCGCGCGCAGGATCAGCGCGAGTTCCGCTCCTTCGCGCAACACCATCAGGAAAACGAATAGCGCGATACCCCACCCCGCAGCCTTGCCCGCCCGCTCGGCGTAACTCTCCACCTTTTGCTCAATTTCCTTCTTCAGGTGCCGCGCCACGCGATTCATCCAGAAGATCATGGTGACCACAAAGACAGCAGCCACCAGCAAGAGCAACCCTTCAAAGCCGTCTTCGCTGATCTGGAATCGCTCCAAAGCAATTGCAGCCGCAAGACTTAGCGCCACAGCACTGGCCACCCCGCCCCAAACATAGCGCGCCAGGTGGGCGCGCCCGGTGCGCGACAGATAGACCAGGATGATGCCGACGACCAGAGCCGCTTCGACGCCTTCACGAAGGGCGATGAGAAAAGCGGAGAGCACGGGTTCTCCAGTTGAAAATCACTTGCAACAACATTTTAGTTTACCCCTCCCCCTTTCCCTCGTCAAGCTCACCCTTCCTTCCCTTTCCTCACGGTAGAATGGTTGTTTACGTCTAACCATGAGAATGCTCGCTGCCACCTTGCGCCCTGCTCTTTCGCTTTTGCTCTCCGGGCTGCTCCTGTGTGCGCAACTGCCCGCGCAAACCGGCGCCTCTGGCGGCAAACTCGCGCAAGATCCGTTCGCCATTGTGAAACCCGACCCAAAACTCGCAAAAAAACTCGCCGAGCTCGCTGCCAAAGCCGAAGCCGCCGGCAATGACGAAGGGGCCCTGCGGGCGTACGAAGAGGCGGCACGCTACGCCCCGTTTGATGTCACCATCGTGAGTAAGGCCGCGGCCTTGCGCTCCAAGCTGGTTCGCGCCCACGTGGACAACGCTGAACGCCTGGGCCTCGACGGAAACTTCCAGGCCGCCACACTGGAACTCGGTGCGGCTTTGAGCATTGATCCGAGCAATACCATTGTTGAAGAACGCTTGCGGCAACTTCAGGCGCGTGGCGACGAAAAAGAGGAACTTCAGCGCGAAGAACCTCCCGCGGGTTTGCCCGTCCTCCAGCCGCAAAAAGTCACCCGCAGCTTCAACCTGCGCGGCGATCTCCGCAGCGCCTACGAGCAGATCGCCTCCGCCTACGGCATCAAGGCCAGCTTCGACACCGAGCTACCCGCGCGCAATGCGCGCCTGCACCTTGAAAACGTCGATTTCGATACCGCGATGAAGGTGCTCACACTGGAATCGGGCACCTCCTGGCGCACAGTCAATCCGAAGCTCATGTTCGTGTTCGCCGATACCGCCGAAAAGCGCAAGCAGTACGAACCCGAAATCGAAGAGACCTTCCGCTTCCCCGTCTCGCTGGAAGCCTCCGAAATGACCGAGCTCTACCGCATCGTTCGCGAAATTACCGGCTCGCAACACATCCAGCAGTCCGTTGAATCCCGCTCCTTGACCATCCGTGACACGGTGCCACGCGTGCGCCTGGCCGGAGAGATCATCCGGCAGTTGGAGCACGCTCATGGCGAAGTTCTTCTGGAAATCGATCTTCTTGAAGTGGACCGCACCCTCGGTTCAAACCTCGGGATCACGCCGCCTTCCAGTGTCACCATGACTGCAATTCCGCCAACCCTCATTCAGCAGGTAAGGAGCGCGCCCAGTCTCACCGCTTTGCTGACCCTGCTGGCAACCATCTTCGGCGGCCCAGCCGGCGCCGCCTCCGCGACTGGCATTACCAGTTTGGCCTCGGCTATTCCGGCTCTGGTCGCACTTGGCGGTGGAAAATCCACTTTCCTGCTGACGCTGCCCACGGCTTCCGCCCAGTTCTCTCAAGCCCTTTCGCTGGTACACAGCGGGCGGCAGGTTCTGCTCCGCGCGCAAGACGGCAAGCCGGCCACCTTCTTCGTGGGTGACCGCTACCCCATCACACTCTCCTTACTCTCCGGCAGCCTGGGCAGCACCGGTTTCACTGGCAATCCCGGCGGAACGGGCGTCACAATCCCAACGCAGCAGTTCACTGTCGGCCAATCTCCCGTCGCTCTCGTCACCGCCGATTTTCGCGACGCCGGCACACAGGATCTCGCGGTCCTCAACCAAGCGGACAATTCCATCACCATTCTTCTGAATCAGGGACCCAACTCCGTTTCCCAATTTGCCCAGGCAACTGGCTCACCCTTTCTCTTGGCAGGAGGAGCCCCGGGTTCCTCCCTGGGCATTACGAGTCCTGCCGCGAATCTCACCGTGACCGCGGCCACTTTGGCCTCTATTACCGTCACACCCGCCAACTCTTCCATTGCCAAGGGAGCCACCCTGCAACTCACGGCCACAGGCACTTTCAGCGACGGCACCACTGAGGACATCACGCACGCTGTCTCCTGGTCTTCCTCCAACACTTCGATCACGGCGATCAACCCGGTCACGGGAATCGCTCTTGGGCAACAGGCGGGTACGGCAAACATCACGGCTTCGCTAGGGAGTATCAGCAGCCCAGCCGTGCCGCTGAACATAACGTCTGCCACTTTGCAATCCATCAGCGTGTCCCCGGCAACGCCTTCGATTGCCCTGGGCACCACGCAGCAATTTACGGCCATAGGAACCTATAGCGACCTCAGCGCGGAAAATATCACCACTAGCGTGACCTGGGCTTCTTCCGTGCCCGCCACGGCTTCGATCAGCGCAGGCACCGGGTTGGCCAGCGGCCTCACGGCCGGCACCACGCAAATCACGGCGAAGCTTGGCACCGTCTCCAGCGCCTTGATACCGCTCAAGGTCACGACGGCAACCCTCAAATCCATTGCCGTCGCTCCCGCAGCCCCAACCATCGGGCTGAGCGCGACGCAACAGTTTTCCGCCACCGGCACCTACAGCGACGGCACCACCCAGGACATCTCCGGCATTGTCCTCTGGGCTTCTTCCAACACTTCCGCCGCAACTATCAATGCAAGCAGCGGCGTCGCCACCGGCGTCAGCGCCGGCACCGCGCAGATCACCGCCACGCAAGGGGGCGCAGGGATCCCTGCGGCCCTGGCGGTTGGTAGCTTCAACACAACAACCGATTCGTATCCCGATTTGCTCGTCGCGTCGCAGATCACCAATGCGGTCACCGTTCTCCTCGGCCATGGGGATGGCACGTTCACCAACCCCGCTAGTTCCACCTCCTACATCGTCGGCAGAAAGCCCACGGCTATTGCCGTTGGCCAGATCAACACGAATACCGACACCAACCTCGGCTTTGTGGTCACCAATTCTGCCGACAACTCCTACTCCGTGTTTACCGGCAACGGGGACGGCACATTCACCCAAGTGAAGGGTTCGCCGTTCGCACTTCCCAATGTTGTGGCTAATTCCGAACAAGGCCCCGTAGCAGTTACCATCACTGATTTCAATGGCGACGGCATTCAGGACCTCGCCATCGTCAACCAGGCCAGCAATACGGTGACCGTACTCAAAGGCAATGGCAACGGCACATTCACCGAATTTCCGAAATCGCCCATCACCGTTGGCACTACTCCCGTGGCCATTGCTTCGGGAACTTTGAGCGCCAGCACCGGCCCGGCCCTGGTCGTCGCGAATCAGGCCGATGGCACCATCTCCGTCCTACTCGGCAATGGCGACGGCACCTTCAGTTTTTCGACACAAACGCCCATCACTGTGGGCACTACACCCAACGCGGTCGCGATCGGCAGCTTCCTGGAAGGTTCCAGCGGAGTTGCCATCGCCGATTCCGGCGCGGACGCCGTCTCCATTTTTGTGGATGCGGGCAGCGGGCTTCTGGTCAGCGCTCTCGAGCCCGCTGCAGGTACAAATCCCGTCGCACTCCTCGCGGGCGATTTCACCAGCAGCACTTTTCCGGACATCGTGGTGGCCAACGATATCCCGCTGGTCTCCGGGCAAGTCACGGATGGCCTGGTAACCTTGCTCACCAGCCCCACCAGCCTGATCTCCAATCCGGCCCTCACCCAACAACCCTACCCGGGTTCGGAATACCAGGACATCGGATTGAAAGTGAAGGCCACTCCCACGCTTCATCCCAACAAGGAAGTCACCCTGCAACTCGATTTCGACATCAAGGCCCTTGCGGGGTCGAGCGTCAACGGCATTCCGGTCATCTCCAGCCGCACGCTCACGCAGGTGGTCCGCCTCAAGGAAGACGAAACTTCCATCCTTACCGGCTTGCTGGACCTGGAAGAGACCCGCACCATCACCGGGCTTCCCGGCTTTGCTCAAATCCCCGGCGCCGGCTACGCCTTTGGTGTGCACACCAACTCCTTCACGAATTCTGAACTGCTTATCCTGATTACTCCCCGCCGCGTGCGTTTGCCCTTCCGCGAAAGTCACGATATTTACGCGGGTCGCGGCGATACCAGTGGCCGCGGTTCCAGCGGCGCCAACGTGCCCCTGGCGCCTCCTCGGGAGCCGCCTCAACCCACGCCGGAGCCCGCCCAACCAACGGGCGAGTTACCCGCTCCTCCGCCGGGCCAGCCTCCGGTGCCCGTACCGAATCCTCAAGAGGCGCCGGATCAATCCAATCCGCGCGAGCGGCCCGATATCCCTCAGCCGCCGCCCACGCGTCCGGAGATGTAAGCCTGGTCCAGCGGCAACGGCGAGAACGGGTGTTGCAGGAGAAGTTGGGGATCAGAGGCGCACGCGGCCTTAGGGCGCGAGGCAATGCTAGGGGAGCGGGTCGAACACCACGATCAGCTGGTACGTCCGGGGCACCACTGCTTCCGCGATCGCGATCAACTTATTCTCCTGGCTCAACACCCGCAGCCTCGGCGCGCCCAGCCCAGCGGCATCGAGTTCCGACGTCGCTCCGGGCGGAAGCTCCGTCCGGCCTGGCTGGAGCTGTGACAGCAGCACGTTGAACTTCCCACCGTGGCGCACGCGTTTTTCGAGCACCGGCAGGACATGCGTACTCGGAAAATTCGGCAACAGCCCTTCCAGCGGAATCAGCCTGCTCTCCAGTCTCCCTGCGCGGGCGTCCTCCGCAAGCTCCTCAAGGGGAATGGCCTGTTCCAGCGAAAACTCGCCCACCGCCGTGCGCGTAATCTCCGCGAGATGGGCGCCGCAGCCCAGTTTTTGCCCCATGTCGTGGGCCAGCGAGCGGATATACGTCCCCGACGAGCACTCCATCGAGAAGCGCGCGATGCTGCCTTCGATTCCCGTCAAGCGGTACTCAAACAACTCCACGGAAGCAGGCTTGAGTACCACCACCTGATTTTTTCGCGCAAGTTCATACGCCGGCCGCCCATGGACTTTTTTGGCGGAAAATATCGGGGGCATCTGCTCAAAGCGTCCCAGCGATTCCGTTGCCAGGCGTTCCAGAACTTCGCGCTCGAGCACTGGCGCGCAATCGGGGCTTTGCGCCACTCCCTCCGAATCATAGGTGTTCGTGGCAAAGCCAAAGCGGAATCCCGCTTCATATCGTTTGCGGCGGCCCGCATAAAACCGCACCAGCCGGGTCGCTTTGCCCAGCAGGAGAACAAGCACACCTGTCGCCAAAGGATCCAGCGTCCCCAGATGCCCGATTTGCCGGAACCCCGCCATGTGCCGCACCGCATCGACAATGTCGTGCGAAGTCTTGCCCTGGGGCTTGTTGATGACGAGCGCTCCATCGAAAGGAGCCGGTTTGGGTTGGCGTGGCATGACGGAATCGGAGTTGGCTTTAGATTTCGGTGTTTCGTTTCCAGGCGATTTGGATTGATTCTAGTGCGATCTTCCGCGGCTCTCTCGCTCTTCCATTGTGGAAGTCAGGCTCCTGCCCCGGCTGCCCTCACGCATCTACAAGTTGGTTTCAGGCTTGTTGGGCGGCTTTTCGCTCTTCGCTTCTTTCAGCAGCCGCTCGATGCGCTCCACATGCTCCTGCGAAAGATCCAGCGTGAAGTGGAGCTCCGGAACGCGCCGCAACTGCAGCCGCTCCACCAGCTCATGCCGGATGTATCCCATCGCATGCTCCAGCGCCTTGATGGCGTCTGTCTGCTCCCTGGCGTTCTCGCTCCCCACGCTCACGAACACCCGCGCGTGTTTCATGTCCGGCTGCACGCGCACATAGCTGACGGACACGCTCCCCTCCAGCCGCGGGTCCTTCAACTCGCCGGCGAGCATAGCATTGACCTCGTGCGTGATTTCCTCGCCCACGCGTTCGTGACGATGATGGTCAGGGCTCATCTTTGTAACTTGCCTGGTTCAGAGTTTCCCGCTTCGGAGTTCCTGTTATCTAATCAGCATTCCCCGACAACGCATTCCCGAGGCGCGCATTTCGATGCACCGAGTCACAATATCTCCACCGCATGCCCGACCACCAGCGGCCCCAACAGCCGGTCCGCCTCCGCCAAAACCTTCTGCAGCGCTTCTTCGACGTGCTGCTCTTCATTCGATACCGTGACCACTCCTACCACCGAGCGCTGCCAGGTATCCATGAAATCCAGCTCCGCCACCGCCACATTAAACTGCGCCCGCAAGCGATCCTTCAAACTGCGCAGCACCTGCCGCTTGTCTTTCAAGGATTGAGCTTCGGCGATGTGCAGTTCCAACGTCAGCAATCCAACCGGCATACGCGGCTCCGAGTCTGCTTCTTTCAGAATCTCTTTTGTATTTGGAGGGGCGGCTTCCCCTCTTGCGCGCTCATCCTTGTCAGGTAATTCTCTGGGTGCGGGGTGTGCCCCAGGAATCCCTGTTTCCCGATCTGCCAGCCCTACTTGCGGCCGGAGGGCCCGCTGCCCTGGCCTGCGGCTTCGGCAGCACTGATCTTTTGGACGTTGAAACACTCCAGAACGTCGCCCACCTTCACGTCGTTGAAATTGGCGATACCCAGGCCGCACTCGAACCCGGCGCGCACTTCGCTGGCGTCATCCTTGAAGCGCTTCAAGGAGCTCAGTTTCGACGTATAGATCACCGTTCCATCTCTCACCACGCGCACCTGCGCGTCCCGCTTCATAATCCCATCGAGCACGTAGCAGCCCGCCACCGTTCCCGATCCCTTGATCCGGAAGGTATTGCGCACATCCGCCCGGCCCAGGTAGGACTCCTGAATGACCGGTTCCAGCAACCCTTCCATGGCCTTTTTAATCTCGTCAGAAACCTCGTAGATGATGTTGTGCGTGCGGATATCGACTTTCTCTTGCTGCGCCAGATCCGCTGCCTTGCGGTCTGGACGCACACCGAAGGCAATGATGATGGCGCCTGACGCGGAAGCCAGAAGCACATCGTTTTCCGTTACGGCTCCCACGCCCTCGCTGATGATCTTCAGCTTCACGCGATCATCGGAGAGCTTCGGCAGCATCTCGCCCAGCACTTCCGCGGAACCTTGCACGTCCGCCTTGATGACGATGGGGAGTTCCTTGACCTCGCCGGCTTTCAACTGCTCGTGCAACTGGTCCAGCGTGATTCTTCCGCCGGCACTTGCGCGCAGCGCCGCATCGCGCTGCTTGGACTGGCGGTATTCGACAACGTGGCGCGCCTTGGCCTCCTCCGTCACCTGGAAGTGGTCTCCGGCCTCCGGAACACCCTGCAAGCCCAGCACCTCCACCGGCGTCGAAGGTGGCGCCGTCTTGACGGGTCTGCCTCGTTCATCAAACATCGCGCGCACTTTGCCGAACACGGAACCCGCGATAAAGAAGTCGCTGGTGTTCAGCGTGCCGTTCTGCACGAGGACCGTGGCCACCGGGCCGCGGCCCTTGTCCATACGCGATTCCAACACCGTACCGCTCGCCGGCGCGTCCGGATTCGCCTTCAACTCGCGCAGGTCCGCCACCAGCAGAATAATCTCCAGCAGCTTCTCGAGGTTCTGGCGCTTTTTCGCCGAGACCTCCACGACTTCCGTGTCGCCGCCCCATTCCGAAGGCATCAGCCCCAGCTCCGTTAGCTGCCGCTTCACCCGCTCCGGCTGCGCTTCCGGTTTATCAATCTTGTTCACCGCCACGATAATCGGCACATTTGCGGCCTTCGCGTGGTCAATGGCTTCGCGCGTCTGCGGCATGACGCCGTCATCCGCGGCCACCACCAGCACCACGATGTCCGTCACCTTCGCGCCGCGCGCCCGCATGCGCGTAAACGCTTCGTGGCCCGGCGTGTCCACAAACACCACGTTCTTCCCTTGCACCTGCACCTTGTACGCGCCGATGTGCTGCGTGATGCCGCCCGCCTCGCCCCCGGCGACGTCCGCTTCCCGGATGGCGTCAAGCAAACTGGTTTTCCCGTGGTCCACGTGGCCCATTACCGTAACCACCGGCGGCCGCGGCCTCAGGTTTTCCTGGGTCTCTTCTTTCGCAACTTCCAACACCATTTCTTCTTCGAAGGACACCACGCTGACCACGCCATTAAATGATTGCGCCAGGCCTGTTGCTGTCGGCACATCCAGCGCCTGGTTGATGCTCGCGAAGACACCGCGATCCAGCAAGGTCTTCAGCAAATCCTTCGCGCGGATGTCCAGCTTCTCCGCCAATTCGCGGATGGTGATGCCTTCCGTCAGCGTCACTTCACGGGGCGCACGCGGTTCCGGCGGCGCAATCGTCGCTGCGGCCACGCCGCGGCCACCCGCACCCTGGCGTTGCCGCGTCGGATGCAGTTTGCGCTCGCCTTCCATCTCCCGTTTGTCCGCCATGGGCCGCTGGCGCTGCGTTGGCCTCCGCGCATAAAGCGGTTTGCCAGGCTCCGCCTTCACCGGCATCCTCTCTGGAAATGGCGGCAACATCCCTGGCCGACCGGGTGCGCGCGAGCCGGGACGCGATCCCGTCGGCACCGCTCCAGGTCTCTGCCCAAATGGACGGCCTGTTCCGCCCGGTCCACCTGGACTGCCAGGGCGCGAGGTATATGGTCGCCCACCCTGTCCTGACTGCTGCGGACGCATCGGCTGTCCGGGTCGTGGGCCGCTCGGGCGCTGGCCGCTGCCCGGCACCGTGCCGGGAACTGGCCCGCGGTTGCCGGTGGGCATCGAGCGGGAAGGAACTTGTGTGCGTGCTGGCGCACCAGGAGCTGCGGCCGCTGGGCGCGCTGCCATTGGTTGCGTGCCGGGCTGCGCTGGACGTCCTGCCGGTGGCGCGCCACTCGGGGCCGTACGCGCTGCTGCCGGTTGTGCCGCAGGAGCGGCAGGCCGGTGCGGGTGCGCGGGCGTAGGCCTTGGAGCGGCAGAAGGCGCGGAAACAACCGCAGGTGCCACTGGTTTGACTGCCACAGGACCTGGCGCTGCTGTGGGTGCTGCCGGAGCCGCTGGCCGCGCAACAGGCGCGGCGGGGGCCGGCGCAGCAGCCGGAGTCGTTGGAACTGCTTTCGGCGCAGCCGGAGCCGCCGGATGGGCTGCGGGGGCATGTGCCGCGGGTGCATGTGCTGCAGGCGCACCCGCGACGGGTACCACGGGTTTCGCCGGAGCCGCGGTCGCTGCATGCAGCACGGGCCGCCTCTGCGCCGCTTTTGCCGCCGATTCTTTCGCGGCGCGTTCCGCATCGGCTGCTGCTTCGGCGTCGGCAACACCCTTCAAATGGTGCCGGACCTTCTCCGCAACTTCGACGGTGATCGAACTGGAGTGTGTTTTCTTTTCCGTTACGCCAAACCCCGCAAGAAGGTCAATGATGGCTTTAGCCTTGACCTCGAGTTCGCGGGCGAGCTCATTGATGCGGACTTGGGATGCGTCGCTCATGCTTCGTTAGGAACTTTTCTCTTCCTGCTGTTTCGCCGGAGCTTGCGCTTCCGCGGAGGCAGCGGCCGCGGAGGTAGCCTCGGCGGCAGGTTCTTCGGCATCAGATTTTGTTTCGGCGGCGGCTTGCGCCCCGGGTTCGGCCCCGGGTTCGGCGCTGGCTTCGCTGGCTGTTTCACTTGCGCTTTCGGCTTCTGTTGCCGGCGCAGCTTCGGCTGCTTCGGCGCCTTCCGCAGCGGCTTCCGCCGGTGTCGCCGCCGCGGTGTCTCCGCTTTCGTAGAAGCGGTTCACCGCTTGATAAATTTTGTCCACCATCTTTTCGCCGATGCCCGGAATTTCCATCAATTGCTCCGGCGTCATCCCGGCGAGCTTTTCCAGTGAAGTAATTCCCGCCGCTTCGATCTTCTCGATGGTCTTCGGCCCGACGCCCGCCAGCACCGTCAGTGACGTCACCGCCGTGGTCAGCGCCGTCATCTGCTCTTCGATCTCGCGACGCTTCTCTTCTTCGCTCTTGATGTCGATGTCCCAGCCAATCAGCTTGCTGGCCAGGCGGACGTTCTGGCCCTTTTTCCCGATGGCCAGGGAGAGTTGCGAATCCTCCACGATCACTTCGAGTTTCTTGGTCTCCGGATCGACGATCTGCACGCGCGTCACTTTGGCCGGGCTCAGGGCCTTCTGCGCAAAAGCCACCGTCTCTTCGTTGTAGGGAATAATGTCGATCTTCTCGCCGCGCAATTCGCGGATGATGGATTGCACGCGCATGCCCTTCATGCCCACGCAGGCACCCACGGGATCGACGTCTTTGTCGCGGCTGGCTACCGCCACCTTCGTGCGCTCGCCCGCTTCCCGTGCCGCCGCACGGATTTGCACCGTGCCGTCATAAATTTCCGGCACTTCCATCTCAAACAGCCGCTGCACCAGCGCCGCATCCGCACGCGATACGATGACCTGCGGACCCTTCGCCGCCCGGTCCACGGTGCGGATCACCACGCGCAGGCGTTCGCCGATGTTGTAGGTTTCCAGCTTGGACTGTTCGCGCTTCGGCAAACGCGCTTCCGTTCGCCCCATGTCCACGATCAGGTCCGGGCCTTCCGCCCGCTTCACGATCACGGTGACCAGTTCGCCCGTGCGGGTGTGATACTCGTTGTAAATGGTGTCGCGTTCCGCTTCCCGCACCTTTTGCAGGATCACCTGCTTGGCGGTTTGCGCCGCGATCCGCCCCAGCACGTCCGTGGGCTTGATAGTCAGGATTTCCGTGCCTACTTCGGCGTTCGGATTTTTCTTTTTTGCATCCGCAACACTGATTTCCCGCTTGGGGTCGGCCACTTCCTCGACCACCGTGAGCACCGAAAACACGTCCACCTGGCCGGATTCCGCGTTGAACTTCGCGCGCAAGTCCTCTTCCGTCTTGTAAAACTTGCGAGCCGCAACGACCATGGCGTCTTCGATGGCGGAAATCACCACCGCCGGCTCGCTATGCTTCTCCCGGCTGAGCATCTCAATTTGTTGATAAAGAAGATTCGCCATTTCCTGTTCCTAAAATTCCACCACCAAGTTGGCCTTTCGAATCGTCTCCAAGGGTATTTCCACCACTTGTGCTTCCTTGCCCTTCAACTCCATGCGGACTTTTCCTTCCGCGAATCCCTTCAACCGCCCTTCAAAAAACTTGGCCTCGCCGGTGGGCTCGTTCGTCGTAATCTTCGCCAGGCGGCCCGTGAAGCGCTCGAAATCCCCGGCCTTTTTCAGCGCGCGATCCATTCCTGGCGAACTGATTTCCAGGATATAGCCCGGACCGGGTACCAGTTCCTCCACATCCAAAATCACGCTCAACTGCTGGCTGACCCGCTGGCAATCCGCGTGACTGATCTTGGGGAAGGGGTCCGGCGGCGTACCGCCCTCAGCCGCTTCCACGGGCTTCGCCGACGGCACCCGGTCGATGTATACCCGGAGGAAGCGCTGCTTACCGATCTTCCATTCGACATCCACGACTTCCAAGCCCTCCGAACGTGCTACCCGTTCGGCGGCTTCGCGGACCTTTTCCAAATTCACGCGAAGACTCCCCGGCCTAAGCCGGTCTCAAGCTCGTTCCCACCGGCGGCAACAAAAAAGTGGGCTTGCGCCCACGCGATGGTGCGACCCGTTTCAGAGCGAAGAGTCAGTATATTCCCGCAGCACTGTAAAAGCAAGGCACCCAGGGGCCTGGACAGGAGAATCCTGAGCCAGCCTCGGGATAATAATTTTGCCATACACCGGTGTCACTTTATAGGTTCAATCCTCGCAGTTCCCTCATTTGACCCCGGCAAACCGGTTCTTTCTGGCTCCCTTCCTATCTTTGATCTTGCTAACAGCTTGCAACATTTACGTGCACTTGCCTTCCCCTTGAACCCACCTCAGCGTATGCTTAATGTGCGTGTGTGTTTTTAGCGGAGGGAGCGGCCCGGAATGCCCGCCAGGTTTCTGTGTTCGCTGACGCTGGTTCGTGTCGCGGCGTTGGGGTTTGCTTTTGTTCTCTTGTCGGTTCCTCTCTGGGGTCAGCACCCTGTCACGCCAACTGCCGAATCACCTTTCAATCCTGTGAACACTCCTGTGTTTGATCTCGACATCTTCGTCCGTGACCACCACGGAAATCCTCTCGATGCTACGGCTGCCGTTCACCTCTCTTCCGCGCGCGTGAACTATAACGCCGTCTTGCCCACGCAAGGCACATCCGCGGCCCATTTTTTCAACCTTGCGTTCGGCGAATACGAGGTGGAAGTGACTTGCCCCGGTTTCCGCAGGGTGACCGAGCGTTACGCC
>Ga0187865_1003493_pt1 | contig 12887 bp, 12 predicted proteins | sample June2016WEW_11_1_2_FD_132989 | JGI IMG/M metagenome (GOLD analysis project Ga0187865, IMG submission 132989) | Peatland microbial communities from SPRUCE experiment site at the Marcell Experimental Forest, Minnesota, USA - June2016WEW_11_100 | ecosystem: Environmental > Terrestrial > Soil >...
TAGAGTTAGCGAGTGGTTCCCGCTACGTAATTCAGGAATAAGGACTTATTTTCACGTAATACAAAAATAAGGACTTAGCGGCGAAATGCCCCGTTCTTGTCTTGATCGGGAGCGGATGACGACCGCTCAGGTGTCACAAACTCCGAGGTCCTTCGCTTCCGCTCAGGATTTCGGCGGCGGGCTCCCGCTTCGCTCACGCCTGCCAAACGCCTCAAGTTGTCAAGGAGCGCTGACAATGGCTTCTGGGCGGCATCGAAATCCGTCTCTGGAGACGGGCACACTTCTGCCCTGGCCAATCGGATCTTCATTTTCAGGCATGGCGAGTGGGAATGTCTGTGTTGGTGATCACTCGCTGGATGTGATGAATCAGTGGGAAGTGCTTAAGATGAAGATCCAACCTCCGGCCGCGTAAAGCGGTGTCGAACGGTGTCGGCGGTTCGGGAGGCCACCCTTCGGCTATCGCTCAGGGCGAGCTTTCTCGAAAAGCGCGAGAAGTGGCGCACCCCCAATTATTTCGGTCAATGCTCAAAGACAAACCCGCGTTATACTTCACGGTTAAAGTCGCCCACCCTCCGTCACGGAGACCCCAATGACGTTGCAAATCCGGAGTGCGGATACTATTTCACGTATTCCGATCAAAGAAGTGCGTAGGTTCTTCCGGCACGTCGTGGGTTGGCACCACGACTCGTTCGATCTGCAGTGGCTGCAAGACCAGCTTTCCTTAGATGAGAAATCTGCGATAGCTCTGGCATTGGAGTTGGCTGCTCAAGGTTATGTCGAGCCACCACAGAACGGTGCGTACAAACTTACCGACAAGGGACAAGAACTGATGCGGGCCTCAGCCGCTGGCAAGGTAAGCCGCAAGGCAGTTGAGGCCGCACTGGCCGGATTATTGGAGAGGGCTGCACAATACAATTCGGACCCGGATAAAATTCTGACGATTGACGCCGTCGCGGTCTTCGGAAGCTTTCTTAGTACGAAGGAAAAGCTGGGAGACTTGGATGTTGCGGTGAAGTGTCGCGACCGGAACGTCAACGACCCAGACCACGGAAAGACGGCGCTCGCCTACGCAAAGAGGTCGGGCCGTCGTTTTGGTACTTTCATCGACCAGCTCTCTTGGGCCAACACTGAACTCTGCCAAATCCTGAAGGCAAGGAAGAGGACGATAGTGATCCAGGTCTGGCACTCGTTCCTCGACCTCGCGAACATAGACCCCGATCACTTTCATTACAAGGTTGTGTTCGGCAACTCCGAGGAAGTGGGGGCGGAGATCCGTGCTCGGGCGGGGAAGAAGGGGTCGGGTGGGCCCGATTAACGTGGTCCAGACGCCCAGCCCTCCTTACCGTTGAATGGGCTACTATATTCAAAGGATTGATCCCCTTATCCCAATGAAGCCGCCGAGGCTCACACCAGAACAGTTGCAAAGGTTGCACCACCTTGAACCCTCACTACAGGCTGCTGCCATAAAGGGAGACTACGAATCCGCCAGCCAGCACGCTCTCGATATTCAAAATATCCTCCGTGCTACTGGACATGAAACACGCCTAATGCAAGCAAAGGTCTGGCTTTTTGAAGCGGCGATGGAGGCGGGACATCTGAATGTCGCCATGCCCGGTTTCGTAGGGATTCGCGGAAAAGCCTCCAAGGGAACCCGATTGCATTTAGAAGCCACGGCACTGCTCGCGATTTGCTATCTTCGCCAAAAGGACCTTACCAAAGCCGAGCCCCTTATTACAGAGGTACTAAAGAGTCGAAATATTCGCTCAGAATCTGGTCGGCGACGCTTCTTGCGGCACGTGGTATCCCGCTTTGAGGAGGAAGGTCTGCTGGGCGCGCTCGTAGAGCAACAACCGGGGCGCCTGGATGCGGGGGAGATTCAAGACCTCGCGGCCGTCCTTGTTCGCACGAAGAATGAGGATGAGATACTCTTCGAGATGGGTAAAACCCTTCCTCCTGAATCAATAGCGTTTCTTTTGAAAGTCGATACAATGGCCAAGCGCGGCCTCACGAGGAAAGAAATACTTTATTTACCAGGCGAGGCCCAGATAATGGAAAAGGCCGAACTTGGCCGGGCCGTCTTTCGGTCTTTCAAACGGGTCCTTTGGAATTCCTTGTGTAACCCCGACAGTGACATTTACAAAGCGTGGTTTTCCGGAGGACTCAACCTCGTTCTACAGCGTAAGTACCTAGGTACGGCGGTTGCCCTTATGCTTATGAACCTCGGCATCGGTATAAAGGCACTGGCGGTTTCTGCCGTGGCGTTAATTATGAAGTTTGGTATCGAAGTTTATTGTGACCGCTTCAAGCCTGACTTTATTATGGAGGCGCGTGTCTCACGCTGATTGTGGGACGCGGCAAACTGATCGCACCATGGGCTTTGCCTAAATTACCTTGGTGAAGCGTTGGCTTAGTTTTAATTCTCGTGTTCAGCAACGACGGCGAACTTCACGCCGAGGGCGTGCAGGACGGAATTGATCGTTTCGAAGCGTGGGTGTGCGCCGGCACTTAGGGTTTTGTACAGGCTCTCCCTGCCCAGTCCTGAGTCTTTGGCGATCTGCGCCATGCCTCGTGCTTTGGCCACGTCGCCGAGCGCGGCGACGAATACCTCGGGGTTTGGGTCTTCGGCAGCCGCCGAAAGATATTCCGCAATGAGCGCATCGTTATCGAGATAGGCCGCTGCGTCGAATGGTTTGTAAATTGTTTTCTTTTTCTTCATATTTCGCCCTCATGGTTTCGCCCTTTTGAGTTCGCGAGCCATTTTCTTCGCTTTGGCAATGTCTTTCGTTTGGGAGGCCTTTACGCCGCCAGCCAGCAAAACATAGACGGTCGATCCCGTTCGCGTGTAATAAACGCGATATCCCGCTCCGGCATGAACGCGCATCTCGGAAACGCCTTCGCCGACGGGTTCGCAATCGCCGAAGTTTCCAAATGTCGCGCTACCAAGGCGCGCCAGGATTCTGGCCTTTGCCTTTTGGTCGGCCAGATGGGATAGCCACGCATCGAAATCGGACGACCGAAGCAATGTATTCACATCTTTTTATTGTATCCGAGTGGATACTTTTCTGCAAGCGGGCGCTGACGCTCGTATTTTGAGCAAAAGCCCTTTCATGCCGCCGTATAATTATTGGTTCCTCATACCCGCCGAAGGCCTGGCTGCTCCCGCTCCGGTCTTCGGTCGTACGCACAGGAGATTTCATCATGGCTACTACTCTTACCGAACCCGCCACCCAGTCCCAAATAAAGACCCGCACCGAATCCGACAGCATGGGGAAGATCGAAGTCCCGGCAAATGTTTACTGGGGAGCGCAGACCGAGCGCTCGCTGCTGCATTTCGCGATTGGCCGCGACACCATGCCTCCGGAGCTGATTCGGGCGTTTGGCACGCTCAAGAAGGCCTGTGCGCTGGTGAATCAGGACCTGGGCAAACTCCCCGCCGACAAAGCGAAGCTCATCGTCGAAGCCGCCGACGAAGTCATCGCCGGCAAGCTGAATGACCAGTTCCCGCTGCGCATTTGGCAGACCGGCAGCGGCACGCAGACCAACATGAACGTGAATGAGGTCATCTCGAATCGCGCTATCGAAATTTCGGGTGGCGAAATGGGGTCGAAGAAGCCGGTGCATCCCAACGATCACGTCAACATGTCGCAGTCGTCGAACGACACGTTTCCCGCGGCGATGCACATTGCGGCGGCGGAGCGGATGAAGAACGCGCTGATTCCGGCGATCAAGACCGTGCGCGACGCGATCGCGGCCAAGGCGAAGGAATTTGAAGGCGTGGTGAAGATTGGCCGCACCCATCTTCAGGATGCTGTTCCGTTGACCTTTGGACAGGAATTTGGCGGCTGGGCCAGTCTGCTCGATCGCGATATCAAGCGGCTGGAGCAGGCACTCGATGGCCTTTACGATCTGGCGATCGGCGGGACCGCGGTGGGCACGGGGCTGAACGCGCATCCGGAATTTGCCGAGCGCGCCGCCAGGAAGATTGCCGGACTGACGGGACTTCCCTTCCGCTCCCATCCCAACAAGTTCGCCGCGCTTTCCGCCCACGATGAGATCGTGTTTGCGCAAGGCGCGATGGCAACGCTGGCCGCGTCGCTGATGAAGATCTCAAACGACATTCGCTGGCTGGCTTCCGGTCCGCGGTGCGGCCTCGGCGAGCTGTCGATCCCGGAGAATGAGCCAGGATCGTCCATTATGCCGGGCAAGGTCAATCCCACGCAATGCGAAGCGATGACCATGGTCTGCGCGCAAGTGCACGGAGCGACAGCCGCGGTGGGATTCGCCGGATCGCAGGGCAACTTCGAGCTCAACGTGTTTAAGCCGGTGATGATCTACAACTTCCTGCACTCGGTCACGCTGGTCACCGACGCCTGTCACGGCTACGTGGAGTACATGGTCAAGGGCCTTGCCGTCGATCGCGCCAAAGTGGACTGGTACGTGAAGAATTCGCTCATGCTGGTCACGGCGCTCGCTCCGAAAGTGGGATACGACAAGGCGGCGCAGATTGCGCACGCGGCGCACGTCGAGCACTCGAGCCTGCGCGAGGCGGCGTTGAAGCTGGGATATCTTACGGGTGAGGAATTTGATCAGCTCGTCAAGCCGGAGAAGATGACGCATCCGTAGAGAGCGACCACGCAAGGTAGCCGAAATTGCCAAAGAAGCGGGCAAAGGATGGGGAGAAGGGTCGGAAATGAAAACCCCCGTTCATGCGAAAGCTTGGGCAGAGAAGTGGGTTTGGGTGCCCGCATAGCAGACAAATTTGCAGTCCCAGTTTTTGAGGAGGAGCGGTGAAACAGAAATTTCAGGTTGGTGGTCGCGTCGTGCTCGTACCCGCATACGCGAGGGTTTTCGACGCAACCGAAGAAGATCTTCGCAAGGTACACACGATCACTCGGGTGGAAAACGACATTGAGGATAAGTGGACTGAACGCATTTGGATTGACGATGAAACCGAGCCTCAAGCGCCGATGTATTACCAGAAAGCTTGATTCGACGCGTATAGCATCCGATGAAAAACGTCTTCTTTGCTCCCATCGACCGCCCTGGCCTGCCGCAGGTAAAGAGCTGGCCGGTAATTTGACCGGTCTTGGGAACCCATCGCGTAAGTCGGCACGGTTCACTCATTGATTTCGGGCTCCGCGAACTATCCTGTCCTTGGTGCGCCCAAACAGAGGTCTACTTGCGGGCAGCGGCAGATCTTTCTTGGTCCGAGACTGCTTGGGCTTTCTCGGGCAGCGGCTTGGCTGAAATCCGCGCGCCTGCCGCCTCTGGGACCAATCTTTCTGCATGTATGTATTTGAGCGGTGGTAAATCTGGTGGGGTCGTACATGGCTGCCCCGGCTTAGCGCCACATTGTGGGCAAGGCGATTCTGGCACTGCTTTGTTTGTCATGCGGACAGCTTCCCACAGGTCGGACTCTGGCGCAACCCCTGCGGATTTCAAGCTGCACCACTACCAAAGATTGCGCACGACTCTGATTGCCCGGCCTAAGCTGTAGAATACGAATTTGCTGGGGCGAGACAGCCCGCGTATCTCACGGCGCTGCGGAATGTCATCCTTCGGTGCCGCCGTTGGCTGTAGTTGCGCCTCTGCACTGGTTAGGCCGCAGATCACACACCGCTTCGGGTAGAACGGCACAGCCAGTATCGAAGCCCCAAGGGTGCAGACCCCGCCAATGTATGTTCCGACTCCAATGCTGCGCTTGTGTCCTGTTACCCTGTGGCAGCCCGTGCAATATGCTGTAATCATGGCGGTTGCGGCGGTTCTTCCCTTCGATTGAGTTGGTCGTGCGCTTACTGCTTGCAAACTACTTTCGGATTGTCTACCGCCAATTTGAGACAATCTGCGTACTGCTGGGCGTGCTTAGCTTTATCCTCTGCGCTGTCCGCTGGCGGTGCTGGTGCTGGCGGCGGTGCAAGCGCGGCCTTGACTTCCGCTGTGATGTCTACGGCAATATTATCGGCTGCGCACGTGCCTAAATGTTCGCCGCGATCGAAGATAATAATTCGGCCGTTCTTTTCCATTTTCTTCGCAGACCAAATTTGCAACGCAACCTCCGAACCACTATACGCACCGTACGAGTTGTGAGCACGGTACACGAAGCAAACGTCAAACTGTCCAAGAAAGAAATCGTTGCGCTGGTTCTTATTGCGGCCTTTGGTTTGGTAGACACTTTCGAGCTGGAACGAATCGGGGTCTTTCATCATGGACCGCAAGACAGGCACTGCCGTGACTGCACGTTGAACAGCTATCGGGTCTGCTGCTTGTGCGAATGCTGACCCCACCAGCGCCATGCTCAGTAATGCAATTGGGATGAACTTTTTCATTGCGGTATTTCTCCTTTGGTATTCACTCAGTCATGTAGAGCGTGATGCCCCGTGTGCATCCTTTAGTCTCCTGCGCGTGGAAACTGCGAGCAAGTAACCTAAGTTTCACACCCAAAGCGGGCGCGCTGGGGGTCCAGTTCACTCGGGATGGAAAAGCCCAAGTAAGAAAAGTTGTGTCGATCAGTTCTTCTTCAGAAATCGCCGGCGGTTGAGGTGGGTTGGGGCGGTCGGCGCGATGTCGTCGTACTTCAGCACGCTGATGGAGCCATCCACTTCCAGCACCGCGAGCGCCGCTTCTTTATAGGTGCCGACACCGTGCTCACGCAGCGCCCGTTCCAGTTCATCCATGCTGACATGCTCTTTGGCCATGTGCGCTGCGATGACTTCGCCGTCGTGCACCAGCAGACTGGGCTGTCCCTGAATATATTTCCGGAAACGGCGATTCCCGCCGGAAACCTCGGCCACCAAAAAATTCAGGACGAGCAGCATAGTGGCGGCGATCGCGCCTCCGGCCAGCGAAGTGTCGGGGCCGGTCATGGCGTTCTGCACGGAATTCGAAAGCAGCAAGAGAAGCACCAGATCGAACGGAGTCATCTGGCCGACTTCCCTCTTGCCGCTGATGCGAATTCCGATCAGCACGAGGAGGTAGATGACTCCGGTGCGGAGTGCGATTTCAACGAGCGTGTGCGCGTTCGCGGGCAGCATGGGAAGGTCAGAGGTTAGAGGTCAGATTGCAGAGGTGAAATCACGGAATCGCCCACCACCGTTTGTACGATGGGTTTTAACCTCTGTAATCTGACCTCTAACCTCTGACCTCATTACTACAGTTGCCGCTACTGCGGCGTCGCGGTGACCGGTATTGGCGCATTCTTCGGCGTGCTCAGGTAGCCGGTGATCTTGTTCTTGTCCACCGTCCAGACCACGAGTTCATACAGCATGTGATCGCGTCCGGTGTAGAACTGCACCGGCTCGCTCTGGCTCTTGTCTTTTTTCTCGATGGTCTTATCGTCGGCGGTGACGTTCAGCGTGTACTTGCCTTTCTTGGGATCGGTCTTCTTGAGCTGCAAGGCCACGGTCGAGAACGCCTGGGGCTTGGCTCCCTTCAATAAGGCGAACTCGTAGTACTGCCGGTCGCCTTTGTGTTTGAGGGCTTCCAGATCGCCGCGCGTGTTGGCGATCAGTCCGCTCTGCACGCCGAGATCGCCGATGGTGTTCTGCAGTTTCGCGATGGTCGCCTCGAGCGATGCCTTGGTGGCGGCCACGTCGGTCTTCACACCGCCGACGTCGGTCTTCACCGATCCAACTTCTCCGGCAACGGCGCCCACATCTTTCTTCTCTTCTGCCGCCTGTGCCGCGATGCGCGCCGATGCGGCTTGTTGCCCACGCTGCAACTCGTCAGTACGCGCCGCCAATTCTTTCTTGGTCATGCCCAACTGATGGGCCAGAGTTTCAGAATCGGCTTCGGCGGACTGCATGCGCTTGGTCAGATCGGCAATTTGTTTTTGGCTGGCGGTTTGATCTTGCGTGACCTTTTCGAGCTTGCCGTGCTGGTCGTAAATGAAAAATGCCGATGCGCCGGCGTAGGCAACGGCCAGCACGATGAGAATCCATTTGCCAACATTGCTCTGCGGCTCGGGGTGGTAAACGGTCGGTTGTTCGCCTTCAGACATAAGGGTTTGGTCTCCGGTTGAAGTGGACTGTAGAGCTTATTGTTTGTGAGATACGGGTTGCTGTCAATTGCGTTTCAGGTTCTATGCCGGACGCCTGCGCCTAAAATGTAGGCGTGAAGAGCTGGGACGCGATGGCCGCGGATGGATATATCGAAATTCTCGGCTGGCCGCTTTGCCAATTGAGTGCACGCGTTTCCCTTCACCACAAGCGCCTGCCAGGATTGGGTATATACTGAACCGTTTTCGGCGATCATCTTAGTAAGCGCGCCCAGCGCGCCAGAAAGGCAACAGACTATGGCTTCCCCAGCAGTCGATTTTGCCCGCAATAATCAGCCGCGTTTTCTCGACGAGCTGAAGACTCTTCTCCGCATCCCCAGCATCAGCACGCTCGATGAACACAAGAGCGATGTGCTGAAGGCGGCAGAATTTGTGGCCGCTGACCTGCGCCGCATTGGGATGGACAATGTCGAGATTATCCCGACCCAGGGACATCCCTTGCTCTACGCCGACTGGCTGCACGCCGATGGCAAGCCGACCGTCCTGATGTATGCGCACTACGATGTCCAGCCCCCCGATCCTCTGGACGAATGGAAGACGCCGCCGTTTGAGCCAACCGAGCGCAACAACAACATTTACGCGCGCGGCGCGGTTGACGACAAAGGCCAGCTCTGGATGGAAGTCAAGGCGCTCGAGTCCCTGATGAAGGCGCATGGGGGCAAGCTGCCCATCAACGTCAAGATTATTTTTGAAGGCGAAGAAGAAGTGGGCGGCGAATCGATTGCCGAGTACGTCCGCAAACAGAAGGCGAAGTTGAAGGCGGATTTCGCGCTGGTCTGCGATACGGAACTGTTCGCGCCCGACCTTCCTACTCTGTGCGTCGGCCTGCGTGGCCTGGTGTACACGGAGATTGAAGCGTTCGGGGCGAAGACCGATCTGAACTCCGGCATCTATGGCGGCGCGGCGCCGAATCCGCTGTTCGCGCTGATTGAGATCATCGGCAAGCTGAAAGATTCGAAGGGGAAGGTACTGATCCCGGGCTTTTACAAGGACGTCAAAGTGCCCAGCAAAGATGAGCTGAAGGCATGGAAGCGGCTGCCTTTCAACGAAGAACGCTATCGCAAAGCCGAAGTCGGCTCCAAGGTGCTGACCGGCGAGCCGGGATATTCGGTGCTCTACCGGACCTGGGCGCGTCCGACGCTCGAAGTGCACGGCATGCCGGGTGGGTTTGTGACTCAGGGGGCGAAGACGGTGATTCCGGCGAAGGCGTCGGCAAAAGTTTCCATGCGGATGGTGCCGAACCAGGATCCGGACGACATCCTGAAGCGCTACACGGCGTTCGTCAAGAAACACACGCCCAAGGGGATCGAGACAAAAATCAAAGTCTGGAGCAAAGGACCTGCCTGCGTGGTTGGCACCGACAACCGGTTCATCAAAGCGGCGACCGAGGCGCTGCATGACACGTTCAAGAAGGAGACCGTGTTCATTCGCTCCGGCGGGTCGATTCCGATTGTGACCGATTTCCAGGACGTGCTGAAGATTCCATCGGTCATGATGGGCTTTGGGCTTCCCGACGACAACCTGCATGCTCCGAACGAGAAGTTTCACATTCCGAATTTCCATCGCGGGATTGAAACGATCTGTTTGTTCTTTGAGAAGCTGGGGTAAAGCAGGCTCTGGGCTTTAGGTGGACTCCGCGTTCAGGCCCGTCGGGACAACCCCGACGGGGCCTTGTTTTTCCCGTGCTAAAATCAACTCGTGAAAGCTCAGCGAAAATTCACGGTTGTCATCGAACGAGATGAAGACGGCTATTATGTCGCCACCGTTCCTGTCTTGCGGGGCTGCCATACTCAGGCCAAAAACCTCGACACTCTCATGAAACGCGTTCGGGAAGTGGTCGAGCTCTGTTTGGTATGACCCGCCTTCCCCGCCCGGTGCGGGGACTCCGAACCTCGACCGATAACCCGGCCGGTACTCGCCAATCCCGCGCCTTCAGGTAAAATATGAGGTTAAGGTTGACGGGCATGCGTACACGGGTTTTCGCGTCGGCGGCGCTGTTTTTGATGGTCACGGTGGTGTCGGCGCCCTGGCTTCAGTCCGAAGCCGATCAGGGAGTTCCGCATTTCAACGCCGCTCCTCCGGCCGCGGGCAGCGCGCTTCCGCCGATCCTGACCAAAGATCAGCTCTGGGGAGACAACGCGCAGTTTCCGTATCAGATTCATGCCTACGAACTGGCGGCGGAAATTCCGAAGGTCATCTACCAGCAGCCGTGTTATTGCTACTGTGACCGCGGCATGGGACACAAGAGTCTGCACAGCTGCTTTTCGGGCACGCACGGTGCGCAGTGCGGAACCTGCCTCAAAGAACTTTATTACGCTTACACCATGTACAAGCAGGGCAAGACGGCGCGGCAGATTCGCGCAGGAATCATCAAGGGCGACTGGAAGCTGGTCGATCTGGCGACAGCGGCCAGCATCAATTGAGCGCGCGCGCGCAATTTCAAGCTTTTCGATTTTCAATTCTGAACTGAAGGCGGTTTGATGCCACTGAAGGTAACCCCCAAGAAACAAGTGACCGAAGATCCACGACACACACAGGCGGTGCAGAACTACGAGTCCGGGCTGCGCGCGTTGCAGGAGCACAAGTTCGAGAAGGCCAAAGGCCACCTGCAGAAAGTGCTGAGCGGACCGAACAAGTCCCTGGTTGACCGGGCCCAGGTGCACATCTTCACCTGCGACAAGCATCTGGAAGTGCCCACGTTGCAGTTCAAAACCACGGAAGAGCATTACGACTACGCGGTGTCGCTGATCAACACGGGTGACTATGTGACGGCGCGCGAGCACCTCGACAAGCTCTTGAAGCAGAATCCGAAGGCAGAATACGTTCTTTATGGGCTGGCCGCGTTGCATTGCCTGACCGGCCACGTCGAAGAATCGCTCAAGACGCTTGACGAGGCGATTCAGGCGAAACCTTCGCTGCGCTTCCAGGCGCGGAACGATGGCGACTTCCAGAATCTGGCGGAAGATCCGCGCTTCACCGAACTGCTTTATCCGGATCCGGGCGCCGAAGAATCTGCGCCGCGGGAAGAAGAAGCGAGCGCGTACTAGCACCGTGACCGCGTGATGAGTCATACGGTGGCGGGACGGGCGTCTCGCGAGCCTGCCCTGAGCGAAGTCGAAGGGTCCAGCCGGGCGGGGACGCCCGGCCCTCCACCAGCAAGCTTGGATCGACAGCAGTAACCATCACGCGGTCGCGGCCCTAGCTGCCATTGAGGCGGTATGCTCCCCCAGTTGCGCACGAACACATCCGACACCGGCAAGGCTGGTCCCGAACTACGCGTAGTCGCAATCGGCGGCGGCACGGGCCTCTCCACGCTGCTGAAGGGGCTGAAGCGTTATGTCATGACGCCGGCGCTGGCCATCTCCGGTCAGCCAACCATTCGCGAATTGTGTGGCGTGGTGACGGTAAGCGACGACGGCGGATCGAGCGGCCGTCTGCGCAAAGAATTCAATATGCTTCCGCCGGGCGATGTGCGCAATTGCATCGTCGCCCTCTCCGAAGACGAAGCCCTGCTCTCGAGACTGTTCCAGCACCGCTTTCAGAAGGGATCGGGACTGGAAGGCCACAGCTTCGGAAATCTTTTTCTGGCGGCGCTCACTTCGATCACCGGAGACTTTGCCGAGGCGGTGCGGCTTTCTTCGGAAATTCTGCTCACGCGCGGGCACATCTATCCGGCAACCATGTCGAGCGTGGAACTGGAAGCGTCATTGGAAGACGGGACGCGGGTGCGCGGCGAAACCCGGATCACCGCGAGCAAAGGCAAGATTCGAGAACTGTGCCTGGTGCCTTCCGACGTTGAGCCGCTTCCCCAGACGCTGGAGGCTATCGCCGGCGCCGACCTGATCACCATCGGCCCCGGTTCGCTCTTCACCAGCCTGATTCCGAACTTGCTGGTGCGCGGAATCCCCGAGGCAATTCTGGAATCTCCTGCCGTCAAGGTATTTATCTGCAACCTGATGACGCAGGCCAATGAAAGTCTTAGTTTAACGGCGGCGGATCACATCCGCGCCCTCAATGGCCACGCTGGCGTCCGGTTGTTCGACTACACCCTGCTAAATCGCAAGACGGCATCGCCGGAGATGAAGGCCAAGTACGCCCTGGAGGGAGCTTCGCAGATCGTGGTAGATCTGGAAGCGATCGAGGCGCTGGGCGTGTGCCCGGTGCTCGGAGATTATCTGGAGGAGGGCGCGGTGGCGCGGCACGCTACCGACCGCGTCGCACACGACCTGATGGCGCTGATAGCGCAAGCGCCGGATCGACAGACGATCCGCAGTTGATTCACAGACTGTGGAGGGACGGGCGTCTCGCCCGTCCAGCCGGGCGGGGACGCCCGGCTCTCCACCAGCAAGTTTGGATAGACAGCAGCAACAATCACCCGGTCGCAACGAGGTTGTCGGCAATCTCAGACGCGGCAAGCCGCGTCTCTAGGGTGGGGTTCGCGGTATATTGGCTGAGCATGGCAAAAGCGCCAAAGACCAACTCGAAATCTTCCCGATCAAATCCGCAACCCCCGCGTATCGCCATCGCGATCATGGCGGCGGGCAAGGGCACGCGGCTCAAATCAAAGCATCCCAAGGTTCTGCATGAAATCGGCGGCAAGCCGATCCTGGCGCATGTGATTGCCACGGCGGAAAAAGTCGTGCCCGCGCAGGACATCTTCGTGATCATTGGCCATGAGGCGGACCGCGTGCGCGAGGCGGTTGCCGGCACCGGCGTGAACTTCGTGGTGCAAGCCGAACAGCGTGGCACCGGACACGCGCTCATGGTGGCGCGCGCAGCGCTCTCGGGCAAGGGCAATGGCTATGGCTACGACCAGGTCATCGTGCTCTCCGGA
>Ga0187865_1003511_pt1 | contig 12832 bp, 10 predicted proteins | sample June2016WEW_11_1_2_FD_132989 | JGI IMG/M metagenome (GOLD analysis project Ga0187865, IMG submission 132989) | Peatland microbial communities from SPRUCE experiment site at the Marcell Experimental Forest, Minnesota, USA - June2016WEW_11_100 | ecosystem: Environmental > Terrestrial > Soil >...
GCCCCCTCGAGCGGCACGTGCGGCATGCGGTGGAGGAGCCTCCCCTCGACGAGCTCGGAAGCCCAGGCGGCGCCGAGCGCCGCGGCGCGCGGAACCCGGAAGCGGGGCCCGGGCAGCCCCGTCAGCCGGGCGAGCTCGCCGAGGATGGCGCGCAGCTCCAGGTTCTCGCCGCCGAGGATGTAGCTCCGCCCGATCTCGCCCTTGTCCGCGGCGAGCAGGTGCCCGGCGGCGACGTCGTCGACGTCGACGATGTTGAGGGCGGTGTCGAACCAGCCCGGGAACCTGCCGTTCAGGTAGTCGACGACCAAGCGGCCGGTCGGCGTCGGCGTGTGGTCGCCGGGCCCGAGCGGCGTCGTCGGCAGTACCAGGGTGACCGGCGCACCGAGCGCCGTCGCCCGCAGCACCTCGTGCTCGGCGACGTACTTCGACTGCTTGTACAGCCCGAAGAGGTGGTCGACGTGGGGCGCGCAGGTCTCGTCGGCGGGGCCGCGCTCGGCGACGCGCTCGAGCCCGAGCGTGCCGACCGAGCTCGTGTAGACGACGAGCTCGCAGCCCGCGGCGTCGGCCGCCTCGAGGACGTTGCGGGTCCCGTCGACGTTCACGCGGTAGAAAGCCGACGGGTCGGCCGCCCAGAAGCGGTAGACGGCGGCGACGTGGAAGACGATGCGCGCCCCCGCGAGCGCCTCCTTCATCGCCCCGGCGTCGCGCACGTCCGCCTCGACGCGGGTCACCGCCAGCGACTCGAGGTTCCCGAGCGGGGTGTTCGGCTCGACGAGCGCGACGACGTCGAGTTCTTTCGCCACGAGGGCGCTGGTGATCGCCGAGCCGATGAAGCCGTTCGACCCGGTGACGGCGACTCGGTCACCGGGCTCGAGCGCCCGGCGGGACTTGGCGGCGTGGCGCGCTCGAGCGGTCCCGGTGCCTGCCAATTTCGCCATCGTCACTCCCGTCGTTCCGCGACCACCCGGCGGCCGGTCGGCCGGCCGAACCAAAGCCAACCACAGCTGCGCCCGCCCGGCACCCGTCGCCGTCCGGGACCGGCGAGATGGCCAGTTATACACTCGGCTCCCGACCGGGAGGGGAGGTGCCGTGAGTCCATCGACCCGATCACCGGCAAGAGCGCGACTCGCGAATTTCGTCGGCGGCGAGAGCCGGGAGGCCGAAAGCGGGGAGACGACCGAGATCGTCAACCCCTCGACCGGCGAGGCCTACGCCACGGCGCCGCTTTCGCGGGCGGCCGACGTCGACGCGGCGTTCGTGGCCGCCGCGGCCGCCTTTCCGGCGTGGCGGGACGCGACGCCGGCCGAGCGGAGCCTCGCGCTCCTGCGCATCGCCGACGCGATCGCCGCCCACGCCGACGAGCTCGTGCGGATCGAGGGCGAGAACACCGGCAAGCCGCTCGCGCTCACGGCTTCCGAGGAGATCCCGCCGCTTCTCGACCAGATCCGGTTCTTCGCCGCCGCGGCGCGACTCCTCGAGGGCCGCTCGGCGGGGGAGTACATGGCGAACCACACGTCGTACGTGCGGCGCGAGCCCGTCGGGGTGTGCGCCGCGGTGACGCCCTGGAACTACCCGGCGATGATGGCCGTCTGGAAGTGGGCCCCGGCGCTCGCGGCAGGCAACACGATGGTGCTGAAACCGTCGGACACGACGCCCGCCTCGACGCTCTACCTCGCCGAGCTGATGGCGGAGCACCTGCCCCCGGGGGTCTTCAACGTCGTCTGCGGGGACCGCGACACCGGGCGCCTGCTCGTTGCCCACGAGATCCCGGCGATGGTCTCGATCACCGGCAGCGTGCGCGCCGGGATCGAGGTCGCCACCGCCGCGGCCCAGAACCTGAAGCGCGTCCACCTCGAGCTCGGCGGCAAGGCCCCCGTTATCGTCTTCGACGACGCCGACATCGAGGCGGCCGCGGCGGGGATCGCCCTCGCCGGCTACTTCAACGCCGGGCAGGACTGCACCGCCGCGACCCGCGTGCTCGCCGGTGGGCGTGTCCACGACGACTTCGTCGCCGCGCTCGTCGAACGGGCGAAGTCGACGAAGACCGCGGGGATCGAGGTCGCCGACGCCGACTACGGGCCGCTCAACAACGCCGACCAGCTCGCCCGGGTCACGGGGTTCTTGGAGCGCACGCCCGGCCACGCCGAGGTGCTCGCCGGCGGGGGGCCGGTGGGGGGCCGCGGCTACCTCTTCGCGCCCACGGTCGTCGACGGGCTCCGCCAGGACGACGAGATGGTCCAGGACGAGATCTTCGGCCCGGTGATCACCGTCCAGCGCTTTGCCGACGAGGCCGAGGCGATTCGCTGGGCGAACGGCGTCCGCTACGGACTCGCCTCGTCGGTGTGGACGCGGGACCACGGAAGGGCGATGCGGATGACCAAGGCGCTCGAGTTCGGCGCGGTGTGGGTGAACACGCACATCCCGCTCGTCGCCGAGATGCCCCACGGCGGGTTCAAGAGCTCCGGCTACGGCAAGGACCTCTCGGTGTACGGCTTCGAGGACTACACGCGCCTCAAGCACGTCATGCACTACATCGGCGAGTAGGCGAGATGGAGAAGGGACGGGCTGTGGAAGACGGCGAGCATCCGGCGCGAGAAGGTGTGCCCCAGGGTCGCGAGGTCCACACCGAGCTGCCGGGCCCGCGCTCTGCCGCCCTCGACGCCCGGCGTCGACGCGCCGTCGCTCCCGGGGTCTCGTCCTCGTTCCCGGCCTACGTCGCGCGGGCCTCCGGGGCGATCGTCGAGGACTTGGACGGCAACCGCTTCATCGACCTCGGCTCCGGGATCGCCGTCACCGGCGTTGGCCACGCCGCGCCCGAGGTTGTCGCGGCGGTGACGGCGCAGGTTGCCGCGTTCACCCACACCTGTTTCATGGTCGCGCCCTACGAGCCGTATGTCGCGGTCTGCGAGGAGCTGAACGCGCTCACCCCCGGCGACCACGAGAAGACGTCGGCGCTTTTCAACGCCGGGGCCGAGGCGGTCGAGAACGCCGTCAAGATCGCCCGCGCCGCGACCGGCCGGCCGGCGGTCGTCGTCTTCGACCACGCCTACCACGGGCGGACGAACCTCACGATGGCGATGACCGCCAAGGTGATGCCGTACAAACAGGGCTTCGGGCCGTTCGCGCCCGAGGTCTACCGCGTGCCGGTGTCGTACCCCTTCCGCGACCCCGCGGGGATGACGGGGGCCGAGGCGGCGGGCCGCGCGATCGACGAGATCGAGGTCCAGGTGGGGTCCGCGAACGTGGCCGCGCTCGTCGTCGAGCCGATCCTCGGCGAGGGCGGCTTCATCGTCCCAGCGGACGGATTCCTTCCGGCGCTGGCCGACTGGTGCCGGGGAGCGGGCGTCGTCTTCGTGGCCGACGAGATCCAGTCCGGGTTCGGCCGCACCGGGTACTGGTACGCCTGCGAGCACGAGGGCGTCGTGCCGGACCTCGTCGCCTCGGCGAAGGGGATCGCCGCGGGCCTGCCGCTCGCCGCGGTCACCGGCCGGGCGGAGCTGATGGCCAGGGTCCACGCCGGTGGGCTCGGCGGGACCTACGGCGGCAACCCGGTCGCCTGTGTCGCCGCGCTCGCCGCCGTCCGGACGATGCGCGCCCTCGACCTGCCGGCCGCGGCGCGGCACCTGGGTGACGTGCTGTCCGGACGCCTCGCCGCCATGGCCGACAGGCACCCGGGGATCGGCGAAGTGCGTGGGAGGGGCGCGATGTTCGCCATCGAGTTCGTCCAGCCCGGCACGAAAGCGCCCGACGCCACGGCGACGAAGAAGGTCGTCGCCGCCTGCCACGCCGCCGGGGTCATCGTCCTTTCCTGTGGCACCTACGGCAACGTCATCCGCCTGCTCCCGCCGTTCGTCATCTCCAACGAGCTATTGGTCGAGGGGCTCGACGTCGTCGGGGGCGCCGTCGACGAGGTGCTCGGGGCCGGCTGAGCGCGGGGCGGCGCAGCCTCAGGTCGCGGCCGGCCGGGCCGGCCGGGCCTGCCAGTGGAGCACCTCGCTGAACTTCACGCGCCGCCCGGTGCGCAGGATCGCCCGCCGGTAGATCGTGCCGGCGATCCGTGCCATCCCGACCGCCGCGGCCGCGGTGATGAGGCCGGAGGCGACGACCTGCCACCAGGCGACCTGGCCGAGGGCGAAGAGCACCGGCATGACGAAAGGCGCCGTCGGCGGCAGGTAGGCGAGCACCTGGTTGAGAAGCGACGGGCTCGAGGCGCCGAGCGCGGTGAACGAGACGATGTAGCCGAACAGCATCGGCAGCGCGACCGGGAAGGCGACGCTCTGCACCTGTTCCGTCCGCTCGACGAGGGAACCGACGGCGGCGTAGAGCCAGCAGTAGAAGGCGTAGCCGAGGACGAGCCAGACGAGCCCGACGACGACGGGCACGGGCGCGGTGCCCTTCACGAGGTTCGACACGACGGCCGCGCCGAGCTCCAGGGCGACGGCGACGATGGCCGCCGCCTGGGCGGCCGCGACGAGGCCGATGCCCGTGACCTTGCCGACCAGCAGGCGCAGCGGCGAGACCGCCGCGAGCAGCACCTCGACGACCCTGGTCGACTTCTCCTCGACGACCCCCATCAGCAGCCACGTCCCGTACTGGGAAAGGAGCACGTAGGTGAGGATGAGGACGTAGAGCGCCGTGACGAGGTTGGCGTTCTTGTGGTGGGCTGGCGTCAGGCCCCGGATCGCCAGGCCCGCCGAGCCGGCGAGCGTGAGGGTGAGCGCGCCGATGTGCGAGGCGGGGATGCCCTGTCTGGCGAGGGCTTTCTCGACCCCGAGATAGTGCGCGACGGACCGCGCGTAGGTCGCGAGCGCCGAGGTGTCCGTCGCCGAGATGCCCTGGGCGACCTCGAAGTAGCGGTCATCGACAAGGACGATGTCGACCCGGCCCGCCCGGAGCGCGGACATCGCCGCGGCAAGCGAGGTCTCGTCGGAGATCGTGACCTTGACGCCTTGCGCGGAACCCGCCGCGGCGAGCGTCGGGCGCACGAGCGTCGTCGTCGGACCGACGATGCCGACGCGGGCGACCGGCGTCCCTCCTTTGTCGATGACCGGGATGATGACCGCCGCAGCGACGCCGAGGAGTATGACGAGCGTCCCGATCCGGAAGACCCGCGTCGTCAGGCGCTCGTGGACCTCGCGCCGGACGATCAGCTCCACGTCGCCCCGGACGCGCCGACCGTGGGGCGATCTGTCCGGGCTGCCGGCCGGTGTCCCGAGCTTCCTGCGGGCGTAACGGTGCCGCCAGACGCGAATTCCGACGATCACGACAGCCAAGGCGACGATGAGAGTGGCCTTCATCGGACCGCCTCCCGGAAGACCTCGGAAAGGCGCCGCCGCTCGAAGTCGAACCGGACGACCGGACCGGCCGCCATCGCCCTGGCGAGCAGCGCCTGGCTGTCGACGCCGTCATCGAGGACGAGTCGTGATTCGCCGGCTTCGGTGCGGGAGATTGTGACCCCGCCGATCCCGCGGGCCCAGGCGCCGTCGCGGTCGCCCTCGACCTTGACGACGAGCCGCCGGGCGCCCTGCCGCTCGAGCTCCTCGAGGCTCCCCTGGGCGACGAGCCGGCCCTTGTCGATGATGGCGACAGATTCGCAGATGTCCTCGACGAGGTCGAGCTGGTGACTCGAGAACAGCACGCCCCGCCCCTCCCGGGCCTGCTCGTCGAGGATCGCCGTCACCTCGTCGATGCCGACCGGGTCGAGACCGGCGAACGGCTCGTCGAGGATGAGCAGTTCTGGCTCGAACGCGAGCGCCGCGGCGAGCTGGACCCGCTGCTGGTTGCCGAGCGAGAGCGACTCGAGCTTGTTCGTCGCCCGGTCGGCGATCCCGAGACGCTCGAGCCAGCGCATCGTCGCGACAACCGCGTCGGCGGGGGTTCTCCCGTGGAGCTCGCACATGTATTCGAGCTGGCGCTGAATCTGCATGCCCGGGTAGAGGCCCCGTTCCTCGGGCATATAGCCGAACTGCCGGCGTTCGTGGAGCCCGATGGCCGCGCCGTCCCAGCGCACGGAGCCGGCGTCGAGGTCGACGAGTCCGAACACGGCCCGCATCGCCGTCGTCTTGCCGGCGCCGTTCGGGCCGAGGAACCCGAAGACCTGGCCGGGCGGCACGTCGAACGAGAGGCCGTCGAGCGCGACGACATCGCCGTAACGGCGCCGCAGGTCGAGGAACTCGAGGGTCAACGGACGGGGTCTCGGTCGGCGCCCGCGCCGTGAACGTGTCCGTGTGCCACTGTTCGCACGCCCGGCGACGCGGGGCCGCGGCCGGGTGCGGGCGCGCCCCGGCTCCTCGACGACAGCGGTGGGGTCACGGCACGAACGTACTGCGGCACCGCGATCGCCGCCATGCGTCGCCGGTTCCGGCCCCGCTCGTTGAGGCGGGCTTGGCGGCCACGGGACGGGTCAGTTGGCGCCGGCCCTGCCGAGCGCGGCTTGCAGCGCGGCGATGAGCTCCTTGTCCTGGGCCTGGAGGTGCTTCTGGATCTCGAGCGCCTCGGAAAGGATCGATTCGGCGTCTTTGTAGGTGTCATCGGCCCGCTTGTCGCTCGCCGTGGCAGCGATGTTCTGTCCGACGATGATGATCGAGAGCAGCACGAGTTGCAGGAACGTCTGGGCGATCCAGGACACGATGAGGATGAGCCCGGCCTTGGTGAGGAAGTGTGGGACGTCGTCGCGGTGCAGCACTCCCGCCTCGATGAGGATCGCCGGCAGGCTCACCAGGGCGATGATCGCAAAGAGATAGGCACAGGCCATCGTCCCGACGCCCGAGGTGATCTTCATCGCGAGCCAGGAGTTGAACCGCTTGATCGTCGTGCTTGTGTCGAGCATGTCCGTCGTCAGCTTCGGTTTGTCGCGGTGCTCGAGACGCTCGAGGGTGTGCGGGTGGGGAACGTGTTCGTAGATGTCCATGGGCCTCCTTCCGACCGGTCGCGATCCTTCCACGAAGGCGCCGAGAATCGGGTGGACCGTCCGCCTAACGTCGCGCCGGCACCGTTCGCGCCCAGTTCAACGCCGGGATCGAACCGATCGGGGAGCCGGGGAGTCTTATGACCGTGAGAACTCGACCGCCAGGCGTGCCGTGCGGCGCGTGACACCGGAGTCGGAAGGGCTCGAGGGATGGATGCGGTCGTGGTACGCGCCCGCCTACCGCACCGCCTGCCTCGTTCTGAACGACGCGTCCGGGGCGGAGGAGGCGGTGCAGGAGGCGTTCCTGCGGATGTGGCGCTTCCGTGACGCGATGCCCGAGGGGGAGGCGGCGCGCCCGTGGCTCTACCGCGTCGTCGTGAACTCCTGCTACTCCTGGGCGCGCAAGCAGTGGAGCACCGACGGCCGCCGCGCGCCGTCCGATTCGCTCGCGCGCCTCGCCGAGGCCTCCCCCGGCCCCGATGAGATCGCCGTCATCGGCGATCGCGCGAGCGCCGTGCGCGCCGCGCTGGCGCGCCTGCCCGAGGCGCTGCGCGTCCCGGTCGTCCTCCGTTACTACGCGGGACTGTCGGAGAAAGAGATCGCCGTCGCGATCCACCGGCGCCCGGGAACGGTGAAGTCACGCCTGCACGAGGCCCGCCGGCTGCTCAGCGCCGACGCCGCGCTCAGCGAGTTCGCGGCACCAGAAGAGGGGACACGATGATCACCGACGACGAGTTCGAGGCGCTGTTTCACGAGGCGGGAGGCGACTTCGCCGTTCCCGCCCGGGGCCCCGACGAGATCCTCGCCGCCGCGGCGCCGCCGGTACGCGACGGAAGCGTCGTGCCCGGCCGGTTCCGTCCGCGCCAGCTCGCTCTCGCCGGCACGAGCGTCGCCGCTGTCGTCGCGCTCACCATCGCGCTGCTCACCTCCTCGGGAGGGTCGCCGGCCCCGCTCGCGGCGTCGGCTCCCCGCCACGGGATCGCGAACACGAGTTCGGCTTCGACGTCGGGGACGAATTATTCCGCGGCAATACTCCCGAAGCTCGCGCCTGAGGCGATTAAGGCAGCATCCCAAGCGGCGAACGCCGAGGCGCGCGACATCATCGCGACCGGCACGCTGAAGCTCGGACTGTCGCGGGCGCAACTGCGCGGCGATGTCTCCCGCCTCGAGGCGCTCGCCGCCTCGTTCGGCGGTTACGTGTCGGCCGCTGACATCGTCGAGACCGGATCCCGGCCCGGTGGAACGATCGTCGTGAAGGTGCCGGCAGGTTCGTTCTCCTCGTTCATCACCAAAGCCGAGAAGATCGCCAGGGTCCGGAGTCTCACGACCTCGGACACCGACGTGACCGGCGAGGTCGTCGATCTCGGCGCCCAGCTCACGGCGCTCGACGACGAGCGCAGCCAGCTCGAGGTGCTGCTCGGCCGTGCCGGAAAGATCTCGGAGCTGCTCTCGGTCGAGAACGAGATCGAGAGCGTGCAGAGCCAGATCCAGCAGATCCAGGGCGAGCAGCGCACGATCGCGACCCAGGTCGACTACTCGGCGCTCACCGTCGACCTCCTCGTCCCCAAGGCGCCGCACGTGTCGAGCTCACCGAACGGCTTCGGCCACGCCTTGCACGAGGCGGTCTCCAGCTTCGTGAACGGCGTGAAGGCACTCGTCGCCCACCTCGGCGACGTGGTGTTCGGAGTGCTTTCGTTCGTCGTCGTCGCCCTCATCCTGTTCGGGCTCTGGCGGAGCATCTGGCCCTGGGTCCGCAGACGGATCGCCTAGGCGGCGCACGCGGCGCGGCGGGATGCGCCCGACACGGCTCGCACCGTTGGGGGCCGGTTGACGGCGGTGCTTACGATTCGCGAGAAGGAGTCCACGGGACGATGACGGGTTACGACCGGGAACCGGCAAGGCTCCACGCCGCCGCCGAGCGTGCGCGCACCGTGGGTGTCGCCGTCGTCGTGGCGTTGCTCGGTGCGGCGTCGCTGTCGTTGGCGGCGGGGGCCACCGCACCGTTCGCATCAGGCGCGGCGAAACCCACGCCCGGCAAGGCCTTCGCCGACCGCGTGCTCGACGAAGCGATCCTTCCGCCCGGTGCGCGGGTGACGACTTCGGCAGGTTCGGCTCCGCTTGACGCGCCGTTCGAGACGATCAACGCCGAGGCCGCGATCGATGTCCACCGGTACTACTTCATCGGCGAGTCACCCGAGGTGGTCGAGAGCTACCTCGAGGCGCACATTCCACCGGGTTCCAAGCTCATATCGGAAGGGTCGATCACCGACACCTCCGACGGCGATCTCCCGGGGATCGTGTACTCGATCCCGGTGTCGGGCTCACACGACGTCGAAGCGGATCTCGACTACCTCTCCGGGGGCGTACCCGGAGGCGCGGTGATCCGCGTCGACGCCGAGACCGTCTGGGAGCCCGCTCGACCGAGGACCGAACGCGCGCCCGACCATGGCGTGGTCGAGGTGACCGGTTTCTCTGGGTCGTCCGCGATGCGAGGGTCGAGCGGGCCGGTGACCTTCGTCGTTCCGGCCGCCCGGGCGCGGTCGGTCGTCGGCGTGCTGAACGCGCTGCCGCTCGGCCCGCGCGGCATCTGCATGGAGGACGCGCTCCTCTTTGAGATCTCCGTCCGCCCGAGCAAGGGATCGCCGCCGTCGTTCGAGGCCGAAGGTTGGCAGTGCCCGCCCGAGGTCGAGGTCACCGAACACGGTCGCTCGATGCCCGCGCTCTACGACGTGAACTGCGCGCTTTTGCGCGCGGTCGTAAAGGTGCTGCCCGTCCACGAGGCCGAGGCGACGCGCGAGGCGGCGATCGGGTGCGATGCCTCTGCCGCACCAAAGCCGGTTCATCGTTCGAGGGTCCCGTCGGCGGCGCGGGCGAGGCTGGCGACGATCGCCCGGGAGATGGCGAAGGCGAACGGCGACCCGCACGTGGAGGCGGTGCAAGCCGTGGCGACGACCCACGCGCAGGCGCTGCGGTTCGCGACCCCCGGGGACAGGACGTCCACCCCCGGCAGCGAGCCCGTCTACCTGATCCTGCTGCGGGGGTCGTTCACCGCCTACGACGCGTCGCCCCCTTCCGGCGCCCCGCTGCCGACCGGCTCGTTCCTGTGTGTCGTCGTCGACCAAAAGACGTTCTGGGTGACCGACTGGGGGCTGAGCCGACACCCACCGCAGATCGCCCTGTCCTCGCACGGGTCGGTCGCGAGGATCTCGCTCGCGCAGACGCGCAGTCGGTGAGGTCCCCGGCATCCGGCTCGAAGGCGCGCGCCTCTCGGTCCGGGTCGGGACGATCCGGGCGTGGTGCGAATCGGATGGTCATCGCCGCGAGTCTCAGATGACCTTCGATCTAATCGGGGTCGCCCCACCGGGAAGTCATCTCTTTTTCGACTGACGGCGGGCGGCCCCGCCGGGGCAAGGCTCCCGCCCTCTTCGGCATCCGGCCCGCCTCGGCGAGTGCCCGCCGCAGGGCGAACTCGATCTGGGCATTGACGCTGCGGAACTCGTCGTTGGCCCAGCGGGTCAGCGCATCGTGGACCGCTGGGTCGATCCGCAGCAGGACCGACCGTCGCTCGCTCACGTATACAGCGAGCCGGCGTTGACGACGGGCGAGGGCGGCTGGTCACCGCAGAGCACGACCATGAGGTTGCTCACCATGGCTGCGGTCCGCTCCTCGTCCAAGGTGACAACCCCTCCCTCGGAGAGCCGGTTGAGGGCCATTTCCACCATCCCCACGGCACCCTCGACGATGCGGGAGCGGGCCGCCACGACGGCGTTGGCCTGCTGGCGGCGCAGCATCGCTTGGGCGATCTCGGGCGCGTAGGCCAGATGGGAGATGCGCACCTCGACGATCTCGACCCCGGCGATGGCCACCCGCTCGGCCACCTCTCCGGCCAGCTGGGCCGCCACCACGTCCGTCGAGCCCCGCAGGGAGGTTCCCGTCCCGGTGGTGTCGTCGTAGGGATGACCGGTTGCCACGTGCCGAACGGCCGACTCGGCCTGGACGGTGACGAAGTTCCGGTAGTTCTCGACGGCATAGGTGGCCTTGGCCGTGTCCACGACCTGCCAGACGACGATGGCAGCCATCTCCACCGGGTTCCCGTCGGCGTCGTTGACCTTTAGATGGGCCGTCTCGAAGTTGCGGACCCGGACGCTGATCCGCCGCCGGTGGTGATTGTGGAACGGTGCCACCCACCAGAACCCGGGTCGGGCCACGGTGCCGATGTAACGGCCGAAGAACTCGACCACCAGCATCTCGCCCGGGGTGATGACGTCGAGGCCGGTGAGGACCAGGATCGAGACGGCGAAGGGCAGCCAGAACCACACCGTGCCGTCTTCACGGGCCAGCACCTGCCCGTAGATGGCACCTCCCAGGACGACGAGGCCCAGCCAGCCGCTGGCGGCCACGGCCCGTCGCTGGACGATGTCGACTCGCGCCCCCTGATGCCCGACGGGCCCACCGGGGGACGGTGACGTGTGGTCGCTCATGGCTCGCATCTCCTCGTTGACTGATATTCAAGTGATATCACTTTAATGGCTGGGCAGTCAAGCCATCCCGGCCAGGAGGAGGTGACGCCTTTCGTTCCGAACGTGGTGCTGGAGGGTCGCGTCAGGCGTCGGGCCGGAACTTGCGCCGGACCGCCTCGCGGCGGGCCTGGAGCTCGCGGTAGCTGATCTTTTCGGTCGCCGCCGAGACGCCGATCGCGGCCCGCACCGCGTCGAGGTCGGCCCCGGCGCGAGACGGGTCGACGCCGATCTCCCGGGCGATCCGGTCGCCGTAGCGGGTGGCGAAGTACCCCGCGACCTCGACGACCTCTTTCAACAAGTCGACGTCCGGGGCGAACGTGGCGGCGACGCCGTCGAGAAAGAGCATGTCCTTCACGAAAAGCATCAGCTCTTTCGGGAGCTTCGCCCCGTAGGCGAGGAGGTGCCGCGTGAGCTCGCGCATCTGGCGGGTGAGCTCCTCGGCGCTCATCTCGACGATGTCCTGGGGCGGCACGTCGAGGCCGAGGTCGACGATCACCTGGTCGAGGTCGGCGTCGGGCCGTAGCGCATCGAGGTCGCGCAGCGCCACGACCTCGCCGCGCACGTCGTTCATCATCGCCCCCATCAAAAGGCGGAGGAACGCCAGCCGGTGGTGCTCGTCGAGGCGTCCCGTGATCCCGAAATCCAACAGCGCGACGCGCCCGTCGGGCAGGACGAAAAGGTTGCCCCCGTGGAGGTCGCCGTGGAAGACGCCGAAGAGCATGACGCCCTCGAGGGTCGACACAACGGCGGCGCGCATGACCTTCTCGGTCGCGATCCCGGCGTCCTTCATGCCGGCGATGTCGTCCCAGTCGAAGCCGTCGAGGCGCTCCATCACGAGCACGCGGCGCGTGACGAGCCGGGGGTGCGGCCGCGGCACGACGATCATGCGTTGGTCGGCCGCGGCGATCGCGGCGGCGACGTCGAGCATGCTCTCGGCCTCGAGCCGGAAGTCGAGCTCCTCGACGATCGTCTCGGCGAACAGTTCGATGAGCGCCGGCGGGTTGGCGAGGACCGCCACGGGGATCCGTCCGACGAGATGCGGCGCGAGGAAGCTCATCGCGGCGAGGTCGTCGCGCACCCGGGCAGCGACCCGGGGCCGTTGGACCTTCACGACGACGTCCTCGCCGGTGTGCAGCCGCGCCCGGTGCACCTGGGCGATCGAGGCTGCGGCGACGGGCTCGGGGGAGAACTCGGTGAACAGCTCCTCGAGCGTGCACCCGAGATCGGCCTCGACGCACTCGCGCACGGCGGCGAACGATTCGGCGGGGACCCGGTCGCGCAGCAGCTTGAACTCACCGACGAGCTCGGGCGGGAAGATCCCCTCGCCCGACGAGAGGATCTGGCCGAGCTTGATGAAGGTGGGACCGAGCCGCTGGAAGGCGAGCCGCAGCCGGTAGGCGAGGCC